>Ga0131853_10000127_pt1 | contig 119794 bp, 113 predicted proteins | sample TergutLab28metaG_FD_92764 | JGI IMG/M metagenome (GOLD analysis project Ga0131853, IMG submission 92764) | Labiotermes labralis P1 segment gut microbial communities from Petit-Saut dam, French Guiana - Lab288 P1 (version 2) (version 2) | ecosystem: Host-associated > Arthropoda: Insects >...
ATCGCAAGAATCCTTGGGATTATGACAAAGAACTTTACAAAAGGCGCAACGAAATCGAGAGATTCTTCCGCTTAATCAAAGGCTTCCGACGCATATTCACACGATATGAAAAGCTTGATACTATGCTCATTGGGTTTATTCAGCTTGCATTGGTGTTTGTGGCTATTTGGTAGTGTGAACAGGCTCTAATCAGCTGTATTTATCACAAATAAAATTAATTTTATAAACCCGCTTCCAGCCCAAGAAACACCAATGCACAAACAAAGAAAAACGCACCAACTATAACAATATGCCATTTGGCACGTTTTTTACCTGCCTTGGCCTTTCTGTACTCGTAATAATCTTTAGACCTCTTTCCTTTGCGCATGCCGGGAAATATCATCGAAAATATAAATTCGGTTGAATACCCAAAAATATTAAAAAAACCGGCTGCGCTTATTGCGGTTAAAAACCCAAAGCCCATCAACAAGACAGATGTGGCAAAAAAGCTGTCGCAAAGTATTCTAAAAACTCTGCCGGGGTCAGCGGCATCAAATATACCCAATGCCCATGCAAAACCCAAACACATCAGCCCTCCGACAAGTGCCGTTACGCCATATTGTTTCAGCTTCACGGTTTTAACCCCAATTCGGATTTAATAGAGGCAAGCTCCGCATTATTGCATTGCACAAAATGTCCGGGCGTAACTTCTGTAAGCCTGGGCTTGTCAACAGAATAATCATGAGCCAGCGCAGGCGTGTAAACAAGGCGTTTGCGCTTCTTCTCCGTCAAGGGGTTAGGCTGAGGTATTGCCGAAAGCAGCGATTTTGTATATGGATGAATCGGACATCTGAAGAGTTCGTCCGCATCAGCCATTTCTACTATTTTCCCAAAATACATCACAGCTATCCTGTCCGAAAAATACTTAACCACGCTTAAATCGTGCGCAATAAACAATATCGTAAGCCCCATTCTTTCCCGCAATTCATTAAGCAAATTTATAACCTGCGCCTGTATAGAAACATCCAGCGCAGATACAGGCTCGTCAGCAATTATCAATTCCGGCTCTAAAAGAATGGCTCTGGCAATTCCTATTCTCTGCCTTTGTCCGCCGGAAAACTCATGCGGATAGCGTTCGGCATGTTCAGGCACCAGACCAACCATATCCAAAGCCTCACTTACTTTCTCCTTGATAATCGCCCTGTTACGTATTCCGCGAATTGTCATGCCCTCTGCAATAATCTCCCGCACGGTCATACGTGGATTTAAAGACGAAATAGGGTCTTGAAAAATCATCTGCATTTTCGCCATAATGCCTGTGTCAACCGCTCCCTGCACATCTTTTAAATCCTTATTTAATTCACTTTTAAGCTGTGCCGCAAGTTTTGTATTGCCCGCTTCACGTGCAGAGCGTATCTGTTCATTTTTATCTCTCGTGCCCACACCTATTCTCTTGCCCTTAAAGAAAATATCTCCCCCGGTAATGTCATATAAGCGTATAATCGAACGGCCGGTGGTGGTCTTTCCACATCCTGACTCACCAACCAAACCCAATACCTCTCCCTTTTTTATATCAAAACTAACATCGTCAACAGCCTTTAAATCCCTGCCCTTTAACCGGAAATACTGCTTTAGATTCCTGACGGAAAGGAACTGTTCTGCACTGTTTGCTAAAATTTCTTCCATTACACATCCTCCTCCATCGCCAGCATGCGCTTAATGCGCTCGGTTACTATTTTTGGCGGTTCAGCTTTAGGTGCATCAGGATGCAAAAGCCATGTGGCAGCCTTGTGTGTTGGTGATATGTCAAAAAACGGCGGCGTCTCTTCAAAATCTATTGCCATAGCGTATTTATTGCGGGCTGCAAAAGCATCACCTTTTGGCGGGTGAATCATATTCGGGGGAGTGCCGGGGATTGCGTCCAATTTCTCCTTGGTGTCCAGGTCAGGCATGGAAGCAAGCAGCGCCCATGTATAAGGATGGGCAGGTTCAAAGAAAACTTCGTTCACCGTGCCGTATTCAACTATTTTTCCGGCATACATAACAGCTATGTGGTCAGCCACATTTGCCACTACGCCCAAATCATGCGTAATGAAAATAACCGAAAGGCCCCTCTTTTCTTTCAAGCTATTAACCAAATCCAATATTTGGGCTTGTATAGTTACATCAAGTGCCGTTGTAGGCTCATCGCATATTAAAAGGTCGGGATTGGCAGCCAAAGCAATTGCAATTACAATACGCTGCCGCATTCCTCCGGAAAATTGAAACGGATACTGGCGGTATCTGGCACGGGCTTCCGGTATACCAACCTCCTCCATCAAACTTATGGCACGTGTTTTTGCCATAAGTTTTGAAACTCGGTGTACCATCTTTGAAGAATCACTTTTTAGGCGTTCAACGGTCTGCCGGGCAATCGCTGCATAATCTTTATCCTCTGATTTATCAATTTCTTCCTTATAAGCATCCCTTGACCGAACTAGAATAGAGCGGATATTGTTACGGCAATCGGCAAGCTCGTCAGCCGCATTTTGATTATTATCGGACAACTTCCGCATTTTCAAGTAAGTATTTAATGCAGCATCGCATCCGTAACTAAAAGAATGCGCAAAATTGTCTTTAGAAATCGCCAAAGAATCTATAGATATTTCCATAGCCTTTTTCAAATCAGCAATAGCACGCTTATAATCATCAGGTTTTGCCGCATCACTGTCAAACAGTGCTAACTTTTGATTTATGGCGTTAATTACAAGTTTTTTATTTTCTGCCGAACGCTCATCATGCGCTTTAACCGCCTTGACTATGCCCTCCAAAGATTCATCAGAAAATTCTTCCTTCATGGTTAGCCGGTAGCTTTCCGCAAAGAAATCATGCTTTGGCTTTTCCAGCGCATGTGTAAATATATCTTTTGCCTGACTAATCAAGTCTTTTATGTCTGCACTGTCGCCGCTTGCCAAATATGCAGAACAAGCGGTTTTTAGCTTATTTATAATACCGGGCAGAACATCACGTCTTACCAGCAGTTCATGATAACATTTTTCAGTATTTTTTACAATCCAATTAATATCCCTTACAACAGCTTTCGGCTGACTGCGAACCAGATTTATCAATACTCCGTCAATTGCCGTAACCTGCACGGCGATATTTTCACAAATAGCATTATATGCCTTTTCCATATTGCTGTATTGCTTAAAAACATTTTTAAAACCCACAGAATTGGCCAAATAAGGTTCAAGCAGCTTCATTCTTTTATTAAAATCACGCTGCGCCGCCCTGCGGTTTATTTTGCTGTTCAGCAGCATAGCTTCGGTAAGCTGCGTGCCTATCCTTACAATAGGATTAAGACTGGAAAACGGGTCTTGAAAAATCATAGAAATTTGATTGCCCCTGATTTTATGAAAATCTTCTTCGGATATTTTAGTTAAGTCATTTCCGTCGAAAAAGATTTCTCCACTTTCTGTTATAGAATTTCCAGCCAATATACCCATAATAGAGCGGGCAGTAACAGACTTCCCGGAACCGGATTCGCCAACAATCGCAAGCGTTTCTCCTTTATTAAGCGAAAAGGAAATATCCCGCACGGCTTTAACAGTGCCGTTATTTGTTTTGAATGAAACTCTTAAATCCCTAATTTCAATAGCTTTATCCATATCACCCCTCCGTTCCGCGCAAAGACGGATTAAATGCATCCCGCAGACCATTACCAAAGAGATTAAAAGAAATCATCAGCAGAGAAATTACTATCGAAGGGAATAATATTATGTGCGGGTCTGTGGAGAGAATACCCCGTCCGTTAGCCAGCATTGAGCCAAGCGACGAAGTTGTTGCGCTGTCAAAATTAATTATGCCGAGGAATGATAGTGTTGATTCTGAAAAGATTACAAAAGGAATTACTAATACTGATGACGTAATGATTGTTCCTATGGCATTGGGAAATATATGCTTGAACATCAAACGGTTATCCTTTGCACCCAAAGTCCTTGCAGCCAAAATATATTCTTCGTTTTTAAAGCGGTAAAACTGCATTCTTACAATAAAGGAAGTGCCTATCCAACCAGCAACCACAAAAGCAACTATCAGTCCCCAGAATGGATTTAGCCTGCCTGTATTAACTAAATGCACAGCAATTAAGCTGTACAGTATCAAAAATGGAAAATTGCTTATAATTTCGGTTATTCTTTGTAATATCAAGTCAAGAAGGCCGCCGTAATAGCCTTGTATGGCACCCAGATATGCGCCGAGTGTAAGGTTTATAAAAGAAACGCTGAAAGCCAGAGCAAGCGAAAGCAGCGTTCCGCTGGCAAGACGCACCAATATATCATAACCCATGATATCCGCACCCAAAATGAACATCGGCACGCGCCCGTTTATAAACTGATAATAGTTATAATAAAGTACACGAACACTAAGCATTGTCATATCTACAACTCTGTAATACATAATATTGCCGTTGCCGTCTCTTAAATAATTATCCACAAGACCGTATTCCCTAATTACATCAAGGTCAGTCATGGGACGCCCGTAAGAATCCAAAGGGTCTAAATTGTTTGCATGTCTAAACCAGAAATTTGCATCATTTACATTAAATTGCGATATGTAACGGCTTCTGGTATCAACCATCGGAAAAATAACTTTCAGTCCATTTTCCTGCTCCCAAGCCAAAATTTCTTCAAATTCTTCCATTGATGAAAGAGAAATATACATAAATCCCTGCATCAAATAAGAATCCAGCCTTACATTACGCAATTCCGTGCCTTCGCTGAAAAAACTATCCCCCGTGGAAATAAAGGGACTATATCTTGAATTTGCTCCCGCATCCCAGGTTGCTATATCAGAATGGCTTTCTGCACCAATTCCTATTGCATGAAGCGCCACATAATTTCTGTTGTTTATCGTCATATTCATGCCGCCGTCCCAAAAGCCGGAACCTTCAAAAATAGAAAGTTTGGGCCGTGCTTTACCGTAAACGCCGTCAACGTCAGACATAGCCAAAGGCGATATAAAAGGAGTTACCACCGCCCAGGCAAATATCAGCATTATTATAATAAAAGCAGCCACAGAAGCCTTGTTTTTCTTAAACCGCATCCACGCATCACGAAAATAGCCAATGGGTTTGGTTTCAAACTTAGCATCATAGATGCGTTCATCCATTTGTACAAATCTAAATTTTTCCGGCGGGATAGTTTGTTTATTCATAATCACCGTTCCCCCATTCTGATTCGAGGATCTATGAAGCCATAACTAAGGTCAATTACAATTGCCGCTGCAAGTCCAATTGCAAAATAGAACATGCTGACACCTATAAACACATCATAGTCAAGGGTTTGCAAGGCTCTTAAAAACAGCGGGCCAATGCCGCCTATGCTGAATATAGTTTCTATTATAAGCGAACCGGAAAGAATACCCAAAAATGTTCCCAAAATACCGGGCATAATGGGTACCATAGAATTGCGTAAAGCATGGCGCCTTATTGCGCTTGCCCGCGTCATGCCTTTTGTACGTGCCAGAAGCATATAGTCGCTGGTAAGTGATTCTGTAAGTTCGGCACGTGTAGAGCGCGCAAAGCCCGCTATGCTGCCGAAAGAAAGCGCCAGCACAGGCATTACCAGAGAATGCGTCATGGTTAAGCTAAACCAGGAACCTCCCGCATCAAAATGAGAAGAGGCTACCACAGGGAAAATTCCCAGCCTAAATCCTAAAATATATTGCATGAAAAAAGCAATAACAAAACTCGGTACAGAAATAAAAATCATAATACTAGTAGAAATAATATGGTCTGTAGGTTTATTTTTCTTTATGGCGGCCCAAATGCCCAGCATGATGCCCAAAGGTATTGAAATAGCCATAGAATAAATATTTAATATAATAGTAGGCGGAAGACGCTGGCCTATAACTTCAGTAACAGGCAGCAAATAATTTATATGCCACGAAACCCCTAAGCTTCCGTAGACAACAATACCTCTTACATATCGCCATAACTGCACCATTATCGGCCTGTTATAGCCCAAAGCTTCCCGAAATGCCGCTTCCCTTGCTGCTTCCACCCCAAACATGGGTTCTGTTTCCGGTATTAAAAGTCTTACCATTACAAAACTGATGATAGAACAAATAAGGAATGTAACAACCAATAGCCCTATTCTTTTCAATATATACTTAAACATTTGCATGGCCGTTCCCTCCTTCAAAATAACAAAATATAAGCCAAAACCTCGCAGGGGCAGCTTGCAGACGCCCGCCGCCCTGCGAGTTCCTGATAATTACTGATAATTAAGCGTACCGCCTTGAGAAGCCACAAATTCTGCCCATGCATCATCGGTAAAATTAAAAGTTATTTGATTTCTTGGGCCAAACATATCATCAAATATAGGATGATAAACCGGTGACCTAAAGTTTATTTTCATAGAGCCCAATTCGCTTATAGTCTGTATACCAAAAGGAATGGTTTGGAAAGTATTTAAGATGCCGGCTTCCATAAATGCCATAATATGCACACGGGTATACAGCATATCATCCCCAACAAATTCGCCGCCTGCAGTAATGGATAAATGCCAATCTTGGAAGGTTTTGGTTCTTGGTGTTTCGGTGCCTGTTCCGTCCCAGTCATACATAATGGTAAGCGTGTCTATGCTTGGGTCCCAGCCGCCGCCTTCATGTATGCCTTGAACACCGCCCATATTGATTGTATTTGTATATACACCCAATATGCTGGTTGGGTCAAACATGCTGCCTCCCCATGCTGTTAATATAGCTTCTATGGTTCCTGTGCTTACAGCCGCAAAGCGTCCGGGGAAATTCCCAAGGAAAGTGACCGAAACAAGTCCTTCAAAGCCTGTACCGATAGTGGCTTCCGCCAGCATTTCGTTTAAAACATCCTCCTGACGCCTTTGCGTAGGCGACAATTCTACAGCGCCAACGGCAAGTTGTATATTAATTTGCTGACCTGATGTATAAATTCCTGACGCTACCGCTTCTTCATAAGCGATTTGGAATAATTCCCGGGCCAAGCCCAAATTAAATCCGGTTATGGATAAAAACGCATCTCTTAAAGTTGGGTTAGGCGTGCCCGGCCCATAAGTAAATCCATAAAATTCTACAATGGCACGCATTGCAGCTTCTGTATCACGGAATCTGGATGCCGGATTATTAGAAAAGTCATAAAAATAGTTTTCCATAAGTACAACCGAAGGCATCCAGCCCGGCGTGGCTTGCTGTGTAAATCTCAGACGGTCAATAGAGAAAGATATGGCACGGCGGAAGTCTCTAAGAGATAAAACTTGCCTGTTAAAGCCGTCACCCGCCGTTTCTTCCATTGTCCTTAAAGCAACCAAATCCGAATTAAAAGTAAAGCGGAACAAATTTGTTGTTTCCCATTGATAAAGATGGTCTGAAAAACGATGAATTTCCAAATCATCAGCGGTAAGGCGTATTCTGTCCAAAAGCCCCTGGTTAAAGAGCATCATGCGCGTTGCTTCTTCCGGTATAACGTCAATTACCACATCTGTCATCATATAAAAATCATCAAATCTGCTGTCGGTCCATCCAAACCAATAAGGATTGCGCGTCATTACAACCTGTCTGTCAAGCTCTGCGCTGATAACCATAAAAGGACCAAAAAATCTTGATGTCTCTACGGTAGTGTTATAATTTGTAACCAAAAGCCCTTCTATTTCCTGCATGCCCGCAAGATACATTTCTTCATGCACAAGGAAATTTCCGGTCACATTCTGACGAAAATCAAACATATTTAAAGGGTTTTGCATTATAATAGTAAGCTGATAATCACCGCTGGCATATATACCAACATCTTCCCAGTCGCCTTCGCCTTCGTGATAAGCCCATGTGCCCACAAAAGCTCCCGTTCCTGTAATTATGTTTGTGGCAGAATGATTCAACATTTGAGGGTCAAGCAAAAGCTGGGCGGAGCGCACATAAGAATGAGCATTAATGGGGGTGCCGTCACTCCATCTCATATCCTGCCGTATATCTACCACAAAAACGCGTCCCCATGTTGAAGAAGGGTCTATACCCCATCTTTCCAAATAGGGATATGCAGCGGTAACATCTCTGATGTCTGTAGCTGTTACATTCATATGCTCAAAGATTGGCCCGCTTTCCGGTACATATGCCCATGAAAACGGAGAGCTTAAAAATGTTTGGTGCATATGCGCCTGAACATTAGTGCCCATGTTAGCATGCGGGTTCCAATGTTCGGGAAAAGCATTTACATCCCTAAATGTAAATCTTTCAGGCCTTTCCAGTCTTGGCAGTAAAAGCGATTCTGCCGCCATTCCAACAGGTAATCCTTCAACACTTACAGCCGCTGTCTGGTTTTGGCCTTCACCGGTTTGAGAAGGCGTTGGAGTAGCCCCCCCCCCATCATTTTGAGCAGTTCCCGCTTGACTTCCGCCGTCAGCCTGATTATTGCCGCCGCAAGCCGTCACAAATGCCATTGCCAAAATCAATAGTCCTAAAATTGTAAAACATCTGATAGCTTTTTTCATAATCTTCACTCCTTATACTAGAATCACAAAAAGATATAAATGCCTGAATAGCCGCTTTCTTGCTTATAAAACTCTCATAAGCTCCCTCCATTCTTGAGGAAAAAGTAGATATGCACATAAAACTAAACCCATACAAAAGTTTTATAGTGCAAAACACATATTAAGATGCAAATTAGTTATCTATCCTTACTAATTATACACATTCAAATGACTTTCGTAAATATGTGCATGTGACTAAAAATATATCTTTATGTGATATTTGTATATAAGTGAGATAGATAGTGTACAAAATGAAATATTTTACGGCTGCCTACTTTCGGAACTCTTTTGGAGATACTCCGATTTCACGCTTAAACGCACGGGAAAAATTTAGTTGATTAGGATATCCTACCATTGTACTTATTTCGCCGATAGAACGATTGGTTGTTTTAAGCAGTTCACAGGCTATGTCACAACGGCAGCGTATTAGAAACTCCTGCGGAGAAACACCAATGGCAGACTTAAATATGCGGCTTAAATAACTGCGGTGAATGCTGCAATGCTCTGCAATATCTTGAATAGATAAATCCTGCCAATAGTTACGGTTGATAAATGCTATTGCTTCCTGAACATAAAAATCACGCACACTATCTTTAAGCATTGGCTTGTCCGGCGCAGATGCCCTGACAAACGAGTTCATAAACAGATATAAATGTGCAATAAGTTCCATAGGCGGGTTATTTGGGTTCATTATTATAAATTTCAGCGCATCACCCATGCGCTTGCTTTCGCTTTCGTCCTTGCTTGTAAAAATAGGCTGGCTGACCGTAAGTTTGGCCTGCCTTACAAGCTCCCGGGCTTTAAGGCCGTCAAATTCAACCCATCCATAATGCCAAGGGTCTTCCTTGTCGGCTATATAATTGCTGCGGTAGCTTGGGAAAATCATAAATCCCTGGCCGGCTTCTACAGGAAAACTTTGAACATTGCCGTCGTTGCTTTCGGAGTGCAGCACGCCTTTACCGGCGAATACATAATGAAACAAATAATGTCTATAGGCCAAATATCCCGGCATAGAGCCCGGACGGCATTCACTGTATCCAAACTGATACATAGTAAGGTCTACGAAGTCATTATGCGAATAGAAATGCGAATAAGTGAACATATCTGCTCCTTTATATGATTTTTGACTTTGATAAACCATGTGCTGCGTCTTGTGATATGTAGTTTACTATACCATATAGCAGCTTTAAAATTCAATAGATTATTCTTGGAATGTTTAACTGTTATGATGATGCCCTAAAGAAAAAAGCCGCATAAGCGGCTCATACCCTAAGATGTCATCCCGGGTTCGCATCATTCTAATTTGATAATAAAATTGCAAGCAAGCCCTTAACACCATAATAAGCAAAACAAGCAATATAAGCAATAACACAAATCTCGTAGGGGCGGCTTGCAGTCGCCCCTACGAGATTGTAGCCGCCGATTGCCAAAGAAGCAATAACTAATCAAGGGCAATTCGGGCAAAATCCGCCGCCTCGTCTAATACGGCCTAAATTGCGGTTCCATTCCACGGGATTACCGTATTCATCATAAATCCGATAACCAAAGGCGCTGACAATATCACCGTTTTCGTCAATATACCAGCACCCGCGCCCAAATGTTGCATCCCCTTCCAAGCATCTGCCAAACCCGCCTTGAAAATTAACCTCTGCACCGGCTTCATTAAACAGCCTCATATGCTGCCCGCGGCCCCTGTTGTCTGCATAAACATTGGCAGCAAACACTAAAGTTAAAACAGCCGCCAAGGCTATGGCTCCTATCTTTTTCACCACAAATCCCTCCTAATGAGTTTTAAGTCATTATAGATGCAATATTGGTCTAAGTGATGAATAAACCGTGAATTTTTTATGAATGTTTGCAGAGAAAACACCGGTTTTAGAATTACATCCCGGCTTGCCACACAGTTATAGCAATACAACTTCAAACAAGTAACACCTGCATTTTTTTACGAACCCAGAAACGTTGTTCGTAAAAAAATTTGTTGTTACTGTTTTCAGGTAGTATTGCTATACATCATTTCCATTCAGACAAAATAGTTTTATCCGCCGCCACCTTATTAATAATTTCCCTGCCCGACCGGCAATTATCAAAGGTTCCGTTTTGAATTTCCGATATCACCATACCCAGAAGCTTTTCATAATATGCTTCCGGCGTTATTTCCGAACTTGTTTGATGGAAATGCTGCTGGCTTTCAATTGAAGCTATTCCGGCATATTCTTCTTTTACTTGATTTATAAGCTCTTGGCGTTTCATAAGTATCCTCCTACTGCATATCCTGAGAAACGGACGGCAGACTGCTTAAATTATTATTTTCCGTTCCATCCGGTATAGATTTTAAATATTCATTTCCGTTTCTTTCAGAAATTCCTACTCCCATAATTCCGCCCTGTTTAGCCAGCGCAACGGCTTCATCCTTGTCAAGCGTCTGCCCGTTTGAAAGCTGATATCCTTTTACTCTTCCTCCTTCTTTCACAAGGGCGGTAATTTCTGCTGCATCAGGGTCATATTCGGGAATTTCCACCGCCATTAAAGGCAAGGCAGATAAATTTGGGTCTTTTCCTTCCATATCATCTACTCCTTTTATTAATTAACATAACATTATAATTCATACTTGGATTTTCCGCCGACAAGCGAATTAACATAAGCCCTCATTTCTTCTTTGCTACCGATTGTGTGGGTATGGTCAATAATCTGTTTCTGTTCAGTCTCCGGCAAAGAGTAGAAATATTCATGGGCTGTTTCGTTTTGTGCAAGGGCTATATCAAGTCCCATAGGCATGTCCGTTTCGTATATTCTGTTTTTGTCAATATCCATTTCCTGCACCTCCTGATTCTAGTTTTTGCTTTTAAGATGATTATATTCATGTATGCAGGTATTTCCCGGTTGACAACAGATGTGTCCATATCTTATAATATTTTTTGTGTCTGAAAGACACTAAAAGATGCTTTACGGCATCAATATTTCGGAGGGATTTGTTGTGAAAATGCGGCGTAAGCTGATAGAAGCTACAGAAACGATTATAACTGCGGTTTTGTATTGGCTTTTTGCTTATTATGTGATATACGGAACATTGGCCGGCGGCAGGCCTTTGGTGGCTTATGCCTTAAATCTGGTCTTTATCATCATAATTTTATTAATGGATAAATTTGCTGACCATATAATGAGCAAAGAAGATTTTTTGCTTAAAGACAGGGGCAAAGTAAAAAACTTTTTAGGAAAAATGCTGTTTTATGTCCATGCCGTGTCATTTAAAACCGGTGTTTATCTCTTTTATCTGGTAATGCTTGTAGTTTCCCGCGTATCTATTTTAGAACCCGGAATAATAAGCCCTTATCTGCGCACTTTTGTCTATTCAGTGGAATACGGCATATTGCTGCTGCTTCCGCTTGATAAATTTTTTGAATTATTATCAAAAGATGACAGGCGGCTTTTATCTATACTGGATAGAATTAGCCCGAAGAAATAGGCTTGGGAATATATATGGGGGTGATATACTTGAAATTAAGATTTATAGGTTTTACGATGTGAATGTAATAATTCCGGCTTTGTACCTTAACAAATAATAATAAGGAGCCGGGACTGATGAAATATGTTAAAGCCAGCCAAGTATTTCCGGAGTCTCTTTTGTATGAGATTCAAAAATACATTCAAGGCGAGTTGGTGTATATCCCAAAAACATCTGCCAACTATAAAAAATGGGGAGAAGATACAGGCATAAAACATATGCTTGCCCAAAGAAACAAAAATATAATGAACGAATTTCAAACAGGCATATCAATTATACAATTGTCTGAAACCTACAGTTTATCCGAAGACACAATTAAAAAAATTATTTATGTGAAGAAGTAGATTTTAAGCCATGCCGCAGTACAAGCATGGCTTATTTGCTTATAAAACAAACTGTTCATATTATTGCGGCATTAATATTGTTATACTGTATATATAATTAAATTTTGCGAAAGGGCAGAGATTGAAATGAATATACAGTATAAAGATAATATACTAAAGGCAGATGATTATCTGATGTTCATAGAAAAAATGAATGCAGATGAAGCCACAAGAGAGCAGGCAGAGTTGGCCGTAACTAATCAACTATTTTCTGTTGTGGCCGTCCGGGACGGAAAATACATTGGCATGGCCAGATTAATTGGCGATGCGGCAATATATTGGCTTATTGAAGATGTGTGGGTTCTGCCGGAATATCAAAGTAAGGGTATCGGCAGAAAAATGGCGGAAAGACTTATACGATATATAAAAGAAAATGGGCCGAAAGGCTATCATTCCCTTTGCCTTATGTGCGCTCAGGGCAAAGAAGGGTTTTATGAGAAATTGGGTTTTGTTCAAAGGCCGCACAAATGGGAAGGAGCCGGTATGGAAATGGAGATTAAGATTGAATAAGTTAGATTATGGAATCATGGGGGCGGCCACAGGCCGCCCCCATGATGTTTTGGTTATTATATTAGTAATATAAGCTAGGTCTGAATGGTATCACATTAGTAGGTAATTACAAAAAATATCCCTACTAAATATTGATTTAGTAGGGATATAAGCCATAATGCGGATGAAGGGACTCGAACCCCCACGCCGTTAAGCACAAGATTCTAAGTCTTGCGTGTCTGCCAGTTCCACCACATCCGCATTCATGCACCAAGGTATCTTATCATTATATTTTCTTTATGTCAAGTTATTTTTATTCTATTTTAAATGAGATAAAAAATACAATACAAATGTTAAAGATAAAGAAAAAAACGGAATAGTTATATCTTAAACTTATCATTACTTAGCTATAAATCGTAAGTGACGCACCCTATCTTCTTCACGGGCGTAATCTATCCCCACTCTTGGAGTAGTGATATATGATAACTGAACGCCTTCTTCCAGCCAAAGCGCATTAGAATTAATCAAATTTTCTTTGTTTAAGCTCAAGTCAATCTGTAAAGCCTTGGTTAGGCGTCCCGGCCCCGATATGCCCTCCACTCCGCGAATAAGTACACATTCCGGTTCATTAACATTTGCCGCCACGACATTAACCAGATGATGAATACCGTAACACAAATAAACATAAGCAATGCCGCCGTCCTCATACAAAACAGATGTTCGGGGCGTTCTGCCCCGGTGTGCGTGGCAGGCAGTGTCGCTTTCGCCGGTATAGGCTTCTGTTTCAGTTATTGGAAATCTCATAATATCTCCGCCAATTTTTCGGCATATTACTTTGCCCAATAAAAGCGGCGCAAGGTTAACCGCAGACTGCTTATAAAAGTCCAAAGACAAGCGCATATGCAATATTCCCCCTTTTTATATCCCGGCCATTTTCAAAAAATTTTGCACCGTTTTTTCTTCCTTTTCTTTATCTGCCCCAACTCTTCCCAGTCTGTCGCAAAGTCCAAGCAAAGCCACATCCTGCACATCTGTTTCGCTCTTCATGGCATCAAAATCAGCAAAACGCATATTTTTAGAGGCATATAGAATCTGCATATGCCAGCGAACAAGTGCCGCTGTCTTAGAAACAAATATTTCATCTTCAAATTCCCGCAAAAATTCTTTAGCCATTTTTTTGCCGATTTTATCGTGGTCATAAGCAGTGATTCTGCCGCCCCTAACTTTTGTGGCCGGACCTTTACCAATGTCATGCAGCAGAGCCGCCCACATAAAAACACGGCTTCCCAGGGCCGCCTTATCTTTTCTAATCGCCGCCTCGTCAACTACCATTAATGTATGGTTCCACACACTGCCTTCGGGGTGGTAACGCTTCGACTGCTCTATATGCTTTAACAGGGCAAGCATATTAAACGGATGTGTTTTTTCAAAAAGAGACCCGTTCAAGCTTTGAAGGTACTGGGACGGTTTTCCATCGCTTATCAAATGAGCATCAATATCTTTAAATAATTTCAATTTACATTCCATATCTGCTCCTAAGTCCCGCAAAATGTTTTATAACCGCAGTAACCCAGCCCGGGCGGCAGCGAATACACTTCGGAATCCTCATAAGGTTTGGTTAACGCTCCCAACAAATTATGCATCACAGAAAAATCCCCTTCTTCAGCCGAATTCAAGGCTTCCTCAACACGATAATTTCTTGCGATAACAGCAGGATTATGCTTTTTCATAATATCCCAAGCATTTTGCATCTGTCTGTTCAACCTAACTTCCCACTTATCCTGCCATGCTGTAAATTCGCTTATTTCAAGCAATGACGAATTTTTCTCTATGGAAAAAGATAAAGAACGAAAAGTGTTTGTGTAATCAAGTTTATGCTTTGTCATCAAATCCAGCAATTCCGTAATAAGCCCTTCATCTTCCGGTTCTTCATTAACAATTCCAATCTTGGCCCTCATGCCGGAAAGCCAGTTTTCATCATAGCACTCCCGGTAATATGCAATTTCTCTTTGGGCCAGTTCTATGGCTTTATTCTCATTTTCATGAAGCAAAAACAATATCGCTTCCGCAAATCGGGATAAATTCCACGCCCCTATTATTGGCTGGTTTTTATAGGCATAACGCCCTCTTGTGTCAATTGAACTAAAAACAGTGTCCGGGTCATAGCTATCCATAAAAGCACAGGGGCCGTAGTCTATAGTTTCACCGGAAATTGCCATATTGTCGGTATTCATTACACCGTGGATAAATCCCGCCAATTGCCATTTCGCAATTAAAGACGCCTGCATCTTTGCAGCTTCCCTCAAAAACAAGATGTATTTATTTTGCCCTTTATCTTCCGGGTTTTCAAGTTCGGGAAAATGCCGGCGTATACAGTAATCAGCAAATATACGGGTATCTTCCTGCGTGCCGAAGGCAGATATATAATTGAAAGTACCCACCCTTATATGGCTTGATGCTACCCTTGTTAAAACAGCGCCCTGTAAAATTTTTTCCCTTACAACATCTCTGCCTGTAAGTGCAACGGCCAAAGAACGTGTTGTGGGGATTCCTAAATAAAACATAGCTTCGCTTATAATATATTCTCTAAGCATAGGCAAAAGAGCCGCATAGCCGTCGCCTCCCCGGGAAAACGGCGTGGGGCCCGAACCTTTTAGTTGTATGTCAAATCTGCAGCCGTCAGGCGTTATATGTTCCCCAAGCAAAACAGCCCGCCCATCACCCAGCATATTAAAATGCCCGAATTGATATCCGGCATAGGCTTGGGCTATAGGTTTTGCTCCGCAAGGAAGCTCTGAACCCGCAAATATTTCAGAAGCCGTCTTTAATTTATCAGAATTCAGCCCCAAGCCGCCCGCAAGATTTTGGTTAAAAATAACCATTTGCGGGGCGGGTGCAGGTGACAAATTTTGATTGCGATAAAATATCTCAGGAAGTCCGGCATAACTATGCTCAAAATTCCAGCCTTCGTTTGAAATAAAAATACCCCCTTTTGTAATAATCCTTATCCTTTGCAAAGAAATGTTTTATATACGCAATAATACCATGATATCAACCAAAAATCCATAAAAACTTAAATCGTAAACTTAGTCGGTTTCAGCAAGGCAAAGAAATTGACATCAGGCTTGCACAATCAATGTATAAGCCTTTTTTGCTTTGTCAATTTTATTTATTAAGGATAATTATTAAAGACGAAAGGGAGTGACGGTTATCTTAACCTATGGATATTGCCGGGTATCAACGGCAGAACAAAATGAGGACAGGCAGCTTGATTCAATGGCAGGTTTGCGAATTCCCCAATCACACATATATGTAGATAAGCAGTCAGGAAAGGACTTTTTGCGCCCGGCATGGAAATTGTTAGTAAACACATTAAAGCCGGGGGATTTGGTTTATATACACAGCATAGACAGGCTGGGCCGCAACTACGAAGAAATTCAAAGCCAGTGGCGCATGCTTACCAAAGAACGCGGCGTTGATATTTCGGTTATAGATATGCCATTATTGGACACCAGAAACGGCAAAGATTTGATGGGCACATTTTTATCCGACATAGTTTTGCAGATTTTATCTTTTGTGGCACAAAATGAGCGTGAAAATATAAAAAAGCGCCAAGCAGAGGGCATTGCAGCCGCCAGGGCAAGAGGCATTCACCTTGGACGTCCCCCAAAAAGACCGCCGGAAAACTTTGTGGAAGTTGTTGAGTTGTGGAAGAAAGGGGAAATTCCTTTTTCGGAGGCATTAGGGCAAACAGGACTAAAGAAAACCACATTTTACAACTGTTTGAAGCAGTATAGAGATAAAGGCACAAAAAAATAAGTCCATAAAGGTAGGACTTAACGGAGTGACTATCAAACTGCATTATACCATGCCAAATTTAAAAATGCAAGCTCAATTTTGCCCACATTTACATAGTTTTTCTAATTGTAACAAAAATTTAATATTTCTAAAAGATTATAAAAAATCTCTAAAATACGTTTTTCGAGCCTATCCGTTAAGTCCTACCTTTTTGGTCAGGGTATCTTCGGTATTTGACAAATGGAATTGTCGGATGCTGAATATATTTAAAGTTTAACTATGCTTTCTGGCTTTATATGTGGCTATCGCCGGTAATTAGCAAGGGTTATTCGCTTCTATTAACAAGCGAATAAACAATACTCGCTTTGCGGGCGATTTGTGCAAATTGTTAAGCTATATTTAATTACATAAAGCACAAAGCCCTTCTCGCTGGCAAAAGCACATTTCGAGAGGAGGAAATGAAGTATCAAATAATATCTTTATGCGTAATGAATAAATGCATTAAGAAATCTTGTTTGGTTTCAATGATATGAAGGGCAAACAATAATAATGGAAAGGAAGATTTAAGAATGAAAAACAAAATAAAGCGTTTTATCGCTTTTGTAACGGTTTTTGCCATGTTATTTGGCGCTATGGCTCTTTCGCCGGTGACGGTTTTGGCTAACGATACTCTGGAAGCTAATATCTATGCACTGCGAGGATATGATTTAGTGCCTGTAATGGATAATGATGTACAGGTTGGTGATGGCACTTTTTCCACACCATATCAATATTCAGTTGAGGTGTCTCCTGATTTTGCGACACCTATTCTTTCATCCGATATCATAGCATCGGCTGGTGCAGGGGTTGAATTACTGAGCAACAGCGGTGATACGCTGGTGTCAGTTAACTTTCCTATAGATCAATCTTCGGTAAACCTTATTATAAGAGTTACCCAAGAGATGCCTAGCGATAATATCGTGATGCATTACACCGTTGTTGTTACCCGCCGCATTTTGGATACATATGCAAATTTATACAATGTGGCCGGTACCGAAATTGGTGACCTTGGTGCAAGAACCGGAACCGGAACAAGTGCCGACCCTTTTATCTACCCCAATACAGTATATGTACTTAATTCTGTTCTTGCGCTAAATGGTAATGATTTTCATGCAGCGAACAATCCCGGCGGTGTTAGTGTGTCTGAACGTGCTTCGGTTGAATTTTTTACAGATGACGATTTTGAAGGCGGCATGCCTGTATTTAATCTTGAATTAAGCAACCAGTATGTTTATTTTGTTATAACTGCAGAAAATGACAATTATCAGACTTTCCACAGGGTTACGGTGCGGCGCTTAAACAACGAAGCAGGAATACTTGATGTGCTGAACATACCTATAAATGCAGTTGGCACAGGGACTTTAACCGATCCTTTCAGGGCTGGCTTAGGAACAATCTCTGGAAATATTACAGTTCACGACATAACAGTCAGTCCTTATGCCGAAGCATATATTATGCTGGTAGTCCCTGCATTTGATTTGGCAATTGGGGAAAATGATGTTCTTGTCAGGGTTGCATCCGAAGACGAAACTGTTATTAATTTCTATTTGCTTTCTGTGGATAGGGAAGATGCAAACTTTATGTTAATGGCTACTGCGCCTGTGACTTCCTCTGATCAATATCAATTTAGTCTGTACAGAAGTATAGTGTCAGTTCAATCTGCAAATGCGCTTCCAACTAATGCAATTTTAATACTTCAGATTTTGGTTGGCACTGATGTATTTATCAGCGTTTTTGATATTGACGGAGGCTTTGCAACTGTCTACTTCCCTAAAAATGCTGATCTTGTTGAAGTTATTTTGTCTGACGGCATGCCGAACGCAATTGACAATAGTCGTCAGGGAAACGTACTCCGTAGTGTATTTATTGAACATTAATCAGACTTCATGAGGGTTTCTCTAATGTTATGCCGACATAAGTTAACATAACATTAGAGGAATGGTAATTTTATTAACCTTAATATGAAAAGAGGCGATATTTTAATGAAAAAAAGACTTTTTTCTGTCTTTATTGCGCTTGCACTTTTAATAACGATGATACCTGTTTTTTCGCTAAGCGCAAATGATCATCCCACTGCAGGCTTTACAATAGATGGAGATACTGTACATTTTTGGGGTCAAGGATTTACTCCTTACATGGATATAAATATACAGCCAACACCAGGACAAGGAATTCCGATTCTTGGTCATCCTGTATCATCAGACGGAACTTTTGCCGTTGCAAGACCTTTGCCATCTCTTCCTGGTCTTGCAGAGAGAGGTTATCTTGTTTTTCGGGTCGTTGACGCAGATAATGTTAACGCTATACTCTTTAATGAAAATCAAGAACCCATAGCTCCCGGTTTGCCGGGCGGTCAGCCGCCACCCCCTGATAATCAAGACACAGTAAACGCAGAAGCTCTTAGAGTTACTGACTTGATTGCCGGTAAAAATCCTTGGGCATATGACACCACTGTTCAAGATGTATTTGACTTTGTTGTTGCTGAACTTGGTCCAAATTTCACCCTACTTGGTGTTATTGGCAATTTGACTTATGACGGCGCAGCAAGCCCAAGAACTATTACAGGAAGCCTTGAAATAGAGCACTCTCACGGCGGTCCCTACAATGGTAATCTCTACTACGCCAACATTATTGTGGACGTTGAATTGGTTGATGCTCCTTCTCTTTCTGAAGTCATTGGATTCGGGACTGTAACTTCGCTTGGCGGTAATCTTGTAGAAAGAGTTATCAGCCTTAATGAAGCCGAATTGGGTAGGCCATTGGAAGGGTTAACTGTTTATATTAAGTTCACTTTTGATGTCGGAGGATATATGTTACGTTTTGTGCAAGAAGATGCCGCTGCAAATTCTATTACGATTCGTTATTCACCCACTATCACAAGTATAGTAGTAATTGTATCTGATGGTATGCCTCAGATGATTACAGACAATCCAATTCATACCGGAACGCTCTATGCCTTTAATTCCACAACGGTTGTAGAGTAGTATAACAGAGAGGAGGCACATATATGAAAAAGCGACTTATGGCAATTATACTTGTTTTATTGATGAGTCTTGCCGCGCTGCCCCTTGCTGTTCAAGCTTCACCGCCTTTAGTCCGTTATGACAATGGGAATATAATTGTGTCCGGTTCAACAGGACAGCCAAGCAGTTTCTATACATTAACTGTAAGCGGTATAACAGCTTTGCATGCTGTACCGACAAGCGGAACAGGGGCTATAAACGATATTATAGCAAGCTTTCCGGGTACTTTTCCAAACGGAACACATTCATGGACACTTACGCCCATCGGAGGAGGGGTGACATACTCAGGAACATTTATAATCGGCCCTCTTCTCGCAAGAAATGCCGATGTTACTTACAATAATGGAAATATACTTGTTTGGGCAGAAAACTTAAGGCCATACAGAGAGTATGTATTGACAGTAGGAGGCATCACTGCTTTATCTACGTTTCCGACTGACAGCACCGGCGGAATTGATAACAAAACCGCGAATTTTCCGGGTACTTTTTCTTTTGGGACTTATGCATGGATATTAACCCCGCTAGGTGGGGGCGTACCTTTGACAGGTACAGTTGAAATTGGCATAGCTGCCGCTCACAGCATCAGCCTAACTCCGGCAAATGCAGCCATTCCCGCACAAACATTAGGATACACCACTGTCGGCTCTGCAACATTTACAGTGGAGAACACAGGCACAGTACCAACAGGGTCTTTGACTGTAAATATAAACAATGCTAATTTTGTACATAGCATAACCAACATTAGCGGTCTGGCCCCGGGTTCAAGCACAACATTTACTGTAGCACCAAACTTGGGCCTTGCTGTCGGTACGCATACAGCCGTTGTCACTGTTTCCGGTGCGGGTTTATCAGCATCCTCAAATGTTAGCTTCACAGTAAATCAAGCCGCCGTAACTCCGGCAATAACCCTAACTCCAAACCTTGTAACAATCAACAATAACAACTTAACCGCCACCTCTGTTGTAAGCGGCACCGCAGTAGGCGCCATAGCATACAACATTGATGAACTGCATGCCAATATTGAGCTTTCAATATCCGGCAGCACAATCATCGTCACAGGCACCCGCCCGGCGGCGGGACAGGCTGCAATTACAGGGACTTTTCCTGTTATCATCAGCCGGGGAGGCCATAATGCCACACTTATGGTAAACGTAAACCTCACACCCCTGCCCGCTCAGCCGGGACAGCCCGGAGAGCCGGACGCACCCGGTCAGCCGGGCGCAGGACAGCCGGGGACTGCCGCGCAAACACTCACGCTTAACCCCAATAATATCATAATCAACAACAACGGCCTCACAGCTACAGTCACAGCAGGAGGAACAGCCGCAAATAATATCACATTTAACAGAGGAAACCTTCCAGCCGCCGTTTCCCTGTCGGCATCCGGCAGCACAATTACTGTCACAGGTACACGCCCGGCGGCAGGGCAAGCCGCAATTACAGGAACTTTCCCCGTTACTGTAAGCCGAGGAGGCGTTAATACCACACTTACAATAAACGTAAATCTTACACCGTTTGCAGCGGCTCCTTTGCCGATATCAGAAGAGATAATTCCGGCACATCTAATTTTTAACGATGTGGGCCAAGGCGCATGGTATCATGATTATGTAAGTATTGTTGCAGCCAATGGCTTGTTCCAAGGAACAGCCCCGGGAATATTCAGCCCGCAGTTAAATATGACCAGAGCCATGTTTGCGCAGGTATTGGCAAATCTTGAAGGGGTTAACTTATCGGCATATGCCGCAATGCCGCAAACCTTTGGAGACGTTGCACAGACGGCTTGGTATTACCCGGCCGTGCAATGGGCGGCAAGCTCAGGTATCATACAAGGCGTGGGCGGCGGAAATTTCGCACCGGGCACCAATGTTACCCGTGAACAAATGGCGGTTATGCTGTACCGTTATGTACAAATAAACGGAATAGCATTGCCGCAAGGTGCAGCAGCAAACTTTGCCGACCGGGGAAATATCTCCTATTGGGCGGTTGATGCTGTGACTTCCATCCAACAAGCAGGCATAGTGCAGGGCAGACCTGATGGAAGATTTGACCCGCAAGCCACCGCAACAAGGGCAGAAGTTTCAGCTATTTTTGCAAGATTTTTGCCGATAGTTGCAGAATAATTTGAGTAATGCCAAAAACCGGCTATGCACTTTGTTGATAGCCGGTTTTTGATTATAAACATACTGCAAAACTTACTCTGCCGCTATTTCATAAACCTTTCTGCAATCATCCATAGTTAATTTCACAAAACTGCCTATAGGCCCGCCTTTTTTGTTTATCGCCAGCACTTCAACAAGCTTGCCGATATCCTCTTTTTTTGCGCCAAGCTCCGCAAAATTCGTGGGCAGACCAATGGATTTAAAGAAGTTTTTCACGGCTTCTATGCCTTTTAAAGCAGTTTCTTCTTTGTTTCCGCTGTTTTCTATACCCCAGACATTTACGGCAAAACACACAAAACGGTCAACATCCTGTTTATACACATATTTCATCCAAGCCGGGAATATAACGGCAAGCCCTGCGCCATGCGCCACGTCATACAGGGCGGAAAGTTCATGTTCTATGTCATGCGAAGCCCAATCTTCTTCCCTGCCTACGCCGCATGTTCCGTCATGTGCAATGGTTCCGGCCCATGTGATATTAGCTCTGGCGGCGTAGTTTTCGGGTTCTTTAACAGCTATAGGGCCGCATTTAATGCATGTAAGTAAAACAGCTTCGCATAGTCTGTCGGAAATTTCTACATCAGGGGTATTTGTGAAATATCTTTCAAAGATATGTGACATCATATCCGCAATGCCGCAGGCAGTTTGGAAGGCGGGCAGGGTATAGTTAAGCTCCGGATTTAAAAGCGAAAAAACAGGTACAACACCGGGGCCTCCCCCTCCCCTTTTCTGCACAGGGCCGCCGCCTGTCACTTTATTGATAACGGTTGCAGTAGAACCTTCGGAGCCCGCCGCCGGTATTGTAAGCACGGTAGCCACAGGCAAAGCATCTGTCATGGAAACTTTTTGGTCATAGAAATAATCCCAAAAATCTCCGTCATGCTTTACGCCTGCAGCAATGGCTTTTGCGGAATCAATGGCACTTCCGCCGCCAACTGCGAGTATAAAGTCCACACCTTCTTTTCTGCATAGCTCAATGCCTTCATAAACCAATGTGTCTACCGGATTCGGCACTACTCCACCCAATGTTACATATGCTATGCCAGCAGCCTTGATAGAATCTTCCACACGGCCCAAAAGCCCGGATTTTATCACAGAACCCATGCCATAGTGAACAAGCACTTTTCCGGCTCCGTATTTTTTAAGCATTTCCCCTGTTTTGGCTTCGGCATCTTTGCCGAAATAATATTCGGTATGCTTTTTAATGTTGAAATTGTTCATTATAATTCCCCTTTCGCAAAATTAATCGGTATTACAAGTTTAACCTGTAATACTGATTAATTGTAGCATAAATTTCCAAGTTTGTCAACAAAACATTTTAGTATCTACATGGCAAACGCATGAAGCGTTTGCAATTAGGAATTAGGAATTAGGAGTGAGGAATTTTGGTTGATTTGCTTGCGGCAAATCTTTAAAACAATTTGCCGCAAGCAAATTTTCCTTAATTCCTCACTCCTAATTCCTAATTCCTCATTGGGTAAACGCTTCATGCGTTTGCCCTAACTTCACTCCGCTTGCTGGTTATACAATCTATGATAAATACCCTTTTTCAGAATAAGCTCCGCATGAGTACCCACTTCCGCAACATGCCCGTCATCCATAACAACAATCTTATCTGCACTGACGATATTTTCTAAATTATGCGTAGTAATCAAAATAGTATGGTCTTTGCGCAGAAAGTGAATGGTATCCATTATATATCTTTCAGAATCCCTGTCCAGCGCAGATGTGGCTTCGTCAAACACCAGCACAGGCGCAGCTTTTGTTAAGGCCCTTGCAATTGCAATGCGCTGCCTTTGCCCGCCGGACAATGTTCCGCCTTTTTCGCCGCAAGGCGCATCATATCCGCCTTCCAAGCCTTCTATAAACTCATGTGCAGCAGACTTTTTCGCCGCATTAATAACAGTTTCATCAGAAGCTTCGCCTCCAGCACCCATAGCGATATTTTCTTTTATGGACATATCAAACAGCTTACAACTTTGGTCTACATAAGCAAAATTTTTCCGCCAGCCTTTTGTCGTGCTGTCGTTATAGCGCAGCCCTCCAAGACTAATACCCAAATTATCCCTTTCATACATGCCTATTACAGCCCTAAGAAAAGTAGATTTACCGCTGCCGGATTCCCCAACAAGCGCAACCATCTCGTTCTCTTTAACCTCAAAACTAATTTTCTTAAGGGCCTCACTTTCCGCCCCTAAATAACTAAAAGACATATTGTTAATATCAATCTTATAACCATTAGCTTTCTTATCAGCAAGTCCTTCTCTGGTTTCCGGCTTCCGGTTTCCGGCTTCCAATATCGCAAAAACTCTCTTGGAAGCAGCGATAGGCGGCTGAAGATTTGCATACGCCGTGCCTATTCTGCTAAAAGACTGGGCTATCCCCATGCACAATATAGGGGCCATTATCAGCATAGGAAATTCCAATTGACCCGTCGCTACAAGCCAGCCGCCAAGGGCAAATACCACAACTAATGTAAGCCAGCCTTGCACTGTTGTAAACAAATTCTGCCACATTGTAATGAAAGCTCGTTTAAAATCCAGTGATTTAAGCTTTTTTGTCTCTTCATCAAGGGTTAAAAGTGCCTTGTGCTGCATATTAAAAGCTCTGATGGCCATTGCACCCGAAAACATATTGCTGACGGCTTTAACAGAAGCCGCATTGACATCCAGCTGTTCTTTGCCAACTTTAGCAAGCGGGGCGGTAAAACGGTGCTGCACAATAAAAGATAAAAGCCCAACACCTATAGCCGACAAGCCCAGCCGCCAATCAATAGCAAAAACTGTAATAGAAGAACCGATAATTGTTATAACGCAGCTTAAAAAAACAGACAAGGGATTTCCAAAAACCTGTTCGGCTGTATTGGCATCGGTATTAATAGCGGCAATGCCTTCGCCGGAGTGCTTTGATGAGGCGCTTTCAAGGCTGTTGTTTATAAAACTGCGAAATAGATGCAGTTTTAAATCCCTTATGGCTTTAACCTCGCAGATGATATATGTATATACCCCAACAGCCAAAACGCACATCATGCCCACAACCATAGCAATAAGCACAACACCCGACATCATGACGGCCGATGTATCAAGCGCCAATATTGCCGCCATTATGTTAGAAGCGAATAAAGCAACGATAAGGGGAAATGCAAATCCTTGAGAGCTGTACGCAAACATCCCCAAAGAATATGGAATCATATAAGGCTTCATAAAACGAAACATTTTAAAGAAATACTGACCGTCGCCTTTACTTTTCGTGTCATTTCTTTCGTCAGGCAATGCAGGATAATTTGCCATTACGCCACCCCCACTATTTCATCATAACTTTGGTTTTCATAAAGATTTTTATAAATTTCGCTTTTCGTAAGCAATTCTTCATGGCTGCCTATTGCGGATATTTTACCTGCATCCATTACAATAATGGTGTCGCAGGCTGCTATAGCTCTTGCTCTATGGGCTACCATAACCACCGTTTTGCCTTTTGATACGGCTTCAAAGCTGTCCAGAATAGATGCTTCTGTGGCGGGGTCAAGGGCTGATGTGGCTTCGTCAAACATTATTACAGGGGCATTTTTATAAAAGGCTCTGGCCATTGCAATTCGCTGGCGCTGGCCGCCTGATATATTTTCTGCTGATTCTGACAGTATTCCGTCAAATTTATCAGGCAAAGAGTTTATAAAGTCCAGTATTCCGGCGTCATTACAGGCTTTTTCCAGCCGCTTCTTGTCAGAGATATTTTTTTCAAGGCTGATATTTTCTCCGATACTTTCCGGGAACAAAAATGAATCTTGGGGAACATAAGCAAAGGCATTGCGAAGAGATTTTTTAGAAATTCCGGATATGTCTTTGCCGTTTAGCTCAATTTTGCCTTCGTTTGCTTCATAAAGTCCCAGCAGAAGTTTTAGCACAGTGGACTTGCCGCTGCCGCTGCCGCCCACAAAAGCAACTCTGCTGCCGGGCAATATGTTAAAACTGACATCATCAAGTGCAAGAGGCCCGTCTTCGGCATAACGAAAACTGATGTTGCCGAATGAAATACCGATAGGATGTGCTGCATCAAGCTTTTCACCGCCGTTAAGCTCTTCCAAGGCTTCTGCGGTATTTTCATTAAAACGCTTTGCGCCCGCAGCCAATGACTGCACCTGGGCAAGTACTTGAGAAAGCATCATAAGCCAGCTTCCCGCTGTTGTTGCCACACCTGTAAACGCTATAAACTGCGCTATGTTCATATTTCCGTTTATAACAGAAAAGGCCGCCAAAACATTGACAAGTACAATAGGTGTAAGTGAGGCCACTATGCCGGACATAACCAAAGGCAGCATAGCTTGTGCAAACTTTTTCGTAGCAGTCATCAAATTCTCATAAACCGATACATAGCGCTTTTCCAGCACCTCTTCCAAAGAATATGCGGCAATTGTTGAAACATTTTGCAGGCTGTCATTAACAACGGCATTAAAATTGGCTGTTTCTTCCGACATAACCTTAGAGCGTTTTTGTATAGGCATAGAAATTGCAACTTGCAGCACAACCAAAACAGGGAAAGTGGCAAAGAATATTAATGTGAAAAAGACATTAATGGTTAACATGAATACAAATGAAGCCACAACAGACAATATATCGCCTATCATACGCATGCCGCCTTCCGAAACAAAGCGTATTGCCGCGGGAACATCATTGGCGTATATGGATAAAGATTCGCCGCTGCCTGCCGCTTCAAATTTAGAAAAAGGCATGTTTAGGAAGTACTTTCCGAAGTTTTCTCTGAATTTGTATCCGGCATTTCCTGCAAAGCGTCCCAAAAATAGGGCCGACAGGGCCGATGATACGGCACGTATAGCCATTATGCCTGTCAATACAAGCAAAAACTGCATTAGCATATCTACATTAAAGTCCAAAGCGGCTTGGGACATATCGCCCGTAACCCGCTCCATAAGTACCGCAGAAACAGCAACGGCCGAGGCAAGCACTATGTAGAACAATAAAAATCCCCAAAAACGCATTTCGTTCTTTTTTAGGGTGGTGAAGAATGCCTTGATAGTAATCATCTCCTTAAAATTATGAAATTAGTTTTATACTATATTAGTGCGTATACTGTGTCAATCAACCAAAGGTTGATATTTGGTTTAAATTGAGTGCCATTTCTTTTCAATCTCTTTAAGCACATCTATCACTTCCTTGCTTGCGGCAATTTTGCCGTAAACCTTACAGGAAGCCACAACCTGACAAATTTCGCCCGGTGTTATTCCTGCCGGAATAACAAATACGCCTATTACACGTATATGTGTCTTCTTTCTTTCTTTTATCATCCTTGCCACTTCATTTTTTGTAATACCTAATACACCCAAAGAGAACATAAAATTGCGTGACTTACCCTCTGCTTCAATATCCAAATGATGCTCGGGAGAAATAAAAAGCCTTATTTCAGCCTCATATCTTTCAAGTGCTTTACGTGCGGCGCTGCGCATAAAATCAGAACGGCTGTCAAAAAGTCCTCTGCCTACCAAATAATCAATTTGTCCCAGTTCTACCGGGCTTAAATTTACCGAAATTTTTTCTGTTTTCATATATACTCACATCCCCTTGGAATTATTTTAGAATCTATTTAGAATCTTAATAGATTCTAAATCTAAACTCTTATTTTGTCAAGACTTTTTCGCAAAAAATAACAGCATGCCCACTGCTGGTATGGACATGCTGTTATGTGATTCAATCAACTGTTAATTGTATCAATCATTGATTGTGGCTGTTCTAACCTCATTAACAGTAAAGTTTATGTGCTCGGATGTACTTTGATATGAATGCGACCAGTCTTCATCAATAACATAATTATTCCCATCAATAAAGAAAGCCTCTCCGGTATATGAATCAAAGAAAATAGCAGACCACGGATTCATCTGAGCAAAAAGTATACCGCTATACCTAACATCAATGCCCCACAAATTACTTGAGTGTTGCCATGTGCGGGAGGCGGTAGCAGGTAGCCATCCTGAATATACATTTCCTTGCAAATAAACTGCAAAATAAGAACCGGCAGTCCTTATATCAAAAGTGGCAGGATTAGAAAATAGTCCTGCGTGATACCAATTCGACACCCAATGAATACTAAGGTTGCAAGGAACAATTGCTTTATCACTGTCCGAGATATCGGATATCGGATATGCAAAGACAGCGATTGGAAGAATTAATGCAACCAAAAATGCTGATAAAATTTTTGATATCTTTTTCATTATTTTTTTGTCTCCTTTTTTATCAAATATTCTGGAAGTATGTCCAAATATTGTATTACAACAAAAATATATCATAAAATATGTCAATAGTCAACACTTTTTTATTAGATTTTTTTGTCAAAAAATAAATTAATCAAAGAAAACTTGAAATCAATATAATCATTATTCCAGACTTTATGCAACACAAAAATAATCTAACATTTATGTTGAAAAAACTCCCAATAAAGTGTATTATATAAGTGAAGGTTATCTTCACTAAATTGCGGACATAATTCTAAATATTCACAAGAAGGAGAAAATAAATGTTTAACAGAGATTTGGGGATAGATTTGGGCACGGCTAATACTTTAGTATTCGTTAAAGGCAAAGGCATTGTTATGAGCGAGCCATCAGTGGTGGCTGTAAATACAGAAACACATGATGTTTTGGCGGTAGGCAACGAAGCCAAGCAAATGATAGGCAGAACCCCCGGCAATATCGTGGCAATACGCCCCATGAAAGACGGCGTTATTGCAGATTTTGAAACAACACAGGCCATGCTGCGCTATTTTATAAAAAAGACCATATCCAGAAATGCCTTTTCAGGCAAACCCAGGGTTGTGGTTTGCATACCCTCAGGCGTTACGGAAGTTGAAAAACGGGCCGTCATGGAAGCAGCTATTTCCGCAGGTGCCAAACCCAATGGAGCGTATCTTGTCGAAGAACCAATGGCCGCGGCTATTGGTGCCGGTCTTCCCGTGGGAGAGCCTACAGGTTCTATGGTAGTAGACATAGGCGGCGGCACAAGTGAAGTTGCCGTAATTTCTTTGGGCGGCATTGTTGCCAGCAAATCTTTGCGTGTAGCCGGGGACGAGCTGGACGAATATATCATAAATTATATTAAGCGCGAATATTCTCTTGCCATAGGCGAACGCACTGCAGAGGATGTAAAAATCAATATAGGCTGTGTGTTTAATCCCGACCCCAATAAGAGAATGGATATAAGAGGGCGCGACCTTATAACAGGTCTGCCCAAAACCATTTCCGTTTCCAGCGACGAGGTTGGCCATGCCGTTTTCGAGCCTATTAACTCCATACTGGATTCTATAAAAGTAACTCTCGAAAAAACCCCGCCGGAGCTTGCCAGCGACGTGATGGAATCCGGTATTATGCTGACAGGCGGCGGTGCGCTTATAGGGGGATTGGATAAACTTATAGCAGTGGAAACAGGTATGCCTGTTAATATTGCCGAAGAGCCGCTTAACTGCGTGGCGGCGGGAACCGGCATAGTGCTTGACAATATAAATGTCCTTAAAGACGTTTTAATAACACCAAAAAAATTGAGAATGTAGCCCTGGCGGCCTATTTTGGAGGCTGATACTATGGATTTTTTACGAAATAACAAAAAATATTTGATAATAGGCCTTATAGCTTTTTCTTTTGTAGCTATGGCTTACAGCAGCCGTGAAAATTATACTCCGGGCCCTGTAGAACGAGGTCTTGGCTTCGTTGTAACGCATGCCCAAGGGTTTTTTATGAATATCGGCGACTGGATAGGCGACCGCATTGACTTTTTTGCAAATATGAATGACCTGCATGCCGAGAACCAGCGCTTGCAGGATGAAGTTTTGCATATGCAAATAGAGCTTGCACGCCTTCTGCATTTATACGAAGAAAATTTAGTTCTGTCGGATTTGCTTTATATCCAAAACCGCTACCACGATTATCCTGTTTTGGGTGCAAATATCATCGCATTAAACCCAAGCAGCTGGTTTGATGATTTTATCATCAACCGCGGAAGTGCCGATGGTATCGAGAGGGATATGGTAGTGCTTGCGCCCGGCGGCCTTGCAGGGCGTATATTAACTGTGGGCATTAATTATGCCAGAGTAATCTCTATAGTAGAAGACACTTCCGCTGTATCTGCTCAAACCCGACGTACAGGGGATTGGGGCATGGTACGCGGTGATATAAATTTATCATCCCAGGGCCTTTTGCTTATGGACCTTGTAGACCCCGCTTCGGACATTGCTGTCGGTGATGAAATCGTAACATCAGCCACTTCTTCCATTTACCCTCCCGGCATACACATAGGTTATGTCGTGGATTTGGGGCAAATGCCGAACAATATGCGCACAGCCACCATAAGGCCCTCTGTAGACTTTACACGCCTTTCCACCGTATTAGTAATTACAGAATTATTTACCCACGAGCTGATTAGTTTGGAAGAAGGAGAATATTGAGAGTATTAGTATTATCTATTATAATTTTATTTAACTTCATAATACAAAGCACCATTTTGTCCCATGTGCAGGTTTTTGGCATTATTCCTAATACAGCCCTTATCATTGTGGTTACATACGCATATCTGCGGGATGATGTGGAAGGAGCAATTTTTGGCTTTTGCACAGGACTTTTGGCCGATATATTTTTCGGCAGAATTATAGGCGTTTCTGCCCTTCTTTTAATGCTTACAGGGTTTTTTTCAGGCAAACCTTTCAGGGACTTCTATAAAGAAAACTATATTGTGCCCATTATTATGATAGGCGCAGCCAGCATAGTATACGAATTTATGTTTTATGTACTTAACTTTCTGCTGCTTGGACGTGTAAATTTCTTCAGATATTTTGCCCAGATAATTTTGCCCACGGCAGCTTATAATTTGGTTCTTTGCGTCTTTATATACAGAATGATTTATGGCATAAACAGAAGATTGGAAGCAAGAGAAGCAAAGAAAAAGGGATTTATGAAGAAAAAATAATCGTAATTACCTCCTAACATACTACCAAAACCTCGTAGGGTCAGCTTGTAGCCGCACGCTATTCGCAATAGATATACTTGGTCTATACGCAAGGATAATTCCGAAAATAATTGAAGGAGTGCTGCAAAATGAATGATTATAAAGAAAAAGCCGTTAAAATATTAAAATTCTTTTCCAATAGATTATTTATAATGACTATTGCTCTATTTTTGTCCTTTACCATATTAGTTTCAGCGCTGTTTGAAAGACAGATAGTTGAAGGCCATTTTGCAGTACCCAATATAGTTACATCTCAAAGAATTGTGCCTATAAATGCCCCAAGGGGCGAGATTTTTGATGTTAACGGCCTGCCATTGGCCATTAACACACCGGTCTTTACCGTCTTAATGGACCCTTCCATAGTCTTTGCAGCTTTGGCAGACCCATCAAGACCGCAATTCGACCTCAACACATCCTTTTTGTTTTTCATGGACCTTATGGCCAGACATGGCGAAACAATTAACATCCATAGCGAATTTTTAATATCCGCAGCAGAACCCCGGACATTCTCTGCATCCTCTGCCGCTCAAAGGCGTTGGATGTTGGATTTGAGAATAGAAGAAGATTTGATTGACACCGGACTTAGCGCTGCCGAGGCTTATGAGGCTTTATTAGAAATTTTCAATATCCCTGCGGACATAAGCGCAGAAGATGCCCATACGCTTTTGGTTATGCGTACAGCGCTGGAATTACAGCGCCTTAACCTGCATCAAATACCCTTGGCAGCAGGCATTGACAGCCGTACAGTAGCTGCACTTGAAGAGCATAGCCAGCGCATGCCGGGCATTTATGTGGCTTTTGACTATTTGCGGTCATATCCTATGGGAAAATATATGACCAGCATTATCGGATATCTCATTCGCATTAATCAAGCGGATTTGACGGCAAATGAGCATCTGGGCTATACTGCAACCGACCTTTTTGGTATTGACGGCTTAGAAAGGGCGTTTGAACACAACTTAAGAGGAACAAGAGGCGCCACCACTATAGAGGTAAGCGGCGGAAGACGCATTAATGTCTTAAACGAAGAACCGCCGATACCCGGCGACAATATACACCTTACAGTCGATGCCGTTTTACAAAGAAATATTTACTATATTTTAGAAGATGTTTTGTCCACTATATTAATAAACCGTTTAAGGTCTTCCCCTGTAAGCTTTTCAAGGGAAATTGTAGAATCTATGCTGCGGGGCGGCCGCATAGATGCAGTGGCTATCGTAAATGCTGAAGAGGAGGACTTTCCGGCTTCGCATATAATAGGCAATTTTGTGCGGACAAATATTGACATAGACCTTGATGCAACAAATGCACGCACAGAGATTAACAATGCTTTAGGCGAAGCCATTACAGCAGGCCGTGTTAATATTGTAACTATGCTTATAGTTATGGAAGAGCAGGGCATTATCAGCATAAGTGAGCAGGAAAGAATATCGCTTTCAAACGGTCAAATGTCTGCCGCAGCATTTCTTACGGCCAGAATAGATGCAAGAGACCTTACGCCGCATATGATAAACATTTCCCCCGCAACCGGTTCTGTTGTTGTAACGGATGTGCGCACAGGCGGCATACTTGCGGCGGTAAGCTATCCTACATTTGACGCCAATAATCTTCTGCCCCACAGCTTTGATATTGCTTATTTCAACCAAATAAACAGAGACCCCGCAAATCCCCAGCTTAACAGAGCTTTTACGGAAGCTCATGCGCCGGGTTCTACTTTCAAGATGATAACAGCCCTTGCAGCATTGTCCCAAGGTATTATTACGCCGGAAACCAGAATTTTTGACAATGTGGTATTTCGTGATGCCGGAGTGCCGTATTTAAGAAGCTGGAGCAGCGCAAGCTTTGGCTCAATAAATGTGGCAGATGCCATTGCCGTATCAAGCAACTATTTTTTCAGCAGAGTTGCCTGGGATATGGGCAACCACAGAAACGGCAGGACGCTTGAGGGCATTGCTACATTAAACCACTATATGAAGGAGCTTGGCTTAGGCTCTCCGACAGGTGTTGAAATAAGAGAAATGAATATGTTTACCGATGCCGGAACTGCGCGTATAGCCTCCCCCGAATACAGGACAGCCAGAGGCGGCGGCGCATGGTTTGACGGGGACACCGCCCGGGTGTCCATAGGCCAAGGAGACAACACTTATACCTCGGCCTCTATGGCAAAGTATTTTGCAGCTTTAGCTACAGGCGGTACAAGAATGCAGATGCATCTATTGGACAGAATTGTAGATGCCGGCGGCAATGCGACACCCTTTGAGCCTGTTGTGGAACATGTAATTGACGTAGAACCCCGCCATATGGAAGCCATTCACCGCGGTATGTTTGATACAGCTTTTAGTGCAAGGGGCACAGGCAGAGGCATTTTTGCAGGCATACCCATAGCCGTTGGTGTAAAATCCGGCACGGCAGAAACAGGCACAGGCATATCCCATTCTACTTACGGCGGTTTTGCACCATTTGATGACCCCCAAATTGCCGTATTTGTAATGATGCCTTTTGGTGATACACAATACCTGCGCAATTCCGCAGGCCATGTCTTACGTGCAGTTTTTGATGAGTATTTTGGGTTTAACCGTGTTGCGGAAGCAAATGGGAATAACGGACTTGCCAGGTAAAGCAAATTAATGATGACAAATAAAACTGGAAATTTATGATGGCCTATGTTATAGTTATTAGCATTGATATGTACTGCTATCTCATGAAGGGGGATATTCAAATGAAAGAATTTTTAGATGATAATTTTTTATTACAAAGTGATTTGGCAATAGCTTTATACAACGAGGTAAAAGAGCTGCCTATTATAGATTACCACTGTCATTTAGAACCTAAGGAAATTGCCGAAAATAAGCGGTTTAAGAATATTACAGAAATTTGGCTTTATGGGGACCATTATAAATGGCGTTTAATGCGCGCAAACGGCGTGGAAGAAAGATTTATTACAGGCGATGCCTCCGATTGGGAAAAATTTGAAAGCTGGGCATCTACTATTGAAGATTGTATAGGAAGCCCGCTGTATCACTGGACGCATCTTGAACTTAAAAGATATTTCGGCTTTGGCGGCACTCTTTCCGCAAAGACCGCTAAAGAGGTTTGGGACATTTGCAATGAGGTAATAAATAAAGAGGACTTTACCGTTCACAATATCCTTGCTAAATTTAAAGTAGAAATGGTAGGCACCACGGATGATGCCGCCGATAGCCTTGAATATCATAAGGCAATTAAAGAAATGGGTATTACCACTGAGGTTTTGCCCACATTGCGCCCGGGTAAGCTCTATGCCATAGAAAATGAAGGTTTTGCGGAATATCTTGAAAAGCTCTCTGAAATTTCCGGCGTAGAAATAGAAAATTACAGTGACTTAATGGAAGCTATGGAAAATCGTATAGAATTTTTTCATTCTATGGGATGCAGGTCTTCCGATATCGGCATGGACATTGTGGTTTTTGAGGATTATTCGCCTTTTGAAATTGATGTTATCTTTAATAAGGCACAAAATAAAAAACCTCTTTCCGATGAAGAAATCCGCAAGTACAAGACGGCTCTTATGATAGATTTATGCAGAATGTACTCGGACAAGGGCTGGATAAATCAATTTCATATGAATGCCCTTCGCAACAACAATTCAGTAATGCTTGCAAATTTGGGCGCAGACAAAGGGTATGACTCTATCGCCGATGAAGGTCTGGCAAAGCCCCTGTCTTTCCTTATGGATGCTTTGGCATCAGAAGATAAATTATCCAAAACCATCTTGTATTCTTTAAATCCTTCACAAGATGATGTTATCACCACCATGATAGGCAATTTTCAAGGCGGCGGAGTGAAAGGCAAAATTCAGCACGGCAGCGCTTGGTGGTTTAATGACACAAAAACCGGCATGGAAAAGCAAATGATATCGCTTGCAAACAATGGCATGCTGGCTCGTTTTATAGGTATGCTGACAGACTCCAGAAGCTTTTTGTCCTATCCAAGACATGAGTATTTCAGGCGCATAATGGTAAATCTTTTGGCAGGCTGGGTTATTAACGGAGAGTTTCCTAATGACTTTGAGAAGCTGTCGCAAATCGCCCGCAATATTGCATATTATAACGCTAAGGAATATTTCGATATATAGCAGCCCTATTCAAAAATATTCCGTATTTACAAACATATATTTTTCCGATATACTATTATATAAGTGTAGCGTAATGTCATGATGAAAAAACGTAAGTTTTTTATTATGGCAGAGGAATTTTAAAAAGGATTTGATGGCTATGAAAATTGAAAGAATAAGTGATAATCAAATAAAATTTATTCTTACGGAAGGGGACCTTTCCGAAAGAAATATACGCATGCATGAACTTTCCTACGGCTCTGAAAAAACACAGGAGCTTTTTCGGGAAATTATGGAGCGGGCCACGATAGAGTGCGATTTTCACACCACCCACGAGACCCCCCTTATTATTGAGGCCATACCTGTTTCCAGGGACGGCATTATGATAATTATTACCAAAGTGGCCAGCCATGAAGATTTGGAGGACCGTTTCGGCTATCCGCCTGTGCTTGGTAACTATAAAAATGTATCAAGGGCCAAGCAAAAGAAAAAACAGCCGAAAGTTCCCGGGTCTGATACCGGCGAAGCCGATACAAAAGACAGCGGACCGCTTTCAAATCAAGTTATATTCAGGTTTGATTCCCTGGAAGATGTAACCAATGCCTGTGCCCGCATAAGCGGCTTTTACATAGGCAGCGCCCTATTCAAATACCTGGGCCGTTTTTATCTTGTTGTTGAAAACGGCAATATTAAGCCGGCTGATGCCCGGGAAAATATTTTAAAAGAATATAGCCAGAAATTTTCAAGCCTTGAAATTTCTAAGTTGTTCCTTATGGAGCATGGGGAGATTATTATTGAAAAAAATGCCGTTGATGTCATTTCTGCTTATTTGACGTAATGAAGAAAATAATAGATAAAAATGATTAGGAGTGCAAGTCAGCAGACTGCACTCCTAATTTGCGTTGCTATATTCGCCGCATTCATGCGCCAATCTTCTGTGCCGTTAACATGAATAATTGGGCATGTAAGGGTTTCTGCCCACCGTTCAATATTCGATATAGGGCGCAAGGCTGCAAAATTGAAAAACTTTTGCTCTTGCTCATACATATCGCCGCCTTCAAGTATGCGTTTTCCATGCTTTTGATAAGCACGTTTTTTTATGCGCTCCATGCGCAGTTCATATGGAGCCGAAATATATACGGCAAATTTATAAAATGATGTAATTTTGTCTCCAAAATCCCCTGTTACGGCAGTGATGACAAACAAACGATGCTTTTCAATGTCGGAAAGCATTAAATTCAAGCATTCCTCACGTGAACGCTCCAAAGTATATGGAATCTCTGATTTTTGAAAATGATAGTCCTCTATGTCCATATGTTTATAGTTTAGTATTCGTGCCAGTTCGCATCCAAGCGTAGTCTTTCCGCTGCCATTTGCTCCAAATACAATTATGCCGTGCGGATTATTTATGTTTACCACTCCTTCGCTTTACAATCCCCTTTTTTAATGACAACAATTAAAGCTGTCTTATTTGGGGATATGATAATACGGCATCTTTAAAGTTTCCACAAACCCAAGTTTTCGCCCTATCTCTTAGAAGTTTCAAAATAACAATTACTCCCTCTGTCCATTCAAAGCCATTTTGTATATGCAATTCATTCGCTGTTATCGCTTCATCAACGGAAACAAATACAAATCAATACCCTGATTCTTTCTCTCCCTCTGTTAAGTGCGGCTTTGTTGATACATCTTCAACATCACAAAAATAATGATAATCCTGTTTTTCAAAAATCCGGTCAGTGTACATATCCTTTCAAATCTCCAAAACTTTGCCAAAGTCCACAATGGACAATGGCTTAATAGTGAGTCCAGTTTCTTCATCCACTTCTCGGATAAGGGCTTCGGTAGCTGTCTCGTTATCTTCAACGCCACCTCCAGAAAAAATATATACTTTATATTTTTCGCTATACATAATGCCGATTTCTCCCTCGGAAAATATAATTGCTTTAGAAGAAATCCTTACGAAACGCTGCCATGATAAGTTATAGTCTTTTCTATAGTAAGAGGCTAAGGTTTTCATTTTTCCTCCACTTTAATCCTTTGCCGCCAAACTAACGGCATAACTTCACTACAAAATTACACGTCCTTAAATTCGTAATATAATATTCCTTCGTGCAATAACGGCAGCGAAGCAAGCATATCGCTATTCTTGCCTATTATAAACGCTCCGCCGAAAGAAGTATCGTTTATATAAGCAGTGCCGATATAATTTACCATGGCAACAGTTGCACCTGTCCGTCCCGCTTGATTTATGTATTCATATTTTTCTACTTCGTCCCATTCTTCTTGTATATCATTTACTTTCGATGAAAAGCATCTGGCAAATGGAAATAATACAAAATCAGGCCGAATTGAGCCAAGCATTGATAAAACATTGTCGTCAAAAAGGTCACCGCAAATTAATATCGCTGTTTTACCAAACGGAGTCATTGCAGATTTTACTTCAATACCTTCTGAATATTGGTTTGCGGGAAGATTTTTTGCACGCCATTGCGGGTTAATACGTCTGTAATGTATAGATATTTCTCCGGACGGATTAATTAAAACAGCGCTGTCGTATATGCAGCCGTTTTCTTTTTCCAAAAAACCAAAGCACAGCCATATACCGTGCATTTTAGCTTTATCGCAAAAACTGCCTATGGCCTTATCACTGATTGAAACCGCAATACTTATATCATGCTCGTACACATCATTGTTGATTAACCCCGTTAATGCCGCTTCCGGCAACAATATTAATGACGCACCGTTCAAGCACGCTTCTGTTATTAGCTTATTTATCTTATTTATGTTAATATCAATATCATTAGTTAAGCGTGGCACAACTGATGCAATTTTCATAATAAACCCTCCACCGCAGTCATTGACTGTAGGATTACCCCTGCCCGAATTGACGGCATAATTATGCAAAATAATTAAAAGCAGTTAGTAACTTAAACTATATGTTATTACTGCTCATTATTCTCGGCAGCTTTCCGACGGACAGTTGCAGAAAAAAATTAGGAACAGCTTTAAATATACTCAAGCAAAACATCTAACTATCAATTCAATGCCTTTCGCACAACTACTTTGCCCCCTTGTTCTGCATGTATGTTAAACCCACACTTTTCATACATCGCCAGCGGTCCGCTATATTCATTAGCTTTATCTGCGAATTGTTTATTTGCAAATCCTTCAACAAAGGCAAAGCCCTCAGCGGCGGCATCTTGGCAAACATACTCCAGCAATTGCGTGGCTACACCCATCCTTTGCACTTCCGGCGCAATAGCAAAGCAAAAAATAAATTTTCCATTTTCACCTGCACGGTATTCTACAGGTACACCATGATTATTATGCATCCAACCCAAGTTATCCTTAACATCCACTTTTGTGATAGCATTGCACCATCCAACAATTTTATCGCCGCTATAGGCAAAATAACCTTGTATATTACCCTCTTGGACACGCTGCAGAGCTTTGACCCGCCGCTCTTCCGGGGTTGAAGGCCAAGGATTACCCTTAACCTTGTCACTGCACCAATGCACACAATAGCATTTGTAATCAGCCTCATTTTCGTAGTGCGGCGTTACGTCAAAAAAGCGGACATAATCTTCCGCCTGTTCAGGGGTCAATTTTCTGATTTCAATATTCATTTAAGAAACACTTCCTTACTTAAGTTTTAAAAGTTGTAGAAAAATGTTTATTCATTTCGATAAGCCAAATTAATTAAATTAATAGCTAGCCTTTTTCCCTACACGATAGATTTTAGAGGAAATGAATGATAAACCAGCGGATTAATGTCGTGGATATTGATTGAATTAAACCATTCCAAGATAGCTTCTCTGGAATCCATTGGGGGATTGCTGAGATTTAAATCCAAATGCAAATTGACCGCTTCGCCAAAGAATGTATGAGAAATACCAACCAAATGTGTTTGGGACACTCTGCATTTAAATACACACGGACTTGCATCCAGCATCGGCACATGAATTTCTTTGCCCCAAGTAAAATCATATGTAACAGCATCTTTCACGCAATCGTCCCCGGATACAGACCCCGCATAATCTGCCAGTTGTGCCATTTCAACATTGCTAAGATTAATGGTAAACGCCGGTACGAAGAATGTTTGCCGTAGTCCGTTTAGCAGACATGCTGATAATTATGTTTTCCGGAGACGCCGGAGTGTGGCTTACGCAGGTGATAGTGCTGAGATTTGGCGAACCGTCCTCATTACAGGTACCTACTATCCATACCGGCCGCGGCGTGTCTGTTTTTTGATTTTTTTCATGACATATATCCTCCTAAAATTCCACCGTCCATTTTGACGGTAAAGCAATTAAAAATAACCGAAACTTATTGAAATTAACTGACCTCTTTCACTTCACATTTTTCCATTCCTCAATAATTTTTGTTAATATCATACGTGCCTTATCATCCATTTTTTCACTCATGCGGGCAGCGGCAACAACAGGCAGCCACGAAAGCACATCATTTTTCGCAGCGCCCGATTCTTTGCAGAAGTATTGCAAATAAATGCCTGACATACGCAATAAGTACTGCTTAAAAATCACATATGTTCGGCAAGCATCGGCAAGAGGACTTCCCATAGAAGCATCTACCCAATCAATTATCCAATGTATTTCCCCATCGTACAGAATATTTAAAGGATGAAAGTCACCGTGGCACAGAAAGTCCGGTTGAGTATACAAAGTATCTTTATCCAATGTATTTCCCCATCGTACAGAATATTTAAAGGATGAAAGTCACCGTGGCACAGAAAGTCCGGTTGAGTATACAAAGTATCTAAAAGAGAAAACAACTTATCTTTCACATCATGCTCAATATATTTATTTTGTTCAATCTTCCATATTATCTTGTCACGCTGTTTCGGAAGTCCGTCAGCACTTTTAGAATGAACCATACATTGCAGTTTTACTAATGTTTGAATGGCATCGCGGCGCTCATCTTTATTCATATTTCCATGCAATAAGGGTTTGCCGGGTATATATTCCATATCAAGAGCAGTCACAGATTCGTCAAGTTTTCGGACACCCAAGACAGAAGGTACGGGCAAACCCAATTCCAGCGCATAAGATTGCAGCCTTGCTTCATTTTCGGCTTCGCCGGGCGGCGCATCAACATAAAGCTTAATTGCACTGTTGCCGCCACGGTATATTTTTGTTGTTGCTCCTTCCCCTATAACTTCAAGATTAATCATAATTTCCTCCATATGTATCATTTGTTTTAATCCCGGCGGCTAGATTGACTTTATCAATTCATTTAAAATAGCCAGTCTTGATACAATCCATACTGCAAGGGTCGGTAAGCCGTACGGACTAAGAAGGAAAGAAAACACAACGGCAAAAAATAGCCGTTACCAAATTATGTGTATTTCCGGCCTGGCCCATCGGCCATCCAAAAAAGTATTGCAGAAAACCCAGCAAAGCTCCAAGAAATAAAAGACCCGATACAATATTAAGGAGTATTGCAAGTTTAATGATAAGAAATTCACTAATGGCAACAACAATGGTTAATGCAAGCGATATAGGAAACAACAATACTTTAAAAAATATTCTCAAGACACATCCCCCTATTTTTAGTCATTTTAATGCCTAAATTATACCATAACGGCAAAAATAGTACAACATTAAAATGCCCCGCTTAAAAACCGGCAGGGCATTTATTGTAACTTTATATATAGTAGCAGACTTACTAACTTACACCGTCGTAGGGGCAGCTTTTAGCCGCCCGAAATTTGCATATTAGACCAAGTATGCCTTTTGCGTACAGCGGGCGGCCACAGCCCCCCTACGATGGGGCTTCATTTGCAATTATAGTGCATTAAGGGATAATTACACAAGCTTTTAAGCTTCTTTAATTTTTATCGCGCTATTAGTGGTAGAAATATTTATTTTAGCTTTCATGGGGCTGCTTTCATAATTTTGGCTTCTTCCGTTAATGTAATTCTTTGAAATTTCGCCCATAAGCATATTTTGACATTCACAGTCAACACGTCCGTTGGATGTCGAAGCTTGTACCATTGCGGCAATCTCACGAGGTACATATATAGTCACGCCGCCATTTGTTGTATGTGCTTCGATAATGCGCTCTGTTTCCCAATTGCCGCCTTGAGCGGGGCTTCTGAAGATATTTTCCATTTTTATGCCCGAGTTTGTGGTTTTTACAAAAAGCTGTTTTGCGTCCACATATTCTGTAACAACTTTTCCATTGGTTGTGGTAATACGAACGGTTTCTGCGGTAACACCCTCAAGGTCAATTTTGCTGTTTGTTGTTTCAAAATCTATATGTCCTGCCGCAAGCTTTTCTGCACTTATGCCTGAATTTTTGGTGCGGGCTGTAATTTCATCACATTCCACATTGTCAATTTTTATTGAGGAGTTTTTTGTAATAAGATTAAAGAATCGCCCTTTTACATTGTTTAACTCAACAGAGGAATTTTTGCTTTCAGCATGAAGATTTTCGATATATGCATGAGGCACCTCGCAATAAATCTGCATAGAGCGCACAGCATTATAGTCATAAAGCAATTCATAAACACCGTTTTCCTCATTAACAAGAACCTGCACATCCGGCCTTTTTGATGAATATGTGCATGTAATGCGCAATTCATTGCCGCTATAGCCATCCACTTTAACGCTGCTGTTTTTCCCTATCAGCTTAAGGGTATCAATACTGCCTTGAATGGGGTCGGAAATATAGGTCATTGTAGACCTGTGCCTGCTTCCCCCAAGGTCAAAATCAAAATCAATATTAATATCTAAATCTTCAAGGCTCTCCATAGCTCTTGCAACGGTTTTCTTTATCGACTGCCCCAAATTGCTTAAGCCGCTGAAATCCATTTCTATAACACGGTCTTCTAAATTGTCTTCTTGTTTGTTTGGATTAATCTGGCGCGGGTCAATTTCTTCACCTGCGCTGAATATACGAACTTTCTTTTCCTTCTCGTCAGGAAACTGCTTTAAAAGTTCCATAGCCTCATCCACACCGATTTTCCCCTCGGACAACATCTCCAAAATTTTTACTTTGCCTTCATTTTTGTTTTCATTCATTACCAGGCCCTCCTCATATATTTTATATTAATTAAACTCTTTAAACCCCCGCTTTATCACCACCAGCCATTCATAAGAAAATAAATCGAATTATGTCCCATTAAATTCGCTGCACTCTTAAGCTCAATTTCAGCTTTAAGCCTTCTGCCCTTTTTGTCCACAATGTTGCTGTATGGTACAATATCGGCTCCCTGCCCTTTTCCCTTTTTGTTTTTATCAATATTTGAAGTATTATTCATGATATATCCTCCTTAATTATTTAAAGTTATTCATTGTTATTCTTGCCAGATTTTCATTAAAAGACGCCTTTGCCTCTTGCTCTTTAGATTTAATTAAATCCGTTCTATTATGATTCATTTTAAATTTACTTTTGATTTTACCAATAATTCTGTTCATTTTTGTTCCTCCTTAATTTTCAAACTCTCTGTTAAATTTTGTTTTAATCTCTCTCTTTGATTATTATCAAAAAACGGTATAAAATTCTCTATTATCTCAGCATCAGGAGTGTTTTCTCCTATAAAGCTTACGATTATATCCCTGTGTTTTCTGGTAAAGGCCGGCATATTGTCTTCTATAATGTCGTAACGCTCTTCATTAAGCAGCTTTATCAATGCCGTGGACTTAATGTCATTCCCCATATATGATGAAAGCTGTTCCAGAAGGTTATAATCCTGATTTTCTAATATATGAGTAATGATGATATTGCGCTGCGCCGTGTTGCTATACGGCAGAATTTCATCCAGCGCCATATGATAGTTATTCATGGACAGTATTGCCTGTATCAGCAGCATCTTTTGCCCGCCATTCAGATATACGAAGAAGTCCAGGTCAATTTCTAAATCTTCAAAATCTGCTACTTTGCTTATCTGCTTCAATACATTCTCGAAAAGACTGTTATCCATCAAATTTTGCAATGCGTTGTTTATTTGATTTTCAAGGGTCGTTTTTTCCTCTGTTTCTTGGGCATCCGTGCTAATCATCCCGGCATTTAATATTTCGTCTATGCCTATGGCCAGAATTTTTGAGATATCCGGGAAGAAGGCCACGTCGGGCAGATTCTCTCCTCTTTCCCATTTTGATACGGCCTGTGCAGATACACCAAGATGGTCTGCCACGTCGCCCTGTGTTAACTTTTTTGCTTTGCGGGCACTTCTCAGAAAGTTTCCAATATTTTCTATATTCACTTCTTCCCCCCTCGTTGTTTTATTGCATCCCTCTTTCTGATTATTATATTATCACCTATTTTTGGCCAAATCAATAAACCAAAGGTTGAATTTGGGTTGAATTTTTGATATAATATCATTATGAAGCAAAAAAGGAGGGCAGATATGGCAAAGGCGATTGAAAAAAAACCAAAAGACAAAGAAAAAAAGCATTTTAAAAAAATATTTGCCTTCTGCCTTTTTGCAGCACTTGCAGTTTTGATTGTAAGCGAAGCTACAGGCAATACCCGCAGCATACAAAATCTTTTTAATCCCGAGATGCAATTTGTTGAACATACAGCAATAGGGCACGATGCGGCAGCAGGCCCTTCCATATTTGCTACGGAAAGCGGATTTTTTATAGCTACAAGGGATTCTGTCCGATTTTATAATTCAGACGGAATAGAAATTTTTAGGTCAAGCCACAGCATTAATAATCCTGTGCTGTTCGGGCAAGGAAATTATGCAGCTATATTGGAACAAAACGGAAGGTTCGCCAATGTTTACAATACTTCAGGCCTTATGTACACTATTTCTGCATCAGGCCCCATAACCGGTTTTACCCTTGGTCCGGGAGGGCTTGCGGGTGTAATTGCATACAGAGGCGGCAGTTATTTTATACAGATTTACAACAGCGCAGGCCGGGTATTCCGTGAAGGCACTCATGCTTATGCAAATGTTGTGCCTATGCTGATGGATATATCACATGACGGCCGGGTGCTTGCTATAAGCTATTTGGATATTAACGATGCCGTTATGAATTCTTTTGTGAATCTGATATTTATAGAGCAAAGCGATTATCTGGCACATGAATATACAGACGGTATCTTCGCCGGAAACCGCCAAAACCCGGAACAAATCATAGGTGCGATAAGTTTTATGGAAGACGGTAATATCGTGGCTGTTTCCGACACGCGCATCTTTGGCATATCAGGCACAACAGGCATGACAATTTGGGAATTTCCCGTAAACAACCGCATGTCACAGGTTGACTTCGGAAATAATTGGTTTGTGGTGGCATATGGCAGTCCCATGCTTAACCAACCGGGCGTACCTTTAGGAACAGTGCATGCCTATAGTGCAGCCGGAGGCCGCCTGTTTGCCTTTAATGCCGATGCTTATGTTGACAGCGTTGAGATAAGGGGAGGCAATGTAGTTATAGGTTCAGGAGGTACATTCAGTGCCCTTGCAAGAAACGGCAGTTTGCTTTGGGAGCTTGAACTGCCTAATAATATAAGAAGTGTCAGTATAACATCAAGCCCGGACCAAGTTGTAAGCTTTTCAGCTACCGAGGCCAGGGTGCTGCGCCGGGTAAGGCAGTAATAGAAATTATTATTAATCGGAGTTGAATCTTTTGAATATATTAGATTTATTGGTCATCGCAATAATGGCAGTATGCATTATAATAGGAGCCTGGCGGGGCTTTGTCCGCACGGTTTTAGGTTTTCTTAATTTCATACTTTCCATTTTTTTAACAAATATGCTCTATCCCCATGTTGGCCGCTTCCTGCGCAGCATTGACGGTTTTTTTTCTGCGCTTACTACAGCTATTCGTCAAACAATGGGGCTGGATGCCGCCATTTATGCAGAAAGCCGCGCTGCTGAAACAGAATTTATCAACCAACTTCCCCTACCCGCTTTTTTCAGGGATATACTTATAGAAAACAATAACTCCATTATATACCAAGCCATTGGCGCAACAGGCTTTGCAGACTTTATTGCCGGTTTTCTTGCAGGAATAGTAATTAATATTATCTCTATGGTCGTTGTCTTTGTCATAGTTTTCTTCGGCCTTATGCTTCTTAGCGGCATCTTAAACATCATCACCAAACTTCCTGTATTAAACTCGCTTAATAAGCTTTTGGGCGGCGGATTGGGCGCTGTTTGGGGACTGCTGCTGACATGGCTTGTTCTTGGCGTTGTCGTAATCTATTTCTCCGCCAATACGCAGGTTAATATGACGGAAATGCTGGAAAATTCCGCAGTTGCAGGCCCGCTTAACGAGCGTAATTTTGCGCTTGATTTTATACTTAGGCTGTTCCCGTAAATTAATATACCATAATAGGAAAGGCAGGAGAAACATGAGTGTTTTCGACAAAAACGAGTATCGTAGATTATGTCTATTGGGTGACTACAACAAGGTAATTTCATATTTAACGGAGATTGACGATGGAGCAGAGCTACTTGCGAAATACAAGAATATCTTCGAGGGCGATAGTTATTTCTTGGAAACTGATGACAAACGTATTGCTCCTTTTTTGCGAGCCTATGAGGATTTCTTGAAATGGATGCTAAAAACCAATCCCACAACTGACGAAGCCCAAAGTGCCATTGTTCAAAAATTGACACATTTTATTCCGAGGATAGGCTTATATGCAAAAATTTCAAAAAGGTTTGCATACTTGGCTATGTATGTTCTTGTACCGAAATTTTTTAAGAAATATGGATATTATGCGAAATTTGGCACTGTAGACATTTATCCTAACTTAATTTTATGGCACAGCCAGACAGAACGAAATGAGATAGTCGAGCTGCCAGACGGACAGGCTGAAATTGAGGTTATTGAAATGGATGGCTTGATTACGAGAGGTTGGACCGATTATTTGTCAATGGGTGAAGTTGGCACAGGTGGTTGGGTTACAAGAAAAGGATGTGTATATTTCAAAGAAATATACGACACCGAATCAGACGAATTTAAGATAAGCCTGCTAAAGCATGAAGGGCAACACTTTCTTGATAAAAAAAGGAATCGAAAAATGAATAGTGCAGATTTAGAATACCGCGCTAAGCTCGTAGAATTGATTTATCACAAAGAAATGAAGACCTTCTTTGGCTTTCTTAAAAACATGGCTACCACAGATGATAAAGCGCGGGCTCACGCTTATGCGGAGCGAAAAATCATTCAAGGATTATCCAAAAAATTATTTAATGTTGAGCTGGAAACTAACCAAGATGCTTGGGAAGCCAAGAGCACTGAAATCCCTGTAGCAGCACGGGAACTACTTAGCGAACATAGTGATATGATGACGGGATGGAATGGAAAAAGCATATTGATTTGATATGTAGACGCTAAGCGTTATTATCGTTATTTACATCCTTCAGGGTACAGCTCGTACGGCTTTCCGGTTTTTCTGATTGAGTATAAGGACATGGCTTATGGATATAATTTTTCAACTTCAAGTTCATCTTATACACTTGGCGATACAGGCCCGCTTAACGAGCGTAATTTTGCGCTTGATTTTATACTCAGCGTTCCCGTAAATTAAAGGAGATACATATGACTAAAAAGAGAATTGAAACAAGTAAACTATACTACGGCTTTCCGGTTTTTCTGATTGGGTATAAGGACATGGCTTATGGATATAATTTTTCAACTTCAAGTTCATCTTATACACTTGGCGATATGATTACAGTCGGCATTTACAGGCATGGAAATGCAATTAAGCAAATAAAAAATTATGGCTGTTTTACTGTTAATATTCCGGATAAGACCCTGATGAAAGAAATTGAAATTGGGGGCGATAATTCAGGGGGCGATAAATTTAAGATTGCGCAAAAATTAACTTATCATACTTCGGATAGAGTTGATGCACCCATAATTGAAAATTGCATCTTGAATATTGAATGTGAAACAGTTAAAATACTTGACCTCGAAGAATTTGATAATTATTATAATATAATAGCAAAAATCAAGGGCAGACTTGTCAATGAAGATTTGCTGAAAGAAAACAGTATTTCCCGGGAATTACTAAATCCTGTGTTTTATCTCGGTGACGGTTTTAAGCGCTCTTACCGCTTTTTAAATGATGAAATATATGATAACGGGAGTTTTACCGATAAAGATTAGGGGGCATTATATTGAATTCTAAAGTTATCCCGGAGTTTCGCTTTGCAAAACGTAAAGACTGCCCGCTGATTATGGAATTTATCCTGGGCATTGCAAAATACGAAAAAATGGAAAGTGATGTAGTTGCTTCAAAAGAACTCCTCGAAGAATGGATTTTTGATAAAGGTTCTGCCGAAGTTTTTTTTGCGCTTGTAGGTGGCAAAGAAGTTGCTTTTACAGTGTTTTGCCGCAATTTCTCGACATTTCTCGGGCGGGCCGGGCTTTATTTGGAGGATGTTTATGTACTGCCCGAATATAGGGGCATGGGCATAGGAAAAGCCATACTGCGCAAACTTGCCCAAATTGCGGTTGAAAGAGGTTATGGGCGCATGGAATGGACATGCCTTGATTGGAATACGCCCAGCATTGAATTTTATTTAGGGCTTGATGCGGAGCAAATGAATGAATGGACTACATACCGTCTTGCCGGGGAGTCACTCTTAAAATTGTCTAAAGAAAAAAGCAACGGAGGGAATTAGATTGAGTACAGATTTTACAAAAGGACTTAATCCCATGCAGGCAAAAGGCGTTTTACATGTAGATGGGGCGCTGCTGCTAATAGCCGGTGCAGGCTCCGGCAAAACAAGAGTACTTACCCACCGCATGGCCCATATTGCCGCAAACTTCGCAAAGCCTTATGAAATTTTGGCTATAACATTTACAAATAAAGCAGCCAAAGAGATGAAAGAGCGTGTGCATAGCCTTATACCCTATGGTGCAAACGACATGTGGGTATTTACTTTTCATTCCTGCTGTGTGCGCATTTTGCGGCGTGAAATTCATCATATAAACTATGATAATTCTTTTACAATTTATGATACAGACGATTCTACAAGGCTTATGAAGTCTGTTTTAAAAGAAATGAATATAAACGATAAGCAGTTCCCGCCAAAAACTGTGTTGGGGCATATCGGCAGACAAAAAGACGAGCTTGTTGGGCCGGATGATTTTGCCGCTATGGTTGCCGGTGATTATCGTATGGAAATTATTGCACAAATTTATAAAAACTACCAAAATAAGCTTTACAGTAATAATGCATTGGATTTTGATGATATTATCTTAAAAACTTTGGAGCTGTTTATGCGCTGCCCTGATGTGCTTGCTAAATATACCGGGCGTTTCCGCTATGTTATGGTGGATGAATTTCAAGACACCAATACGGCCCAATATCAGCTTGTGCGGCTTTTAGCCAGCGGCTACGGCAATATATGCGTTGTAGGAGATGACGACCAGAGCATATATGGATGGCGCGGAGCAAATATACGCAATATTTTGGATTTTGAAAAGGACTTTTATGGTGCAGTGACTATTAAGCTGGAGCAAAATTACCGTTCTACCGGCAAAATTTTGCAGGCCGCAAACGAAGTAATTGCAAACAACAGCGGGCGCAAAGGCAAAAACCTGTGGACGCAGGCAGAGGACGGAGAGAATTTAAGTTTTTACCGTGCCGAAAGCGACTATCGTGAAGCGGATTTTATTGTGGATAAAATTGCAGACGGTATAGCAGGAGGTGCTAAATATAAGGACTTTGCCGTGCTGTACCGCATGAATTCACTCTCCAGAACCATAGAAGAAAAACTTGTGGAACGCAATGTCAGATACCGCATCTTTGGCGGCGTTCGCTTTTACGAAAGGCGTGAAATCAAGGATGTATTGGCATATCTTCGGGCTATTCATAATCCCTATGACGACATATCCATCAAACGCATTATAAATGTTCCAAAAAGGGGCATTGGCGCAGGTGCCGTTGATGCTTACGAGCAGGCAGCCTTTAATAATGAAATAAAGTTTTTTGATGCCATTAAAAATGCCGAAAAATACTCTTCAAACGCCGCAAGAAATAAGAAAATTGGGGACTTTGTGGCACTTTTAGAAGGCTTTAGGGAGCTTGCAGAAAAACTGCCCCTTTCAGAGCTTGTAAAAGAAGTTGTAAATAAAACCGGTTACTTGGATTCCATTACCAAAGAGGATGATGCGGAAGGTACTGACAGAGCCGGAAATATCTCAGAGCTTATCAACAAAGCAGCAGAATATGATGATGCGGAAAACCCTTCTTTATCGGCCTTTTTGGAAGAAGTAGCACTGGTTGCCGATATTGATGACCACAGCGACAGCGATGATGCCGTTGCACTTATGACATTGCACTCCTCAAAAGGACTTGAATTTCCAACAGTATTTTTGCCCGGATTTGAAGAAGGCATCTTCCCCACTTACAGAGCCATTACAAGCGGAGACAGAACGGATTTGGAAGAAGAACGGCGGTTATGCTATGTAGGCATAACCAGAGCACAAAAACACTTGTATATGACAGCATCAGCAAGACGTATGCACAATGGACAGACCACCAGCTATACCACATCCCGCTTTTTGGCAGAAATACCGGAAATACTTGTGGACAGCCAAGGTATGACACCCGGCCGAATGCCTTCGGAGCAAGCACTTCCTTCATCAAGCGGCAGTTCATATCCCAAGAAAGCCGCACCATCCGAAACTTCCATGCAGTCCAATTTCGGCAAGGTTTGGGATTTGTCTAAAATTAAGGGTAAATAGTATAATTAAGTTCAACAAATCACGGAGGCTTTATTTATGACATGGAACGAGTTATTTACAAAAGACCATCAACCCATGATGGAGGATATCGCAAAATATTCCGGCTCCTTTGAGCCTGTGTGGAATGACCTGCTTGATTATTTTCAAATCGCCTATAAATGCGTACCCAAAATGACATACAGCGTATGCGGCATGAAGCCGGGCTGGAATCTGAAATTTCAAAAGAGCAGCGCATCATTTGGCACATGGTATCCCCAACCGGATGCCTTTGACTGTATGTTTATATGGAGTTACAAACTCGACCGGGAAATGATGCTTCTTTTGCCTGAATTAACAGAGGTAATGTATGAACATGTTAACGGAGCGCAGGATTTTATGAAAAATGGGCGGTGGATAATGTTTCGTGCGGACAATAAGGACATTGTGGAAGACTATAAACGTATGTGTGCTGTAAAAAAATTGCCTATTGTATCGTAAAAATCTAAGTTAAATAAAAATTGGAGATTTATATGCACAATGGAATATACAAACTAATAAAAATATCTGCTGTAGTTATGTTCCTTATAACTCTCATGCCTATTATTTGGATAGGCCTTTATGCCCGCCCCGCCCTTGATGACTATTCATTTTCCGCTTCTTCCTCATTTTTACCCAATGCCCAGTGGTGGAGCGACAATTCGGAATATAGACAGCACTATTTCGAGCGCAGTGTTCGTTATGCTGTATTAAACGGCAATATTTTGGATGTGGGCCGAGCAGTTATCAATACTGTAGCGGATAATTATTTGGATTGGCAAGGCACATTTACAGCAATAGCTTTATTTTCCATACATCCCGGCGTACTTTTCGGGCATGCCGCCTATCCGCTCACCATGCTGTTTACAATATTTTCTTTGATAGCCGCCACGGCCTTTATAGCTAAAACTGTTTTAGGCAAGGATTGGCTTATACCTTGCATATTATCTCTTACGGCAAGTATACAATTCTTGCCGCATATTGCACAAGGATTCTTTTGGTACAATGGCGCCGTATTCTATGTATTTTTCTTTTGCCTGATGCTTATCGGCCTGGCTTTAAAAATACGTTTTGCCAGACATGAAAGCATCGGAGCAAAAAAATGGATAGTTGTTGCCGCTATTGCACTTCTTGATTTTTTTATAGGCGGCGGAAATCTTGTAACGGCTTTACTGGCTGTACAGATTAATATAATATTTATTTTGCTTCTATTGCTTTATAAGAGCAAAAATTGGCTTCCTCAACTTATATTTACCGCTTCATCCGCTTTAGGTCTATTAATAAATTTTTTAGCCCCGGGCAATGCCGTTCGGCACGGAGGGGCCTTTCAAGGCTTTGGCCACATCATTTGGAGTATAGGCGCATCCATCTCTACCGCCGCAAGGGATATTGCAGCTTGGACTACAGCCCCGGTGTTGATTTTGCTGATTTTAGCCGTTCCATGCATGTGGCATGCGGCCAAAAAGACGGAATTTACCTTTAAGCTTCCGCTTTTGGTTGTTACTCTAAGTTTCTTAATATTTGCCAGCCAAAACGCACCTCCGCTGTATGGGCAGAGCATAAGCGGCCCGCCAAGGCTTCGCAATATTGTATACTTCTCGTATATATGGCTGCTTTTCGGCAATGTATTTTACTTTTTGGGATGGATTAAAAATAATTATCAATTATCAATTATCAATTATCAATTAAAACCCAAGCTTCGCAAAACTTCATTTGCTGCGCTTGCCTTGTTTTTGCTTGGTTTTGCTATGTTTTACGGTTATTCTGCATCTACAACTTGGGCTACGTACAATGACCTTAGAAATGGACTTCCGCAGCAATTCTTAATTGAACATAATCATAGGCAATATTTGTTAAATAATCAAACAGGGTCTGTAACCTTGCCTGCATATTCAAATCCTCCGCTGTCTTTGGTGCCGTGGTGGGATGGATTAGAGCCTTTTTTGTGGACAGAGCTGGGTATCGGCCCGCAATTTCTTATAAACAGGGCAATGTCAGATTTTTACGGTGTGGACTATATATACAGCACGCCGCCGCCCAGGGCAAGAGCATTGCCGCAGCCTACCACCCTCTCTTTTGACGGTAACAATGCGCAAATCGGCACATATTTTATCAATGACAATAGGTATTTGCGTCTGCGTGATTTAGCTTATTTTTTGGGAAATGTTTTCAACGTTGGTTTTGAAAACGGCCAATTTTCACTGCTTTCAGGCCAAAATTACAGCATTGTGGGCGGAGAATTAAGGATACGCGAATACACGCGCCAGCTTCCCGCATATTTTTTTAGGGATTATGTGCTGATTGACGGCATCCCGCAATATGCTGTGAGCTATACAATAGAAAGTGAGATATTTTACAGAATGACAGATATTCTGGAGATATTAAATATAGATTTTGATATACGCTATGGTATTTTTTATTTAACCGAGAGGAGCTAATTTAATTGAAAACAAAAATTTCAGTACTTTTATTATCAACACTGCTGGCCACCCTGCTTCTTGCAGGCACAAGTATTGTGTTTGCTGACAGCACAGAAGAAGATGCACCACCTTTCCCCGCTATTCACATCACAACATCAATAGACCCCTTTGATATTGACAGAGAACTGTGGCATGACGGCTTTGTCGCTATTACCAACGCAGCAACCGAACATAATTTTGAAGCCACATCCGCAAGAATACGGGGCAGAGGCAATTCTACATGGTGGAGAGGTCCCGATAAACGTCCTTTGCGCTTTAGATTTGATGAGGCGCAGTCTATGTTTGTTTCGGAATCCATAGCAACAGACTGGATTTTGCTTGCCAACCATTTTGACCGTTCGCTTTTACGGAACTACAGCGCGCTTTATTTAGGCAATCTATTAAAGAGTATGCAATTCACTCCCGGAGTGCAAAATGTACATTTATATGTTAATGGGGAATACATGGGCGTTTATTTGTTGACTGATGAAAGAGACGTAAACCCGGGCCGTATAGAAACAGCCTGGCATGAAGACCCTGCGCTTAGCGGCTTTATAATAGAGCTTGACGGCCGTGCCCCCGATGGCGGCGTGGAAAATGAGGACTTTGTAATAGCAAATAATATGGCATATGATATACGTTTCCCCAGTTCTTCCGGCAGAACACCCGAACATATGGCATATGTTAAAGAATATTTGGAAAATGTAAGTCACGCCATACGATATGGAAGCTTTGACGAATTGCTTAAATTAATAGACCTTGACAGCTTTGTAGACTTTTATATCGTACAAGAATGGACAAAAAATTCTGATGTTCATTCGTTAAGCGTTTTTATGCATATTAACGGCGAAGGCGAAGACCGAAGGCTGATAAAAGGCCCTTTATGGGACTTTGATATAGCTGCAGGCAATTACGGAAACCAAATGATGGGATATGGTCCCGAAGGTATTTATGCCGGAGTTGTCAACTATTGGTATAGATATTTAATTAATAGGCCGGAATTTTTTGAAGCTATTGCAAACAGATGGAATGAAATTGTTGATGTGGAAATTGCCCAAACTATAGAGCGCATAAGGTATCTTGCTATTAGGCATCAGGCAGATTTTGAAAGGAACTTCATGCGTCATGATGATATTTTAACCACAACACGCGTTGTAGTTCCTGCCGAAATACTTGAAATAGGCAGTTTCATGGGCAATGTAGAACATCTTCTTGAATGGTACGAAACCAGAACAGCCTGGTTAACTGACTTTTTTAACGGCAGACTGGAAAACTATGACCCCCTATGGACTTTGGTAACATACCACATGTATGATAATCCTATTTGGGTAAGACTTAATGGGATATATAGGCAGCTTGAGCTTCCACCTATAATGCTTCAATTCAGAACATTGATTGAATTAGAAGATTTAGCAGATATGTTTGGAATGGAAGCCGAATTTGATTCGGAAACAGGCCTGGCAGTAATGAGACGCGGCGATACTACCATAATGCATCAAGCCCACACTTCATTTATTACGGTAAATGGCGAAAATGCAGATTTTGATGCGCCATCCATCATCATAAGAGACAAGCTCTTTATCCCAATCCGTATGATTGTAGATGCCTTAAATTTCAGCATTGAGTGGGATTCCGGCAGCCGCACGGTATCAATTACGGGTTTATGATAAAATTTGCTTACAAAAATATATGGGTCATTCCCCTATTTTTTCTTGCATACTTTATTTGGCGGCGTTTATTTATTTTTGCCTATGATGTATTTTCTGTTAACACACCAAGAATGAGATTTATATTTATACTTGCGGTCGTTTCAACAACGACCGCAAGTATCCCAATTTTTAGAAATTTCATTGAGAAATACATCATAAGCAACATTAAAGACGAGCTTGAAAAATGCAATACTGCCGTAAAGTTAATACTAATAGTCATATCCGCCGCCTCCGGTTTAAGACTTGCATTCTTTGGACTAAATGCAGAAATCGGTTTGCTTTCTAATGTTTTAGCAGTAATAGGCGCTTCGGTTTTTGTATTTATTTTGCTTGTTTATATAGCAAGCCGTTTTCCCGGCATCATCAGATATACCGCCAATGCACTGCGGTCTTTTACCGATATACGCTTTTTGGCCGTTATTTTAGCTTTAAATGCCTATGCCATAATATATCTTCTTACAGCCCGCCAAACTTTCTTTTGGGATAACGCGGGCTATTGGCGTACGTCCGCCTATTTATCGGAAATGGCTTTTTCTGCACCCCTTCAATTACTTAACTCTGCAATAGATTCAGTTTTTTGGCATGATTATCACTTTTTACCTGCCATAATACCCGCTTATGTTATGTCTATCTTCAACACCGGCAGAATGGCCTTTGTATTAGCAATTGTTAACTTCTATGTAGTTCCATTTTGGGCATTACTCTATACAGTTTCAATGAAAATTTCAGGATTTTGGGGCTTTGCAGTAACCTTGCCGGCTTTAATTTTTGTACCATTCTTGGCCGTCGTCGGCTTCTTGGATGTCGGCGGCATTATATTCGCCTTTGCAGCGGCATATCTATTTTTTTACAGCAATGATGACGGATTTGTTTCAGGCTTATTTCTATGCGCCGCAATGATGTATAGGCGCTGGTTTGTCTTTTTTGTTATAGCTTTCCTAATTTGTGCAGCAGTACACGCCTTAATACACAAACACAATCGCAAAAAACTGATTTTAATGTCCCTGGGCTTTGGTGCACCTATGTTTTTAATTTTTCAAGCCTATGTCTCCGGCATTTTACTGCGGGACAGCTTCGCAGAAATCTATGCCGCCTACAGCTTTACCATGCTAACAGATGTAAGATTCATATTACGGTATTTTGGACTGATTTTGCTTTTAGGCGCAGCAATATATACATTTTATGCCGCTTACAGGAAGAAGTCAGGCTTCTCTGCAATCTTTCCTCTGTGTTGCTGCATATTAATTTTCTTCTTATTTACATCAATACAAAGCTTCGGGATGCAGCATCTCTTGCTTTTTGCCGCCCCTATTGCACTGATTTGCATAAATGCTTCACAAGGCAAATATAAATTTGCATCTTTGGCTGTATCCGTTCTATGCGCTGTAAGCGTGTTAATTCCTCGTACCCAGCCGCAAACCATACACGAAATTACTGGCTATGCACTTGTACCAACCTTTTCGCTTTATCCTACAATAAGAGAGGACGCAGAAGAATTGTCTAATTTGGATAATTTCGTGCGTAATCTGGACGGAGGCGTTTCTGTTTTGGCGTCCTCTTTTGTACTCAATTCTGACCTTCTGGCACTTGTATATCCGTCTTTCAATCCGCTTTCACAGCTTTTTGCAAATGATAGCATACTCCATGCCGCACAAGTAGACAGACGTGACGGCTTGCCGCTTGTTCTTGAATTTGCAGATTATATAGTTGCCGCATACCCTGTACAAACCCATTTGGACCCAAACGAACAGCGTTCTGTCGCCGTTCCCGCTTATGCACTTCATAACAATACCCCATTTTCGCAAGCCTTTGAGCGTCTTGATGTAAGTTTTGAACTGCGTGATGGTATACGGGTTTATGTGCATAGAAGGGTTAGAGAAAGCAGCGCAGAGGAGCTTGAATGGCTTTGGAGAGAAATTGACCTCCCTTAACATCTGACGGAATCCTTAATAGATATACTTAGTCTATGCGCAAAGTTCGGGCGGTTGCAAGCCGCCCCTACGGATGGATATGTTTATATAATTAAAGTACATTAAGTGATAATTCTCAAAATCCAATCAAAAACCACAAAGACCATTGCCGGTTTAGCCGACAATGGTCTTTGATTTTCACTTCAAACTAATTAACTATACTTGCATACACAATGCCAAAAATTAATTATGGGGAATAGGTGCTTCTGCGGTAAGGTAAATTTCATGCCAGAAACGTGTCTCTCCCGGTACATTCCAGCCGCGGAGCCAATTCCAGCCAACAACGCGATGGTTAATAACATAAAGGCCAACAGACCAAGAAGCAGTTACAGCCGGAACATAATGATTATAGGCCGCAGAAAAATCACGGAGCGCTTGAGCAAAGAAATCCGGATCCCAAGCTTCAACGGTATTCATGCGCTGAAGAGGTTCGGTAAAGGCTGGCGCTTGTATGCGGCTGCCGTTAAATCCTTCGCCCGGACCCCACAGCCAATATGGGTTAGGATTGGCAGAATGAATCCAAGACATTTGGAATATATGCATATCTGTGTTGTTGTCCAAAGCATGGTCATGTATGCCGTGTACTGCAAAAGCATGGTCAGAAATCCAGTTCCAATCTGTCCATCCATCATTAAGCAGTCTAAAATCTATACCGATTGCAGCCATGTTTTGTCTGTGCATTTCAAAGATAATTTCATTGGTTAATGTATGCCACAAAGCAAAATTAACATGGAAAGGATTGCCGTCAAGGTCTAAGCGGAAACCGTCAGGACCCATAACATATCCGGCTTCGTCAAGCATTTGGTTTGCACGTTCTATATCGAACAAAGAAAGTCCCGGGTCATATGGGTCTATAAATTCTTCGGCATTAAACGGGCTTAAAATAGAAGTTGCAGGACGCCCAAAACCTTGGTTAAATTCTACGTCAATTGTTAAACGGTCAACAGCATAAGCCATAGCGCGTCTTACAATAGGGTCAGTAATTGGGTGGTTGTCATCACGGGGAACTATATAATAGTTACCGTCATCACCCAAATGCATAGAACCAAGAACAAAGTGAAGCAATGGACCTTGGCTATTATTGATTCTTCCAAGGAAAGTGCCGTTATTCAAATCATTGTGATAAGGCCAGTCCAGAAGACGGAAACCTGCTTGGTCTAATTGCCCGTTACGTATAGCTTCTGCTGAAAGCTCAGGGTCTATCGGAGAAAAAACTATTCTGTCAATATGCGGTCTGCCTCGCCAATAATTTTCATTAGCAACCAAAATTAAAGCAGGTGCGCCCGGGTCAACAATATCAACCAAGAAAGGACCAAAACCAATCATATCTTCTCTTGAATTTGAATGCCATTCAATTTGCCCTACCGGTATACCTTCAAAATGATGGCGGGGAGAAGGACGGCTAAGCATATTAAATTGCAAAGAAGGGGACATTTCAGTGAAATATACTGTTAAAGTATGTTCATCTTCACTAAGTACAAGACCTGAAATATAGTCAACCTCTCCCGCTTTAAATTCTGCAGCGCCAACTACAAGGCTGGTTCCGTTAACAGCACCCCAGCGTATGCCTGTGTAATCCGGATGAGAGATATGCTCATAAGCAAACATCATAGCGTCCAGGGTAAAACGAACACCGTCAGACCAGAAAATTTCAACATCCCTACGCAAATTATAGGTTATTGAGTTATTTTCAAGGTCAATAGTTACATATGCAGGAGCATCATGCCCATCAGGCCCGAACAAAATACGGCCGGCATCATTGGAAGGAATGATAGGGGGATTCATAAAGTCAGCAATCTCTCCATTGAAACTGTCTTGAGTTAAATGCGGCTCAAAAGTAGTAAAGACGGTTGTTAAGGTAACGCTCCTATGAAAATCCCCGCCGGGTATCATTGTGCCTGTATGGTTTGTATGGCGCGGGAACTGAGCTTCAAGCTCATGCAAATCCGCCAATGCATTTACTGCATCCAAAACTTCAACAGGCGTAACCACTTCGGGAACAGGCGTTGGTGTTGGTGTTGGCGTGGCATCTGCCGCAGCTTCATTTCCTCCTCCTGCTTCGTTGTTATTGCCACCGCATGCTGCGGCAAAAGCAAGTACACCTACCAAAAGCAGCATAATGAACAAAAAGTTCTTTTTCTTTCTTACTACATTCATTTTTGTAACCTCCTTTAAAGTTAAAGCGCATTTTATGTTACAGTTACATAGTCTGTAAAAATACGCTTTGTTAATAATTACATCTATCTTACTCTTTGTCTTGGGTCGGCAACACGTTGTATCGCAGTCCCTACAAAGTTGATGCTGATGGAAACAAAAAACAATATTGCTATGCCCGGCAGCCATGTCCACCATCTATTCTGCAGATTTATAAATACCATGGCATTGTTAATGATTGTGCCAAGACTCGGCGTGCCTATGGGAAGGCCGAAACCAAGCATCGAAAGTCCTGTTTCTACGCCAATTGTGCCTGCCATGCCTAAAACAACTGCGGGCGCAAGCACAGGCATCAAATTTGGTACAACTTCACGAAAAATTATTATCGGATTGCGTGTACCCATAGTTTTTGATGCAAGCACATAGTCGTAATTTGCTTGCTGCAAAGTTACATTTCTTATCAGCCGCACATACCCTGCCCATCCAAATAGCACAAGCACAAAAATCATATTGGGTAATGTCCGCGGCAAATGATTTATTAAAGTAGCTATAACAAGTAAAGCCGGCAGCATTGTCCATGTTTCTACCAAGCGCATAACAACATTATCAACATGTCCGCCGTAAAAGCCGGAAAGTAAGCCTATAATAAAACCTATGGCCATAGTGATTATGGCAACCGCAAAGCCGATAATAAGAGAATTTCTGGCGGCAACTATAACAAGTTGAAACATATCTCTTCCGCCTTGGTCAGTTCCAAGAAGGAAGCCTTCTGCCCCTCCTTCCACCCATGAAGGTGCTCTGTTTGTTGTGCCTGTGCCAAAGTTTAGCCTAGTCGCCTCTTCTGTTGATATAATCGGCGCAGCAATTATAACTGTTGCCAAGACAAGAAATAATATTATAACGCCCGCCAAGGCAAATTTGTCCTTATAAACCTCTTTTACGGTCAAGGAAAGTATAGAAGGAACTTTAGCTATATCATATACTTCAAGCTGGTCATTTTTTATATTCATCCATTCATCCTCCTATTTTACGCGAATTCTTGGGTCAACAATCGTTAAGACTATATCACCAGCAAGAACCGCAAGAACCCCTAAGATAGAATAAAACACAACAAGGCTGCTTACAAGGACAAAGTCCTGCGCCATCAGTGCCGTAAAGAATAAATCACCCATGCCGGGGAATGTAAAAATCCGCTCTACAAGCACTGTTCCACCAAATAAAGTGAAGAACAGTCCGCCAATCATAGGGGCAAAGGGAACCAAAGAATTTCTTAAAATATGTTTATTAAAAATGTCTCTTTCCGGCACGCCTTTTGCATGAGCGGTCATAGCGTAGTCAGAGGCTGTTCCTTCAACTATTTGCGCCTTAAGGTACATAATTGTGCCTATCCCGGAAAATAGTGACAAAGCCAATGTAGGCAAAACTAAATGCCTAAGTCTTGAAATCCACTCGTTTAATGTTCCTGTACCCAAGACAATAGCCGAAATCGAGCCGCCTAAAGGAAATAATTGTAAATTTATCCCAAAAAACCATAGAAGTAAAAGCCCCCAAACAACCGAAGGCAAAGCCATGCCTATAAATCCGTAGATTATTATTGCCTTATCGACTGTTTTGCGATAATATTTACCGGCAATAATGCCCAAAGGAATGGCCACAGAAAAAAGCAAAACTGTAGAAGTAAGAGACAATCTTACTGTATTGCCTATCCTTGAAGCAATAACATCAGCCACAGGCAAATTAAAGTGTGCAGAAAAACCAAGGTCGCCCCGAAGTACAGAACCAAGCCAGCGAAAATACTGTATGTACCAAGGGTCATCAAGACCAAGTCTTTCACGCAGCAAAGCAACTTCCTGCCAAGTAAGTGCGCCTTCAGCTTGCAGCCACAGTGTCGAAACAAAATCCCCGGGTTGTATCCAGCCAAGCCAGAATGTGATTAAAGAAATTAAAAATAATTGGGGAATCATAATCAAAAGTCTTCTAATAATTGTAGCAACCAAAATTTAAACCCCCTCTATTCCCGGCTAGTAGCAACATAATGGGTTTCGCTTCTCTTTTGCAAATCATAAACCCTGCCGCCTTCACCATAAAATATATTATATTTGTTGTCATATTCTCTGCCAAGTTCAACGCGTTTCATAATATTTTCTTCGCGTTTATCCGGGTCAATATCAGGTATGGCTGTTATCAATCTTCTTGTATATATATGCTGCGGGTCATTGTATATATCGTCACGATTTCCATATTCAACAAAGCGAGCATTATGCATTATAGCCAGGGTTTCGCACATATGTTTTACAACACCTAAATCATGACTTATAAAAAGATATGCAAGGCCCATTTGTTTTTGTATATCCTTAAGATAGTTAAGTACTTGGGCTTGAACAGAAAGGTCAAGTGCCGAAACAGGCTCGTCTGCAATAATTAGTTTAGGTTTAAGGGCAACCGCACGGGCAACGCCGATTCTTTGCCTTTGTCCTCCGGAAAATTCAAATGGATATTTCATTGCCGCTTGAGACGGCATGCCGACAATTGATAAAAGTTCATCAATACGTTTACGCAGTTCTGCTTTCGATAATTTTTCAAAATTTTTAATGGGTTCTGACAAAATATCAAACACCCTTTTACGAGGGTTAAGCGAAGATGTGGAGTCTTGGAAAATCATTTGCACTTCTTTACGATAATTTGAAAAATTTTTACCTATATATTTTGTAATGTCTTGGCCGTTAAAAATTATTCTGCCGCTTGTTATGGGGGCAAGACCCACTATTGACTTGCCTATTGTACTTTTACCGGAGCCGGATTCGCCGATTAGCCCGACAGTTTCACCCGGATTTATAGTTAATGTTACATCATCAACAGCTTTAACATAACCTTTGACACGAGAAAGAATACCGCGCCTAATAGGAAAATGAACTTTTAAATTTTTTAATTCAAGAAGTGCCATTAATCCACCCTCCCTTTCGCATTGGGACTTTCTCCTTCAAAAAAGAAATCTTTATAACATGTACAAAGCACTTTATGACCCGGTGTTATTTCATGGTAAGTTGGGCTTTCTTCATGTATATCATCCGGCAGCCATGTTGTCCTGCGGCTGAACCGGCAGCCTTTGCGCGGCAATAAATGCAGAGGAGGAACTATGCCTTTTATAACATGAAGAGATTCTTCTTGTTTTTCCATGCTTGGTATAGAAGCAATTAAAGAGCGGGTGTATGGATGCTGTGGATTTTTGAAAATATCGCGAACATTGCCAATTTCTACAATTTCACCTGCATACATCACTGCAACCCTGTCTGCCATTTCGGCAACAACACCTAAGTCATGGGTTATAAGTATAACAGTAGAACCCATGTTGGTACGAAGGTCACGTATTAAGTCAAGGATTTGGGCTTGTATGGTAACATCCAGTGCTGTTGTAGGTTCATCAGCAATTATAAGTTCGGGATTGCATGCAAGGGCACATGCTATCATTGCTCTTTGTCTCATCCCGCCGGAAAGCTGATAAGGCAGTTGTGTATACACAAGTTCAGGATTTTTTATGCCTACATCTTTAAGCAATTGTAATGCACGCACTTTTCTAGCCTGAGCGTCTAAATCTGTGTGATATTTAAAAACTTCTTCTATTTGAAAACCTACTTTAAAAAGAGGGTTTAATGCGGTAAGAGCATCTTGGAAAATCATGCCAATTTTTGAACCCCTATACTTATTAAGTTCGGTTTTACTAAGCCCAAGCAAGTCCACCCCATTAAAAAGAACTTCCCCTTCAACTTGAGTGTAATTAAGGTTGTGCAGACGTAAAATAGACAAAGCCAAGGCAGTTTTACCGGAACCCGATTCGCCTACTATGGCAAAAATTTCATTTTTCTTCACTTCAAGATTTACGCCGTCTACAGCGGCATAGTATCCATCACCTATCTTAAATGAAACTTTAAGTCCTTCTAAAGACATAAGTTTCTCGCCCATCAATATTCACCCTTTCCAGAGTTTAAGTTTTGGTCTTTTGCACTTATCCTTTAATATCCAAGGATAAATTGTAAAAAACTAATTCTTGCTAAGTTATCAAAAAAACTTGAAAATGTCAAGCCTTTTTATTTATATACAAGCCCCATTTCCATCGATAAAGAAAATTTTTATCATGATACTTCATACAGCCCGCAATTCCGAGCCAAGCCAAAAATAATAGCAACAATTAGCAGCACTGTTTAGCTGCTACCAGTTTAATGTACCTGTCCTTACAAATATTAAACTGCTATTCAATAACTTGTAGCTTGATAATCTTTTTTGATATTATATCATAATTCTTAAATTTTTGTATCCCTAAATCGCAATCTAAAAAAAATTTAATATTATGTAACAGTTTTGTTACAATTTTTGAATGTTGTATAAAAGCCAACTAGTAATTTAAATCTTTTTTATATAGTATGAATAATATGCATTTTATGCGGGTTCAAGCACTATATATTTTTATGAAAATAGAGATTTTAGCATTTTTCAAAATTTATGCTGTACAAAAGAACAATTCTCTGATATACTGTTTATTGCTGATTTGCGGTTATGGCGGAATTGGTATACGCGTAGGATTCAGATTCCTATGAGGTCAAACTCGTGCAGGTTCAAGTCCTGTTAACCGCATCCTTGATACCATAGGCTTTCCGTTAAACCGGAAAGCCTATATTTTTCTTAATTCCAGCCAAAAACCGTTCTTTCTAACACCTTTTCTAATTCAAAATTCCGGGAGGTTAACTATGCGAAAAAACATCTTCATAAAATCCATGCTGCGCCAGCCTTTACGCTCTGCACTTTTGGTCTTTCTTGTTGCGCTTGCCGCTTTTGGTTTTGTAATGCGCACGGCAGAATTTATGATAGTGCGCAATCAAATTATGGGTGCAGCGGAATTTTATCGTGCATCCGGCTTTATAAGCCATCCGGATTTGTTTGGTGATGTTACAGACGGTATAGAAATTATTGCAGGCCATCCATATTTTAGCCATGAAGACACAAGAAGAGCCGCAGAAGGGCTTTTGACGGATATGCTAAATGCAGATGTGACGGGTTTTCATCCTCAAGCCCTCTTTTTCCGCTCTGCAGCAAGAAGAACACCGACAAGAACCGAAACATATTTCTATGCCTATTTAGAAGACATATCACAACTCGTCGGGCGTAATATTGCCCTTACTTTGCGGGTTGATGATGTTTTGGCGGGGCATGAAGAGTATATCTTGGCCGGGCAGCTGATGCGGATGTACTTTAGGGCAGAACCCGGCATAGACAGATTTGCGCTTGATAATATGCAAATAGGAGAACGCTATTTATTGAGGGGCGCATACATAGAAAGAAGCGCGCCGCCTCCATGGAATATGTTCGGCCCCATCATACCAAGACCGGGCGTAATTAATGACTACCTTACAATGTGGCCGTTAAACGATTCATTCGAAAGCAGATTTGACCATATTTGGTATGCACATGTACCCACGGGTCATGAAGCTCCCTTTGATTTTCCCGATTTGGCACATATACCGTCAGAAATTGAAGCTATAAATATCAGTCAAAGAAGCATATTATTGCAAGCCACCAAAGACATGTCGACTATCCCGCAATTGGATGGTGTTTTTAGATTGGCGCAAGGCCGTTTGATTAATCACAGTGACTATGTTAACGCAAGACAGGTTGCCGTTGTTGACAGCGGCTTTGCTTCTATGCGCGGCCTTTATGTAGGCAGTACCATCACGGTGGACATACCAAAGGAGCAAGGATATTTCGGAAACATAAGTATACCCGGGCCGGGTTTTGCCTTGCCTCATATAAGAGTGGACCGTAATCATCCGGAACGGTTTGATGATGTTTACAGGGTAGAATTAGAAATTGTAGGCATTACACAATTTGTAGCAGCCCACAGATCCAGTATTCAATCACTGTTTATATTTGTACCGGATTCTATTTTGCCTGGTGATTTCAGCATTGAATGGACACCAAGAATTGTTGTTGACAGACAGTGGGTTTACCTGCCCGCTGTAGACTTTGGTGTTGATTACATACCGGATATTTGGTACAGCTTTATTTTAAGTGATTCCAGATATCTTCATGACTTTTATGGTGACTACAGCGAAACATTTGCAGAACTTGGTCTGGATTTGATAATGGTCTACACAGATTCGACTAATTTTTGGCGCTCTGCCGGTCCCATTTTGCTGATAACAACATTTAACGCCGCACTCTTTTGGATTGTTTTACTCTTGGTCCTCGGTCTTGTTGCATTTTTATACATAAGACAAAGGCAGCGTGACTTCGCTATAATGCGCGCCCTTGGTATGCCTATCAAAAAGATTTATATACGCCTTATGGTGTCTGCCTTGCTCTTTAGTCTGCCTGCCGCAATAATAGGCGGCGGAAGCGCTTGGTTCTTTGCAGTTAGCGAGTCGGAAAATACTTTAGCCGCCTTTGAAGAAGCATATGAAGAAGTTACACCGCCGAATGCCTTTGAATTACAATGGCAGCAATTTTTCGGCGACAGACCTGTGCCTGCCGCTTTTGCAAGCCGTACTATAAAAACTACAGCAGAATTGGATTTTAACTGGATAATTGTGTTTATTGCGATTGTAGCTGCCGCCATGTTAATTATGGTTATGTTTGGCGGCTTTAGGGTGTTAAATTTACCTGTGCTGGAGCTTTTGCAAGGAAAAGCGTCACAGGCAAAACCTGCAAGAATCAGAAGGTCAGAGATTGTAAGCCAGGCTCCGAATATTAATAATCTAAAATTTTCTGTGTCTCCCTCTAATCTTAACGGAAGCCGTTACGGTGCTCTGCGCTCTGCTCTGCTCTTCATTCGCCGCCACATCATGCGCTCCCCAATAAAATCCACTCTCGGCCTTGCCGTTGCTTTGTTTTTTGTCTTTGCTCTGGGATGGCTTCAGGGGTCAATAATAACTACAGAAAATGAAATAGACCGCATATATGACACCACTATAGTACGTGCGCAGGCCGTTCACAATCCTATCTTTGTTGATACAGGAAGGTATATTGATGATGTTATACAGTGGTTTGTGCTGGACGGTATAATGGAAACAGGTTATGTAAGCAATATTTATAAGGAGATGGGCTATACCAGGTCTTTTATCATTGCAAACGATAATGGCACTTTACCAAGGATATGGAGGTCTTTATTGCGGGTCTACTCGCCTTTAATACCCCTTAACAGCATTTCTACCATGGCTAATTTGGATTTTGTTATCGGTCTTAACAGCTTGGATATGTTTATGCAAAGACATACCGCACCTCCGGCCGCACGAGGCTTTCAAGAGATTTCGGAGCTTAGTTATATAAATGAAGAATCAGCGTATAACAATTTGGGGGATTTTGAAGTATGGTTTGCAGAAGGCTTTGATACAAGCATATTTGAATCTGAAAATCATGACCCGGGCAGTCCTATACCCGTTATAGTTTCCGGGAGAACATTATACAGACGCCGCCTTGAATTGGGCGATGAAGCCATTTTTGCTTATTTTACTATTAATGAGGTGCATCCTCATTATAAGCATGTCATAATAGCCGGTGTACACAATGAACAAATACACATAAAAAACATGCAATACGCTGTGCTTATGCCTTATTATGCCCTTAACGACATATTGAATGCTTGGGCCAGATATATAATTTTAGACTTTGAAATAGACCCCGCTTTTAATAGAAACTTGACGCAAGTGCGCAATGACTTAGAGCTTATTATAAGCCCCTTACAGCCAATGGCGGGGCATGTTGTTCTGGAAGCCATGCCGCCGCCGCTTGTACTTAACTTCCATGATGGTGAACTGCGTAGCGTAATTAACTCTTTGGAGCAAATCCTATTGCTGTTAGAGCTGCTTTATCCCGTTGCAATTGCATTGGCTGTAATAATAGGCGCAGGACTCTCTATGCTGTTAATGCTTCAAAACACCAAAAATGCTGCAATAATGCGGATTTTGGGAACATCTAAGCAAAAGTCATGGATTATGCTTTGGACAGAGCAGATTGTCATATGCCTTTCGGGTTTAGTGGTTGGCCTTATTACGCTTATTATTATTGGTTGGAGTTTTGAAGTTATGGTGATGCTGGCTTTGATGTATCTGGCCGGTGTTGTTATAGGTTCTTCCATCGGGGCTTTGGTTGTTACAAATAAAGCGCCTCTTGATTTGCTGCAGGTTAGGGAATAATTTTTACAATAAATAAGGGAGTTGCACACGCAGCTCCTTTTGTTGTATAATCAATATAGCGTATTCTTCCAAAGCGCTATATTATTTTTTTGAAAGGATGAGATAAATCTTGCCTGATATTGTTTTCCCAAATTTAGGAATCACCTTTGAAACACTTAACAGAGTAGCATTCAGCATATTTGGCTTTGATATTTTTTGGTATGCTATTTTTGTTACATTGGGTATAATTGCCGGCGTGTTTTTCGGCGCTTACCTTGCACCCAAGCGCACCGGACAAGACCCTGCGCTTTATACCGATTTTGCCCTGTGGGTAATACCCGCCTGCCTAATAGGCGCAAGACTTTGGTATGTTATTTTTGCTTGGAACGAACATTATACCTTTGCCGATATTTTTGCCGTAAGAGACGGCGGCTTGGCTATACACGGGGTAATTGCGGCGGCCGTAATAACTGCACTTATTTACACCAAAGCCAAAAAACAAAGCTTTTTGAACTTTGCAGACACCGGTATTGTAGGTCTTATAATCGGTCATGTCATTGGGCGCTTTGGTAATTTTATAAACAGAGAGGCTTTTGGAGGATATTACACCGGATTGTTTGCTATGGAAATACGTTTAGACCAGGTGCATAATATCAGCACAGTAACAGGCGAAATGCTTGAGCTTGATAATCAGGTTATCAGGGAATACGCCGGAACAGTTGTACAATACATTTCTGTCCATCCCACTTTTCTTTATGAAGCCGTTATTAACTTCGCATTGTTTATCTTTTTAAATCTTTACCGCAAGCATAAAAAGTTTAATGGTGAACTTCTGGCCTATTATTTCTTGTGCTACGGCATAACTCGATTTTTCTTGGAAGGTCTGCGCACAGACCAACTTACATTTTTCGGAACAGGCTTGCCTACGGCACAGATTGCTTCTGTACTTATGGCTGCCGCCGGCCTTGCATGGCTTGTGTATGGGTTTGCTAAAATCCGTAAAAGCTCTTAGAGCCTGTTTACTATCTAATCTGAACCAATTTTTAAGCGTCCCCGGATTGCAGCGGCAGCTGTTTTTCAGTGGTTTTTAAGAAAAACAGCGAGAGCGTTAAGTATAACCCGACGATTGTGCGTTCTTTGCACAATCCAAAGGGCGTGAAAAATTGTGTGAAGATAGATAGTAGGCAGGTTCTTAAAACTATTTCCCTAAACTTGTATTAAATTCTTACCGCAGGTAACAATATATTTATAAAATATTAAAGCGGTAAGGAGTGATTGACATGAGAAAATTTGCCAGCGGACTTATTACTGGCGGGGCCCTTGGCGCTATAGGCTTGGCTATTGCCATGACCGACAAGCGCACCCGCAAGAGGATTGTTAAGGACGGCAGAAAGGCCATGAGCAAGGCAAATGTATTTTAGGGTTAAGCATTTTTAAGGAAAGAGTTTAGATTTTGGAGGTATGTATGGCTAAGAAAAGCAAAGGCGCAGAGAACGGGAATAAGAATCCTACGGCCACAAATGATGCGGGCGAGCAGACGGATGCTCCAAAGGGAAAGAAACAGAAAAAGACTTATTAGCAGCACACAAATGGGCGGCAATCAGCCGCCCATTTGTGTGTATTTATTAATCAATCCACATTATCGAGAGAAAAAGCATATAAAAATGTCACAGGCGTTACCACTGCTCGTGAACCTGAACAGCAACAAAAGCAGCATGAAGTCATACACAACGTCAAGACCGTGACCGCTGCAACGCCGAGCGTAAAGTCAAGCGGTAAGATAATCCAGACCTGAACAAAAATGACCCCAATTTATAAGTATAGTCCACAAAAAGAGTGCAAATGAAGTAAGCTTTTGAATTGCACAACAAAGGTTTATAGGCAGTAAAACAGGCAGGCCGCTTTACGTATAGCACACTGCCTGTAGAAATTTACGCAAACAATTTTCTTAAAAAAGATATTCGCTGAATTGTTAAATCAGTAATCAAAAAGCAGATAGGTATGCCGATTATTGCAACTATAACAAATTTAACGATAGGGATTAAATTCACGGGCGCAAAGAGCAATGACAAAGGCACGATAATTATCGAGTGGAATACAAAAACCGAGAAAGCATTTTTTGATAACCGTTTAGCAAACTCACTTTGTTTATTGAATTTTTCTTTGAATAGGGCAATCAATCCGATAGTCATTGATACGGCAACAAATGATTCCCACAAGGCAAATGCAGCACTTTGCCAAGTTAAACCGCCATCGAATAAGTAAAGTCTGTCATCCAATGCTCCGCCAGAAACCATAATGATTGCAAACAAAATAAAGCCAAGGAGTATGCCCCAAATCAACCAAGCCCTTCCTATCCTGTAGTCAAGTTTATCTAACCAATCATTACGTTTGCAGTATATCCCAACGATGAACAAAATTATATATTGTGAAAAAAAGCCTAACTGCATATTGAATACATCTGTGCCGATGGGTTGAACAATCCTAATCAAAAAGGCACATATACTAATCAGCAAAATAAGTTTTATTATGCTTGTGAATTTTGGGAAATTTTTATTGCTCGCCAATGATTTTCGGGCAACACATTTTCTTAGTACGGCATATAATATCGAGAAAATCAAAAGTGCAAGCGCAAACCACAACGGCCCGGTACCGCCGATGAAATGAAATCCGCGCAAATACTCTGCATATGAAGCTAGGATGCCGCTATCACCATTGACAATAAAGCCATCTGCGCCCAAACGATAACCCAATACAGCAAAACCTAAAGTTGGGTTGATAACAAGCACATATATGAATACCGGTATGCCAAGACGGACGAGCCTGTCTTTAATGAATATAGCGAACCCTTTTTTATCATACGAATTGGGTGTAAAATATCCTGCAATCAAAAATAAAAGCCCCATAAAGTAGCCTTGCGTAAATGCTTGGTGAAACCCGAAAAAAATCGTTTGAGCAATGCCCATTTCACCGGGTTCTATATAGTACCAGCCGCCAAATCCGCTATAGGTAACAGCTATATGTTGCAGGACAACCAGTACAATTACCAATAACCTAAGATTGTCGATATATAGATGCCTGTTCATATTCATCAATGTTCCCCCATGTCATAATGATTTTGTCTGTTTGAATCATCGTGAAAATTTATGTTGTAATGTACAGCTTGGTTATCACTACTTTTTAACCTTGCAGCCTGTTCACGATATTTTAGAACGAATCTAATCCCAACGCCAACGAAGCTAAAAATTACAAGCAATCTTAAAACGTTAATCATTTCGTTAATTATATTTCTTCTGCCGTATGGATGCTCACTTATGAGAATGTCAAAGTCACTCGCAAAGTTCCGGTTTTGAAGAAAATTCATAAACATTAAAGCCACGAAAAACAGGCAATTAATATACCTAATCCAGTTATAAGCTGTTTTCGCAGAACAAGGAATTTTTCCGATTCAACATTTCCAGCCTTAATTGCCTTCATCTTAAAAACATGGTTAGTAACCATGTTTACCAAACAAAAGACAAACCCAAAAATGACCATCAATCCAACTGAATTAATTAAATCTCCTGCTTGATTTATTGTAAGCAAAGAATTAACCTCCAAATTTATTTATTAGTGAAACAAATAACGGCATATTGTATCGAGCATTTCATGTTTTAACAATTCAGGAGGGACAGGATGCCGTTTTCCCGAAATAAGGTCTACCGTCGTAAAGCCCCACTCCAAAACTATCAAGGTTGCAATCTCCTTATTTGAAATTCGCAACTTACTCTCCCAAACGTCCAACATATCCATGAATATTTGAAACATGATTTTATTTTGCTCTGCGAAGAACTCTCGTTTTTCTTCTGTAGTATTTGCAACATGGTTTATATATTCGCCATGCAAGCTTCCATACACACCCATTGCGTTCATCAATGTATCAAAGAAATGCTCAATTACGCTATATGGATTATCATTTATGTCAAACTTTGGACGACTTTTTTTGCATAACTCACGAAATTCCGTATTGCAATCCTCCATAATGTGTAAAAATATTTCTCGCTTATCCTTAAAGTAAGAATACAATGTCCCTACGGAAACACCTGCTTTTTTGGCGATTTCGTTTGTATTTACAGTAACATACCCTTCTGCAAGAAACATTTCTTTTGCTGTTGCTACAACAGCCTTTTTCTTGGCGATACTCCTTTTTTGCAAAGGTGTTCTGGTTTCCCGTTCGTTTCCAGTCACCTCTTCGTCACCTCACTTTCATCATTGCATTATATGAATATAATATCATATTCATATATATTAGTCAAGGCAATAATAAAACAGATAACAAAGAAAAATTTTCAGACCAACCCCCCCTGCAAAGCTCAACGGCATGAGCTCTGTAGGGGGGTTAATTGTTTTAATTTGCTTGTTTTTGGTTGGTTTGCGTTATTTACCCCCTTTACAGATAACGAAATAACAGTTGTACTTACACTAAATAACCGTATCGTAGGGGCGGCTTGTAGCCGCCCGGAATTTGCGTATAGACCAAGTATATCCATTGCGTACAGCGGGCGGCCACAGGCCGCTCCTACGAAGTTTTAGTTCTTATATTGGACGAATATGGGCTTGATTTGCATGGCAGTGCATTGGAGAGTAATACCGAAATATAATTAAGGGTTTGCTCAAAATTAACCTTATATGTTGTATCAAATTAAAATCTATTCAAAATAACTATACGCCAGACATACAGCATCAATGTAATAACCTTCTATTTTTGTACATAATCAGCATAAGCATACAAATATTTTTATAGCTTTGTTATGGAGAGTTTTCCGCTGATTACTTCTAAACTACCGGCGGATTTCAGGATTATCGAGAGAGAATTTTCTTTATATGAGCCGGAAGATTCATATATAAGCGCATGAACTAAGTTAACGCAGTACAGTCCTTCATCGGTTTTAATGCGCTCTGTTCGTATTACATCATTACCTCTTTTAAATACCATTTCAACTATAACAGGGCATCGATTAATATTTTTTGCCTCTATATCTAATGTTATTTTAAATCTCTCACTATAAGGCAGCAAAATCAGCGTTTCTCCTCCTCTGCAAACAAGTTGCGCACCATATTCGCAGCACTTTATTTCTTTGAAATGCAGAGTTCTATTTGTACACCAAGGATATTTTGTAAAAGCTGAGAAAATAGAAGTACAGCGACATGTAGGCGGAGGTGGAGGTGGTGGTGGAGGCGGAGGTGGTGGTGGAGGCGGAGGTGGTGGAGGTGGTGGCGGTGGTGGTGGAGGTGGCGGTGGTGGTGGAGGTGGTGGCGGTGGTGGTGGACACTTCATCACTATAGACAGCTTATTTTTTAATATAATTTGCATGTCTGTAATTTTCTCCATCAAAGTTGTTGCGCTTCTGTTTACCTCCAAAATCGTTTGCATGCTTTTATCACAGCATTCCCTAGCTTTTGCACAATCGATAGCATACTGTATCTTTTCACTCTCCGCTTCCATAATATGACTTAACGCCATCTCTTCTGAGGCAATAGAAGCTATTATTGCTGTAATTGCTTCATCACGCGTCATTATAGTATCCGGATTTGGAAAACTGGGCATAGACATCTTCTTTTTCTCCTTTCATAATTTTGATAAGGTTTTATAAAGTATAGGTACTTTACAATGAAGCCAAAAACTTTCTGTTGTTTTCTACGGCAGCGGAATTTGGCTTGTATTCAGATGCCCTTTCGTTAAATTCCTTCGCTCGTTCAAAATCCCCCAGATGACAGCAACAGACGCAGCATTCGATATTGGGTATGTATCCCCAATAATCCCACAAGATAAATCCTATAGAATCGGGAACATCTAAGCCTGCGGCAAGTTCAAACCATTTTAGAGCCATAGCATAATTCTCTGCCCGCTTGTAAAAATATCCTATTTCCGAGCATATTTCTGCTCTTGGGGCATCATATTCAAAACTCTTTGTTAAAATAGGCAAAATCTTTTCTCTGTCTTTCAACATATTATAGCAAATTGATAATCCGTGACATGCAGCGATATTATCCTCTGTCCATCCTTTGCCGGAATTAAGAAATTTTTCAAAATAATATGACGATTTTGCCCACTGACCATGGTCTTTAAGCTCCCGCGCAAAGTAATATAGCTGACGCGGCGATAAATGTGTGCTGCTTTTTTCCGCATTAATATAAATTTCAAGATTACGAAAAGATACCCCTTCCTGCTTTGGTTTTCTGTGATGTATTTCTATGTCGCTGTGGACAATATTGCCTATCAAAGGGATATATTCATGCACAGGGTCTATCCAGGCATAATTATTACTGCGCTTTATAAGCCGTTCCCTGGTAGATTTTAAAATGGGATTATCATGTTCGTCAAAATGGGTAATATATTTCATAGTAACTATATCTGTGCCGGGTTCTAAGTCTTTTTTCAGTTCAAGCAGTTTTTTTGCGGAGATTTCAGGAAAAACATCATCTGCATCCAACCACATTTGATAATCGCATGTGGCTTTGGCAAAAGCCGCATTTCTGGCTTTAGAAAAATCATTAACCCATTCAAAATCGTATACATGCTCGGTATACTTACTCGCAACTGCTTTGGTTTCGTCTGTAGAGCCCGTATCCATAATTATAATTTCATCAACAATATCTGCAATGCCGTCAAGGCAGCGGGCTAAAACCGCTTCCTCATTTTTAACAATCATACATAGGCTTATGGTTATCACCAATCCCGGCCTCCTTTAATTTCTATTAAATGAAGCCTGCTTAAGCAGGCTTCATTTGTGGTGCCTTGACAAAAAATGTTACGAAATTGCAATACCTGCACTGGCGTAACCATTAATAGAGCCGGCAAGAACCAAAATGCCGCCATCACTGTATGCGCCAAATACAAGAAGCAGTTGGTCGCCTTGAGTGACGGGTATGCTTGTAGCCATATTTCCGGTAAGAAGCTCACCTACTGTAAGCAGACTTACGCCGGGGCTTAAGGTAAGTACCGAACCAGCAGGCGAGAATGTTGTAGAGCCCGCAGGTGCAGAATATAACTGAACCTGAACATATGTGTTGCCTAATCCGATGGAAGTGGCAGCTACAACAGTAAATGTTGCCGATATATCGGTAATTGTACCGGTATATGGTGCAACAAATGCAAAGTTGGCTATTCCGGTGGCTGAAGTAAGGCTAATGGGGCTGCCAAACACAGTAAGACCGGGCGCATAGCTTCCAAAGCCTAAATATGCAGGTATACCGGCCAGACCCCCTGCCAGAATATCAAGAGAAACGGGTCCGCCTGATGCAAACGGGATGACTGCATTGACGCCTGTGGGACCGGTTGGGCCTGTTGGGCCTGTTGGGCCTGTAGCTCCGTCTGCGCCATTAGTTCCATCTGCACCGGTTGGACCTGTAGGTCCTGTTGGGCCTGTTGCACCATCGGCACCGTTAGTTCCATCGGTTCCGGTTGGCCCTGTGGGACCTGTGGGACCGGTTGGGCCTCCTGACGGGCCTGTTGGGCCCATTGCTCCGGTAGGGCCTGTTGGGCCTTGCATGGTAGAAGCATTTAACGCATCAGACATTTTACTGCCCAGCATCATTTGCTTTTGCACAGCTGTTTGCAGCATTTTTTGAACGCTGTCATTGACTTGCAGTACCTCTTCCACAGTGGCACCGGGACCTGACGTACCGGAAAGAGTGCCCAAAACATATTGCAGCTTCTCCCCCTCGGCATTCATGATATGACTTAGTGCAAGTTCTTCCATAGCAATGGACGAAAGTATCTGATTTATGACGTCCTCCCTTGTCACATCCGGCGGGAAATTAGGAAAACTCGGCATTGACAAATTGAACTCCTCCTCTAATAAATTTATTTGCGGTATGTTTTCTCCGCATATCTTTATAGTATGCCGTCAGGAAAAAATGTGTGAGCCAAGCATCCCGGCTTTCCTTAATGCATCAGGATAAAGATTTTTTCATCCCCCCAAAGATTTAAAAATAAAAAATCCACAAGTATGGTATATACCATTAACTTACAGATTTTAATGATTACGGTACTTTATAAGGAATGTACATATTCTTACTTAAAAGTGAATACATTTGTTAAGACAAGTTATTACTTCGGAAGTAATATTCAAAGGAGGAATTTTTCATGGAAATAGAAGAAGCCAAAATGGCAAAGCTGGAGATTGCAGGGTCGCCGCAGCGCAATTTTGTGCGCTCTGAAGCCAGAAACAGATATTCATCCACCGGAAGCAGGCATGCATACAGATACGGCCACCAACACAAAAAGCCGGGCAAAAGCACGGCCGACAAAAGTTTGCGGGGATATAAAGAAAGAATAGTTTTTCAAGCCATAATATGCGGCGGCTTTTTAGCTGTTGTGCTGTTTTTCAATATAGTAGACAGCGCCCCAACCAATGCGGTAACTGCTTGGATAGACAGAAATATATCGTATAATATGTTGACGGAAGAAGAGGGAATCGGTGCATGGATGGATTCTGTAATCAGTTTTTTCGGAGGTGACAGAGCATACGAGGATGTGCGGCAGGATATTAACCCTATAGAATACCATGATGCCTTTAATCCCGCAGAATTGTCGGTGCCTGCTGATGCCGGAACAACGGATTCATCCAGAATAGACGAAAATATTCTGCGGGAAATTGAGGAGGCAGTTGATATATATTACGAAAATAACAGATAAGTACAAGTACCTGGCCTGTTCGAGAATATTGCCTCACCAAGAAATTATGTGAAGCAGTTTTCGGACAGGTTTACTAATTGCCTCTGCGGTTCTTCTGCAAAAAGACCGGAAGGCGTATATGCTCTTCTCCGTCTTCCGAGACTGCTTTGGCGGAATTTACATCTCTTTGCTCCCCGTCCCCGCCGTAGGCGGTATCGTCCTCACTGACAGTACGCCCAAGAGGCCCGGCTTTGGGTTTTCCCATCTGTTTGTGGTCTACAAAGGCAGTAGCCACAACGGTTACAATAATTTCGTCCTGCAGGTCATAGTCAATGGAAGAGCCGAAAATTATTTCAACATCATCATTGTTGCAGCTTTCGCCAATGATTTTTAAAGCTTCGTTTACTTCAAACATGGTTAAGTTTTCAGAAGCTGTTAAGTTAACCAAGATATTGCTTGCACCTCTGATTGATGTTTCTAAAAGAGGGCTGTTTATAGCCATTTCGGCAGCCTTTCCGGCACGGTTTTTACCGGACGCACGGCCTATGCCTATATGAGCAACACCTTTGTCCTTCATTGTGGATTCTACATCGGCAAAGTCTAAGTTGATATCGCCGGGATTGGAAATAAGGGAAGAAATGCCTTGCACCCCTTGAGTAAGCACTTCATCCGCTTTTTTAAGAGCATCTTTAAAAGCCGAGGACTCGTCCATAATTTCCAGCAGTTTTTCGTTGGGAATTACCAAAAGAGTGTCCACATTTTTACCAAGTTCTTCAATGCCGTTAAGAGCGTTGTTCATACGCACTTTGCCTTCAAAAATAAACGGTTTTGTTACAACGCCGACGGTAAGTATACCCAAGCTTTTGGATATGCTTGCAATAATGGGCGCAGCGCCCGTGCCTGTTCCGCCGCCCATGCCGCATGTTACAAACAGCATATCAGAATCACTGATAGCCTGCATAATGGCATCTTTGGATTCTTCTGCCGCTTTGCCGCCCACTTCGGGCTTGCCGCCCGCACCAAGGCCCCCTGTCAGTTTTTCGCCCAATTGAATACGGGTAGGTGCCTTAGAGCGTTTTAATGCTTGGCTGTCTGTATTTACAGAAATAAAATCAATACCGGTTACATTATCATCAATCATTCTGTCTACGGCGTTGTTTCCGCCGCCGCCTACGCCTATTACTCTTATTTTTGCCTTCTGGTCAAAGGACTGGTCAAAATATTCTCTATCAATATCCACTGCTTGCAACCTCCCGCAAGTTTACTCAACTCTTTATATGATATCTTAATTAAAATACAAATTAATTCATGCCGCTTCAGCGCAAAGGCCCAAAGCGCGGCTGGTTTATGTCCCGTATGTCGATAAAGCCCGCATTTCCCTCCGGAAACTGTTCAATAATAGCGGCAATATTATGCACTTTTCTATTTGCGTCGGACATATTTCCAAAAAGTATGTCAAGACTTCCGTATCTTATGATAATGTCATGAGGATTGGACTTGTCCAATATATCGGGATAAAAATCGTTTTGCCTGAACATCCTCGAAATCAAAAGAATGTTTTCAAAAATAGCAGAGTCCTGTACAGAAAGATACTCTCCTATGGCAAAATTAGGAAAATCTACTCCTATTACAACGGGCAGATGTTCTTCCGGTGTCGCTCTGACAGAAAGAACCATACCCATATCATCTATCAGTAAATATGTACCGGAATGGGACAAGCGTATATTGGCCATTGGAACTCTTTCGGTTATAGAGATAACAACGGTATCAGGAAATTCCCGCAATATGTAAGCATCACGTAAATAAGGCAGAGAGAAAAGCCTTCGCACCACAGAATTTGTACCGAATGAGAGAATATTTTGCCCGGCAGCAATGCCCGAAACACTTATAACTTCGCTGTCCAAAATTATATCATTGCCTACAATATTAATATTTCTTATCTCAAACAAAGGAGAGATAAGAACAGCAAGGGCTGTAAAAGCCAAAGCTGAAAAGATTAAGGCAATCCTTATAAATTTCCGTTTTTTCTTGATTTTTTTAATCTCCATAAGCACACACAGCCATAGTTGTTCAACTTAAGAATCGCCTCAGCTTCTGCGCGAAACACCCTTGAAGCATTGGTTGCTTCACGCGGGGCTTCGTTGTTCTTAAGTAGAACAACTATAGAATACTGGTTTTTCAGTCTTTTGTCAAGGAAAATAATATTCCAATTATTGCAAATTAGCATTCCAAGCTTTTTCTACAGCCAGAGCCACAGCTTTTGGAACCCGCATGTCAAGAGCAGAAGGTATTATGTAATCCTCATTAAGCTCGTCGTTGCTTACAAGGCCCGCAATGGCTCTGGAAGCGGCAATATTCATTTCTCTTGTGATATCTTTTGCTCTGGCATCCAGCGCACCCCGGAAAATGCCGGGAAAAGCCTGGACATTATTGATTTGATTAGGAAAATCAGACCGGCCCGTGGCAACAATTCTGGCCCCGGCAGCTTTAGCCAAGTCAGGCATAATTTCCGGCGTGGGATTTGCGCAGGCAAATACAACAGAATCTTTTGCCATAGAGGCCACCATATCCCCGGTTAAAATGCCTGGGGCAGAAACACCCAAAAACACATCTGCGTCTTTAATGACTGTGGCTAAATTTCCTATTATATTGCGTTTATTAGTAATTTTCGCCAAAGCATTAAGCCTGTCGCTGGAATACACATCTCCCGCATGTATACTTCCTTTTGAATTTAATATTGTGATATCTCCATATCCCGCGGCAAAAAGCAGTTCTGCAATGGCGCATCCGGCGGCGCCCGCACCGGAAATAATTATTCTTGCCGTCTGTATATCTTTTTTAACAAGACGAAGAGCATTATCTAAACCGGCTAAAGTCACAACAGCCGTACCATGCTGGTCATCATGAAAAATGGGAATATCGCACATTTCTTTAAGCATGGCTTCAATTTCAAAACAGCGGGGAGCAGCAATATCTTCTAAATTTATGCCGCCGAAACTGCCCTCCAAAAGAGCTATGGTTCTGGCAATTTCTTTGCTGTCCTTGCTTCTTATACACAGAGGAATGGCATCAACATCTGCAAAAGTTTTAAAAAGCGCGCATTTGCCCTCCATCACAGGCATACCGGCTTCCGGACCTATATCCCCAAGGCCCAGCACGGCAGAGCCGTCCGTTACAACAGCAACGGTGTTCCATCTGCGGGTAAGTTCAAAAGAGCGGCTTATGTCTTTTTGTATTTCCAGGCAAGGCTCGGCAACGCCCGGTGTATAAGCAATTGCCAAATTCCCCGGGGACATTAAATCCGCACGCACTTTTGTTTCAATTTTACCTCTCCATTGTTCATGCATCTCTATAGATTTGCTCATGGTTAAGCTCCTTTTGTTTTCAAGTGTGTCCGTTCCGTTTAAAAGCAAACCTCAGACTGCGCTTTTATTCCTCATTGAAGCGCTGCGAAATAAAAGCTTGCTTCGGCTGATTTTAAATCGGAACGGCTGTATAAATCTAAGATTATTATTTTGAATTTTTTCTCAATTGTGCTATAATAAATATATTATAAAGCACTTTGTAAGAAATTTCAATCTCTTGTTTTTAAAAAATTCATAAATTCATAATAATTTGTTAATTATTTGAGTTTATTATGTCTATAGCGCTTTTAGTTTCTGCTAATCACAGCATCGGCTTACGCTATCGCAGGGTCGGCTTGCAGCCGCCCGGAGTTGCATAAGACTAAGTATCTATTGCATACAGCAGGCGGCCCCTGCGGAGTTTTGGTTCTTATGTACTGAAGGATAATTCCAAAAAATAAATTAGTCAAAATGGGGGATTTTATGAAAACAAAAATCATGCGGTCTATACTTATATTTACAATGCTGGTGGGGGCTTTTGTTCTTGGAGCCAACTTTGCTGCTTCAAACGGCGATTTTGTAGCCAGATATCAGGTAGAGCAGATGTTTGCAGAGATGATGGACCAAATTAGCAGACAAAATGATGAAAACACCGGACGTTTGGACTATATATTAACAAATTCACCTTCTTACAACAATGCAGCCGATATTTTCAGAGCCGTTGACAATTCCGTTGTAAGCATAAGCTCCACCAGACAAAGTGTGCAGTTTGGAATGTCCCGAGAGGCTAATGACGCCGGAAGCGGCATAATCTTTTATGAAGATGATGAAAGGGTATATATAGCCACAAATTACCATGTTGTGCAAAATGCAACCAGAGTAACAGTGTCTTTGGACGACATACGAACCGTGCCCGCAAGTTTTGTCGGCGGTGAAGAACGCAGCGATATTGCCGTAATTTCCGTGTTAAGAGAAGATTTGGCACAGGCGGGAATAAGAAATTATCAAGTAGCAGCTTTCGGCGATTCCGATGCTATGGAAATTGGTAATTTTGTTTTGGCTGTAGGCAATGCTTACGGTGAGGGAAAATCCGCAACACTTGGTATAGTATCTGCAATGGATGTTAATATAAATCTGCAAAGCGGCATAAGCCTTAATGTTCTGCAAACCGACGCCGCAATAAACCCCGGCAACTCCGGCGGGCCTTTGGTTAATACATCCGGAGAGGTCATAGGAATAAACACAGCCAGACTTATAACGGCCCGTTCGGAAGGAATGGGATATGCCATTCCTTCTAACGAAGTTGTGCGTATTTTGGCACAAATAATGGAAAGGGGCAACATAGAAACGCCTATTTTGGGTGTATTCACCCTGTCTGTAAATGAAGAAATAAGGGAACACTACAGTTTGGACGCCACCGGCCTGTTTATAACACAAATTATAAACGGATATGCCGCCCAAAATATGGGTGTTAGGATTGGCGATATCGTCACCCACTATAACGGCGTTAGGATATTAAATCATCAACGACTGGGGGAGCTTATTTCAAATACCCCCATAGGCGGCGAAGTAGTTCTTACCGTTATGCGAAACGGAAATGAGATTATTTTAATAGGCGAAATGACAGCATACAGAAGCAGCGGAACAAATTTTTAAAATAAAGGAGGATGTATTAATATGGATGACGGTATTAAAAAAGAAGATAGTCTTGAGATGGATGCAAAGATAAATTCTGAAACAAAAAATAGCGAAGAAAATGCGGTTCGGGAAAATTTGAATACAGATATTCCTATAATGTACCGAAGCAGCTATCCTTTCAGAAAATCAGGCATGCCGCAAGAGCCTCCCGCATCTCAGCCAAACACGCAGGAAGTTTATATTCCGGAAACCTCTTTGCAGGAATATTATGCAGAATCGCTTAAAGAATCCGAAACAAGGCAAAAGTCAAATAGACAGTTCCATAAATTTGTAGCAGCCGTGATGATATTTGCCATTATAGGCGCACCGTTTTTGGGCCTTGGCATCGGTATGGGCGCACGCTTCTTTGACAGCTATTTTCTGCCCATATTACTGGATGATTCCGCAGAGCGGGCCGAATTTTCATTTGATAACATAAATATGCCGCTGCGCACCGTGCCAAATAATACAGCACGCCCCAATTATGTGGAATTGGTAAAATTGGTTGAACCGTCTGTTGTGCTTATCACATCCGTTATACCTTCAAATATAGGTTCCAGGGGCTTTGATTTTAATATGGGTATAACGCCCGCGGCCGGAAGCGGCATTATTATGGCCGAAACTTCCACCAGATTTTATATTGCCACAAATGCCCATGTAATTGAGGGGGCTATCGAAGTACATGTGTCTATAGAAGGCAGCGATAAAATCCCTGCAGTACCTGTAGGCAGAGACAGCGACGCAGACCTTGCTGTTATTGCAATTTATAAATCCGAAGCGATTCAGCGCGGTGTCACCGCCGTAAGAACGGCCCAATTTGGTGATTCTGACAGCATGATGGTAGGTGAAATTGTGCTGGCGATAGGTAATTCTATGGGCGAAGGCAATACTGTTACTAACGGTATAATCAGTGCAGTAAACAGAGAAATTTCTGTTATGAGCCGCCACCTTGAAGTAATACAGACCAACGCCGCAATAAACAGAGGAAATTCAGGCGGACCGTTAGTTAATATTTATGGTCAAGTCATCGGCATAAACACCGCCAAATTTTCGGAACAGCTTGCAGAAGGCATGGGATATGCCATACCGTCTAACTTGGCTATGCCAATTTTAGAGCGCATTATGCGCGGCGAAGAAGCCGCAAGAAGACCGCCCATGATAGGCATAGGCGTACTTAATATAGACGAAGGCCTGCCAAATGCGGTTATGAACCCCAATTGGAACATCACTTATTATGAAATGCAGGAAATTCTTAGCTGGGAAATAGAAAGCGGCGTTATGGTTATATCCGTAGAGGACGGCACACCTGCATCAGAAGCCGGACTTGCACGTTTTGATGTTATAGTAGCCGTAGACGGCAGCCCGGTTCACACTCATCCTGAGCTTGTCGGCACTTTTGCCGCCATGAATGTGGGAGATGAAGTAACGTTAAGCATTATCAGAGGAGGAGAGCCTATACCGGATGTTGTGGTGACGCTTGGGCCTAATACACAACCAATTACATTTTGATGATATATAATAATCACAAGGGCGGCTGCATTATCGCAAGCCGCCCTTGTGTATGCAAAATTATGATTGATTATTGTATCCCATTTTAAACTATGATAAAATAAGCTAATTAGAATATCGGGGGCGGCATAAGGTGATAGATAGGATATTTGCGCTGATAGGCAAAAAAGGGATAAAACAAACGGAGCTTTCCAAGGCCACGGGAGTTAGCAACAGCGTTATATCCTCATGGAAAAAAGGACTTCAAAAGCCGTCTACGGACGCTATAGTTAAAATCGCAAAATATTTTGATGTTTCAACGGATTATTTACTTACGGGAGAAGTCAGTCCATATATGACGTTTAAAGATAAAAACGCCGTAAATGACGAGCAGGTTCTTTTAATTCCGCATGAATTGATGCAGGCTTTACATCCTCAAGCAAGCAAATACGGTATTACCCAAGAAATGATTGATGAATTGGCAGAGTTTTGGAGATATGTTAAGGTCAAACACGGAAACAGGGGTTTGAAGAATTAAAACTAAGGTGCGGCCCTGCGAGCCTGCAATACGTCCTAATTATAAAAGCCTTGGCTGAAAATTTCAGCCAAGGCTTTTAAATACTTTTTACTTCTTAACTATCGGCGCATAGATATACATAATCCCGTCCGAAAATTCCTTGCCATATACTTCAATGTCTGCATATTTGGTAAAATCAGGGCGGCCTTCACAAACTTGCTTGTCCTTTAATGCATATCCTGATTCTGGAAGCCATTTAGAATGGAGTATACGCCAAAACTCGCCGGAATCAAGAAATTCAAATTTAATCTTAAAAACCGCATATTCACTGGCTTCAAATTTGCGTGCTATAAAAACCGGCGGACAGATTAGCAAGGGCGCTACAGGTACGCATACAATGTATTTTGCAGTACTACCTTCCGCACTTTCGCTGTGAGTCATGCCATAGGCCGCTTCACCGGCAATGTCGGGGATAGATTTTGAACAGGCTCTTAGGCAGTTCATAATCATTGTTTTTCCACATTTCCCATGCTCCGCTTATGGGTTTGATGCCATTTTCTGTGTTGTAATTAATATCAACCTCCAAACCAGCCACATAGAAAGCATCTTTCTTAACAAAGCCGACATTGTTAAAACATTTCGTAATTTCCATATATGATAAACGCTCCTCCCAGATATTTTCGGGAGGAAATGGATTTAACGCCGGTTTAAGCATACGGAATTGTGCTGACAAAATTCCGTATGCTTGCGAAAAACTCTTTGTAAAGAATTGCTGCGATAAAAAGCCCGAATTAAAGGCAATATCAATTATCCGCTTGTTTCCCTCCGAAAACTCTTTAGCCGCACGGTACAATCGGCAACGGCTAAGATAATTCTTTACCGTATAGACAGATACGCTTGTGCCGAAACGTCGGCGATGGTAATTTGTTCGCCGTAATTATCGTGCATAAAAAGAACCGAATCGTAAATCAACCGCTTAATGTCCATGTTAATCCTCCTTCCGGATATACATATATCATGATGAGGATTTATTGTTTTATCCTAAATAACTATGTTCAATTTGTGTTTAAGCTTTAATAATTTGTACAGGCTTCTCATAAAATAAGCTGGTACTTCGGAAGCAATTAATCCTTTTCATCCTCCAGCCAATTCTGAAATTCAGCTTCCAAAAGTGCAATTGCATCTGTCTGAGGCTCGTTGTGTCCAAGTATACAAATATTAAAATCGCATTGCTTGCAGGATTCTAAAAAGTGCTTAAAACCGAGTATGTCGTCTTCTTCGCCCCAATAGCAAGCCTCTCCTTCATCAATTCCAAAGGCATCCCCGGTATACAAAACCTTGTCAACTTCGTCATATATGCAGATGCAATCGACAGTATGGCCCGGGGTGTGAAAAATGGTTATGCCGTCCTCCGGCAGGTACATGCTGCTTTCAAATAAAAGATTCGGCAAACATTTGCGCAATTCTCCTTTTGTATACCGCCCTTTTTCTTTAACCCGCAGCATTGCTTCATCCCACTTTTTATCCATCAGTTCACGGCAAAGTTTGTGGGCTATTATTATGCTGCCTTCAAAAACCCAATTTCCTGCTACATGGTCCCAGTCATGATGTGTATTGATAACTATTATAGGCTTGCCGTCGTCCCCTATATGTTCCAGCATTGCTTTAGCACAGTCTCCGCCGATTCCTGTATCTATTATGAAATTGTGCTTAGTACCAAGTATGATGCCCATGTTTACAATAGATTCTGCATCTTCTTGGGTGGTGAACATTATATTTCTATTGGATATCTTGGTTATAGTCATATTACTTCCCTCCGTTAATCTTACAGGCATATTCAATAATTTCGCCTACTAAAGCCTTGTCTTGCTCTATGCCCGGCTCTGAATTTGTCATTACAATAACTCCCGTACGGCTTTCATAATAAGCACGCAGTTTACATTGCATGCCCACTCCCCAGCCTTGCGAAAAGAAATAAGGCTCTCCCTTTTCATCTTTATCCAGAAAAACGCCAAATCCTGTATTTTCATCACATCCATAGGGTGTCAGCATAAGTCTTGCCGTTTCTTGATTAAGAATTAAACTGTCCATGCCATGATAAGCCTTAATTATCTCAATAACAATTTGCGCAAGTTCATTTGCGGTTGTCCATAGTGCAGCACCTTCTATATTGGGGTAATGCGCCCTTACTTCTTCCACCGCTTCCCCACTGCTGTCATGTCCGGCGGCGCATTCTTCCAAGGAAATTCCTTCCGGTAAACTTCTGCCAATTTCCCAAAAGAATGTATTTTTCAGCCCAAGCGGGTCAAACACAATTCTTTTGGCAATTTTCGCAATTGATTCGGAAGAACATCCTGCAATATCTGGCTTATAACGCAATAACCTGCATCGGAATACTCGCAATCTGTTTCAGGCACATATTCAACATGAACTTCTGCCGGGTTATAACAGCTTGTGCCCTTTAAAATATCAATGGCCTGCGGAATATCACTGCCGCTTCTATATGGACTAAAACTGCCTTCGCAGTCATAAAATCCCGCTTGATGCGCCAGCAGATTTGATAATGTCACTTTCTTTTCGTCGGTAAGTTTGCTGTCAGGGATTTTCCATGACAAAAGATATTCATTTACATCTTTATGCAAATCTAACATTCCATCCTGAAACAGTTTTAAAACACACAGGGAAGTAATCATCTTGCTTATTGAGCAGGCATGAAAGATTGAATCATTGTTTACGTCTTTATCAAAACCTTTTTCAAGAGTTCCAAAATGCTTGCTCCATTCAACTTTTGCATTACTAAAATAACTTATGCTTACGCCCGGTACATTAAAATTCTTCATTCTTTCAGATATGTTCATTTGTTTTCCTCCTAATTCCGTGCCAATCCATCTGACCAATTAAAGACATCTTGCTTTACAGACGGCCAATATTCAACAATATATGCTCTAAGCCCCTCTCCTGCGCAGTTCTCTTCCAATGCAAAACAAAGGGAATGCAAAAAGCATTCAATATTAAACGGAATACGCCTTGCGGTTTTATAGAAATCGTAAGATGAATATTTTGGTGCAGGTTTTGTTATGTCCGGAGTTAAATTATTTATCCAGTCCTTAACAACAGTTTCGTCAAAACCTTTGGAAATTAAGGCAGGTACTACATTGGCAAGCCTTTTATATTCGCCGTCTCCATAGATATGCGGGATTGCAATATGACATTTTATGGCTTCCAAAACCTTATCCGCATATTTAATTGAGAATTTGGGATTGCCTATCAAACTGCACAGCAAGTCCGCCCCATGAGCCGGCGCATGTGCCCAGCCCTTTTCAGGAACCCAGCCGCGCCTGTCTGCTTCTTGTTCCATATAGGCAAGAGTTTTTTCAAGAACAACAATAAACCGCTCCTGCGGCAAATAATTAAGTGCGGTATCCATTCTTACCATTATTTCAATGGAAATAGATGTCCAGGAACGGCAAAAAACTGTATCGCTCTCAACATCACCAATGCCCTTAAACAAGTATTCTCTGCCAAGCAGAAGATTTAATATCCTGATATGTTCTTCATGATTTAAAAGCAATTCGCAGAGGGTTTGCTCAAATGCGCTCCATGCATATTCTCTTAGATAAATATTAGTGCTGCCAATATTACGCAGCATTTCTTTAACAAGAAATTTAATATCCAAACCTTTATAATCCAGAAGTCCGCTTGCATAAAGTCTGAAAAATTCGGTTAGTGATTCTTCTCTGGACGCCGAGTTCACGTCAATAATATCTTTCATAATTCTATCAATATTCACAATAATCTCCACCCCGGCTGCTCCGCCGCAAAATGAATGAAAGATAATACGGGCAGCCTTAAAGATATTCAAAATCGCCCCTAACATGACATTACTATAAACCATGCCGCATATGCACCAACATAAACCAATTATGCAGCACATATAAAAGCCAAAGTATTAGCAGGGGCAGCTGCAATCCACCCCTGCGATGATGTAAACTATGTTGATTATAGGTTTATATAGCAATGAAGGGACAGTTCCCAAAACATTTATAATCCTATTTTAAATGGCTGTTTATTTATATATTTGGCACAAGGCCTTAATGTTTCATATCCATACCTGCATAAATTATATCAGTAATTTAAAACATACAAAATTTCACTGCCAATAACCTTGCCGCAAGGAACAAATCCCAAATTTTCATGCAAGGTCTTGACTGACGTATTTTCCGGTATATAGCTTAAAATACCTTATTATAGTTTGTGTCTTGTTTTATTCTATCAAGAGCAAACTTATATGGCGGCTCTGCCATACCCCTTTTTCTGATGGTTTTTGTCTATCATAAAACGAAAAGACAATAATCATTGTCATCTTCATATTGAACATGATACATCACAAACCCAACCAATTCATCATTATTATATATTTCCAGCGGAATATGCGCCGGATAAAATCATATCTTTAAAGTGATTTCTGCTAAACATACATTAAATATCAATACATCTTATCAATTCAGCTAGTAATTAAAAACACAGCCTTCGGTGTAATCTACCACACCGAAGGCCGAAGCAGTGAACATTTTTAATCAGTTTTCTATTTGTTTTTCTGATACAGGCGTAAACCATTCTAATTGACAATAAGTGCCGTCATACGCTGTTTTATCAATCCTTTCAAAAAAGCACATTTCATCAACTATTTTATATTCGGAATTTTCATCCTTAGCATAATCACCTATTGCGCTGTACATTGCGTCAGCTACATTGCTGTTTAACTCAAGATAGTGATGCTTACCGATATATCGGAATTTGGCACATAAAGCAGCGTTAAAACTATCCGCAAAAAGTCCTTGCGGCACATTTTCTATTTTAGTAACGCGCACCGAGGGCAAATAATATGTGGCGTCTTCGCTGTATGCTCTTGTCAAACCGATATAAACATTGTCGTCCGCCCTATTGGAAATGGTTTCCCGTTCGCTAAACCAAAACCTCTTTGCAACTTTGGGCACAAGTTCCGAAGGTTTGTCCATAGGCATAACATACCGTCTGCCGACAACATGAAACGTAGGAACCATCACAATTTCCGGACCAAAAAGCAAGCCATCCCCTATCTTATTCTTGTTTATAAGATAAAGGGGAGGAGTGACTTTGATTATATGCCCCGAATTACGTACTTCGCCCGGCGTTATGCCGTACTCACGCTTAAATGCACGTATAAATGTCTGCTCATAATCAAAACCATATTCATTTGCTATGTCAATAATTCTAAGATCCGTCATAAGCAAATCCTCCAAGCTTGCAGTTAGCTTTCTTGAGCGTATATACCTTGCCAAAGGCCGTTCAAAAGTAAACCTAAAAAGCCTTTGCAAGTGAGCCGAAGAAATAGACATGGTTTTCGCAAGACTTGCAGAGTTTAGTCTGGTTTTTATATTTTTCTCAATCTCCAACAATACATGTTCGAGCAAATTAAAATAATCAAACATCGGCCTCGTATAATTGTAATGTGGCAGCTTGCTCTTTTTTACAAAAATAGAAAAAAATATTGGCCATCCACGAAACTGGTATGTAGTAAGATTGACTTACAAACGAATACGTCTTACTTCCCTTCGTAGTAAATTATACTTTACTAGTGTCTATTTGTCAAGCAGAATTTCAAATAAAAACATAAATCCACATATTTTAACATATAAAAGGGTCGGTAAGTAAAATGCCGCAATACTTTCCATTCTCGCCCGGAATCCGTTAGGGTAAATAAAAAGTGTATAGACATAATGATGGGAAGACGTATTTACACGCACAAAACCATTGACGAGTTAAGAGCCACAATTGAACCGGCGATGGATTAGTGGCAAGAATATTATGTTTGCCGGAGGGGCTTTAGTTGCTTAGGGATATTATATTATAAACCGTATGCAGATTTACACGAATATTTTTTCACGTTGCTCCATTTTTTGCCTTACTCTTTTCTGTTATTTAGAAAAAGTTTAGGGATGCGGGATGAACAGTTCCATAGTCTTACAGCAATCTTCAAAGTGGCGTACTCATCATAAATCCTATAGATATATTTCTCAATGGCTTCACCGGATTTGCGTTTCCCCCTAAAATAAATCATATATAAAAGACAAAAAATATTTCCAAGAATCTATTGACATTTATTTAAGACAGATGTATTATATATTTAAGTCAATTGTCTCATAAAGGAGGATTATTTATGGAAAAGATAAATTATGAAACAACTTGGGCATGAATCGTTGCATTAAAATACACCAAAAGCAAAGAAGCTATATAGTTCCTTTGATATGATTGAGGGGGATTGGAAAAATGAATTAACAATATACAGTATGTATGGCAATGGCGGCTCTCATTCAGACCGATTAGCAAAATAAGTCAACACAAAAAATCTTGAAAGAAGGTAATGCAACATGAAGAAAAGAATTTTAACCTATGCAATGGCGCTATTATTCGCCTTTGTGTTTATTCCCGCAGTAGCAGCTTATGCAGGGATTGATGATGAAGAAATTGTAGTCAGAATAGACGGCAGCACGGTAAATTTTGATGGGCAGAATCCTGCTATTGTGGATGGGCGTACTCTCGTCCCGGTCCGCGGAGTTTTTGAAGGCCTGGGTTTTGATGTAAATTGGAATCCGGATACCCGGCAAGTTACATTGACAAGAACCAATGACATTATTGTTACAACAATTGGCAGCAGTACATTTGTAACTAACGGTACAGACCATCTACTTGATACCCCGGCGCAGATTATTGGCGGCTCTACTATGCTGCCTATTCGCGCGATGTTAGAGAGCGTGGGATACAGAGTTGACTGGAATGGAGAGCATAACACTGTGTCCATTACCTCTACATCATTATCCAGCCCCGAACTTTTCGCCGCAATGGAAGTATCGGAAGTGACAGCCGGGTTCCCTTTGCAGCTCATCTCCCCTCCGAGGTCCGCAGGAGGACTAAGTGCCTTTATAAGATTTTATAATCAGCAAGGCAATCGCATTAACTATATCAATCTAATGCAGCATGTTTACGAACAAGCCGGCCCTGATGCCTCTGTTTTTACTGTTGAAACCGCCGGTGTTATGGAGTCTGATTTATTTCACTTTTCGTCAGATAGTTATACCCCTCCTTTATTGTTTTTATCAATAAATGACCTGACTCCCAGGACTATCGAAATAACCGTTACATATACTCTCGACCCATCCATATACGTCGTGGCTTCAATAACAATCAGTAACTAATGCATCAATTTAAGGAACCTAATCACACTGTTAAATGCAGGGGCGGACACAGTCCGCCCCTGCGAATTAATCCACCAAGGTTGAACAAATATATTCAAAATTAACTAGGTAATTTGAGTGACAAAAAATAATCTGCCTTCAATTAAGAACAGGCGCAGATACTATTTCCGGCTGATACGGCAGCAAGCGCCGTAGGAATTGGCTCAATTCCGAGCAATATCCTATACCCCCTAAAACTTGCCTATGATTTAGGTATTTTCTGCATCATATATCATTTAGTTTAAAAGCAAATATTATCATAACCGCGGCTTGTTATATTCAACCCGTTTATAAAGGAGAATTAAATATGAAGAGATTTTACATGGCATCATTATTGGCGGTCATATTTTTGGCTCTGCTTGCGCCGGTATCCTTAAATGCGCAAAATCGTACATTCAGCCTCCAATTAGATGGAAAGGAAATTCAACTGCCTGTTTCACCTGTTTTTGTAGATGGAGAAATTCTGGTTCCGGCATGCTTTGTAATGGAACTATTAAGCCGCCCTGTGATTTTCAGTGAGGATGGGTCGGCAGTTACATTGCTTGACGAATTTGAGCAGGAATGGCTGGCCAGGGTTGGTCTGCGCAGAATACTGCTTAGTAATACTGAGCAAAGTACATCCCTGGGGACGGAAATTCAGTATATTGACGGCTACATTATGATTCCCATTAGAGCCGTACTTAGATTAGGCGGGAGCGGCTACGTAACTATACAGGACGAAGGAGCTCATACAACGCTGGCTTTACGCTCAAATCGCCTTGTCGAGAGAAATCATGGATGGATTGCCACGGTGGATAGACAGCAAATAACGGACCGTGTTTACACTATTTTGGAGTTCCACCTTCCTGCCACGCCTATATTTGAGGCAATGGGGTTTGAAGTAGTGTGGGATGATTTTTCTCAGCAAATGTTTGTTGATAACGGAAGCATCTCCGCGCTGATTCCGGTTGGCAGCAGAACAATTTATGTAACAGACAGCAGGTCATTGGAAACTTGGGAAGTGTCTTCATCACGGGTTCGCATTCAATTTTACGAAGGGGATGTCTTGATACCTGCAATTGCGTTTGAAAGTATCACAGGCTGGGAATATGCCGGGAATAGCAGAGAGAGAACTTTTGATTATTTCAGCACCGACCATATATTGTTTGAAGTGACACAGGAAACCGCGACAAATCCTTACAGTAATATGAGGATAGGGCAGTTAATGGAGCTTGGTTATTCTTTAGAAGAAGCCATTGATATTTTTGAGTATCAGGTTTTAGTAGTTATTAATGAACACCGCGCCTCCCGCAGCTTACCTCTGATGCAATGGTCCGACACATTAGCCGGAGCCTCCAGGGCTCATAGCGAGGATATCGCACGCGTAATAGGCAGTGGGATTTTCGATGTGCCGGCTACACATCCGGGGAGTACTCTGCACACAGGGTCTGATGGTTCAGGTCCTTCGGAACGGGCGCGCAGACATGGCTGGACAGGTATCGCGGGCGAGAATATGGCTATCGCTTTAACACCGCGCGGCGCTGTATTCATATGGATGCGCTCTACCGGTCATCGTTCACTTGTTCTTAATACTTCAAATGATTTATATGCCGGTGTGGGTATTTCAACAGTTACTAACCATGGTTTTACCAATTCACGCGTTATTACGCTGAAGGTTGGGCAGGACCGTTAGGAAATAAATATCATTGGAGCAATTATAGCGCGAAAGAATCGTTATAAGAATAAGGAAAAGTGTACAACAACGGATGTTTCGGCACAGATTATAGCGGCAGCATAATGCCGCCTATCAGCACGGTGTTAGAGAGTGTGGCAGCACCGTCCGCCAAAATGCAATTTTAATTCCGGATTTATTTAGAAGATGTTATAGGCGTTAATATGGTTTGTTGCCGAAAATAGTGAAGTTACTGCCGGTGGTGCAGTACAAAAATCCGGAACCTGATTCGGCAACAAACATAATAATCAATTCATGCAGTAAATCGCAGCACAATAAGGGGGATATCTAAAAATGAGAAAGCTTGTAATTACGCTTATATTCACACTGATGGCAGCCATGTTAGTTATAACTACCGCCCTGGCCCAAGACAACATCCGCATACAAGTCAACGGCGAGGAAATCATGTTCAACGGTCAGCAGCCCATATCTCAAAATGGCAGGACGCTAATCCCCGTACGCGGAGTATTCGACGCCCTTGGCTACGACATAGGCTGGGACAGTACTGAACAAAATGTCACTCTTACTGCCAAAGACGGCACTGTTGTATCTTTATGGATAGGATACAACCAACTATCTGTTAGGTCAGAGGTTCGCATCCCAAGAGTAAATTTAATTACTATGGATGTTCCTGCACAGATTATTAACGGAAATACGATGATACCGCTTAGGGCTGTAGCTGACGCAATAGGCGCGGATGTGCAGTGGGATGGCACGCAGAACATGGCTATAATTTCCTATAGAGAGCATCAAGACTCACATATTCACTTTACATGGGGAAATGGCGAAACTTGGATATATCGTATGCTGGAAGATGGCCGACTGGCAGAAATCACTCCCGGACGGCCGCGTACAGTTGATGTGCGTATAGTTAGAACCGGCTCATTTGAATATAGGCTTGTTCATGGGATGCCCGCCGATTATACAGACGCTACATTTCAAAATCTATTGGATATGGGATATACCTTCGAGGATGCACTGGACATATTTGAGGAGCAGATTTTCCATGCAACAAACAGGGCGCGTGTGGAACACGGTGTACAGCCCCTAGCCTGGAGTGATGCTTTAATGAGAGCCGCAAGGGTCCATAGTCAAGACATGGCGGTTAACGATTTTGTGGGTCACACGGGGTTCGACGGCTCATCGGCTAATGACCGTGCAATACGAGAAGGTTTCCGTGGCGGTGCCAATGAAAATGCCGGGCTTAGGTCGCATTTATCTACTCCGGATGCATTTATTGTAGACTGGATGCATTCTCCCCCCCATCGTGCAAACATGTTGCGCTCCGGTGCACGATATCTGGGTATAGGAATTACATTCGTGATAAATGCAGACGGCTCTATTGGTCGTGGGTATGCGGTTCAAAAGTTTGGATTTTAGAAAGAATAAGCATGACTGACAATAGCTATAATCTTAATTCTCGGCAATATTTATTTTTCATAGTTTAACAGTTAATCGTAGGGGCGGCATTCTGCCGCCCAAAGTTATTTAACAAACAAGACAAACATTCCCCCAATCCGTATCATAAAACATACACATAAAAGTTAAAAATAAAAAGAAAGCAGGAGATATCCCATGACAATCCCAAAACCCTATAACTCCATAACCAAAACCCTATCAACCCTCCTACTAATCATATTCCTAATAACGCCAACCTTAGCCATCCAAGCTGCTCAGACCGAACAAACCCCCGAAGCCGCAACCCCAACAGGAATCCCTCTATCACAAGTGGGAAACCGAATTGATGAGCTGGTTTCAAGCTATATGCACGAATTTACACCGGGTTTTGCGGTTGCTATTGTTAAAGACGGCGAAATTGTTTTTTCCCGCGGTTACGGCTATACGGACATGGAACGCAGTACACCTGTAAATCCGTCATCAACCGTGTTTGAATACGGTTCTATCTCTAAGCTGTTTGTATATACATCTGTAATGCAACTGGTTGAACAAGGGCTGTTGGATTTAGATGTATATGTCAAGGAATATCTGCCGGAAGACCTATACCGCGAGCTTAACTTCCAAAAACCCTTTACTATGCGTGACCTGTTAAACCATTCCGCAGGATTTGGGGAATTTTTCTTTAATCTGTTTCCTGACCCGGAAAACCTGGAAACTGAAATTTCATTGCGCGAAGGTTTGCTGATAAGCCGGCCTGACCAACTTTTTGAACCGGGTACAGCCAGTTCTTATTCAAACTTCGGCAATGCCTTGGCGGCATATATTGTGGCCGGCATAAGCGGCCGGGAGTTTACGGATTATGAGCGCATAAACATCCTTGGCCCTATCGGAATGACAAACACAAAAAACCAAGGGGACTGGCTTGGAGATGATGAATTTATACAAATGAAAGCCAGAGGGCATGTTCCTAATGGCAGAGGCGGATTTAACGAAACCGCATGGGCCTATATCCCAATTTATCCCGCAGGTGCTTTAAGAGGAACGGCAGAAGACTTGGCGCGGTTTGCCATAGCCCTAATGCCACCGCAAGGCGAAGCAAGCCCGCTTTTTGACAGCCGTGACACTTTGGATTTAATGCTTAGTCCGAGTTTTTCTAATCCGGATATAATGAGAGGGACGCATCATGGTTTTATGAGCTATGACGGCATTTATCCTGCGCTGGGTCACGGCGGCAGCACGCGAGGTTTTAATTCCGATTTTGCCATAGTGCCGTCACAAAGATTCGGCGTTGTCTTGCTTACCAATGCCGATGGCGGTGCAGGTTTTATTGAAAAGGTAATGGATTTACTTATAGGAAACAGCAGGGATACTGTGCCCATTCCCACAGGTAATTTGCCGGATGCGCAGGTTTTCGCCGGAGATTATATGATGCTTCGCAGACATGAGGGGAATTTGATGGAGTTTGCAAATTTTCTTATATCAGCCATAAGAGTGGATGCCGTTGATGAAAACACCATAAATGTAAATGCAATGGGCATGACATTGACATACAGGCAAACAGAGCCTTATGTTTTCAGACTTATATCATCGGACAGCTTTCTTGCACGTTCCGGTTATGAGCTTCGGTTTAGGATGGAAAACGGAAGACCTATAGGAATTTCTTTAAGCGCTCCCTTTGATGCCACAATAGCAACCTTTGGCCAAAGTGTGGCTGTTTTACTTGTCAGTGTGGCGGCAGGGGCTATAAGCATAATTTTCTTTTTGGCAATGCCCATAATAATTTTAATTAAGTTCCTGCGTAAAAAAGAAGAGCCTTCTGTCTTCAATCGTTTAAGCAATGCTTTACTTTTAAGCGGCACAATGATTGTTCTAAATAATATTGTCTTAATGATACGTGCGCTAAGTGATATTCTTAATACCCAAACATCCATGGTGACATTCCATGTTTGGATAAACTATGTTTTGCTGGCTTTAGCAGTTATATTGCTTATTGCTTCTGTAGTATTTTTGATTAGAGATAAAATTAATGTCAAGCTTATCCGCAGCCGCAAAGTTATTTACTTTTCAACCATTTTCTTTATGGCCATATTTTTGGTTGTTTTGTGGAATTGGAATTTTTTTGTGGTTATGTAGGGGTTTTTTTCATGCGATATCACGAAAAATGTGTGAGCAGGAGGTTAAGAAAGTGGATTGGCAAAAATGCATGAATCAGGCGATTGATTATATTGAGGATAATTTATCCGGCAATATTGATTATTCTGCAGCAGCGCGGCATATGAACTGCTCTGTATGGGAATTTCAGCGTATATTTTCTTTCATGGCTCAAGTCCCGTTGTCGGAATATATAAGGCGTCGGCGATTAACTCTCGCAGCTCATGGCATTCAAACAGGCAAAGATAAAACTATTGACGTTGCTTTGCGTTATGGCTATAATTCACCCGCTTCTTTTTCAAGAGCATTCAATCAGCTGCATGGTGCTACGCCAAAATCAGCGCGAGATGGCGGTGTTGTACTCAAAGTCTTTCCCCGTCTTACCTTTCAATTTATCCTTAAAGGAGTTTAGGCGATGGATTATAGGATTGAAAATAAAGTTGCGATTCAAATTATCGGCCAAACAAGGCGTATGACAACGGCAGATGATGCGCATTATCGCGGAATCGGCGCATTTTGGAAAGAATGGAATGATAGCAGCTTGTGCCGGATTTTGCCGATAAGTATGCGCTGGACATAAACGGCATTATGGATGTTTCAAAGGATGTGTCGAAAGGGACAGAATTTGATTATACAATTGGCTTTACTTACAATGACGCCGAAAATAAGGATGGCCTTGATGTTGTAACTATCCCCGGCGGCTAATGCCTGGCTTGATGTTAGGAGCGGCAAGCAAGAGGCGCAGTTCTGTAAAGCCAGCGCAAAAGCACCAAAATTATGATAAAATGGCTTACTAGCCGAATAGAAACATTTGAGGGCGCACTTATGTACCATTACGAGTATGGTACGAGCGTAAAATTTACTGATAGGAGTTTTTTATATGTCTATAAAAGCAGTAGGTTTTGACATAGGGCACACATTAGTAAAACATGTAGCTCCTTTGAGTTGGAAAATTCACTATCCCGAAGCTCTGCGGAAAGTTATGCACGATTGTCAGATTGATGAAGAAGTAGCCAATTTAGACTTGGCGGCGGCAATCTTGTCAAAATACAACACAAGAGAGAATTATCGTGAATATGAAGTTTCGTCAAATACCATATTCAAAGAAATACTTGATGCGTGGGGGCAAAGCTACGAAAAAATACAGATTGCCAAAAAAGCATTTTATGGCTTTTTTCAGGCAGATGTCGAATATTTTGAGGATACCGCTAGTGCATTAGAAGCGTTATCTTCAAAAGGCATTTTACTTGGATTTTTAAGCGATGCAGCGTATGGAATGGATAACGAATACTTGTTAAAAGATATAAAGGAAGTCAAACATTATTTTGATGTAGGGTTCACTTCTGTTGATGTCGGTTTCAGAAAACCACATCAACAAGGATTTAAGATGTTATCCGAAGCGTTTGGTGTACCGCCATCTCAAACTTTGTTTGTTGGTGATGAAGAAAAAGATATTGTGGGCGCAAACAATTTTGGCATGGTTTCCGCACTTGTCAATAAAAACTCTGACGAGAAAAATTGGGGTCAACACTATACGATAAAAAGCCTCAGCGAAATTATTACCTCCATAATTTAAACATTATTGGCGTTATTTCCACCCTTCACAGATTATATCTTATATGTTCAGCCCTGCCTTTGTGTATGGTTCAGAAAAATTTGATAATCTTAATGACGAGATGATATAAACGAAATACACGAGCTGGCTTTACTGATGGCCGACCCGGATAAAAACTTTTCACAACTGCAACATATATGTAACACTAACAAGCGTTTTCGCATACTAAACAGTCCGTTGGTTTCTGATGCAGGCCAACAAGGGTTTTGATGTAACTTCACCGCACGTTAAGGCGGCAGAGCATAGGAATAATGCGTTTTTTGATTTTATCTAAGTTAAGGGCTAAACCCGCAGAGCAAGGATAATTGACAAATAGGACAGAATTGTTTTGCAAGTTGATTTAAGAAGGATGCTTTGCTTGGAAAAAATTCAGCGGCAAATGCAAAATCTCAACGAAGGTCTTTTGTATAAGAAATTATGTGATGTCTTCCTTCAAAGAATACTTGTTTCAAAGATATTTCAGCAGGTATAGGCTTGCCGTCCCTTGTTTGATGCGTCCAATTAAAAGTGGCGCTCCCGCACATACGGGCCGCAGTAAGCATCTCGGAAGCTTTTTCTTTTGATGCTCTGCCGTCCGGCTGATGCGAAGGTGAAAATGCAAAGAAATTGTCTATATAAATCTGTTTGTCAGGAATTTCAAATACCACTTCCGCATTAGCATTCACTTCCATAACATTGTCATTTTCATCAAAGATTGTGCATACAAGCGGCGAAAAATCAAGCATGGCAGATAGTCTGGCTACGGCAGAATATTCATTGTCCTTGTAATTAAAATACTCACGCATATCGCGTATAAAGGAAGCTACATAATACTTTCCTTCCGATTCTACACGAACAAGTGTAATATCCACAGGCAGAAGCTCTCCGTCCAATTTTAGGTCCATCCATTCAAAATTGGCAATGCCTTCATCAAAGGCTTTCGCAATATATTCCTTTGCCTTTTCTTTGGACGGCCTTCCGTCAGGCTGAAATTCCGGGGTTATTTTGTGGTGGTTTTGCAAAAGATATTCGGCATTAGGTGCCCCAAATAATTTGGCCGCCGCACTATTGCAATCCACTATATTATGTTCTTTATCAAAAGTGTTACAGGCTATAGGCATATTTTCTATAAGCTGCTCCAACTTGTCCTCTGCGTCCCTTTTTTCCCGCACGGCAGGACATCCCACACAAATGCCGTTTAATTCTCTGTAATAAACAGACAGGCATGTTTCTTTGCCAAAGTCTAAGGGAGCGCATATAACTTCAAAAGGATGAGGCAGTAAATTTCCGTTAATTCCTGTTGCCTCCCAATAAAACCTGACACTGCCTTCTTTCCACGCTCCGCTTAAATGTTTACGTATAGTATCTTGAGAAGAGGGGCCGCCGGACTGATATTCCGGGGAAAAACTGTCGATGGAAAGTCCGGTAAGCATGTCCGAACCAAAGGTGCGGCATGCTTTTTTATTGGCATGTACCACCTCATGTCTGTGATTAAGAATCAAGCAGCAAAAAGGCGCCATGTCTAAGGCTTCACAAGACATGGCTTCTTTGGACATAGTTTTTTTGGTGTCATCCATGTTAAAGTCCTCTTCAGCAATAATTATAGTTAGCTCTGTGCATTGAATTTGCTTTGCGGAATGTGGCAATATCCTCCGGGGTTTTTATCCAAATACTTTTGGTGATATTCTTCTGCCTTATAATAACAAGACAGCAGTAAATTTTCCACCACAACAGGCGCAGAATATAATTTTTGCAGGCTGTTCAAAGATTCGGCAATAACAGCTTCTTCGGCAGGGTCTGTAAAATAGACTCCTGTGCGGTATTGTTCTCCCATATCGGGTCCTTGGCGGTTTTTTGTGGTGGGGTCAATGATATTGTACAAATGCCCAAGAATGTAGTTTAAATCCACAAGTCCGGCATCATAAACCACATGCAGCGTCTCCGCATGACCGGTAGTGCCGCTGCAAACCTCGTCATAGGTTGGGTTTTCCGTATAACCATTGGCATAACCCACATCAGTATCCAAAATACCGGGCAAAGCTTGAAAGTACTTCTCTACACCCCAAAAGCATCCACCGGCTAAATAAATTTCTTTATTCATGTTCATTCCCTCACAATTAAATTATGCATTCTTTCGTGTCCAATAGTGGTAGATAATCCGTGGCCGGGATATACCCTGGTGTCCGCAGGCAGTTTTAAAAGCATCATCATGGACTGCCTTAGGGATTCAAAATTGCTGGTTGGCAGGTCATGCCGCCCGTAAGATTCCCTAAACATGCAATCCCCGGAAAACAGTATGTTTTCTGCAGCCGAATAAAAACTAACGGAGCCGTGGGTATGTCCCGGTGTGGACAATATACGCAAAATGCCGCATCCAAAGTCAATCTCACTATCTATCGCAAGAAATTCATCAACATTTGCCGTCATGGGCTTCATGCCGAAAAACTTTGTGCCGTTAAGCTTTTGGTCATTGGCTATAACAGCTTCTTTTTCGGTGGCGTAAACAGGTATACCAAGGGACTGCCGTATATCATTCACTGCTCCTATATGGTCAAAATGGCCATGCGTCAGCAAAATAGCAGAAATGGAAAGCTGCTCTGCTTTTATTCTGTTTAAAATCTTGTCGGCTTCATCGCCCGGGTCTATAAGCACTCCCTTGCGGGACGTCTCGTTGTAAAAAATATACGCATTGGTGCCGACCGGGCCGACCGGCATGGTTATTATTTTATTATTCATCTGCCGTTTCCTTCATGTCATAATTCTATCTACCGCATGTATACCTTTAAGTGACAGTAATTTTTTGGATATATTCTCCAATTCATCACGATTAGGTACGGATATTGCAGCGGAGATGATGGCTTCTTCGTTGTTTTGCCTTGCATTAAGATTTTTAATTTCTATAGCCATTTTGCCGAAAACCTCTGTAATTTTGGCAATAAGGCTCATGCTGTCACATATGATATTAAGCTCCACATAGAAATTATGGTTACTTTCTTTTTTACTGTTCCACTGAACATCAAAAATCAGGCGCCTTGCCTCGTCTTCGGGCAAATTGATAATATTAAGGCAATCGGTTCTATGGATGGTAACTCCTCTGCCCCTGGTGGTAAAGCCGACAATTTCATCGCCGGGCACAGGGCCGCAGCATTTGGAAAAGCGTATGGCCAAATCATCTTTTCCATGTATAATAACATCCCCTGTATGGATTCTTTCTTTTTGTTTAGGGGCTCTGTTTACTTCTGCAATAATATCTTCCGGGTTTTGCGCAGGCTCCGGGTTTTGAAGCAGATATTCTTCATATAGACGGTTAATTATGGTATTTTCTCTGATAGCTCCCCGGCCGATAGAAGCACAAAGCGTATCAAAATCACGATAACTATGACGCTCTAAAACAATCCTTTCAGCTTCGGGCGTAAGAAGTTTCGAAAGTGTACACCACTGCCCTTTGCGTTTGGCAGCTTTTTCCAGCATTTCTCTGCCTTTTGCAAGGCTTTCTTCTTTATTTTCTTTTTTAAGCCACTGCTTGATTTTATTCTTCGCCTGGCTGGATTTTGCTATTTTTAACCAAGCAGCAGTGGGCCCTTTGGAATTTTGACTGGTGACGATTTCTATTTGGTCACCGTTTTTAAGCACATAGTCTTTAGGTTCTATTTTGTGGTTTACTCTTGCGGCAGTCATTTTATTGCCTACGGCAGAGTGAATTGCATAGGCAAAATCTATACAGCTAGAGCCTTTTATAAGTATTTTCACCTCGCCTTTGGGTGTGAAGCAGTGAACATACTCTGTGTATACATCCAAATCACCTTTAAGTGCTTCTAAAAACTCTTGATTATCGGGCGTGTCTTTGTGCCATTCCAAAATTTCTCTAAGCCAAGCCAGCTTAGATTCAGAACCATCCGTGCCATCCACAGATTCTTTATATTTCCAGTGTGCGGCTATGCCGTATTCCGCAACACGATGCATAGAGGTTGTGCGTATTTGTACTTCAAAGGGTTCGCCGCCGGGGCCTATCAAAGAATCGTGCAGAGATTGATAATCATTGCTCTTCGGTGTTGCTATATAGTCTTTAAAACGGTCGGGCAAGGGAGTAAAAACAGAACGCACAGCACCCATGGCTGTATAGCATTCGTTCTTATCATCAGTATCCAAAATAATTCTTACGGCAAAAAGGTCAAAAATCTGCTCAATTGCTTTATTTTGGTTTTTCATTTTTTTATATATAGAGAAAAAGTGCTTTGGACGGCCTTCAACTTTAGCAACAACGCCGTGTTCAGAAAGGGCTTTCTTTATACCTTGTTCAATATCTTCCACGTATTTCATGCGCTCGTTACGCTTCATACTTATTTTGTCTTTTAGTTCATAATACGCTTGGTTATTGGAATACCTAAAAGACAAATCTTCCATTTCGCGGCGCAATGCAGCAATGCCAAGCCTGCCCGCCAAAGGAGCATAAATGTCAAGAGATTCCTGTGCTATGCGAATTTGCTTATGTTCCGGCATAAATTTCAATGTGCGCAAATTATGCAAACGGTCGGCAATTTTTATAATAATTACACGGATATCGTTGGCCATAGCCAAAAACATTTTGCGGTAGTTCTCCGCCTGCTCTTCTTCTTTGCTGGCCTCGTTTTTCTTTGCGGCGTATTGTTCAAGCTTCGTAACGCCATCCACAAGGTCAGCAACTTCCTTTGAAAACATTCCCTTTATGTCTTGATAAGTGTAGTCAGTATCTTCGATAATATCGTGCAAAATTCCGGCGGCAACTGTTTCTCTGTCAAGCTCCAGTTCTGCCAGAATTGTTGCCACTTCCAAAGGGTGTATGATATAGGGTTCGCCGGACTTTCGTTTTTGACCCTTATGTGCATGGTCAGCCAGACGAAATGCTTTTTCTACCAGCGTAAAGTCAGAGGAGGGATGATATGTCCTCATTTTGCGGAGCAGGCTGTTAAAAAGCGCAGTAATATCAGCATTCGCTTGATTTTCCGATGTAGGATTGTCGTTGTTGTTGATTAAGTTATAATCATCCTCGTAATGCTCTGTTTCTGAAAGCTCGTCTAAGACTGCCGAATTGGATTTATACATATACATCCTCCTTTCCAAATAATAATTACGGACTATTATTTGATTGCTTTAGCAATCTGCTTTAAATAACTTAAGTAGTTTTCTTAAGTTATTTAACTATATATCAGGAACTTTTAACTTCCCCATTATTTAATTGCTATATTATACTCTAATCGGAACGAGTTTGCAAGTTGTTTTATCCTCTATTCATTTATTTTGTAAAATATGCCTAATTATAAATAATAGATATGTCCGGCCATATCTATTATTATCTTGCAATCCCGCTTGAAATTTCTTATAAGATTTGTTAGGATAGTGTTATAGTTAATACTATGGCGAAGCAGCTCCTGCACATTTTCTATGCAATCATTATCCCATATCTTTTAGAAAAAAGAACTGCCCGCAGTAAAAATAACTGCGAGAGGATTCATCCTGCTGAATATGATAATAAATAGACATTAGGGCATACGGTGCATTCACAATATAGCTGGAGGTCATTGCCATGATATACGATTTTGCCGGAAAAATAGTACAAATTAAAAGGTCTGAGCTGTTGAATGAAGAAATTATATTGTCAAAAACCACTAGAGAGCAGGAAGGCTTGCAATCCTGCAAAGTTTTACTTTCAGGAAACATGGAATATAATGTGTTATTAAAAGCACAAGCGTCTGTAAATTCTTTATCCAGACCCGCCCACGGCAGAGAACTAAGCGATGCAGTAGATAAATTCAAGGAGTTTTTGGAAGCTGCTGCTTTTCTTCTGGAGGGAGAAGTCAGCAAAGCAGAGGGATTCTATAATAATTCAACAGAGTTCCATAAGCTTTATTAGCTCTTATAGCTATTTCTTAACGCACATCAATTTCATTCGCAGGGGCGGCTGCAAGCCGCCCCTGCGAAGCAGCATTTTATCGTAAATATATTAACTTTATTCAAAACCAAGTGTATTGTTATCCATATTTTGGACCAAAGCATGCGCATACCGGCAAAATAACTTTATGATGCTGGGGTTTGTATATAGGTATTGATACCACCAGTATTGCGTCTTTGCAACTTGCCCAATAATACCAAATGTTCTATATGCGATATCGCTTCTCCAACGGCAAACCAGCGCTGGCCCGGCGGAAAGTCAGCCCAGCTTGTGCGTATAGACCAAGGCATTTTTGAAGCAATGTCATAGCCTGATATATGCGGATTCTTCTGCACAATATCCAAAACATCGTTAAGCCGTTCCGCATGATGCCTATGCAGTTCCTGAATACGCTTGCCAAAAACTCCCTTGTTGCTTCTGTGTCCTGTAAGTACCATATCAACATCCAGGCCGGAAACTTTATTCAGGCTTGTAAGATAATTGCCCAAAGAGTCTTCCAATTCATCCCACCAAGTAATATTCGGCGTGATGTCAAATAATAAGTGGTCACCTGCAATTAGTATTTTGTGTTGCGCATCATAAAGACATATGTGTCCGGGCGTATGTCCGGGCGTTAAGACAACTTCCCACCGGAAGTCACCATAACTTATTATGTCGCCGTCATCCAAAGGTATTATATCAAACAGACCACCCGATACATATTTTCGTGCGGGATTTAATATCCTTGTTGCGGCCAGTTCTTCGCTCGGATATCCTTCCCGCAAAAATTTGCTTTCAGCATTGTCCCAATAGACATCACTATTTAATATAATCTGTGTAAATATCTCGCTGTCAATGCTCCCCATATAAACTTTGGATGTGTCAGAGATTATCTGCGATATCAAACCGTTATGGTCGGCATGCAGATGGGTTGCCAGCACGTCGGTTTTGGTCATGTCAAGCCCCAGTTCATCAATTCCCGAAAGCAAAACCTCAAGGCACTCAGGCATATTAAAACCGGTGTCTATTATTAAATTGCGGGAATGAGATTTTATTATATAGCTGTTTAGAGACCTAAGCGGATTTTTTGGCAGCGGTATCTCAAGCCTGTATAAATTATTGCATATATGCTGTAACATAATAACCCCCTCGTGCGCTAAGATGAAATCTCCGGCAGGAAAGCACGCAAACTGTTATATTGGTTAATGATATTTTGAATAATTACAGAAACGCTCTGTTCGGAATTAACAAGTCCAACTATCTGCCCTGCCATTACCGAGCCGTTTGTTACATCGCCTTCTTTTGAAGCCCTATAAGCCGCACCTGTTCCAAGTTTATAATAATCTTCCTTGGGGGCGAATTTAGCGTCAAGCTCTTTAAAGGATTTTGCCAAATCATTATCTATACAGCGCACCGCGCTTGCAATTTGACGTCCCGTAACAACAACACTTCCGGCATCAGCTTCAATAATAGCTTTCTTAAAATCAGTATGAGCCGTACATTCCTTGCTGGCCAAAAATGCCGTCCCCATTTGTATGCCTTCTGCACCCAACATAAATGCCGCAGCCATACCGCGTCCATCCGCTATGCCTCCCGCTGCAACAAGAGGTATTTTTAAAGCAGACGTAACTTGAGGCACCATAGCCATAGTTGTCATTTCGCCTATGTGTCCTCCTGCTTCCTGACCTTCGGTTATTATAAGACATGCGCCCATCTGCTCCATTTTAACGGCTTGCTTAACGGTGGCTACAAGCGATAAAAATGGTATACCGGCTTCTTTAATTGCAGGAAGAAACGGCGCAGGGTTCCCTGCTGTCATTACAAGAAACGGCACTTTCTCCTCAACAGCAGCATCAAATACATCTTTTGCGGTATGCGATAATATTGTTATATTTACTGCAAAAGGCTTATCCGTTGCCTGTCTTATCTTTTTAATCTCGCTGCGCGCGGCCTCCGCTTCCATATCCGCTGTCGCAAGCACTCCCAGGCCGCCTGCGTTAGATACTGCGGAAACTAAAGAAGAATCTGACACCCATTGCATCGCCCCTTGGATAATGGGGTATTTTATTCCTAATATTTCACATACTCTGTTTTTCATAAACATTCCTCCAAACTAATTTTAATATACATAAGGACAAGGGCAGGGCTGCTATACAATATCAATTTTTTTAAAAAACGTGAAAGCAAGCCGCAAAGAAATAACACTTCACGTTTCTTTGCGGCGCAGTCTTTCAATCGTCAATATTTTTAAATTAAATCAGCACAAGCAGCCTGCGGCACTCTTTCTTGCTATGCCGCCGCCTTCTTTTTAGACCGAATAGACATGAAAATTGTTATAACAAGTGCCGCTCCACTCATAATTGCCGCAAGATAAAATGCCCAGTCATGGGACTGGGTAGCCGAGAATATTGCGGCCGACATATTGTTTCCCGCAAAAGCAGCCACACCAAAAGCGGTAAACAAAACTCCGTAATTCATGCCGAGATTTGCTGTGCCAAAATTCTCTGCGCAAATCGCCGGAAAAGTACCCAAAAATCCGCCAAAGCATAGCCCGACGCCCATAAGAGCGAGGATAAATACAAACTCCGTTCCCTGGCCCGTAAAAAGAACCAGTGTCAGTAACATAACAGCTGTCATGCTGTACATCAGCATAAGTGTGGGATAACGTCCGATTTTATCAGAAACCGCACCCCAAAAGAAGCGTCCGCCCGTATTAGCCACACCAAGCAGCGTAACAGGCAAAATTGCCACTCCAAAGCCAATTCTGTCTACTGCAATAGTTCCGGCCTGTCCGATAATCATAAGCCCGGTAACACATGCAAATGTGTATATCAGCCACAAAATATAGAAACGAGGGGTTTTTAACATCCCTCCCACACCAACATTAACGGCCGGTGCGCTTCCGGCGGCCGGCGTTGGCGGCGTCCACCCCTCCGGAGTATAGCCTGCCGGCGGGGAAGTAATAAGAAATGATGCCAAGATTATTATAATACCAAATGCGATGCCAAAATACATAAATACATCTAAAACGGCACGCTCGGTACCTATTCCGGTCATAACAGCGGTAAATATAGGCCCAAATATAACAGCGCCTCCGCCAAAGCCGCCCGCGATTATTCCGCCTGCCAAGCCGCGCCTGTCAGGAAACCATTGTACAGAGCTTGGCACTGTGGTGCCATAAACAAAGCCAATACCAATACCGCCCAATGTACCGTATGTAAGAAACAGCGCAGCAGGACTGCCTGTGCCCAGAGTTAAGCTTCCCAATATAAAGGCGGCGCCAAAAAAGATTCCGCCTATTAAAATTGTGCCGGTTGCGCCAAGCTTCGCTTTAATTTTGCCCGAAACAATCATTGAAAGGGGAACCAAGCCAAGGGAAAAAGAGAAAGCAAGCGCAAGGTTGCCGGGGCTGAAACCAAAGTTATCTCTAAGAGGCGGAGACAAAACGCCCCAAGCATAGGCAGAGCCAATTATAATATTTGCAATGAAGCTGACGAATAAAATTAACCATCGGTTTTTGGTTTTCATTTTTATATCGTTCCTTCCTTATAAATTCTACTTGTCATATATATTTACTAGGATTTTAGAGCTATTTTTGCCCTCCGGCTTTATCTTCCGGGAGGGCAAAAACAGAAATCAGGCTTTTAGAAGTCGCTGTTAAACCTCTTTTTATAGACTGCTTTAAGCTCATCGTGGAATTTTGGGTCTGCAATACTTATCAAAGCGCGGGCGCGTTCTTTATTTGTGCGGTTTTTAAGATGTGCAATCCCGTATTCTGTAACTATACAATCCACATCACAGCGGCCTGTGGTAACAACAGAACCCTCATCTAAAATAGGTACTATTTTGCTTATTGTACCGCCTTTTGCAGTAGATGGCATTGCCATAATAGAGCGTCCGCCTTTACTTACAGCAGTTGCCCGCACAAAATCTACCTGACCGCCAACGCCTGAAATTTGTGTCGCACCGACAGTTTCAGAAGCAACTTGCCCAAGCAAATCAACTTGCACACAGGAATTTATGGATACCAAATTGTCGTTTTGTCCTGCGATAAAGGGGTTATTTGTGTAAGTAACAGGATGCATGGAAACCGCCGGATTGTCGTTTACAAAATCATAAAACTTTTGAGAGCCCATTAAGAAAGATGCAATCATTTTTCCTTTGTTGAAATTCTTCTTTGAATTGTTGATGATGCCTTCGTTAAACAGCTCTAAAACGCCGTCAGAGAACATCTCTGTATGTATGCCCAAATCCTTACGGTCCTTTAAGAACAAAAGAACTGCATCGGGTATAGAGCCAATACCAAGCTGCAAGCAATCACCGTCTTTTACAAGGCTTGCACAATGTTCGCCAATGGCTTTTTCAACATCGCTGATTTTAGGAGCGGGAAGCTGGAACAGAGGTTCATCATGCTCAACTATACAATGCATTTTGGATACATGAATAAAACAATCACCCAAAGTACGCGGCATATGTTTGTTTACCTGAGCAATTACTATTTTGGCATGTTCGGCAGCAGCTTTGGTATAGTCTACAGAAATGCCGAGACTGCAATAGCCATGCTCGTCAGGAGGCGAAACATGTATAAGCGCAACGTCTAACGGCAATTCGTTTTCGAAAAGCAGGGGTATACGATAGAAATAGCAAGGCGTATAGTCACCAAGCCCTCCGTTAACAACTTCCCTTGAACTCGCATGAACAAAGAGGGAATTATGACGGAAATGCGGTGCCATATCCGGCTTTACATAGTCGGTCTTTATAACCGGTAGCATACCTACAGTTTCTACATTGCTGTAACTTTTGTGGTTTTTGTTCATAGCATCAAGCAAAGCAGGGGATGCACCGGCGCCAAGGCCAATGCCAACTCTATCCCCGGATTTAATTAACTTTACGGCCTCTTCCGCAGTAGTTAACACTTTGTCATAATGTGTTTTCCAACTCATTTTCATTCATCTCCTTTTTTATTGGATTATATAAAACTTGCTTAAATCAATAATCAAAAAAGCCTTTTTTAGTTTTTCTTCCAAGTGTTTTTGCGCGCACCATTTTTCTTAAAAGAGGATGCGGACGATATTTGTCATCTCCGCTTTCGCTGTGAAGGGTTTCCATAATGGCAAGGCAAACATCAAGCCCGATTAAGTCGCCAAGGGCCAAAGGGCCTATTGGATGATTAGCGCCAAGTTTCATTGCCGTATCAATATCTTCGGCAGAAGCAACCCCTTCCGCTAAAAGTCCCGCCGCTTCATTGACCACAGGAACAAGCAGACGGTTTACCACAAAACCCGCAGATTCATTTACTCTAATCGGAGTTTTGCCAATCTCTTCGGCAATGAAAACTATCTTTTCCGCCACATCTTCTCTTGTTTTAGCGCCGCTAATAACCTCCACAAGCTTCATTACTGCCGCAGGGTTAAAAAAGTGCATTCCGACAAAACGTGTTGGGTCATCCAGGCATCCCGCAATTTCTGTTATTGAAAGTGCAGAAGTATTGGTGGCAAAGATTGTGCCGCTTGGCATAAGTTTTTCTAATTTCTGAAAAAGCTCCTTTTTTACATTCATATCCTCAAAAATCGCCTCTACTATAAGGCTGCATGGCGGAATATTATCAATGTCGCAAGGAGTTACATTCGACAAGATTTTTTCGGCAGCATCAGCCGCCATTTTTTCTCTGTCTACCAGTTTTTTTAAAGAAGCGGACATAGCTGCTTTTCCGTTTTCTGCAAATGAAAGTTCTCTGTCGCATAAAGCAACAGTATAACCGGCGGCAGCAAATACTTGGGCTATGGCCCAACCCATTGTGCCTGCGCCCACTACACCCATTTTTTTATCCATTTTCTACGCCCCGTTATATTCATATTTTTCTTTATTGTTAAAAGCTTTCAACCCGTTTTTTGTGTCGCTTGTATCAAAAAGAACAGAAAATTCACGAGCTTCTGCTTCAAGTCCTTCCGAAAGGGAAGCTTCAATTCCCTGATGCATTGCTTTTTTTGCCGCACTTACAGCCAGCGGTGCATTTTTCCCAATTTTGGCAGCCATGTTCAAAGCGGTTTCCATAAGTTTGTCCTGTGGGCATACTGCATTCACCAATCTTATTTCAAGAGCATAAGCCGAATCTATCCGCCTGGCGGTGAACATAAGTTCGGCGGCAAGCCCTAATCCGACAAGCCTTGCAAGCCGTTGTGTGCCGCCCCATCCGGGGCATATGCCCAAAGTTACCTCAGGTAAGGAAAAAGACGCATTTTCTGAAGCCAGGCGTATATCACAGGCCAGCGCAAGCTCGCATCCGCCGCCAAGAGCAAAGCCGTTTACCGCCGCAATTACAGGAAAAGGTATGGAAGTAAGCCTTGAAAAGACGCGGCTGCCTTCTGTAGAAAGCTTATAAGCACCTTCTGCGTCAAGGGTTTCAAGATGCTTAATGTCAGCACCGGCCACAAAAGCTTTATTTCCGGAGCCGGTTATTATTAATGAGCGTACATCATTTTTACCCAAAAGCTCATCCAAAGCTGCATCAATCTCTGCTATTGTTTCAAGATTCAGAGCATTTAGCTGGTCCGGACGCATAATGGTAAGGACTGCGGTTTTCCATTCAGATGTGCTTGAAATATATTCCAATGAAATATTTTGCATTGTGTCCTCCTTATTTGAAAATATAGCACAAATCTGTTTGAATCAAACCAATTCAAACAAAACGGCTTCGCCCATGCCGCCTCCCATGCAAATGGCCGCTATTCCGTATTTTACATTTCTTCTGGCCATTTCATGGATTAAGGTTACCGCTATGCGCGCGCCCGAAGCGCCTATGGGATGGCCTATGGCTATTGCACCGCCGTTTACGTTAACTTTTTCAAGCGGAAGTCCAAGTTGTTTTACAACGCCTAATGACTGAACCGCAAAAGCTTCGTTAGCTTCAAACAATCCAATGTCATTAATATCCATATCCACTTTTTCAAGAAGCTTTTTGATGGCAGGAACAGGCCCCAAGCCCATCAAAGCAGGGCTGACCCCCACCGTTGCCGATGCAACCAAGCGCGCAGCAGGCTTTAATCCCTGCTCTTTCATAATTTTTTCAGAAACTACAAGCATTGCCGCCGCGCCGTCGTTGATGCCGGAGGCATTTCCCGCCGTAACCGTTCCATCCTTTTTAAAAGCAGGACGAAGTTTTGCAAGCTGTTCCGGGGATGCATCATCACGTATGTATTCATCCTCGCAAAAGATGATTGGTTCCCCTTTTTTCTGCGGAATTTCCACAGGGACAATCTCATCCTTAAATTTACCCTCTGCCTTAGCTTTGGAAGCCCTTTGCTGGGAGCTTAAAGCATAGGCATCCTGTTCTTCGCGGGATATATTAAGGGTTTCTGCAATATTTTCGGCAGTGATGCCCATGTGATAGTCGTTGTAGACATCCCACAGGCCATCCTTAATCATTCCGTCAACGGCGGAAACATTGCCCAAGCGGCCTCCATAGCGCATTTCGGGAAGATAATAAGGCACCCTTGACATATTTTCCATTCCGCCCGCAACAATACAATGCGCATCACCTGCACGTATAAGTGACGCCGCAAGCGAAGCAGCCGTAAGGCCGGAACCGCATACCTTATTAATTGTTAAAGCCGGAATCTCCTCAGAAATTAAAGCCCCGAAAGCGGCTTGCCTCGCCGGGTTTTGACCTTGCCCGGCCTGCAGAACATTGCCCATAAATACTTGGTCAATAAGCTTTTGGTCAATGCCGGAACGGCTTAAAACCCCTTTAATAGCTGCCGCGCCCAGCATTGGCGCAGGGATGTCTTTTAAGCTGCTGCCGAAGCTGCCCACGGCCGTACGGCACGGTGCTGCAATATAGACATTTTCCATATAAAACTCCTTTATATTTTTTGTTATGGAAGCCATACCCGGCGGGTGCCGTAAAATGGTTTTATGACACCCGCAAGTATGCTGCCATAACTGCTTAATTTAAAGATGACTGCTACGATTTAAGTGATTGGGCCAAGGAGTCTGCAAGGGACTCAATTTCAGGTTCATTTATTTCTCCCAAGGCAGAAATAACTGTCACTCTGTCATCAAGTACTGTCATTTCTTTCAGCTCTTTGTCCAAAAACTCTTCAATAAGGTCTCCGGCTTTTGGCGCCCAAGAGCCGTTTTCAATAATTCCGAATGTGCGGTTTCTTAAATTTAAACCTTTCAAACGTTGCAGATAATGCGTCATAAGCGGGAATATACCCAAATTGTAAGTCGGGCAGGCAATTACAACATGACTTAATCTGAATGTTTCAGATATTAAATATGAAGTATCTGTGGTTGATACATTGTAAGTAACAATATTTGTAACGCCTTTTTCTTTCAGTTTCTTTTCAAAGGCTTCAACCGCTTCTGCCGTCTTGCCGTACATAGAGGCATATATAATAAGAACGCCTGTTTCCTCCGGCTCATATCTACTCCATTTATCATATTTGTCCAAAAGATATCCCAAATTTTCACGCCATATAAGACCGTGAAGAGGCAAAAGCATTTTAATGGGAAGCGTTCCCGCCTTAGCAAGTATGTTTTGTACATGCGGCCCATATTTGCCAACTATATTTGTAAAATATCTTCTTGCTTGTTCGCTCCAGTCTTTGTCATAATCCACTTCGTCGCTAAAAAGCTCATTTCCTATCTTGCCAAACGAGCCAAAAGCATCCGCAGAAAATAACACACCGTTTGTAACATCAAAGCTTACCATAACTTCAGGCCAGTGAACCATAGGAGCAAAGGCAAAAGCTATTGTATGTTTTCCGAAAGTCCTGGTGTCTCCTTCACGAACCTCGTCCATATTTTTGTCCTCAATTTGTATGCCAAACTGGCGCATAAACAGGAAAGTTTTTTCATTGCCTATTACGATAACTTCGGGATAAATTTTTAATATATGTTCAATACAGCATGAATGGTCAGGTTCCATATGCTGCACAACCAAATAATCCAAAGTTTTGCCGTCCAAAGCCTCTTTTAATTTGCCTAAAAACTCATCAACAACCCTTATGTCAGCAGTATCAAACAGTACGGTTTTTTCATCTACAAGCAGATAAGAGTTATATGCAACCCCTTCCGGGATAGGAAGAAACTCTTCAAAAAGCTGCAAATCCTCATCATTCACACCTAACCAATAGATGTCGTCCGTTACTTTTCTCACAGTTTGCATGGATTATACCTCCTTTTTTAGATTCACGCTCTAAATAAATTGTGTTTTTTCTTCGCCGCATTCAGGACAAACCCATTCAAACGGCAGCATTTCAAAAGGCGTACCTTCCATAGTGTCGCTTTCCGGGTCTCCCAGCCTTTGGTCATATTCGTAACCGCAGCCGTTGCATATATGTATTTTGTAGCTTGGCGGCAGTTTTTTCGGTACAGCCCTTTTAATTTTCTTCGGCTGCTCAACATGTCTTTTCGGCTCGCCGTTATCAAGAGCCTTAATAAGAAGAGGTACAATCTCGGCATAGTCGCCAACGATTCCGTAGTCACAGTTTTTGAAGATAAGAGCATTTGGGTTATTGTTTATGGCAACAATGGTGGATGCGGTCTTAATGCCTTTAAGATGCTGACCGGCACCCGATACGCCCACGCCTATATAAAGATTGTTAGTAAACTTCTGCCCCGACATGCCAATATATCTGTTAATCGGCAAATAGCGCAAAGATTCGGCTACGGGACGTGTGGAAGCGATTGCTGCACCGGCCTGATGCGCAAGCTGTTCAATAAGTTCAAGGTTCTTCTTGTCTCCAATACCTTTACCTGCAACAACAACACGATTTGCCTGAGGCACCGGCGTTTGCATGTCAAGGCCGATTGTAAAGTCATAACCGTCGGATTTAAGCGATGCAACAAGTTTGTCTACGCGCTCGGCGGCTGTTCCTTCTGTCAATATCATTTTTTTGCGGACTCCGGTAACGCCGGTGGTAACTTTTTTGACTTTTTCAGCAGATTCTTTTTTCGGAGGTCTGCCTATTAAATAACCCGCAATAACAACGCGAAGGATTTCGTTTGTTCCTTCATAGATTGTGCATATCTTCATATCTCTGTAGGCTCTTTCCACGTACATACCTTTCATGTAGCCTGAGCCGCCGTGAATTTGAAGGGCCTCATTAACAATTTCCAGCCCAACGTCAGAAGCATATTGTTTGGCCATAGCAGCCTCCATACCGTATGGCTGTTTGTTGTCTTTGAGGTTTGAAGCATCGTAAATCATCAATCTGGAAGCACGTAGCTTTGTAGCCATGTCAGCCAGTTTAAAAGAAATGGCTTGGTTAAAAGCAATTGGGGTATTAAACTGCACTCTCTCTTTAGAATAAGCCAGCGCAGCCTCAAAAGCACCTTGAGCTATTCCAAGGGCTTGGGAAGCAATGCCTATCCTTCCTCCGTCAAGTGTGGACATGGCAATCCTGAAACCTTCGCCCTCTTTGCCAAGCATGTTTTCTTTGGGAACCCTGACATTGTTAAAAACAAGTTCACAGGTGGATGAAGACCGAATGCCGAGTTTATCGTACTTCTCTCCGAAAGTGAAGCCTTCCTGGCCTTTTTCAATGATGAACGCGCTTATACCGCGAACGCCCATCCCAGGATTTGTAACAGCGGTAACAACATATGTGTCGGCATAATCAGCATTTGTTATGAAAATTTTACCGCCGTTTAAGATGAAGTAATCCCCATCCGGGTCTGCCGTTGTTTCAGTGCCGCCGGCATCACTGCCCGCATTTTGTTCCGTAAGGCCAAAAGCGCCTATTTTTTCGCCTTTGGCAAGGGGTGTAAGATACTTTTTCTTTTGCTCTTCTGTGCCATAGGCATAAATCGGCCAGCAGCAAAGAGAAGTGTGTGCAGACACAATTACCCCGGTGCCGCCGTCAACCCTTGATAATTCTTCAACTACAATAGCGTAGCTTAGATTATCCAGACCGGCTCCTCCATACTCCTTAGGAAACGGAACACCCATCAAACCCATTTCACCAAGCATCTTTACCTGTTCAACAGGAAAAGCATTTTCCCGGTCAAGCATGAAGGCAATTGGTTTGACCTCTTTTTCCGCGAACACTCTAACCTTTGCACGTAAGGCTTCGTGTTCCTTTGTGGTTTGGAAAGACATAAAATACCTCCTTTATATTTTGAGGATTCAAGGCGGTATCAAGCCGCACATGGCCCCCTCTTACTTACTGTCCATTGTAACAACATATATCTAATTCAAATTATTTTCATTCAACCATATTTTGTCTATACATTCCAAACTCTTATAATCAAACTTATTATTTACATAAAATCCCATATATTTATTACAAAAATTGGCAAATATGCACATTAGCTTTTCCCTATATTTTATTACTAATAAACACAAAATTGAAACCTAGCTCATTTATAACAAATAATTATTAGAATGTCAATAGGAAAACTATGATTTTTGAAAAAATAAATAAAAAATTAATGAGTTTATTTAAATTATTTGTGATAGTGATACAAATATATAAAATGACACACATAGTTTCTTCATAAGGCCTTCTGATGTAATCAAATACATATTTTACCTTGGTGTATAGTTGGGGCTATTGGCTTTCAGACTAAAGGCAAACTCCCAAAATGACGTCCTGAGCTTGACCTGGGATTTCCTGCCATTTACTGTAACCACCAAACTTATGGAGATTGCGGGTCAAGCCCGCAACGCATCATTCTAATTTGAAGGATTATGTACAGAATAAAATAAAATCTTAAATTTAACCGATTATACTTGCTTTGCTTATTATGGTGTTAAGGGTTTGTTTGTGACCTCATACCAAATTATTTTGTCTATTATAACGAAAGCCAATAGCCCTGCCTATACTCAGAGTATAGGCAGGGCTATTGGCTTTCGTTATAATAGAAGCTCTCTTCTTTTATATAATACCTAAAGAGCCAATTTCCTTTTGCAAAATAACATTTTTACCTGTTACAAAACTTCCAAATATCCCGGACGCTTCTCTTAAGCCGCTTTTTTGTATTTTCGGACGCATGGGCAAAAACGATTGTCCCACAGTTTCCTCTATGCTCTCAAAAAGAGCAGGGCCAAGCCTGATATAGTCTCCTCCAAAAATCACATTGGGAATATCAAACATTACACAGTAATTATATATAGCCTGACCTAAAATGCGGCCCACTTCTTTTAGGCCTTGGTTTACAAGCTCTTCGCCCGCAAGGGATTTCCTTACTATTTCCTCAAAGTTCAAATCATCTTCACTGCGGCCATTTTCAGCATATATCCCGGCAATGCGCTTAAGCAAACCTTCCATTGAAACTATCTCACCCAAACGTCTGCCGTCTGCCGTTAAAAAGGTTCCCAGCTCTCCGGCTGCATAGTTGCACCCCTCGAATAACTGCCCCTTGTAAATTACACTGGAGCCAAGGCCGATGCCGCAGCTTACATAGATAAGAGACTCTATTTGCTTGCCGTAACCCATGTTCATTTCGCCTATTGCAGACATTCTAACGTCATTCCCCAATAAAACAGGGGTTTTAAAATTCTCTTGCAAATACTCTTTTAATCCTATATTTGTCCACGAGTGATGTAGCTCATCAATATAAAGAACCTCGTTATCTTTACCTATTTGTCCCGGTTGAGAGATTACTATAAGACCAAGTTTATCAGGAGGAATATGTAAATCCTCCAGCATGCCGCCAAGAGCCAGGGATACACTTTCCTTTTTGCTTTCAGGGGATGCACTTCTGTCTATATCTATCTTTTTTAAGCTAAGTATGTTGCATTTTAAATCCCCTATGGCACATACAGGTTGTTTATAAGAAAGCTCCAGGGACGCTATATATCGGTATTTCTTATTAAAGTAAAGCATTATCGGCTTTCTGCCGCCTTTTTTACTCGACTCCCCTTCCCCGCCTTCTTCTATAATGCCCATTGAAATTAACTCCGCTACATTTCTGGATACAGAAGGCTTTGACAGGTCAAGGTATTTTGCCAAAGTTGCCTGGGAAATGCCGTCACTTTCATATATAGCGTCCAGCAGTGACTTTTGATTAATGGCTCTTATGGTGGAACTATCAACTGCTATAAAATCACCTCCTCATAAGCAAAAGCTATATACACAAGCTTTTAAGCAAAGTACTTTCCTTTGTATCATGGGAATATTCCCAAAACATAATCCCGGCAAGTCCCGCAGACTTTACATAGGCCATTTTGGCTTTTAAAGACCGCGGATTATCAAAAGTAAGGAATGTTCTGTCTTTAGCATTATAGGCATACGGTGTTTCGGCCTTTTCGTCATAATGAACTTCTGTGGCAGATTCCACCATATCCATAGCCTCATAATATCCGTTAGAAAATCCGGGACTTGTGCCCGCAGCATTCAAACCGTCTACATCACTGTAAATACGTCCGTAGAAAGCAGCACCCAAAACCAATTTATTTCTTGGCACCCCTGCTTTTTCGTATATATCAATGATTATGCTGCCGGCTATGTTATTTGTAATGTCGGAGGGATATAGGCTTGAATGATAGCTTACATAATTCCAAGGGCACATATCATAGGTCATTATATTGAAAAAGTCCATCAATTCAACCAGCTTTGGTATTTCCAGGTTGTCTGCGCATTTCTGCATGCCTCCCGCTGCCATAGCAATAATTTTGTCTTTGCCCAATTTGCTCCGCAGTAGTTGAATAAAAGTAGTATAATTATATTTATCTCTGGGCGAAGCCTCAATGCCTGCTATATCATCACATGGATATTCCCAGTCCATATCAATGCCGTCAAAACCAAAGTCATTGACAATATCTAACAAAGACCCTGCAAGCATCTCCCGGTTTTCTTCAGTGGCCACAGCGGGCGAAAAACCTCCGGCTCCCCAACCTCCAACCGATAGTATAGCCTTTATACTGCCTTTATTTTTAATAAATTCTTTAATCGCCTCTTTATTTGGCCAATGGTCAACACTGCCTTTACCATCTTCAATCAGGGCAAAAGAAAAGTTTACATGTGTCAATCTGTCCGCATCACCGGGGCGCAGCCCTTCAAATCTTTCCGCAAACACATAAGCGGCTGTAATCATAGAAACCCCTATTCCGGCTGCAACAGCATAAGAGAAGTTAATAACATATGTCTGACAACCAACTTATTTTTTATTTAATTACAAAGAGATTCAATAAATACACTTGGTCTGTACGCAAACTTCAGGCGGCCATAGGCCGCCCCTATGATGATGTAAAAAGTACAATCACTCTGTATGAGTTTGTTAGTTTACTTTCAAAATAATGATATCACAGAAGATTTCGTCTGTCAAACATAAATTTTAATGTTAAACGGCCTGTAACCGCCCTTTGTGTCACTTTCTGCTTATAAAACAAGGTTAGTTAGTTAATGAATGAAATTTATTATTGACCTTTTTCCATTCTTGTGATACCATTATTCATAGTTATTGACATAAGTGTCATCTATACATATATCTAAGCAGGGGAGGGCTAAAATTGGGCGGAATTAAAATAGTGACAATCGGCGGCGGGTCCAGTTATACACCGGAATTGGTAGAGGGTTTTATAAAACGCTATGACGAACTGCCTGTAAGAGAAATGTGGCTTGTGGACATTGAAGAAGGCCGGGAAAAACTTGAAATTGTGGGAGCTTTGGCAAAGCGCATGGTAGCAAATGCCGGATTGCCCATGAAAATTTATCTTTCATATGACCGAAGGGAAGCATTGCCCGGGGCGGACTTCGTTAATACACAAATTCGTGTCGGCGGTCTTAAAGCCAGGGAGCTTGATGAAAAAATCCCAATGGACAATGGTGTATTAGGCCAGGAAACAAACGGTGCAGGCGGTATGTTTAAAGCCTTTCGCACCATTCCTGCTATTTTAGACATAGCAAAAGATATAAAAGAACTTTGTCCAGACGCTTGGCTTATTAATTTCAGCAATCCTGCAGGTATCGTAACCGAGGCATGCTTGCGTTACGGAGATACAAAGAAAGTTATAGGTTTGTGCAATGTGCCCATACATATGGAAATGAATATTGCACAGATGCTTAATGTAGATAAAGAGCGTGTGTGGGTAAAGTTTGCGGGCTTAAATCATATGGTATATGCTTTAAATGTGTATTTGGACGGAATAGACGTGCTGCATGACCCAGCTAAAATGCCGGGCAGCATGGCTTCTATGCAGATACAAAATGTGTCTTCGATAGATTACGAGCCGGAGTTTATAAATGCTTTAGGGGCTTTGCCATGCTATTATCACAGTTATTTTTATAAAATGGATGAGCAGTTGCAAAAATCACTCGAACAGCATAAAAACGGCGAAAACAGGGCATTGCAAGTATTGCAGATGGAAAAAGAACTTTTTGAGCTGTATAAAGATGAAAATTTGGCCATAAAACCTCCGCAATTAGAAAAACGCGGAGGGGCATATTATTCCGATGCCGCTTGCAGCCTTATAAATTCTATATACAATGATAAAAAAGATATACAAACAGTTAATACCATTAATAATGGGGCATTATACGGCATAGAGGATGAAAGTGCCGTAGAGGTAAGCAGCGTTATAACAAAATCCGGCCCTATGCCGCTTAATATAGGCAAATTGCCTGTTCAGGTTCATGGCCTTGTGATGCAGATGAAATCATTTGAGAGAATGGTAGTGGATGCCGCTGTGGAAGGGGATATAAATAAGGCCATATTGGCTTTGGCTATAAATCCGCTCACTCCATCAGATTCTGTGGCTAAGAAATTGGTTAATGAAATGTTAGATGCACACAAGAAGTATCTTCCGCAGTTTTTTAAATTATAATCGGAATTACACATAAGCACTAACTTACATCTTCGTAGGGGCGCTTGCAACCTCCCGAAATTTGGCGTATGGCCAAGTTATATCTATTGCGTAAAACGAGCGGCCACAGGCCGCCCCTACGAATTTTTGGTTCTTGTACATTATGAAATCAGTTTTTATTAGTATATATAAGATTCAATATTTATATAGTTTGAAGCAAATTATACACAGCCCCTATTTTCCCGGCATCATTTCCGAAAGTACATGGCTCCACAACCCATTCATAAGGATAATATGCAATTTCATCTATAACTTTCATAATATCCCCATATATTTCTTTCCTTGCACTTACACCGCCGCCCAGAAGCACTTTATCCGGGTCCAGCGCTATGCAAAGGCCGTATACGCCTTTAGCAAGCTTATCTATCCAATCCCAATATATTTCCATAATATCAGGATTGCTAAGAGCAGAAAAAAAGTCCTTTCCGTTTTTTATGCCCCGGTCTGCCGCAGAAGCTCTTTCAAGCAGTTTACCTGTGGCTGCATACCCAAAATTTTCTTTGCCATCGCCATGCGTAAATATAAGACCAAATTCCCCGGCAAAATTATGGCTTCCGCGGTATAGTTTGCCGTTTAAGACCAATCCGCCCCCTATTCCTGTGCCTATGGTTATACAAATTATATTTTCACATCCCCTGCCTGCACCAATCCAATATTCCGCCAAAGCAGCGCAGTTCGCATCATTTTCTATTTCTACCGGGAGATTGTATTTATCTTTTAGCATGCGCCGTAAATCAACATCATGCAAAGCCTCAATAGCACCGCCATAAGATATAATTTTGGTATTTTTGTTTATAAGTCCGGGCACGCTTATACCTATGCCACTGATATCGGGATATTTTTGAACAATCGTATCAATAGATTCCATAATTTTCTTTAAATCCATACGATGGCCTTGGGCTTCACCTCCATGACATATGGTTTTGCCAACCTCGTCATACACACCGTATTTTATACTGCTCCCCCCTAAATCAAAAGCCAAAAAATTCTTCATATTACTTCCCCTTTGTATAGCAAATTTAAGATTATAGCGAATTAACTTTAAAATGCGTCAAGTTTACTTGTAAGTATTTTAAAGTTATATGAGCGTTCCACAGCATTTGAGCGAAGCACAAATGCTGTGCAGATTGCTTTGGCAATCTGAGTTAAGTTACTTAACTATAAATGTCTTCAAAAGAACACAATACATGCCCAAATCTCTTTATAAGTATTTTAGCCTCTTGGCTTGTAAGTAGCTCAAGCTCTTTCATGCGGACAATATTATAAGAGCTGTCGGTGTATGCAAAGTTATCTAAATAGGCAGGGTGGCACATAATTTCTGTATCCTCATTACAATTTTCTAAGATGCAAAAAAGATGTTCCAAAGTCACACTATCTCCATAAAATGTGCCGTTAAAGGCAGCAGTTTTTATATTTGCATATTCATCCGCAAGCACCGACCTATCAAGAAGGCGCACGGCAACTTCATACTTTTTTGCCAGTTTTAAAAACACATCCAAAATGCCCGGCAGGCAATGGCTGTGATGATGTCCGTCAAAATGCGTGGGGGTAATGCCTGCGGCTAAAATCTTTTCTATTTGCAATATATATTCTTTTTCTACTTCGGCTTGGTCAATCAGTCCCTTCCGGGCTTTCTCCGCAATCTGCACCTGAGGAAGAAAATTTCCTTCATCATCAGTAATGGTTTTATACGGCCCGCCCAGGCTTGGCCCCGAGGTAAGCACGAGATGCACCCCTATTTTTAGACCGGGCGAAGCTTTCAATAATAGAACGGCATGTTCAAAACCGGGCATATTTGCCATCATAGTGGCAGAGCGCACCAAGCCATTTTCATACGCTTCTATGATGCCAAGATTTACGCCTTTTGAATATCCATAGTCGTCTGCATTAAATATAATTTTCATAATTTATCCCCCTGTATAAATGCAGTGCATCTAAGCAGTGCCTACACAAAATATCTATTTATATTTGTATAGGCACTGCTTAGACAGACACTGCTTCGCCAATCAATATTTGCTTATTGTCCAAATGCCGCATCGCTTAATAAAGCATATGTCTCTTTCTCAAAGCCATGTAAAATGTCTGCTCCAAAAGTATTGCTA
>Ga0131853_10000129_pt1 | contig 119676 bp, 133 predicted proteins | sample TergutLab28metaG_FD_92764 | JGI IMG/M metagenome (GOLD analysis project Ga0131853, IMG submission 92764) | Labiotermes labralis P1 segment gut microbial communities from Petit-Saut dam, French Guiana - Lab288 P1 (version 2) (version 2) | ecosystem: Host-associated > Arthropoda: Insects >...
ATAGCGGTCACCTTCATTGCGGACAACCGCCGCAATCGTGGGTCTGGTTGGGTGGAGAATATTCCATTCATATACGCCCAAATGTTGCGAGTAAACATACCCCGGCGTGATCGCAAACCAGACACTGAACTCATCAAAGTCAAACGCCGCTGTTATAAGCGAGCCGTGCTCACGCAATTCCTCGTAGAAGTCTGCTTGACCGGGCCGCACTTCCGGCAGTTGTAGGTCATCGAGATATGCAGGCGCCTCACCATTGTCCGCATATACTTCAAGCTGTTTCGGATGGTATTCACCCGAGCACCCCGCGAGTACCAGTAATAGTATGGCAGCTATAACAGTAAAGACAAACCTACGCATAATATGTCTCCCTCAAATCAGGTGCAATATATTGTAGTAAGCTAAAGCTACAAAATCGCAATCTCACCGGTGGCATCGTATACAATTATCAGATTAACCTGGCCAAGCCAGATTCCCCAGTCAGTCTCCCTCGGTTCGCGCAAGTAAATGCGGTGAAGCTTCTCGTCGCTATCTTCAATTTGACTTAACATGCCGTGCAGCAATATACGCTCACCGTCCGTGTAAAAGAACCGCGGAACCTCGTAGCCGGAGATAATATCAAAGCTTTCCATGGCCTCTGCTGAGAGCAAAAGTTCAACTCGTGTGAACTCTGGAAAATGCTCATTCCGCACCATGGTAAGCGCCTGCGATGCGTTTATGTTTACCTCACCCAAAACCCGCGAGCCAAAAGGGAACGAGGAGTACATATGCTCTAAAGGTCCCCAGACAAACAACTTCCGTGCGTGTTGCCATTCGATGTCATCCTGCCACCCCCTGCGAACGCTTTCGCGGTGAGCATCGCGGCTGAACTCGTAGATACGGTTTGGGGTGGTGGTGTGGCTGAACAGCACCAGTCGCTCCTCTTCAGATTCGCCTGACCTAATCTGCGTAAAAATCTCGACGCTGCCGGTTTTGGGGTAGTATATCTCGGTGTATTTATTGCCGGCTGTCGAATGGAAAGCTGAGATCTCTTCGCGTACCAGAATCAGTTCGCTGTCCCTAACCGCGTAGCTGACAATGCCGTGCGCCGAATGCGCACTCCCCCAGATATGCTCTATGCTGAGTACACCGTCCTCAATCTCCATGCTTGTAAAGCCATCGACGAAACGTCCCGCAGACCTTGCGTGCATCATAACATCGCCGGAATGCCAGCCAAATTCAAATCCGCCGTCCGGCAGCGCCAGCATAATATACAAATGTCTGCGACCGAGATGCTGTGAGCCATCAGTATCAGAAGTGTCATAATACTCGGTGATCACAATGACGAGGTCATCCAGACCATTGCCCGCTAGGTCGCCAACTGCGTTCATATGCGGTTGAAAAATATACCCTAGCGGGAGCGATATCTCATAGATAGCATCTGGGAGCAAGTTGCCATACGTGATCAAAAGCTTTGCAAAGTTGGGCAGGGTGATATTGGTATCTGCGATTTCCGGAGCATCGCTCTCGAGTCCTTGATGCTCGGGTTCTATTTGCGGCTCTGGTACAAAGGGTGATTGCTGTTGTTCCAACTCTAGCGCAGGAACTATTTCTACAGGTGCAGCACCACAGGCCGCAAACAGCAAGGCCAGGAGAGTAAGTAAAAGTAATAAGTATTTCAAGGCTGTTCACTCCTTTGCAAAAATAGCAAACTGTGGCTTACCTTTGCTCCATGTCCAGCAGTCGCAAAAACGCCCGCTGTTCATCACGCATTAGTTGAAAAGTAATTGTATGTCGACCACCATATGCTAGGCCGGGGTCGCCGTCAATGCTTGTAGGATAGAGCAAATCAAAGCTGACCGCAACTCTGGTAGGATTTTCAAGCAATTTGGCAGTCATTCCTCTCCATCCGTGGTTGAAAGTATTGATACAAAACCCCAGACTAGTTTGGAAGACCTTCTGTTCCTCGTCAAGCAAAACATCTGGGCCTATAAGCACCCATGATTCTTCCCCAAACACTTCATAGACTATGCGATTAACGCTTTCTACGGGGCAAAAGAATTCGTACTCTTCCCACTGTGACGATGGCTCACGGACAAAACCGAATGAATCAAATAGGGTGTACTCAGGGTTGCCGATAGAAATACTGTCAGCGAGGCGCCCTTGTCCCAACTCAAGGCTTGCCCCTGCAATCAGCACAAAAGTGTTTCTACAAAACTCTCCTCTAAAGTACGATAAAGTTATCAAGTGGTCAGCCAAAAATTCGGCTTGGCGTATAAAGTATCCAACTTCTTCTGCTGAAAAGACGGTCTCAGTGAGTGCCTGCTCGGTTGATGTCGGCAGCTCTTCCACCTCAACAAACTGTAAATCGTCTTCTAGCGGCTGGGTCAGACCACCGTCTTCAGGCTGAGTCTCTTCTACTGCTTGCGCTGGGTATATATTACTTTGTTCTTTCGACACCACTTCCGCGGGAGCGGCCTGGCAAGCACTCACCAGTAGCACAGCGCCTAACAACACAATCAAAATACAGCGTTCCACGCCTTCTCCTCCTCTACATATCACGACAAAGAACATTTTGAAGGCGACGAAGTTTTCAAACACGCTCAGGTACCAGTCTTTGTTGTGGACGTAAAGAAAGCGGGCAGTCGTAGTCGGAGTTTGTGGCAGCAAATCCACAGCCACGGCTGCCTGATTCAATAGCCAATGGTATTTTGACTTGGTAGTCAACTTCCGTTTAATGCAGTTTGTTCGTTATGTTTTGAACTATTTCGCTGTTCATTGTATACACTCCGTTATTGTGAAATATTGCCAACCCGCCTGTCTAGAGCATCTCCCAGAGTTTATCGACTTTGCTTTTAAGCCCGCCTGTAATCACAGCGTTCCCTCCGTCTCCGATTGGGCATTTTGTGTAAAGTTTATCACACAAGCTGTCGAAAGTCTACGCTACGCAGATAATCGTGCCGCCAACACCAATTTGTTAGCCCTTGCTACTGTCGCGCCTCTTCCTCCTAATCCTACCACTGTTCCAACCATTCCAATGGCAACGTACCCTCCATACACTCATCCCTAAGCTTCCGTGCTTGCTCCGACCAGGCTAGGAACTCCCCCTGTGTCATTTTCTTGGCACGGGTGCGACAATTAAACCGCTTATACACCTTTGTTCAGCATGCAATAATGCAGAAGCGATTCTGCATTATTGCACAATAAAAAAGAGGGGGCATACTTGTCTCCTCTCTTGCTTATATAAACTTCTATTTTGACAATTATCTTGAGATTTTTTGCCAAATTTCTTGGCCGCCTACAGGTTTTGACTTGCACTATTTATAGTATTTTCTGTTATTTCATAATGCGCGACGAAAAATGCGAAAGAGAAAACCCGCACAACCATGCGGTTTGATGCGGGTTTCCCTTGGTCGAGGCGACAGGACTCGAACCTGCGGCATCTTGGTCCCAAACCAAGCACTCTACCAAACTGAGCTACGCCTCGCCGGCAGCACAAAGCTCATTATAAAATAAATCTGGAGAAATTGCAAGTGTTTTTACGCAGCGTTGTCAAGATTGTGTTCATGGAGCCCGGGCCACATGCCCGCCCCTTGATTTATTTGTGTCTTCGTAGCATAATGGTAAGTATAACATATAAATAAAGGAGGCTCCACGATTGTGGGAATAGTAGCGATTCTGATTGCTGTTATAATCTTTTCGCTGGCTCTAAATGTGATAATCCTGCTCAAAGTTAAAAAACAAACCGACCTCAGCGAGATTACCGCTCTGCTTAGCCGTTCCGGAAACGAACAGCGAGAGAGCGTAGCCAGGCAAATTAATGATGGTGCTACCGAGCAATTCCGGCGGTTTGGGATTATTCAGGAGAGCATCAACAAAACCCTTGGAGAAAACCGCGCCGAGACAAACGAGCAGCTATCGAAGTTTTCGGTGCAGCTGGACGCCCGCTTGTCCGCTATACAGGACAAGCTCGATGGCCGGCTGCTGTCGGTGCAGCGGGCCGGAGCCGAGAGCGTCGAGAAAATCAACGCCACTCTTGAATTCAAGATGAAGTCGTTGCAGGAGAGCAATGAAAAACGCCTGGAACAAATGCAGGGCGTGGTGGACGAGAAGCTGCAAAAGACACTGGAAGCGCGTCTGGCGCAATCTTTTGAGCTCGTGAGCAAGCAGTTGGAGAGCGTACAGCAGGGCCTGGGCGAAATGAAAAACCTTGCCGCAGACGCGCGAAGCTTAAAAAACGCGCTCACCAATGTAAAGGAGCGTGGCACCTACGGCGAAGTGCGTCTGGAAAAACTGCTCAGCGACATCTTGGCGCCCAGTCAGTACGAAGTCAATGCCGAAATCTCACTGGGCAGGCGAGTAGAGTTTGCGATCAAGCTGCCCGGTAACGGCGACGCCCCACTGTTGCTGCCCATCGATTCCAAGTTCCCAATAGAGGACTATAACCGCCTGCTCGACGCCGAAGACAAATCCGGCATGGACGAGGCCCGTCGCGCCATTGCGCAGAAAATACGCGCCTTCGCAAGGGATATCTACGAGAAGTACATACTCCCGCCTAAGACGACCGACTTTGCACTCATGTTTCTGCCAACTGAAGGACTGTATGCCGAGGTTGTGCAAAACGCTGCCCTCTTTGAAGAGTTGCGCGACAAATACAAAGTAACCGCAGTGGGCGCGACTACGCTGTCAGCGTTCTTGAGCTCGCTGCAAATGGGGTTCAAAACCCTCGCTATCGAGCAGCGTTCCCAGGAAGTGTGGGACACACTGCGGGCGGTAAAGTCCGAGTTTGTGAAGTTCGGCGATATACTCGACCGGGCACACAAGCAGATTCAAACGGCGGACAAGACGCTTGAAGAGATTGTTGGTCGGCGGACGAGGGCGATTAACCGGACGCTGCGCTCGGTGGAGGAGTTGACGGGAGCAGAAGCCGCGCCGTTGCTAATTGAGCCGGACAGGCCGGAGTACGAGGAGGAGTAGGGGAGTGATGCTTACCCCTCCCGAATCAGCGCAAACGCCTCCGCCCTTGTAGCCTTGTTATTACGGAAGATACCCCGCAGCGCACTTGTCACCGTTTTCGACCCTGGCTTCTTTATCCCGCGGATTGTCATACACATGTGCTCTGCCTCAATCACCACCAGCACCCCAATTGGATCCATAACCTCTACGATGGTGTCCGCTATCTGGCCGGTCAGGCGCTCTTGCAGCTGTGGACGTCTTGCAAAGGCTTCCGCTACTCGGGCAAGCTTGGAGAGCCCGGCGACCTTCCCGCCCCTGGGTATATAAGCTATGTGGGCGTGCCCTACGAAGGGCAGTAAGTGATGCTCGCACATCGAGTAGATGGGGATGTCCTTTACCAGCACCATCTCTTCGTGATTTTCGGTAAACATCTTCGACAAAATTTCAGTCGGGTCTTGGGTTAGCCCGGCAAAGGCTTCCTCGTAAAAACGGGACACCCGCTCCGGCGTCCCGACAAGACCTTCCCTGGCTGAGTCCTCACCTATAGCTTCCAAAATATCGCGCACAGCGTTTTCTATCTTCTTTTTATCAATCACGGTTTAGCCTCCCGTTATTTTTGATTGTGCATCCGGGCCCGGCCAGTTTGAGATAACCTCCGCCAGCTGATTGGGGCTATGGACTACGCGAACGCCCTCGAAACTAGCCAGAGCCTCAGTGTTTTGCTGGTCAATTGGCCTTACGTGCACGCGGATTTCCTTGCCCTTGTGGGTGGTCGAGACAACCTCTCCGGACACATCACATGGCAAGATTACCGCCGGAATTTTACACTTGCCGGCAGTGGCGAATAAGCTGGTCACCAAGCCGTCGGCAATCGCTGCTACCATCTTGGCCACGGTGTTCGAAGTAGCCGGCGCTATTACCACAAGGTCATACCTGCCACCGTACAGCCGCGTGGCCCTAAAACCGGCCGCGTCTTCATCCAAGAATATTTCGTGCCCGCAGTCCTGTAATTCGCGGTACAGGCCATGCAACTTAAGCACTTGGAGCCCTGCGCGTGAGAGAAAAACATCACACTGCTCGTGGGCTAGAATCAGCTTAACACAGTCCTCTAGAAAATGCCCCGCGCCGGTGATACCCCAGGCGATTCGTGCGCGCCTGCTCATGCTTCGCCACCCGTGATATCATCTAGGATATCACGCATTGTCCTGCGTAAAATCGGGTGCACAGCATAGGGCGCGAGTTGACAGAGCGGCTGCATGACAAACAACCGCTGCGCCATGTGTGGGTGAGGAATGGTGACGTATGGGTCGGGCGAAACCAAGTCGTCGTAAAGTAGTATGTCCAAATCGATAGTGCGCGGGCCCCAGTGGATTGTACGCTCTCGCCCCAAGGACGCTTCGATTTCGAGTAAAAGCTCCATTAATTCGGTGGGGGAGCAGGTGGTCTCTATTTCCGCCACACCGTTCAGGAACTTGCCCTGGTCTTCATACCCTATAGGGTCGGTCTCACAAAAGTCCGAATGATCGATAATCTCGCAGCACGGGTGATTTTCCAGAGTGGTCAGGGCGTCGCGCAGGTTCTTTTCCCGATCTCCCAGATTGGAACCTAGAGCGATATACACGAGATGCCGGCCGCGCTCCACCTCCACCCCCACAGACGTAAGGTGCTGATGAATTGGCGCCCACGGCTTTTTTAGGTAAACTTTAAGTTTTTTCACCAGCGGATATTCAAGCAGCAGCTGCTCGCAGAGACCCTGAGCGGCGGCCTCGATTAAATCGTAGCTTTTGCTCTTAAGAAAGGCGCCGACAGACCTGCAAAACTCCCCGTAGTGGATAGTGCTCTCGATCTTATCTTCAGCCGCGGCCCGCCCCATCTCGAACCATATTTCCAAGGAAACGACGAACTTTTGCCCCAGCTTCTTTTCTTCAGTATGCACCCCGTGGTGGGCAAACACCTCAAGATCCTCTATAATCAGCTTGGAAAGCGCACTCATTGCCGATCCTCCTGTTTTAGCACGGTGTCCGCAAGTTTTGCGGCTTCTTTGTTCATGGCCACGTTGTGCACGCGGATTATCTGACATCCCTTCATTATTCCGATTACGGTCGTTGCCACAGTGGCGACGTCCCGCTCGGCGGCGTTTGTGTTGCCTGTAGCAAGGCCTATAAAGCTTTTGCGCGAAGCACCCAGCAGTATGGGGTAACCCAAAACGTGTAGTTTTTCCAGGTTATTCATAAGAATCAGGTTGTGCTCGTATTCCTTTGCGAAGCCCAGCCCTGGGTCGACGATAATTTTGTCTGTGCTTACCCCGGCACCGGTGGCTATCTCTACACTCTCGCGCAGGTCGTCTATCACGTCTTGTACGAGGTTGGGGTAGTTTTTGTTCTGCTTGTTGTGGCTCAGGCAGCAGGGGACGCCGTGCTTTGCCGCCACACGGGCGATTTCCGGGTCGGCTTTAAAGCCCCAGACATCGTTTATCATGTCCGCGCCGGCCAGAACTCCGGCCTCAGCCACCTGGGCCTTGTAGGTGTCAACAGAAATGGGTATGTCAAATCTTTGTCGGATTGCCTCGATTACCGGAGCAACACGCTCGAGCTCCTCCTGGCCACTTACCGGTTGGTGGCCAGGGCGGGTAGATTCACCGCCTACGTCTATTATGTCCGCGCCCTCTTCAACCAAAGTCTGCGTTTGCGCGAGGGCGGCGTCCAGGTTGGCGTATAGCCCGCCGTCTGAAAAGGAATCCGGTGTCACGTTTAAAATTCCCATGAACATTGTTCCTTGAGAAAAATCGATTAGCCTACTGCCTATTTTCATGGCGAATCACTCCATTCGTGGGTTTAAAGCGGCGCTGCGCGCTCATATAACTGTACCATATAACGTTGTGCCTTGCAATAAGAGACGGCCCCCTACAACACGGCAATCGCATGAACATACAAAATGCCCAAAACTTTGCAGGGGCGGCCATTGGCCGTCCGCGATTAACCGTATACGCTTGTCATGCCACACGGACGCGCAACGCGTGCCCCTACAAGACCCCCACAAACTGCCAATAGAAGTAGCAGAAGACGAGAAACACGACCGCTAGTCCCGCATACAGAATAGAGGCAGTTGCCAAATGCCGTGGGTTCCAGCCGGAGCTGCCACAGACCGATTCTACCTGGACTATCCATGGCTGGTGATACCGGAAGAAAAATAGGCACGACGCGCAGATAAACACCATAATAGAGATAAGCGGATGCAGACCAAAATCGGCCAGCAGCATGGGGGTTGCCATCGCTAGTATGGCCGAGCTTATCCAGCCCTGAGATACGTCGATAAACCGGATAACCAGGCAGATTATATAAAGCGCGAGTATAAACAAAAGTGGCGAGAAGGCAATCGGCCTTATAAGCAAGACAAGGTATGGGGTCAGCCAGGCGGTGATCCCGGAAACGTAAAATATGTGCACAAAGCTGAGTATAACGCCAAAGAACATAATAGTGTCCCAACTGACGCCAGACGATATATCCTTAGCTGTGAGCACACCCAAAAGCAGCAGCAATACAAACGCGGCGAGAATCGCCTGGTTTGTGGTAAAGGGGAAAAAGCGCTGCAAAACCAAGGAGACCACCAAGAACACAAAGACAACAAGGCAACCTTTTTCGGCTTTAGTGATGGGGCCCAATTCATTGTACATTTTGGAGACTTGCTCTCTGGTTATCGAGATCGGCTTCTCGGGCTTGAGCACGAAGTAGAGTGCGATTATAAAAACTACCCCAAATAGCAGCCAGGGCGCCATTACCCTAAACCACATTTCAGGTGTGGCCATCTCGCGCATAGCTCCTTCAGGTAAAAACGATGAGAACATCGGCCCAAAAAGGGAGCCGTTTATCCAGGCTATTGACGGAAAAATGCTGAGCATACACGCCGAGATAACGATAAGTGAGCGGCCCCGACAGCCATTTTCCAAATGACAAGCGTCGGCAACACTGACAGCGATTGGCGTCGCGATAAGAAAGCGTACGGTAGCCGAAGGGGTAATAAGAGCGAAGAGAATGCACACCACAAACCAGCCTAGTAGAATTTTGGGGTATGTAAGGTTAAATTGCCTAAAAAGCGCGTAAACCATCCGCTTGCCAAGGCCGGTTTTCATAAGCGCTGCCCCAAGGAACATAGCCGGAACAAGCAGCCAAAAGGCTGGGCTGGAAAACCCAACCGCAAGGTCGGACATTGGCATACCGGCGAGTGTGCCGCCCAGAAAAATAATTCCGGCACCAATGACAAATGTCCCACTCTCTGGGCGGAAGATCCAAGTGGCGAGGGCAGCTATCATAGTGCCGAGAACTTTGTTCCCCACCTCATCCAGCCCATAAAAGGGCTGTGCGAGGGCCACTGCCAAGCCGACAACCAGAAAGAGCAACAACATAATAAGCTTGACCGGCGGGCCATTAAGGCTACCCCATGGCTTCACAACGCGACCTCCTTGCCGATTTAAGCTGTACATCCTAAACTTGTTTGCGCAAGTGCTTGAAGATACACTCTAGCATTGTGCATACCAATCATAGTCTACCAAGAATTTGTTGTCAAGTGGGGCGAGCGCCTTGTCTGGCAGGCAAAAAAAGAAATTTGCCATATTGCATTCGCATCCCATTTCTGTTACAATATTCCTGCCGATACAAAATACGCGGGTATGGTTTAGTGGCAGAACATCAGCTTCCCAAGCTGAGAGTGTGGGTTCGATTCCCATTACCCGCTCCACCGGTAAGCTGCCGGAATTTTTTCACGCTCCCAGTTTTGGGGGCGTGTTTTACTGTACCCGGAAATTCCCGACACAGCCGGGGGTTTCGGGGCACAATAACAGGCGAGAAGGCTCCCGCGCCTCCCCGCCTGCTAAGAAGTTTGGTGACTACAGCTGTCTGCTAACCGGCAACCGCGTCTCTGATGCCCTCGATGAATAAGGCTCCGGCAAGCGCCCCCTGGTCGATTTTCCCTTGTGCGGAGGCGACGAATACAGCCGCTTTTCCGTATTTGGGCAGCATATCTTTTGTTGCTTCCAGGCCGTTTTGGGCTCCCGCAAGTGCAGCTGAGGCAATTCCGGCGATGCCTGCACCATCTAAAAGCGCTTGTGCAGCAGTGTCCGCCGCAGGATACAAAGTGTCCAGCACTGTTCGCTCTCCTCTTTGGGCTTTGCCGCGAGCGGCCACGCCGTCCGCAAACAACATGTATAGCTTCGCAAAATCGTCCGCACTCAGCGCGGTTTTACCGGCCAGTGCTTTTCCCGCGTAGACAAAACCAGAGGACATTAGCGTTCCCATAGTGGAGGGAGCTGCCGAGTTCATCTTCATACCGCATTTCATCATTAGCTTGCCAAGGTCGGTTTCGTCGCTCTCGATCGCTTCTTTTTCAGCGGCGGGAAAAGCTTTAGACATTGTAAGCCCGAGGTCACCGTCGCCCATTTCAGCATCCAGCTTACACAGCAAGTCGCGATTTTCCGTCATGACCTTTGCGACGCAACCGAGAATTTTTATCAGTCCATCTTTATCAACCTGAGTCATTCCGCCTGCTCCTTATAGTTGAGGGTTGCTGTAAAAAGGTGTATGCGCGGGTTTGGATAGCAGCGCCTTTATCTCTTCATCCATCCGCAGGACTGAGATAGACGCGCCTGCCATTTCCATTGAGGTGGCGAATTCACCGGCCCAAACCTTGAACACGTCGATGCCTTTTTGCTCTAGAATCTGCGCCACGTCGTTATAAAGAATATAAAGCTCATCCAGAGGCGTGGAGCCAAGACCGTTTATTAACACAGCTGCCTGCTCACCGGGTTGGAAGGGCATATCCTGCAAAATAGTATCCAGGGCCTCTTGGGCAATTTCCTTGGAGGTCATCATTGATTGCACCCGGATACCGGGCTCGCCATGAATCCCCATGCCTATGGAGATATCGCTCTCTCCTACCGTAAAGTTCGGGTGGCCAACCTCCGGTATAACGCAGGGCGAGAGCGCGAAGCCCATCGTCCGCACACGGGAGCCAACTTTTTCGGCCAAGATTTTTACTTCCTCAAGGCTCGCCATCTGCTCGGCCTTTGCGCCCGCGCATTTATACATGAAGAATATCCCGGCAACCCCGCGCCGGACAGATTCGTTGCCCTTTGCTGCGGAGGCCACGTCATCGTTGCCGACAACAATACATGTCTTAATACCATCCATGTCTGCGAGCTCACCGGCCATTTCAAAGTTGAGAATATCGCCCGAATAGTTACCGAAAAGGTAGAGCACACCCGCGCCGCCGTCAACAGCTTTGGTCACTTCGTACATTTCCTCGGCGCTGGGGGACTGGAATACACCGCCGACAGCGCATCCGTCCAACATTCCCTGGCCGACATAGCCCAAAAACAGCGGCAGATGTCCGGAACCGCCTCCCGTGACGATTCCCACCTTGCCCGGCGTTTTTTTGACCGCATGGTAGCAGCGCAACTTATCACTAACCGGCGCGACCATATCCTTGTGCGCTTTGTAGATGCCGCTAAGCATATCGTCGACATAGCCTTCCGGCGTGTTTAAAATTTTCTTCACTTTTATGTCCTCCTCAAAATATTTGTTTTGGCGTTATGCAGAAGCGTCGCTGCTCGCGGCACGCGTTGCTTTTATCTGTTTTTTTTCAGAAATTTTATTACCGTAGTAGTTTATTAGCAGCATTGCAACCAGAAGCGCACCCCAGATAAAGGTCCTGAAATATGCATCCACGCGGAGAATGTTGAATCCGCTGGCAAGGAACTGAATAGTCATAATCGACATGACCACGCCCATTACTTTGCCAAAACCACCAAATGGGTTGGTGCCGCCAAGCACGGCAACCAGAATGGCCATGATCGTATACGACGAGCCGTAATCTGCCTTAGCGGACACCGCGCGGGATGACATGATAATCCCACCCATGGCGGCGAGGACTCCGCTCATAATGTGAGCTTTGATTATAACGCGCTCGGTGAGAATTCCGGTAAACGTTGCAGCTTTCTGGTTGGTGCCCATCAGGTAAACTTCCAGCCCAAATTTTTTGCGCTGGAGAACTATGATGCAGAGAGCAACAATCCCGGCGAATACTATAAGTGGCATTGGCACCGGCCCGATCCTGCCGGAACCTATATACGCGAACTGTGCGGGCAGCCCAAAAACAGCGGAACCGCCGGTTATGTACACCGCTATACCTGTGAAAATTTCCATTGTGCCGAGCGTGGCTAATATAGCAGGAATACCAACCCATGCAATCAGGGCGCCGTTAAGTGCGCCACAAACCACACCGATCGCAAGGGCGGTCGCGATTCCAAGAAAAGTAGCGCCCCAGCCGCCAATATGAGGTTCGGTAGCAATCATAACATAAGCCGCTATAATAGTGCTGAGATTAGCTATACCGAGCACCGAAAGGTTGATGCCGCCCATAAGCATGGCAATCATAACAGCTATGGACATAAGCCCTATCTCCGGAAACTGGAAGGCCATCGACTGGAAGTTTCTCACAGTCAAGTAGAGCTGAGGATTGAGAACTGCCATTAGAGTGAACGCCCCCACCATGATAAGGGCCAGCCTTACAAGATTGGAATCGGCCAGCAGGCCATTAAGCTTGCCATCCGTCATCATAGCGAGCTTGCCGTCTCTACCCAAAAGTTTATCCTTTTGCAACAGTGCCACCTCCTGCGTCAGCGGTTTTTTCCAAGATGCGTGGCAGCTTGTTGGCCTTCTTCATCGCCTGGTAGGCCGATATTCCTGTGCCGATAACTATGATGACCCCAACCACCAGAGTTTGCGCAGTGGATGGAACTCCCATCATAACCAGGTTGTTGCGCGCGATTGTAATCAGTGCGAGACCGAGAATACTTCCCAGTACCGTGCCTCTGCCGCCGCCAATGTGTGTTCCCCCAAGCACCGCTGCCGCGATAATAAGCAGCTCCGAGCCGATGAGGTCGGTGGGGATACTCAGGCGGCTGTGTATGGTGTGCAGTATACCCGCCAGCCCAGACGCAAAGCCGATAAATGCGTACACGAATATGGTGATGCCCTTGACCGAAAACCCCGCGCGCTCAGCCGAAACCCTATCGCCGCCAATGGCGTAAATACCCCGCCCAAGCATAGTATAGTTAAGAATGAAGTAAACAACAGCGATGATCCCTAAAAGGAAGAGGACGGTAACCGGCACACTTGATACGTGAACCTCGCCGGTTATGCGGATAAGTTCGGCGCGGCTCATGTCCTCCATTGGGGGAGGCAGACGGTGGACAGGCCTCGCGCCGATAAGCCAGACAAACACCCCATGAAAAAGATGCGCCGTCCCCAAGGTGACGATAAAGGCCGGCAATTTAAAAAACGCAATGATAACACCATTGAACAGGCCAAGTGCCGTACCTATGGCAATCGACATCAAAATCGGCAAGATTACCGGGCCAGTGAATTCAATAGATTCAAAGAATCGGCTTGTTAAAAACATCGACGATACGGCGATAGCGGGGAAGGAGACATCTATTCCGCCGGCGATAATTCCGAGCATTACAGCAAACACCATTATACCGGGAACAACTGCCGCTCTGGTCAGGTTAAACGCCGTGTGAATGGTAAAGAACGCGGGGTTTCGCATCCCAATTATTAGGCACAAAATAACAACCGCCAGGGCTACGTAAAACTCGTTGGATCTCACGGCTTTAGTTAGCGCTGTTTTCATCGGGCCACCTCCTCAACCACGTCGGTAAGCTTGCGAGATAGCGCTTCTTCTGTCAATCCCTCGCATGACATCTTTTCGATTATTTGGCCCTTTTTCATCAGTAGAACTCGGTTACAGTTCTCCAAAACCTCGGGTATATCATCGGAGATAATTATTACACCCATGCCTTTTTTTGCGAGCTCCCTGGTGTAGCTGTGTATGTCGGTCTTTGAGCCTATGTCCACGCCGACGGTGGGCCCGTTGAGTATCAGAATCTTAGGGTGAGAGGAGAGCCACTTGGCCAGCACCACCCGCTGTTGGTTCCCTCCGGACAGTGTCTGTGCGGGCATATTGCCTGACGGCGTCACTATCTTAAGCTCTTCAATCCACGAACTGGAGAGCGTTTTTGTCTTTTTGGCGCTTAGCATTCGCTGTTTGTTGAGAACACCATCGATAGTGGCTGAAATCACATTGTTATCGATACTGTGTGGTAAAAACAAGCCTTCTGTCAACCTGTCCTCGGGTACGTAGGCAATGCCGCTTTCTATAGCGTCTTTGACGTTGCCCAAGGTAATTTGTTTGCCCTCAATAAATATACGTCCGCTGGTCAGCTTATCCAGTCCGAACAGCGCCCTCGCAAGCTCGCTGCGCCCCGAGCCGAGCAGCCCTGTTATAGCCATCACTTCACCGGCATAAAGCTCAAACGATATGTCATCGAACAGGTCAGTTATGCCAATGTTTTCAACCTTCATCAGTGGCTCACCAGAAGTGACGGGGCTCTCAAACTGTGTGGGCTCTATCGTGCGTCCGGTCATGTGGTAGATAAACTTGGCCCGGTCGAACTCTTTCATCGGTCCTTCTATGACCTTTGCGCCGTTGCGCAAGATAGTCAACTCTTCGGCAATCTCAAACACTTCCTCCAGCTTGTGGCTGACGAATAGGATCGAAATCCCCTTTGCCTGCAAATCTCTAGTAACAGCAAATAGAGCGTCGACCTCTTTGCGGGTAAGGGCTGTGGTGGGTTCGTCCATCACCAGCAGCTTGGCGTCCTGCAGCAGGGCGCGGCAGATAGCGACGAGCTGTTTATCGGCTACCGATAGACTGCCCACCAGCGCGTCGAGATCCATTTGCACGCCAATCATATCTAGAGCACGCTGTGCGTTTTCGCGAATACTTTTCCAATTGACCAGCCACTTGCCGAGCAACCTTTCGTGGTTGAGCGCAATATTTTCCGCAACAGTAAGATTGGGGAACACCGAAAAGTCCTGGTAGATTATCTGTATGCCTTCCTTGATGGCCTGCTGTGGCGTTAGCTTTTTGTACAGCTTGCCGTTTATTTCAATTTGACCTTCGTCGGGGGTATAAAAGCCCGAGATAACTTTGATAAGCGTGGACTTGCCTCCACCGTTTTCGCCGGCGAGGCAGCGGATCTCTCCTTTGTTGATGACCATATCAACATTTTGCAACGCCCTGACTCCGGCAAAAGATTTTGAGATGCCGGTTAGTGTAATAAATGCCATAAGTCACCTTCCCTTGAAAGCGAAAACTCCACTTTGTGCTAACGGGAAACGCACCGGTGAGCGATGCGTTTCCCGTTGTACGTACAGCGTTCAAATATTAGAAGTCGAATTCATGCATGTTCTCTCTTGTTACAAACACCCAGCCCGAACCGAATAGGAACTGGTCATCAACAAGGGTGAGGTTTTGGTACCCTTGGGCACGCAGGCTCATGCCATCATAGATAGGCTCGCCCATCAGAACACGAAGTGCTAGCTCGTTCATCGCGTAGCCGGCCTCGGCGGGATCCCAAAAGCCGATCATATTAATGGCGCCGGACTCGAGGAACTGACCCGCAACCGACACGACGGAGGTGCCGACTACAAAAGTTGTATCCTCGCGGCCAAGCTCTTCGACAGCTCTGCCAATGCCGGCAACGTCGGTCGAAGCCGAACCCTGGAAGCCAACAAGGTCGGGGTACGCCATGAACAGCTCGAGTGCTCTGTTGTAAGCGTTTGTGGCATCTTCAGCCGACTCGTTTCTGTCGGCTACAAGAACCATTCCGGGGTGGTTGGCGGCGAGATAGGCGAGGGAGCCGTCCACCCACTCATTGTGGGAGGTGGCTGTCAGCGAGCCGACAAATGTGGTGAACTGGCCTTCGCCGCCCATCATCTCGGCAAGTGCGCGGCCGAATTGCGCGCCGTAATCTTCGTTGGTAAAGGCTTCAATGTTAAAGTCGGCGTTGATGATGTCGGTAGCCTCGTGGGAGATGACCACGATGCCCTCTGCACGTGCTCTTGCAAGTACTGCCTCAAGTGCCGGAGTGGAGTTGGGAACTACGGTTATCGCATCCACGCCTTGGGCGATAAGGTCTTCGATGATCCTGACCTGCTCGGCCGGATCGGCAGTGATGTGGCCGGTCTGGAAGGCGTCGTGGCCGGTGTCGGCGGCGAACCTTCTAACACCCTCTTCCATGCGATCAAACCATGCTACGCCGGTCAGCTTTACGACAGTCGCGATTGTAAATACTTGGTCGCTGTCTGGTGCAGTGGCGGGAGCGTCTCCTCCGGGTGTGGTGGCAGGGGGTGCAGCAGCGGGAGGTGGTGTGGTGTCGCCGCCAGCGCAGGCGACAAGCACGAATACTAGGACCAGAGCGAGCATCGGTTTTAAGTATCTCTTAAACTTTTTCATGATAACCGTCTCCTTTTGTTAGTGTATTATGTCATCCGTATTTACGGTCAACACACGCTATGGAGTTAGGGTATACCTGGAAACATGCCTAGAGACTTTTCAGTTTTTTCATTATCGCGCCGCCGCCATCGCCAAAATAGTCGTGGAGCTGCTTATAAAGGCCAAATAATTCGCTGTATTTTGCAGCGTTGCTTGAGTTGGGTTTGTACTCTATGGCCGGGCTCGGGATCATATTTGCCGCAGCTGTCTTGTGGTCGTCGTACACCCCCGCGGCAACCGCCGCAAAGAGTGCCGAAGCCAGCGCCGATGTGTGTTTATAAGCGGATATCTTGATAGGGAACCCCAGGATGTCCGCGTACATTTGCATCAGTACAGGACTTTTGTGCGCAAGACCGCCGCAGGCGTACGCTTCGTTGACTGCAATACCATATTCGACAAACCTGTCAATTATGATCTTTGTTCCAAAAGCGGTCGATTCCAGCAACGCACGGTAGATTTCTTCCGGTTTGGTGGCCAGGGTAAGCCCGACAATCAGTCCTGACAAATCAGAGTCTTGCAAAAGGCAGCGGTTGCCGTTCATCCAGTCCAGCGCTACCAGGCCGCTTTGACCGACCCTGAGCGCTGCCGCCTTCTCATCCATGAGAGTCAGAGGGCTTATGCTACGCCGCTTGGCTTCATCTGCGTAACCCGCGGGCAGATAGTGCTTGCAAAACCACTCAAAAATATCGCCAACGGCACTCTGCCCGGTTTCGTAAGTGTAGTAGCCCGGCAAAACACCCTCGTAGAACACGGCGCTTATGCCCGGAATAATAATCTTCTCTTTCGACATCATGATGTGGCAGGTGGAAGTGCCCATGATAAACGTCATGATATTGGGTGTTACAACGCCGCACCCAGGAAGCGCGACCGCCGCGTCGGCATGGGCTACGCAGACTACGGTGTCGGTAGTAAGGCCCAACAACCGCGCCATTTCAGGCTCTAGATTGCCGGCGGGCGACCCGACGGGCAGCACACCTGTCAAATGTTTATCCGCTACAACATTTTCAAATCCCGGCTCAAGACCGCCAAAAAACGCTTTGTCCGGGTAGCTCATAGTCTCGTTGTCGTGGAAACCCTTGGCTCCGGCTGTCACACCGCCGCGTACTGGTTTGCCGCACAGCTTGGAAACGACAAAGTCGCCGCCTTCCATGTATGTATGCGCCGCCTCGTACGCCTCCCGGTCTTTGCGAAAGATTTCCAGCACTTTTGGGAAAAAGTACTCCGACGAGGCCCGCAATCCGTTGCCATCGAGCACGCTGAGTTTATTGCTCTTCACATAATCTGTTATATCGTCGGCTTCTTTTTGCGCGGTGTGGTTTTTCCACAACTTCACCCAGGCATGTGGGTGGTCGCGAAAAGTAGGGTTTTTGCAGAGCGCATCGCCGTTTTTGTCCATCGGCACAACGGTGCAGGTGGTGAAGTCCACACCAATCCCCACAACTTGCTCGGGGTCTATACCGCCTTTGCGCACAACCGCTGGGATGCACTGCACAAGCGCACTCAAGTAGTCGTCCGGGTTTTGCAGCGCCCAGTCCGGCCCCTCCAATATTATGTCGCTGTCCGGTAGGTGATCGGTAATTACGCCGCCACTGTAGGTGTAAGTATCTTCAGCCAGAGTGCGGCCATCAACAGCATCGACTAATACGGCACGCATTGAGAGCGTACCAAAGTCGCATCCGATTACATATTTCTTTTCCATTACTTACGGAAAGATTTGACTTTGTCCATAAACTCGGTTACGCGAGCTTTATCTACCGGGTTCGCGAATTTGCCGTCGACCTTAAATGTGGTGCCCACCACCGCGCCGTCAGCGATAGATAGCTGTCTTTCTATGTTGTCTGCACGGCAGCCGGTGTTGGCCAGTACCATAGTGCCTGGTACGGTGTCCTTAACTTTTTTAAGTATAGCGCTGTCGGTTTCGGCGCCGGCGGTCAAGCCGGAAACGCAGAGAGCGTCTGGTTTGTTGTTGAAGACAGTGGAGCGCGCAATGTCTGTAATCTCGCGCTCGGATAGATACTTCGCGGCCTCCGGCACGATATTGAAGAGCAGCTTAACGTCATCTGCGCCGATTGCCATTTTGTGGCGCACCACTGCGCCGCAATTGGTGTTCCATATGCCGAAGTCGCTGGCGTATGCTCCCGTGAATATCTCCCGCACGAATTTAGCGCCTACCGCCATAGCGAGGTCTATGGACTTGCAGGGGTCCCACAGCACGTTTACGCCGAAAGGCACTTTTATGTACGGCATAAGCTGACCGATAACCCGTGCCATAGCGGCCACAGTCTCGGTTTTGACATCAGTGAGGTATGGCAGGCTGAACTCGTTGGAGAACATCACGCTGTCCACGCCGCCCTCTTGCAGGGCGGTCAGCTCTTTGTAAGTGTACTCGTACACTTTGTCCATACCCGCCGCCTTGTCAAAGGAGGGGTCGCCGGGCATTGCCGGCATATGGCACATGGCTATGATTGCCTTTTCGGTTCCGATTACAGATTTCAACCACGACATAGTTGCTAAAACCTCCCCGTGTAATAGTTATATGCTTTGATAATGTTATTTAATAAACAAACACATTATTCAACTAAACTTATTTGGGGGTCTCGCTTTTACTTGTGATTTTGCCATATATTAAATGGGAAGTCAATGATATTTAGTGAAAATTTTAAAATGAATTTCTAGTAAAAACGACAAAGAAATTAATCTGGCCATTGCACAACTATGATTTTTCAATAAACATTAGCCTTGATTTAATAAATTCAAAACGCTGGAACGGACTATTAGAGTTCCTGATATTCGGGTCTTGACGTTTCCGTAGGCGGGGTTGTTTAGCAGTGTGAAGAGCTGTGAGACAGCGATCTGCCCAATCATTTCCTTTTGCACGCGTACCGTTGTCAGTGCGGGGGAGTTTACTGACGCGAACGGAATATCGTCCATGGCAATCACCGACACATCTCCGGGGACTCTGTAGCCGTGCTCCTTGAGTGCCTTTATTGCACCGATTGCGATGGTGTCGTTGTCAGCATACAGGCAGGTTGGCAGGGCCATACCGCTTTTAAGTTCAATGCACATGTCTTTGTAAGCACCTTCAAGTGTCGGAGTCAGGAAAAATTGTGCTTGTTCGACAAAGTCAAAGCCAAGGACTTTAGTCCATTTGCTAAAAGCCTCGCTTCTTTCCGCGAAGTTTTCTATCATGGTAGAGCTTCTAAGGTATCCGATTTGCTTGTGCCCATTTTCTTTTAGGTAGGCAAGGGCGATGTAAACGTTTGAGGAGTTGTCTATGCTGACGCTGTTGCAGTTTACTCCAAAAACCGCGTTATCTACCATGACATATGGGATGGGGATTTGGTCGAGCACTTCGTACAGCTCGCGCGTAATCTCGGTGGCGACCACAATAGCAGAGCAAAAGCTGTCGAAGTCGATTTCTTTGAGAGCCTCTCTGAGCGAATCTTTTACGATATGCATTGTCAGCCTGTGGTTATGCAAAAAGAGTTCACTGCTAATCGCGTCTATGATTGTCGAGACGAAGCTCTGGTTTTCCTCTACAATCATTCCGCTACCCCAGTATTTAAGGAGCAAAACGCCCTTCATCTTCTTTCGGTTGCTTTTGTTTATGCTGTAGCCGTTTTCTTTTGCGGCCTGTAAAACCCGCGCCCTGGTTTCTTCGCCTACTCCGCCTTTGTTGTTAAGTACGATAGAAACTGTCGCAGGTGATACACCTGTGATTTTTGCTAACTCCTTATTGGTCATGGTGAGCTCCCTCAATCCTGGTTTGCTAAGATATTATGAAAATGTTAAGCAAAAAATAAGCAAGACGGTGCCGAACAGCTAAAAAATCACATATGCTTGCGCAAGTTTATCTCAGGATTCCATGTGTCTGTGAAGGCGCAGAGTAGCTTTGTGGTCGCGGCGATGTCATCAAGGCAGGCTGCTTCTACAGGGGTGTGCGCGTACCGGGTGGGTATGCAAACGCTTGCGGTGGCCACGCCCTTTTCGCCGGAGATGGCAATGTAAGCGGTTTCGTTGAGCACCCCGCGACAGACTTCGCGCTGGAAGGTGATGCTCTCCTTATTGCAGGTGGCCTCGAAGAACTGCACAAGCTTTTCGTTTGGAATTATCCCGTTAAGGGTGCCCCTGCCGTGGTAGTTGTAATAAGTCAGCGCGGGGCCGCCGCCCAGCTTTGATTCGTTGAATCCGGCAAGGTCTGGGGTGTCGGCCGCCGGGGTTATGTCGATACCTATGGCGATGTCGGGGTCTATTTTGCGCACTGCCGGCATTATACCGCGGATGCTGAACTCCTCCTGCACGCTCGCGGTCAAGTAAACGTCAAAGGGGAGTGATTTGCCCTTTAAGTGGTCGGCAAGCCCGAGGAGAACCACAAGCCCGACTCTGTCGTCCAGGCTTTTGGTGGCCACGATGTTGCCCGGCATCTCGACAAACTGGTGCTCAAAGGCGACCACACACCCGGCGGTGACGCCCAGCTCTTCTGCCTCGCGCGCACTGCGGCAGCCTATATCCAGGAAGAGCTGTGAGATTTCCGGCAGCCTGGATTTTTCTTCAGCGCTCATGACATGGTGTGCTTTGGCCCCGATAACACCCTTGATCAACTTGCCGTTGTGGGTACGAACATTGTAGACAGCACCCAACAAAACATGACTATTGACGGCCGAAAGGCGCTCAAGCCGTAGGAAGCCGTTGTCCTCGACTTTCTTTACCATCATGCCCACTTCGTCCATATGCGCGAAAAATATTATCTTTTGCGCGTCTACGTGCCCGCTCAAAAAAGCTGCTGTCACATTGCCAAGCATATCAACTTCAACATTGTCGGTGCACTGCAAAAACGCGCCGGCCATATACTTTACCACATCGTCCTCCCGGGATGAAATGCCGACCAGGGCTGTGAGCTTACGCAGCCGCTCTCTAATCTCGTTCATTTGTCAGGCCCCTTTCGTTTACTGGTAGTTTTGTGGTTTCACTTATCGAGCAAGCCGCGCAGGAATTGTCCCGCGTGTACGGCCTCTTTTTCCCAATTGATGCCGGGCTGCCAGAACAGCTCGGCTGTGAATATCCGCACCCCGAGCTCCAAAAGCTTTGGAACGCAAGCCCCAAAGTCCACGTGGCCCTTGCCGTAGCCCACATACCGCCACTCGCCGGGCAAACTGTCTTTGAGGTGTACCGCCGCTATCCTACCCATGCCGCACTCAAAATCCCTGATAGCCAGCGGGGTATCGCCACCTACCGCGTTGTAGGTGTTGCCGGTATCGGCGTAAACGCAGATGTAAGGGCTGCCAGCGCGCGCGGCCCAATGCGCCGCCTTTTCGACCGAATCAATGAATGGCATCTCAGCGTTCTCGACGCCGATTATGACCCCGTTCGCGGCAGCTATCAGTGATGTCTTTTTCAGATTTAGCTCAAAGCGCCGGATGGTCTGCGGGGTAGAGGGCTGGTCGTAAACATCGTAGCCGTTTATCAGCATCACCCGTGCTCCTACGGCGGAGGTGAATTCAACACCGCGCCTCAGTATATACAACGCTTTGGCGTTTTCGCTCTCGCACAGAACCCCGAGCGGACAGCTGCGCAGCAGGCTGAGAGATACCGTATACACCCGTATATCGTGCTGCGACAGCTGTGCGGCAAGTTCCATTACTTGGCGCTCGCTCCAGAAAAGCCGCTGTTGCCTGGCCTCGTAGGCGTCTATGCATATTTCAACGCTGTCGAAGCCGCACCGGCGCGCTTGCAAGAATTTTTCCACAAGATCCATTTCATCCGGCATGGCCTTTTCGTACAGGTTTAGCCGGTACCGGATATCACTTTCCATAGGCTAAACGTGTCTCCTTCATCCACCGGCCGAATTCGGGGTAGGCCTTTTGGTACTGCGCAAATATCGCTTTATACTTTTCGTGGTTTTCGGGGTTTGGCCGGATAGTTTTGGCGTAGCGCACCATGGCCGTGGTGGCCTGATCGACAGTGTCGTAAAAGCCCGCCGCTTTAGCTGCCAGGATAGCCGAGCCCAAAGTGGGTGCCTGCGGGTTTTCGGGCACGTGAATCGTAACGTTAGAAACGTCCGCGTGTATCTGCATGAACAAGTCGGAATTTGTGGTGCCGCCGCCCATGTATATTTCATCTACCGGGTAGCCTGCCTGCCTGAACGACGCGAAAACATTCTCGGTGCCAAAGGCCACGCCCTCCATTATTGCGCGGAAGAGATGCGCCTGGGTGTGGCTCAGCGAGAGCCCGTAAATTATTCCGCGCAGATCGGGTTCGGTGTAGGGCGTGCGGTTGCCCTGCCACCAGTCCAAGACAAGTAAACCGTCGGCGCCGGGCGGAATTTTTGTGGCCTCCCGGTTTAAGACAGCGTAGGCTCCGCCGGGCAAGGTATCCAGGTCTTTGCAAAAATGCTTAATATACCAACTCAAAATTGACCCGGAAGAGGTCTGCCCGCCCTCCACCAGCCCAAGCCCTTTAATGACAGAGTCGGGGTAGGGGCCGAACACGCCGCCCTTCCTGTAATTGAAGACATCGGTCAGGCCGAGAATGAGATGGGATGAACCGGTTATCAGCCCGATTTTGCCCGGAGCAGTAACTCCCAGGCCCAGTATACCGACATAAGCGTCAACCCCGCCCTGTCCCACGATGGTGTCCTCGCTGAGGCCGAGGTGCGCTGCCGCCTCCTTGGTTATTTTGCCAAGCACGTCACCGATATGGTGTATCTTTTGCGGGAACTTTCCGAGCGCGTCGCCCAGCCCGATCTGCTCGTAAAAGTCTATTGGAAACCCGCCATTTCTCGCGTCATAGTACCACCGGGTAGACATGTTGCAGAGGTTGGCTGTCCACTGGCCGGCCAGCTTGAATGTAATCCAGTCGGCGTACTCGCAGAGCTTTTCGGCCCGGGCGTAGCTTTCGGGCTCGTTCCTTTTCAGCCAGAGGGCTTTGCAGGGCATCCACTCGGCGGAGACATTGCCGTAGCCGTTGAATTTAAGCGCCGGGTTGCCCGTAGAGGCGAGAAAAGCGGCCTCCTGCGAGGAGCGCACGTCCATCCAAATCAGCGAGTTGCGCAGGGGCGTGCCGTCATTCATGCAGAGCATCACACTGCAACAAGTAGTTTCGTAGGAGACCGCCACAATTTCTTCCTTGGTTACCCCCGCGGCCTTTATCGCTTTGCCTACGCTTTGGGCAAGACAGCTCCACCAATCGGCCGGGTCTTGCTCAGCCCAGCCCGAATGTGGGTGATAAGTCGGGTACTCGGTCGAGGCGAAGGAAATCTCGTTGCCCTGCTTGTCATAAATACCGGCCCTCACTCCGCCCGTTCCTCCATCAAAGCCCAGCACATATTTCTTCATAATCAGCAACTGCCTTTGCTTAGTAATTTTGTCGTGGAAATCTGCTCATGCAAAAGCCCTTATGGACCCGCTAGAAACCATTTTTTTCATTGTAGCGGATTGGTTTAGTAAAAGTCAATTGACGTTAATCTGAAATTTATACATTGCGCATGTGAAGTATGACCAAAGCGCTATATCGGTGTAACAAAAAGGAAGCCTACAGAGGCGTTTTATCGCGTCTGTAGGCTTCCGTATGCACGTTATATCAATTTAGCGGTTGGCGAGCTTTAGCACTTCGTAAATATCCTCACTGCTCAGCTTCTTAAAGTTTCCGATGGCCTGGCGCGCCCCCCGGAACAAACAGTTATCGACCAGCTTGCGCAGCACACCGTCGCTGACAACGCCCATTTCCTTGACTTCGCCCAGGCATGTCGGCATGTCTATCGCCTTAAAGTATTCCACAGTCTTCTCGATGGCTGCGAGCGCGATCTCTTCGTCACCGCCGCCGGTGAGACCCCACACATTGCGACCGTACCGAGCAAAGCGGGCCGGGTTTGTCTTGTAGACATAGGTTGCCCACGATCCCCATATTGCTGAGAGCGAGGCGCCGTGAGCCACGTCAAACATTGCCGAGAGTTCGTGGCCGAACTGGTGAGGGGCGAAGTCTCCCACGTTGCCAAGCCCGGTCATGTCGTTATGCGAGACACTGCCTGCCCACATAAGTTCGCTGGCTGCGTCGTAATCCTTAGGGTTTTGTACAGCAACCTTGCCATACTCGAATGTCACGCGCATAACCGCTTCGGCTATCTGGTCGGTCAGCTCGTTGCCCTTCGAGGGAGTGAAGTAGCGATCAAGCGTGTGCATAAGTATGTCGACTACGCCGCACGCGACCTGATAAACCGGCAAAGTGTATGTTAGCTCGGGGTTGAGTATAGCGAATTTAGGCCGCTGAAAAGTGCTGGTAAGACCACGTTTAGAATCGGTTTCATCGTTTGTTATAACGGCGGACGAGCTTGTCTCGCTGCCCGCGGCGGAAATGGTGAGAACGACACCAACCGGCAGAGCGCTTGTCAGCGGCGTTTTTGCCGACCAAAAATCCCAGATGTCAGTTCCGGGGTTAGCGGTCCCGTTCGCGACCGCTTTTGCAGTGTCGATAACACTGCCGCCGCCCACCGCCAGCACAAAGTCTGCCTTAAAGGCGAGGGCCTTCTTAACGGCGTCTCTTGCGAAGGACAAGCGCGGGTTGGGGAGCACGCCTGTGCACAGTTCATAGGTCAGTCCATTTTGCTCGAGTGATTTGGTAACGCGGTCAATCAAGCCGCTCTTCTTTGTGCTGCCGCCGTAGATTACAAACACGCGGCTGCCGCCGAATACCTTAATCTCGCTGCCGGCACGCTCTTCGGTACCTTTACCGAACACCACTTTGGTTGGGGAATAAAAATCGAACGTCTGCATATCTTCTTATCCTCCTTAATATTTTTGAGGTTTACTGTTTTGTTTCTTAGTACACGTGCCTATTGCGGAATATTTTGCTTATCTCCAAATCATCTTAATACCCGCGGCTATGTTTTGTCAAGTTGTTCCAGCACCATAATTGAGTAGTTGCGCTTTAAAGTGTGAGCTCTGCCTTAGCCAAGACAAAACGTAAGGCAAAAAAGCTTAGGCAGTACACTTAACGATAGCTTGCAATGCACGCTGGATAATGCTACAATGGAGCCGTTGCAAGCGGGCCTGCTGTTCGTTAAAGCCGCAGCGTTTGGAGGGGTAATATGAAAGCTGTATTGTTCGATATGGACGGAGTCTTGCTGGATAGCGAAATCCCTTCTTTCAGCCTGCTGAGAAACACGCTTGTGAAAAAAGGAGCGGAAATAACGCTCGAAGATTTGCTGGAGCGTTACACCGGTGTGACCAGCAATGATATTTATGCCGAGCTTATTGAAAAGTATAGCTTTGGGCAGAGTGTCGACGAGTTCCGCTTGGAGCATAGGCGACTCAGTGGCAATTATTACATGGAGGGCCCGATGTCGCCCATGCCGGGGGTCGTAGAATTATTGGAGCACCTGTGCGACCATGGCAAACGCATGGCTGTTGTGTCGTCCACGCACTCGCAAAACGTCTTGTTTGTCCTAAACCGACTCTCTATACTGAGATACTTTGACGCGATAGTGTGCGGCGACATGGTGGAAAAGACAAAGCCATCGCCGGAAGGATACTTAAAAGCTACCGAATATTTGGGGCTAGCTCCATCGGACTGCTTGATTGTAGAGGATTCGCCAATTGGAATCAGGGCGGCGAAAAACGCAGGGATCATGGTCGCAGGGTACAAAGGGTCCGAGCATGTGCAGGACACCTCGCAGGCGGATATTCAAGTTGCTTCTCACGGCGAGCTTCTGGAATGGTTGCTCGCGAGGGGAATGTGACCGAACGATATACATAGAGATTAAGCCGCAGATACTGCACTCCCAGGGTCTGCGGCTTTCTAACGTTTTGACCCAGATAACGATTGAGTTCGGCACCCAAAGGTGCTATAGTTAACTATATAATTGCAGCACGGCATGACGATTCTATTTTGCTTAAAAAGGTGGGCGCTCAAATGAACGCGATGATTGATCAACTAATGGAAGTGGCAAACCGGAAGTTTACCGACGAGCAAATTCGGCTGATTGGCGGGTATCTGACAGGGCAGGAGAAGTTGGGGAAGGTATCGCCCATATTCAGCGGGGTAAAGCTAAAGTGGTACAGTGTTACACGCGGCTTGCGAGAAATTGCACGGGAGTGCGCAAAGGAGCCCAAACTGCTCCCACGTGTCGGGCGGTACCTAGTGCTGATACACGGCATAGATGAGCGACTTTACATCAATGTTATAGCCCAGCTACAAAACGCCGGCATGAGCTTTGAGCAGCTCTTTCTCGAAAGCGAGCTGGACGAGAGCTGGCTGCTTGAATATATATTCTGTCTCCGCCATATGGTGCTCACGTCGCAGGAAACGCTGAGGTACTTGGAGATTATTGCGGAGCGCAACCCCAGGGCTTTGCGCGAATTTGCGAAGGATAAATCTTCGCCTGGGCGGTTACCGATACTGGGTTTTCTGGCGGGGCGCAGTGAGCTTCCAAAAGCCGGGCTTTTTGGCGATACGCTAAACAGTTTTACCAAAGAGGTGGTAGCCGCGGCCACCGCGATGACAAACAGATGGGCGCTTGAGGCCAAGGACGGTCGCAATCGAGGACATGTCAAGGGTGAACTGCACGACTCCGTCGTGTTTGATGCGATTTTGCTGGCCGGCTCTAGGGTTCCCGCAGTAAACGCGCTGGCCCGACATATATCCGACGCCCACATGGAAAGGTTCATCTTGCTGCTGTTGACCATGATGCACAGAGGTAACGTGGCCACATTGCTTACCAACAGTTTTGCGTATGAGCGCGCAAGCGAGAAGGAAAAGCGAGAATGCGAAGAGTGCTTCGCACAGACGGAGGCGGCCTGCCAAAAAATGGGTATAATGCGGGGGCGTATGTGCGCCTATATCGCGAATCAGATGCTGTTTGCCAAAAGGCCTTGGCGAAGTGTATGGGAAGCCCGCTACAAGGATACGACCCGCGCGGCCCTTGAGTTTGCCGACCCTGCCACCCAAGTACAGCTGAATATCCTGCTCGAAGAGCTTGGGGAACCGATGCCGGCGGAGAAGTGCGAGGAGCTCTGTATGTCGGAGTTGCGGGAGAGGATGAGTATGTACGAGTCAGCTGCGGATGTAGACGCGGTGCTCGAGTGGTTCATTCATGGTGGCGGCAGGCCAGATGAACTTCCGCGCCTTGAAAAATACCATCAAAATGCATATCGTGGTTATCAAGGCCCGGCCGTGCATTCCGCCATTCTCAGTCTGCCTGTGTCTTCGGACTTGTGGGTGCGGTACCTGTGGTATATCGCGACGCTAAATTCCGGGTTTGCCAGGGTCACTACAGCGCTGCAGTATATGGGCGAGATGCGTGGGCAGTACGGTGCTGCGATAGCAGGCAGAGTTGTAGAGCTTGGCGGAGGATATGACATTCTGTGCGGCGCGGCTGAATCCTATTTTTACAACGTCTCCGAGCCGCCTGTTATAACCGATTGTTTGCAAACACTCGCATTGCACAATCCCGACTGGGTGGCCCAGGCAGTGGGAGATAAGCAGCTAAGCATTGAGGTCCGCCTGCGCATTCTCAGCGCTATGTACGATGCCGCGCCTGGCCACGACCCAGCTATCCTGATTGCAGCTCTGGGCGATTCCTCGAAAAAAATCCGAGAGTGTGCGCTTGATTATCTGCGGCCCCGCAGCGAGCTGATTGACCAGATGCGTCCGCTGACCGAGGCTAAAAAGAAGGGTGTTCGAGAGGCAGCGGAGCAGCTTATCGTTGCATACGAAGGGGGCGTTGGTTCGGGCGGTACCGACAGTGGCGACGCCAGCAGTAGTGAGATTGCCGCTTACTGCACCCGAAACCTCCCCAAGAACGCTGCAAACGCGCTGGTTTGGGCGCTGCCTGGAGGAATACCGACCATTCGCTTGGCGAGCAGCTCAGCTCCCGCGGATGAGAAAATAATATTGTTCTACTTGCATAGCATCCTTGCGAGCAAGAGTTTTGACCTCCCGCCGAAAATATTAGAGATTCGCGCCGAACTAAACGCGGACGACCTGAACGCGCTGGCGATTGATATATACGAAGCCTGGCTGGCCGAGGGCGCCCCCGCAAAACAAAAGGCAGCAGTGCTCTTTTACGGTCTCCACGCTCGAGATGCCCAGGTCACGACGCTGGTGAAGCAGATTGAAGCCTGGGCAGGTGCCTCTCGTGGGGCGCTTGCCTCCGACGCTGCTCGCGCTCTGGCTCTTGGCGGCAGCGACCTCGCGCTGATGAGCGTGGACGCTATGGCCCGCAAATTCAAAAACAAAGCGGTGCGCAAGGCTGCGGGAGAGACGTTCGGTGTGGCAGCGGCAGCTTTAGGCGTTACGCCAGAGGCTCTGGGTGACCGCATAATTCCGACGCTGGGCTTTGACCTGCGCGGCGAGAAGATTATTGACTATGGAACACGACAGTTCACCGCATTGCTTACCCCCGCGCTGAGTGTCGAACTGCGCGACGCTACGGGCAAGAAAATAGCCTCCCTGCCAAAGCCCGGAGTCAAGGACGACGCTGAGGTCGCCGAGCGCGCAAAGGCCGAGTTTGTCGCGCTCAAGAAAAGCCTAAAGGCAGTTGTGCAGGCCCAGAGCGCCCGCCTGGAACAGGCGCTGGCTGCTGGGCGCTACTGGGACGCCACTGCCTGGGAGCAGCTGTTTGTGCGCAACCCGATTATGCACAGCTTTGCCACCGGCCTTGTTTGGGGCGTGTACGAAGGCCATGCCCTGCGCGAGACCTTCCGTTACATGGAGGACGGCACGCTCACCACATCCGACGAGTGCGAGTTCTCGTTTGACGAGGTTGACGAGTGCAGGGTCGGCCTTGTGCACCCGCTTGATATGAACGAAAAATTACTCGCACTCTGGCGACAGCAGTTTGACGACTACGATATAAAGCAGCCACTTGTCCAGCTGGGCCGCCCTGTATTTCTGCCTCAGCCCGGCGAAACTCGGGTTATAGAACGATTCGCGGGCAAGCGCTTGCTCGGTGTCACGCTGCTGGGAAAGCTGCAAAAGGCCGACTGGTTCAAAGGCAGCGTACAGGACGCTGGCGGCTTCAACACCATGTACCGCGAGATCGGCGAAATTGGCGCGCAGCTGTACTTTACGCACATGTATGTCTCGCCCATGCCGGATGAAGTTATCACGGTGGGTCAACTCGGATTCTATAAGGCCGGCAGCATCGAGCGCGGCAGCTACGTCTACGATGATGTGAAGGCAGATGATTTGTTTGAAATAAGTACACTACCACGCCGCCTCTTCTCGGAGATTATACTCGACCTGACAAACGCGACCGGGAAGTCAACTGAGACAGACGACAACTGGCGTAGTGAATGCGAAGGGTGGAAGATTAAATGACGAGAGACCAGATAAAGCCGCCGGTTGAAGTTTTATATCGGCAGGAGCTCGCGGCACTTGAGAAGAGTGATGAGGGCAACCCAAAGCCCCAAGGCTGGCGGCTCTCGCCCAAGGCGGTACGCACCTTTATTTTGGGCAGCGCGGGGCCGCTCAAGGTGGACGGCGAAAAGATTGTGATCGAGAAGAAGTTCTACGGCGACGATACCCTGGTCGAGCGCTGCATTATCACGCTTGCGGGCAGCCGAGGGCTTATGCTTGTAGGCGAGCCGGGTACCGCCAAGACTATGCTCTCGGAGCTGCTGTCCGTGGCGGTTAGCGGGGTGTCGACCAACACTGTGCAGGGCACAGCCGGTACCACCGACGACCTAATTAAATACAGCTGGAACTATGCCTTGCTGCTCGCGCGCGGCCCGGTGCCCGAGGCTCTTGTTCCCGCCCCGCTCTACCACGGGATGAAAAACGGTATCATCACCCGGTTTGAGGAGATAACCCGCTGCCCAAGTGAGGTGCAGGATACCCTCATCTCGGTGATGAGCGACAAGGTGCTGAACATTCCCGAGTTTGGCGAGGACGGCGTGCTTTTTGCAAAACCCGGATTTAACATCATCGCGACCGCGAATATACGCGATCGGGGCGTTAACGAGATGTCCTCTGCCCTCAAGCGGCGGTTTAACTTTGAGACAGTCAACCCAATCTCGTCTGTCCGACTGGAGTGCGAGATCATCGAGCGCCAGTGCCGGATGCTGCTCGACGACACGGCCTTGGGCATACCAATCGACACCGATGTGGTCGAGCTGCTGGCCACAACCTTCCACGAGCTGCGCGAGGGGCAGACGGCCGAGGGCGTCAAGATCGAATCCCCCGCGGCCGTTATGAGCACGGCCGAGGCCGTCAGTCTTTACCACCAAACTGCGCTTTCCGCCCACTTTTACGGAGAGCGACTCTCGATGGACACACTCGCTCAAAACCTGTGCGCGGCTGTCCTAAAGGAGAGCAAGGACGACCTGCCCCGCCTGCGAAGTTACTTCTCCTCAGTAGTCAAGAAGCGCGGGGAAAAAGACCGCTTGTGGCAGGCGCTTTACGAGGCTCGCAAGTGGATACGTTAGCGGGAAGTGGCTACGACCTCACTGCTCCCGTGCTGTTTTTCCCGGTGCGCCACCACAGCCCGGCCTGCGCCTGGCATCTCGAGCGGACACTGCGAGACTACCAGCCGGACGCGATTCTGGTGGAAGGACCGTGCGATTCAGACCATCTTATCGCGCATATAAGCGCTCCCGATAGCCTTGCCCCACTCAGCATATACTACCAGTGTACCAGCGAAAACGAGGACGGTGCCACCCGCCGCCATGCCTGCTACTTCCCGCTGATGGACTACTCGCCCGAGCTTGTGGCAATCCGCTATGGTGCGGCGAACAGTATATCCACAAGTTTCATAGACTTGCCATATGGCGAGCTTGCTCGGATTGACGCGCGTGCAGTCGGCGAAGAGGGCAAGGAGTCCTACTTCGACGACTATTACATCTCGCGCAGTCGCTATATCGAACGCCTGTGCGAGAAGCAGAACTGCCGCCACTACAGCGAACTCTGGGAGAAGCTCTTTGAGATTGGCGGGCTGAGCCTGGACACATCGGCTTTTGTAGCCAATATGCGAGCCTTCTGCCATTTCTCGCGGGTGGAGTATCCGGACGAGCTTTTGCAGAAGGATGGCTGTGCCGCACGCGAGGACTTTATGGCGGAGAAAATCCGCGAGGCGATGAAGGTGCACTGCAAGGTGCTGGTAGTCACCGGCGGGTTTCACACCGAGGTGCTTGAGAGGCTAATAGCACAGCCAAGTTCTCCTGCAAGGGGAAAGCGGAGCCTTGCAACCTCCGACAGTTACTTGATTGCCTACTCAATGGCCGAGTGCGACCAACTTATGGGCTACTCTTCCGGAATGCCGTACCCTGCGTATTACCAAGCGGTGTACGAGAACTTGGATGAGCCCGAGACCGCGTCCCAGCACGCCATAACGCAGTACCTAGCCAAGATTGGCGGCGCACTCCGCAGACGAGGTCAGCCGGTCTCAATCGCAGATGAGGTGGCCTCGGTTATACAGGCGCGGGGGCTGGCCGGGCTGCGCGACAAGGCCCAACCCGGAGTGTACGAGCTGTTGGATGGCGTTCTCAGCGCGTATATGAAAGGCGAAGCAAACGCTGCCTCATCCACGATTTTTGCGGTTACGACCGAAATACTGCGCGGCGACAAGATGGGCAAGGTCTCGGCAGGTGTGGAGAAAATTCCGCTGCTGCTTGACTTTGAAAAGCAGCTCAGCAACTTTAAGTTAAAGCAGTCAACTACCCGCCGCGAGGTGACGCTTGAGATTCTAAACAGGCAGAGGCACCGAGAGATGTCGGCGTTTTTCTACTGCCTTGCGTTTTTGGACGTGGGCTTTGCCGAGCGCTGCTACGGGCCGGACTACTCCTCCCTCGATACCTCGCGGGTGCGCGAGAAGTGGAGTTACGCAGGAAGTGCTCGGGTGATCGGCGCACTTGTCGACGTCTCGCACCTGGGCGGTACCATCCGCGAGGCGGCGCTGACAAAACTGCTTGGGCAGCGCGCGGGGCAAACCTCATCTGGGGCGGCAACACGCCTGCTGATTGATGCCGTAGTCATGGGGCTGACCGAGCAACTTGTGCCGATGGCAGCCGGACTCGGCGAGGTCATCGCGCTAGATAGCTCGTTTTTTTCTCTGACCGGGGCGGGCGCGCACCTCTGTTTCCTTGAGAACGCATGCACTCTGCTAGAGCTGCCGGCAATCCCGCAGGCGGAGGAGCTGCTGTTACAGGTGTACGAGAAATCCTGCGCCGAGCTCTGTTCGCTCAGCACTGCCAACCCGGATGAAGACGCGGAGTTTGCGCGGGCGCTCAAATCGCTCTACCAGATCTCGCGCCGGTCCGGCATGGATACAGGTCTCTTTACCGACGCCTTACTCCAGCTTGTCTCGCAGGATGAGCCGCCCGTTATTTTGCATGGGGCAGCGGTAGGCTTTTTGTACAGCGCTGGGATTTTAGACGCCGAACAGGCCATCGGCTACGCAAAGGCATACCTATTCGGGTCAGGTGAGATTGTGCGTAAGGCGGGCATGTTCTTCACAGGTCTGCTGATGAGCGCGTGGGATTTGCTGTTCTCGCACAGCGGCTTTGTTGAGGGCCTTTCGGATATGCTCTCTCGCCTTTCCCATGAAGACTTTTTGGTTGCGCTGCCTGATTTGCGGTTGGCGTTCTCGGTCCTTTCTCCCTCGCAGACCGACAGGCTGGCCCGGGTGGTGGCGGAGTTGCTGGGCGTCACTACCCGCGAGCTCCAAAAGAAGGCCGTACCCGAAGAGCTTTTGCTGCTCGGGCGCGAGCTCAACGCATACGCCGAGGGGAGGAGGAGCGCATGGATAAAGAGCAACAGCTAGGCCGCTGGCGGCTGGTTCTGGGCAAGTACGCCGAGCAGGGACTTGGCGGCGGGCTGTCCGCCCGGTTTGCCGAAATTGACGAGCTGATGGACTTCCTGTACGGACGCGAATACGGCGAAGGCCGCGGTATCCGTGGGGAGGAGCAAGACGGCGAGGCGGAAAGCAGGGAAGGCGGCAAAGGCCCTTCGCAGCTCACCGTGCCGTCGTGGATAAACAAGATTCAAGAGCTGTTCCCCAAGGAAACAGTCGAGCGGTTGGAACGCCACGCCCTCGAAAAATACGATCTCACCGAGCTGCTGACAGATGCCCGTGTGCTCGAAAAGCTCGAGCCGAATATGGCGCTGCTAAAGCAGATATTGTCGTTCAAGGGGATGATGAGCCCTGAGGTTCTGGCGACCGCCCGCGGCATCGTCGCGAAGGTTGTTGACGAGCTCACCCGCAAGCTCGAAAACCAAGTGCGCAACGCAGTCATGGGCAGGAGAAACCGCAACACATCCACAACAATGGGGAGTTCGCGCGACCTCGATTTCAAGCGCACTATCCGCAAAAACCTGAGGCACTACGACCCGGAGACACACACCCTCGTGCTCGAGCGAGTCTACTTTTTCCGGAACCTGCAGCGCTACAACCCGTGGAATGTAATCCTCTGTGTGGACGAGAGCGGCAGTATGCTCGAAAACGTGGTACACGCCGCCGTAATGGCCGGAATATTCGCAAAGCTGCCAGCCATTACGACCAAGCTTGTGATATTCGACACCGAGGTGGTTGACCTCAGCGGGCACGCGAGCGACCCAGTGGAAGCGCTTATGAGCGTTCAGTTGGGTGGCGGCACCGATATAGGTAAAGCCCTTGCTTACTGCGAGAGCTTGGTAGTCACGCCGGCCCGAACAATACTGGTGCTGATTTCGGATTTGTTTGATGGCGGCGGTTACCAGCCGATGTACGCGCACATAGCCTCTATGATTGAAGCCGGCGTTAAGATAATCTGCCTGACTGCCCTAGACCGAGATTGTGTCGGCAGTTACGACAAAACCGCCGCTAAACGCCTCACCGCTATGGGTGCCTCGGTGGCGTCACTCACACCGGGCGAGCTGGCAAACTGGATTGGCGAGGTGATCAAATAATGTCGCTAAATGCGGCCATTCAACACGCGGATGAAAACTTCCTCATTGCCCTCAGCAATAAGGGCTTGCTGGCCCGCGCCCTGCGTGAGCTGCCCAGTGCCGGTGTCAGCGTTTCTTGGGAGGGGGATCGCCTGATCGTCGCCTTTGCGGACGAGACCTCGCTTACAATTGAAGGCACGGTTCAGAATTACAGCTGTAGCTGCCCCTCGCGCGCTGTGTGCAAGCACCTGCTTATGGCTGTGCTCACCGCCCAGAATGAGCCGCCGGGCGAAAGCGAGCCCGAAGCCGCCCCACCGCCCGACTTCTCGTATATAGCGGCGACCAGTGCAGACGCCCTCGAAAAGCTGGCTGGCAAGCGGGTCTTTACCGCCGCGGTAATAGCTGTAGGGTGTGGGCAAGAATCCGAGGTCGAAGAGGGCAGCACCCTGACCGTGCGGCTTCGCGATACTGGCCATGTTGTACGCTTTCTCCCATCCGACGGCCTTGAGGGGGCGGGATGCAGCTGCAAGTCGTCGGATTTTTGTATCCATAGGACGCAGGCTGTGCTGCATGTTATGCTGCGGGACGGCGGCTCGCTCGATCCATCATTTGCTTTGGATACGGCGGAAGCTGAGCCTGTTTTCAGCGACGCGCCCGCACCTTTAGTGCGCGACTTTGTCTGCCAGACGCTGGAGATTGGCCTTGCCCGCCTGCCTGATGACATGCCCGGCCGATTTTTGCAGCTCGCCACCATCTGCCACGGTGCGCGCCTGCCACGACTTGAGCGGCTTTGCAACCGCGTAGCGGGCCAGCTCGGGCTGCTTTCCGCGAAGAATGCGGCCTTTGAGCGGGAGGCCACGCTTGGCGACCTTTCGGATATTTACTCGCTCTGTCTGGCAATAGAGGCGGGCGCCCGCGACAAAGAGACGCTAGGCGTCTTCCGAGAGAAATATCAGCGCCAGGCCAGCCTGACACTGCATGGTCTCGGTGCGTATCAGTGGCACTCTACGGGCGGGTATACCGGCGTCACGCTGTTTTTCTACGAGCCACAGGGGGCGCAGACGCTGCGCTACACGCTGGCACTGCCCGACAGCGCGAACCCAGCACCCGAGCGAATGTTAGATTCAAGCGCGCCGTGGGGGATTCCCGGTAACCTGCGGGCTATCTGCCACGTGTCTCTGGCCCTTACCAGTGGCAAGCTGAACGGTTATGGACAGCTATCATCGTCTGACGAGGGCCGCGCCCGCGTTCTAGGGAGCGTGGACTACACTAGCCTGGAGTTTGCACCCATCCTTTTCCAAAAATTCGCGGGCCTTGCGTCCGCACTCTGGGACGCCAGGGAGCGCGGCCAGCAGGAAATGGTAGCTATTTTGCACCCAAGCACTTGGTCGCAGAGCCGGTTTGATCAGATAGATCAGATTTGGAGTTGTATCATCTACGACCAGGACGGCTGCCCGCTGACGCTACAAGTGCGCTACGAACCCAGCACAAAAAAGCTCATTGAGAACCTTGCGAAGTATCTGCCAAAAGAGCGTGAAAACGGCGTGGGCCTGCTTGCGCGCATATGGATGGACAAAGGCCGGCTTGTGGCATTTCCTGTCACACTTTACGCGGAGAGCATTATAGAGCTCGGCTTTGAACGGGAGAGGGCAAAGCGCGGCAAAAAAGATTACTACGACTGGAGCGTCTAGCCATGCCTTACGAAAGCATGCTCGAGATTTTAGAAGAAGCGCGAGACCTGCTGGGCGTTTTGTTCGAACACGGCCTGGCAAGCACCGGCCCCATAAGCAAAGAACTCGAAGAGCAAAGCCGTACCTTCGCTTTGGCCGGACTTGAACACGGCGGCAAACTGCTCGCGGACTTGGCCGGCGAGCTCACTGCTACTCGCTTAAACTCCGCCGGAGACTACGAGCGCGCGGTCGCATTGCTAACCGAGCTTTGGCGGTACATTGCCGCCTGCCTGTACAGGCTTGACTTTGTATGGGCGCAAAGCGATTGCAATACACCCTCGGCTCCCACCGAATAACCGCAAGCGATCATACGCACAATATAGATTATGGCACTGCATTTATAAACCGGAGGGAATATCACTATGCCGACAGAGGGCTGGAACTTCGAGCACACTTACGCGGAGCTTCCGCAGATGTTTTACTGCAACCAAAGGCCGGCGGCCCCACGTGCTCCCCAAATGGTCGTTTTCAACCACACTCTCGCGGGGTCTCTGGGCCTGAATCCAGGCGCGCTGGAAGATTCCCCAGAAGTGTTTGCGGGCAGTGTTTTGCCCCAGGGTGCGAGCCCCATATCCCAAGCTTATGCAGGGTATCAATTCGGCCACTTTGCCATGCTGGGGGATGGCCGGGCGGTTCTGTTGGGAGAGCACTCTGCCCCGGATAGCCGCAAGTTTGACATACAGCTCAAAGGCTCGGGGCGCACGCCATATTCACGCGGCGGCGACGGCCTTGCAGCCCTCTCGCCCATGCTGAGGGAATACATCATCAGCGAGGCGATGTTTGCTTTGGGTATCCCGACAACCCGCTCTTTGGCGGTGGTGCTTACCGGCAGCAACGTCAATCGGGGAGAAGCCTTGCAAGGTGCCATTTTGACACGTGTTGCCTCAAGCCATATAAGGGTGGGAACCTTCGATTATGCCTCCGCATACGGCTCGAAAGAAGATTTGCAGGCACTTGCCGACTACAGCATCCTCCGCCACTTCCCGCGACTTGCAGGAGAGAAGAGCAAATACCTTTTGCTCTTGCGGGAGGTTTGCCGACGTCAAGCATCTCTGATAGCCAAGTGGCAGCTAGTTGGCTTTATACATGGAGTAATGAATACGGATAATATGACAATTTCGGGCGAGACAATAGATTATGGCCCCTGCGCTTTCATGGACACTTACAGCCCGGACACCGTTTTTAGCTCTATTGACACCTATGGGCGCTACGCTTACAAAAACCAGCCGGCTATCGGCGCTTGGAATTTATCCAGGTTTGCCCAGTCGCTGTTGCCGTTAATAGATGAAAATCAAGACAGGGCTATAGAACTTGCAGAAGCCGAAATTTCAGGTTACCTGGAGCTCTATGATGAATTTTGGCTTGCCGGTATGCGCGCTAAGCTAGGGCTTGTCAGCGAGAGTGGGGAAGACCTTCAACTCGTCACGGAGTTATTGGGGTTGATGGAGATGCATAAGCTGGATTATACAAACACCTTCCGCTGGCTGGCGCTTGCAGGTCGTGAAGCCAAAGCACCGCTTGAAGTAGCCGAATTTGCCCCCTGGCTGGAAAAGTGGCGCAGCAGGCTGAGCCGAGAGTATCGAAACCTAGAGCACGCGGTGGAGCTGATGAAAAAGCACAACCCGGCTGTTATTCCGAGAAACCACAGGGTCGAAGAAGCTTTGGCTGCAGCCGAGCACGATGACTTGACCGTTATGCAAAGTCTGCTCAGCGCCCTAATCAAGCCATATGAAGATTCAGAGGCGTATTCTTCGCCCCCCGAGGACACCTTGCGGGAATACAAGACATTTTGCGGAACCTAAGCTAAGTGCAGTTTGTTAGACTACGGTGTGAGGCTGGTGTTAAAGCTTTACGAAACTATAAAAACATGGAAACAGTCCGCAAATGACACTCTTAGCGCACCCATCAAACATGGGCTTGCATTTTGTTGTTTATCTATAATAAATAGAATTATTGTGCGAAATATGTGAAATTTTAGAATTGACTTTTTGAGGATAAGGGTCTAAGATGCCTACAAAAGGATAAATAGCTACCGGTAAAGATTTATCTGGGTGGTGTGGGAGTCAAAGTGTGCACACTGCACGATACATACCTTCGCATCTCGCTTCCAGCTTTGCTTTGGAACCAAGATAGCTCAGGTAGCTTTTATGGTGCGCTAAACAAATATTGTGATAAAAATATGGGGAGGCAAGTGAGATGGCAAGTTTGTTCAACGTTCTCAAAGCAGAAGGGCTCACAACTCTGAGGATTCGTTATGATTTTCGCACGGACGTATTCCGCTTTGTGGCAGCAAAGGAGTGGGAGCCCAGCACTGATTTTTCCAAGTATAACAAGACGTTCAATGTGAGGAGCTACTTGACTGATGACGCAGTCTACCTGAACACCGCAGCAGTTATTGCAATGGTTGAGAAGCATGGGCAAACAGAGCACCTAAATAGGGTTCAAGATCTTGTTCGCCAAGGCAAGCATTTTGGCATCGACATGTTTTACAACGACAAGTTTAACATCCGGTTTATCTGCGGTATCCACAGCCCCAAGCGCGGTGTTAACAACAAGAGCCACGCCACAATGGCCGGCGCTACCCGCCGCAAAGACCTCTCGCTTCCCGAGATCGACGCCATCATTGACGCACTGAACCTTTCCCGCTCGATGGCCTTCAAAAATATTGCCGCCGACATTCCCTTCGGCGGCTGCAAAACCACTATACAAATGGACACTCCCGACATCAACAACATGGAAGTCATGGGTTTTATGGCGTATGCCTGCGACACCACACGCTGCCTGACCGGCCCGGACATGGCTTTCCCTAAAGAGATGGTCACAGTCATGAATAAGAACTTCACCATGCAGTATGTCGGTGGCCCCGGTTCCGCTTTGGGCGACACAGCTATCCCGACCGCGCTGGGCGCATACCTTGCCCTCAAACAAGCGGTTAAGTTCAAGACAGGCTCCGAGAGCTTGGACGGCATGTCGGTAGCGATTCAGGGACTTGGCGCCGTTGGTTACGCGATGGCCGAGTGCGTCCTGCAAGAGAAGACAAAGCTGTTCGTGGCCGACATCAACGAGGCGACTCTTGACAAGCTCGTGAAGGCATACCCTGGCCGCGACATCACAGTTGTGCCCACCGGCGAGATTATCAACGTAGACGCCGATATATTCAGCCCTAGCGCCATGGGCGGTATCCTAGGCGAAGAAGAGATTAAGGCCGTCAAATTCAAGTACATAATCGGAGCGGCAAACAACCAGCTGCGCGCCACCAACCAAGAAGAAGAACTTAGGCTTGCAAAGCTCCTGGCAGACCGCGGCATTCTCTTCCAAGTAGACTGGTGGCACAACTGTGCCGGCGTTCTTGCAGCCGCCATGGAGTACGTCCACGGGTTTGATAAGAACAACGATGACCTTGTCAAAGCTGTTCGCGAAGTGTTGCCCACCCAAACCTGGAAGAACCTTAACCGCGCTAAGGAGCAGGGCATTACGCCGACAGAGAGTGCATACAGAAGCTGCAATGAACTCATTTACGGCGATGTGGCAGACGCATATTGGAAAATATAAGGGGGGGGAAAACGCATGTTTGCTAACTTTACAGAGTTAAAAGACAGCCTTTCGGCCAGTGCAGCTAAGACCCTTGTTGTGGCATCCGCCCACGACAAACATACGTTGGAGGCGGTATACGAAGCCGTGCAGTCGCTGCCTATGAAGTACATCCTGGTCGGCGACAAGGCGAAGATTCTGGAGATATCCCGCGAGCTTGGCGTGACACCGGCTGAAGGCGATATTGTGGACGCTGCTGACGATGCGGCCTGTGCTTGCAAAGCGATTGACCTTATCCGCGAGGGCCGCGGCAATGTACTGATGAAGGGCTTAATCGAAACCGGCACTCTGCTAAAAGCGGCGCTGGACAAAGAGAACGGCATTCGGGGAACCGGAACAATGTCACACTTGGCTGTGCTTGAAGTTCCCGGTTACCACAAGCTGGTTGCCGTCACCGACGGTGGGATGATTCCTCACCCCACCTTGGAGCAAAAAGCCGACATCGCCCGGAACGCTATTGGTTTCTTCCAAAAGCTGGGCGTACAAAAGCCACAAGTCGCGGCGCTTGCCGCCGCCGAGGCCGTAAGCGAAAAAATGCCGGAAACACAGGCTGCTGCTGAGCTGCAAGCCATGTGCGGGCGCGGCGAGCTGGGCGAGTGTGTCGTAGAGGGTCCGCTGTCTTTCGACATCTCGGTCAGCAAGGAGTCCGCAGCTATCAAGAAACACCCCAGCAAAATCACAGGCGAAGTGGACATTCTGCTGGTGCCCGGGGTTGCGACAGGCAATATCCTTTGCAAGGGGCTGCTTTACTGGGGTGGCGCCAAAATGGCCGGCTGTGTTCTGGGAGCAAAAGTACCGATCGTGCTGGTATCGCGCGGTGCTACCGCAGAGGAAAAGCTGCTCTCCATCACGCTCTGCCTTAAAGCGGGTTAGAACCTATATTCATAACTCAGCGCACCGCTACGGCAACGAGTTTTCCGTCGTGCTGCGTCAGTTTCCCTTGGAATACATACAGTATTCCCGCAGAAAATTCCTTGCCCAGCGAAAAACTCGCTGCCGCACCGGCACACTTCGTTTATGAATACAGGTTCTTAAGAATACAATTTTAAGATATATTCAAAAACTAAGCGAAAGAGAGGAAAGTCTTATGAAACGATTGTTGACAGGCAACGAGGCCATAGCCCACGGCGCGTGGGAGGCGGGCGTTGCGTTTGCTTCAGCCTATCCGGGTACGCCCAGCTCTGAAATACTAGCGAATGTTGCAAGGTACAAAGAAATCAAGTCCGAGTGGGCTCCCAACGAAAAGGTAGCCCTGGAAGCCGCTATAGGTGCTTCGCTCGGTGGCGTGCGCAGCATTGCCGCTATGAAGCACGTCGGCGTTAACGTGGCTGCGGACCCCTTGTTTACCTACGCGTACATGGGTGTAAGCGGTGGCATGGTGCTTATCTCCGCCGACGAGCCTGGCCAGCACTCCAGCCAGAATGAGCAGGACAACCGCTGGTACGCGGTATCTGCCAAGCTGCCAATGTTTGAGCCCTCCAATAGCCAAGAGTGCAGAGATATGCTTGCCGAGGCTTACGACATCAGCGAGAAGTACGACGCGCCTGTGCTGATGCGTGTTACTACCCGCATCTGCCACTCTAAGAGCATTGTCGACACCAGCGACAGGAAAGAAGTTGCTGCAAAGCCGTACAAAAAGCAGCCCGAGAAGAATCTGATGGTTCCGCACTACGCGAGAATGCGCCGCGCCGTGGTCGAACAGCGGATGAACGACCTTGCCGAGTACACAGAGGTAAGCCCGTTTAACTACATAGAAAAAGGCGGAAAAATTGGCGTAATCGCTTCCGGTATGTGCTACCACTTTGCACGGGAAGTATTCGGCGATGACGTAACATACCTAAAACTGGGCTTCACAAACCCGCTGCCGTCAGGCCTTCTGGCAAAGTTTTACGATATGGTTGACGAAGTCTACATTATCGAAGAGAACGACCCCTACATCGAAAACTGGGTCAAAGCTCAAGGTTACAGCTGCAAGGGCAAAGACACACTGCCGCCGTTTGGCGAGATGACACCGGATGTTATCCGCAAAGCTGTACGTGGCGAAGAGCTCCCGGTTATCGATTACGACAGGGGCCTTGTCGTGCCAAGACCGCCAACACTCTGCGCAGGCTGCCCACACCGCGGATTCTTCTACGAGCTGAGCAAGCTTAAGAATGTAGCGATTTCCGGTGATATCGGCTGCTACACCCTTGGCTTTGCACCACCGTACAACGCTATGGACACCTGCCTGTGCATGGGCGGAGCCTTCAGTGTGGCCCACGGCATGCAGGAAGCGTTCGACCACAGCGGCCAAAACGTCCGAGCAATAGGCGTTCTTGGTGACAGCACATTCTTCCACACCGGCATAAACTCCCTCATGGAGATTGCCTACAACGGCAGCAAGGCTATCAGCGTTATTCTGGACAACCGCATAACCGGCATGACCGGCCACCAGGAAAACCCGGGCTCCGGTCGTCTTCTGGGCGGCGATCCCGCGCCTGTCATGAAGATCATGGATATTGTTAAGGCGCTTGGCTTCAAGCACGTATTCGAAGTCAACCCCAACGATATTAAGGCTATGAAGAAGACATTTGCCGATGCGTTGGCACTGGATGAAGCCTCCGTTATCGTCACTGTTTGGCCCTGCCCGCTCAAGAGAATGGACGAAGAAGAGCGCGGACTTTTCGGTAACCCGTTTACAACACGGTGCGTAGTAGATCAAGACAAGTGCATCGGCTGTAAGCTCTGCATCAAGTGCGGTTGCCCGGCGCTGTCTATGAACAGAGCAATCAAGAAAGCAGAGATAGACGCACCTCAATGCGTGGGCTGCGACGTATGCGTTCAGATTTGCCCGAAACAAGCAATCGCAAAGGAGGTCAAGTAAAATGACAAAGAGCATTTTGTTGGTAGGCGTAGGCGGCCAAGGTACCATTTTGGCCAGTAAGCTGCTTACAATCGGCCTTATGCAATCGGGCTACGATGTAAAGATGAGTGAGATTCACGGCATGAGTCAGCGCGGCGGTTCGGTTTCCAGCCAGGTGCGCTACGGCAAAAGGGTAGAGTCCCCGGTTATCGAACTTGGTGGCGCCGATATTCTGATCTCGTTTGAAAAGATGGAAGCTTTGCGGTGGCTGGAATATCTGCGCAAAGACGGCAAAGCTGTCGTCAACGATTACCAGATCAACCCAATGCCGGTCGTCTCCGGTGTAGCTGACTACTCAGATAAGATTGGCGATGAGCTGGCAGCCAAAGTAGCCGACATCACATTTGTTAAGGCATTCGATGAAGCTATGGCTCTTGGTAATCCCAAGGTGCTCAACATTGTTCTGCTGGGTACAATCGTGAAGATGATGAACCTTACTGACATTGACTGGAACGCCATTATCGCGGCCGAAGTTAAAAAGAACTTTATAGAGCTCAACCAAAAGGCCCTTGCTCGCGGCCTCGAGCTAGTATAGCGGGAGGGGAAGATGGATTACAAGATTTTGGTAATCAATCCCGGTTCGACCTCCACGAAGATTGCCCTCTTTAACAACGAGGAAGAAGTGTTCAACGAGAACGTTGTTCACCCTCAAGAGGAGATTGAGAAGTTCGACAGCCTCATCCAGGAGATTCCCATGCGCAAAAAGCACGTGATGGCAGCCCTGGAGAAGAATGGCTGCAAGGTCAGCGACCTGTCGATTGTTATGGGTCGCGGTGGGCTGTTCCCGCCGATTAAGGCCGGCGGCTACAAGGTCAACCAGACCTCGCTGGATTTGGTTATGGGCGAGAAAATTCCACCGCACGCCTCCAACTTGGGGTCGGTGCTGGCGGACGAAATCGCGAAGGAAGCCGGTGTGGGCGCCTACTTCTACGACGCGGAATCCTCCGATGAACTTCTCGAGATAGCCAAAATCACCGGCATGAAGGAGATCGTGCGCAGAAGCTTCTGCCATGTGCTAAACAGCAAGGCCGTCTCCAGGTGGTACGCGCAATCCAAGGGCAAGAAGTACGAAGAGATCAGTGTTATCGTTGCGCATCTTGGCGGTGGTAGTAGTCTGAGCGCACACAAAAACGGCAGAATGGTCGACACTATCTCAGATGACAACGGGCCGTTCTCACCCGAGCGCTCGGGCGGTGTTCCGGGGCTTGATTTGATTGAGCTGTGCTTTAGCGGTAACTTCACCAAAAAAGAGATGCAGCGAAAAGTCCGGGGCCTTGGCGGAATGCGCGACCTGCTCGGAACATCCGACGGGCGCGAAATCGCCAAAAGGATGGAAGCCGGGGACGCGCGCGCCGCACTTGTTATGGAGGCGATGGCATTCCAGGTAGCCAAGGGTATTGCCTCGCTCGTGCCCTCGCTGGGCGGCAAGTTTGAAGCGGTAATCTTGACAGGCGGCCTTGCCAACAACAAGTTCCTGGTCGAGAAAATCAAGGAATTTGCCGGCTGGATCGGTCCGATAGAAGTCTTGCCGGGCGAGCACGAAATGACTGCGCTGGCACTTGGCGGACTGCGCATTATCCGCGACAACGAGCCGGTTAGCGAAATGTAGCCTGCAAGCATATTGCAGGCGTAGGTAGCTAGAGTAGCGAAGGGCTTTCATTCATGCACGCACCATGCAAATGAAAGCCTTTCTCCGATAAAAAACACGCGGGATTGCTTTTAGAACCTGTGTAGACAATTGGGAGAGGACTAATCACATGTCGGCAGGAAATAAGCGCTATATATACGTTGCAGCCGGTACACTCGTGCTTTTGCTCGCAGGTGTCATCTACGCGTGGTCTATTCTGAACGCACCGTTCCAGACAGAGTTTGGCTGGAGTCCGGCGGCTTTGGGGCTTAACTTTACACTTACGATGGGGTCGTTCTGCGCCGGTTTGATTACAGGTGGGTTTCTGCTGAAGAGATTGCCGTTGCGCGCAATCATGATTTTGGCAGGTGTTCTGGTCTGCGCCGGTTTTAGTATAACCGGTATGATGAGTGGGAACAACATCTTGGTTCTTTACATAGCCTACGCGGTTTTCTGCGGCCTTGGCATAGGTATTGTCTACAACTCGCTTATCTCGTCGATTATGGGGTGGTTTCCGGATAAGCGTGCGACCGTGTCCGGCATACTAATGATGGGATTTGGCGCGAGCACCCTGGTATTCGGCTTCATAGCCAACGCCATAATGAGTGCCGTTGGATGGCGCAGCATGTATATTGGCATAGGCGTCACGATGCTTGTGGTTTTCGCCATATGCTCGTTTTTGGTTAGGCCGGCTCCGCCGCCAAAGCCTGCGCCGCCAAAAAGCGAGAGCGAGGCCGCAGCTGCGCAGCCAAATGGTCCGAGGGACTACAAAACGTCTGAGGTGTTGCGGCTTTCATCGTTCTGGCGTTTTTATGGTTTTGAAGTCTTTATCGCTGCCGTAGGCGCCTGCGTGATAGCGATGGCGCGACCCATGGGAATGTATGTGGGCATAGCGGAAGTGACAGCGGTCATGCTGGTGGGCGTGTCCTCAGTCTCCAACGGCTTTGGGCGGATTGTAGCGGGCATGCTCTTCGACAAGAAGGGTAGCATAGTCACCATGCGTACAGTGGGCGTTTTGGCGCTGCTAACGCCGCTGCTTATGCTTCTTTCCAGCGTAACAAACCAGCCGGCGCTCTTTGTGCCAGGCATTATGCTGGCCGGTTTTTCCTATGGTTTTACGCCCGTTTTGTCCTCGGGCTTTATGGGTAAAACCTACGGGATGAAGAACTTCCCGCTCAACTTTAGCGTAGCGTCGACCTTTCTCTTCGTGGCTTCTTTCTCAGCCACGGTTGGAGGTTGGCTATACGGGGCTTCGGGTGGCTTTAACGCGGTGTTCATCTTTATGGCAGTTCTGGGTGCGCTGGGCATTGTCATGGCCGAAACGCTCAAGTCGGTTTAGGGCGCGCGGCTGCTAAAAATACACATTGTGAGCGGCTTAACAAAAAATCCACAAAGTATTAATAAAACTTTCAGAAAGGATTGACAAACGACACGAAAAAGGTGTACTATGTATCTGTGGTATTGTTCAGTTTTCATACCGTGTAGTGTACTTTTGGAATTCCAAACATCTTGGAAGAGGAGTGTTTTCTTTGAACAATGGGCGAGAAACGTTTAGCAACAAATTAGGGTTTATTATCGTCTCCGTAAGCTGTGCTATCGGCCTTGGCAATATCTGGCTGATGCCCTATCGTGCGGGCACCTACGGCGGTGCGCTGTACATCTTTTTGGTGGCGGCGTTTATCTTCCTTTTCGCGGTACCCGTTTTGCTCACAGAGTACACTGTTGGCCGCGGCAGCGGACAGTCCGGTGCAAAAGCTTTCGAAGTGCTGCCTCCCGGCGGTTTTTGGAAGTCTAACGGCTATATAGGCATTATAGGCAACTACGTGCTACTTATGTTCTACGTCATGATTTGTGGTTTTGCACTTGCGTACCTGGGCAAGGGTGTTACAGGCTCACTTATCGGCCTGCCACCGGAAGAGATTACAGCCGCATGGGGCGCGCTTACGGGCAGCGCGGGCCAAAGCTGGCTCTACATGTTCGTAATAGTAGCAGCGGGTATGGCTGTTACCTACGTGGGCCTGAGGAAAGGCATTGAGCGTATAGGCAAAATTATGATGGCCATATTCTTTGTGCTTATCGTTATCTTGCTTTTCCGTGCGGTTACTCTGCCTGGCGCTGGCGAGGGTCTTCGCTTCCTGTTTGTTCCCAGCCTTGACGCTATGCGGGAGCACGGTACGTTCAGAATTCTCCACATGGCAATGGGTCAGTCGCTGTTCTCCCTGTCCGTCGGCATAGGCTCAATGACTGTTTTCGGTAGCTATGTTAACAGAGACCGTAAGCTGTTCAAAGACGCATTCACAGTAGGCGCACTTGACTTAAGCATCATAGTCCTCTGCCTGCTAATGATCTTCCCGGCTGCGTTTGCATTTGGCATCCCTGCAACTGCCGGTGAAGCACTGCTCTTCGTAACACTGCCGAACATCTTCAACGCTATGCCGGCTGCGTATGTATGGTCGCTGCTGTTCTACGTTGGCTTGGCGTTCGTTGCCTTCTCTACCGCAGCCGCTGTTATGGAAAACCTCACAGCTATCGGTATGGATAAGTTTGGCTGGACGCGTGGTAAGTCCGCTATAGTCAATTTCTTCTTGCTGCTTGCCCTCTGCACACCTTCCGCGTTTACCCGCAACATTTGGTTCGGGTTCTCGCCCGGCCCATTCCCGCACCTGGGCGCGTTCTTCACCTTCCTGGCCATGGAAATCATCCTGCCCATAGGCGCGCTGCTCTACGTGCTGTTCTGTACCAGCAAGAAGGGCTGGGGCTGGAAGAACTTCTTCGCGGAAGCTAACGCTGGCACCGAAGGCTGGACATTCCCCGCAGCACTACGTTTTTACATGACCTTCATTCTGCCGATTATCATTGTACTCGTACTCGTATTCGGCCAGATACAAAGATGGGTTCTCGGCCCCATGGGAATTCTGATCTAACGCTTTAAACTTTTCGCGACCTCTTCGGAAATCTCCATTTATCTGCATGACAAAATGGACGCCTTGCTGGTATTTGGCTTGATTTCCGGAGGGGTTTGCTATTTCTAATCTTGATAAGGAGCGAAAATGCTATGGCAATGCGCTATATTCCAGAGCCCTTCCGCATTAAAATGGTCGAGACCATTAAAGTGTTGACCAGAGAGGAAAGAGAGCAAAAAATCAAGGATGCACAGTATAACGTGTTTAAGCTAAAGGGCGAAGACTGCTACATCGACCTTCTCACTGACTCCGGTACTGGCGCCATGAGCCATGACCAATGGGCAGGCATTATGCGAGGAGACGAAGCCTACGCGGGCGCAAACAGCTATTTTAACCTGCTTAAGGCAGGTCAAGATATTTTCGGCTACGAATATATCCAGCCGGTGCATCAAGGCCGTGCAGCTGAAAAAGTACTTCTGCCTCTTCTTCTCTGCGAAGGCAAGTTCGCGATATCCAACATGTTCTTTGATACAACCCGTGCCCACGTAATTCTTACAGGTGCAAGACCGATAGACTGCGTGGTTGCAGAGGCCAAGCAGCCTGCTGCACGCGCACCGTTTAAGGGTAATATGGACAACGCTAAGCTGGAAGCGCTTATCAAAGAGAAGGGCGCGGACAAAATCGGCGTCATTATCACAACCATCACCAACAACTCCGCGGGCGGCCAGCCGGTTTCCATGCAGAATATCCGGGAGACTGCGGCCATCTGCAAAAAGTACAATATCCCTTATTGCATTGACGCAGCCCGCTACGCTGAAAACTCGTTCTTTATTAAGCGTGACGAGCCTGAATTCAAGAACAAGTCCATGAGAGAAATTATCCGGGAGACATTCAGTTACGCCGACATGTTTACACTGTCCGCCAAGAAGGATGGCATCGTAAACATGGGCGGTCTGTTGGGCGTTAAGGATGAAAAATCTAAGCTTGTAACCGATATAAAAGCTCAGTGCATTAACTACGAAGGTTTTTACACATACGGCGGGCTTGCGGGACGCGACATGGAAGCCCTGGCTGTCGGCCTTTATGAGGGCATAGACGAAGACTTCCTGAGATACCGCATCGGGCAGATGGAGTACATTTCATCTCGCTTAGAAGATGCGGGCATAGCGCATCAAGTCCCAGTTGGCGGCCATGGAGTATTTATCGACGCGGCTGCGATGCTGCCCCACATCCCGTACAACGAGTTCCCTGCCCAGGCTCTTGTAATCGAGCTCTACAAAGAAGCGGGCATACGCTGCTGTGACATCGGCTCCTACATGCTCGGCAACAATCCCGACACCGGGGAACAGCTCAAATCCGAGTTTGAGTTCGCCCGCATGGCTGTGCCCCGCCGTGTGTACACTCAAGCACATTTTGATATAGTGGCCGACGCACTGATAGCCGTCAGCAAACGTGCAAAAGAGATTAAGGGTTACCGCATTACCTGGGAGCCACCGATTCTAAGGCACTTCCAAGCTTCTCTCGAGCCTATACGTTAGTCTGCATAGTCAAAAAATACGTGATGCTGACAGTCGGCATCACGTATTTTTTGACTTTTTCTTACGATGAATGTATAATTATTAAACGTTTTCGAAAGGGGGGACGACTACACTATGGCTAAAGTTGAAAAATTGAGTATGCGTGCGCAGTGCTACGAGATTATTAAAGAGAAAATTTTGCGCCAGGAATACGGTCTTGGCGAATATATCAATATTGCTTGTTTGTCGACCGAGCTGTCTGTAAGCAACACGCCTATACGCGAGGCATTGTCTCAGCTGGAGGCGGATGGCCTTATTACTTCGTCGCTAAACGCTAAGCCACAGGTAATATTCTTTACGCCGACCAGCTTTAAGAATATTGTTCAGTCTATATATATTCTCATGAAGGGTGCATATGAGCTCTGTGTGTTGGAAAACCGAATACCGAACCTTCTGCCAAAAATGGAGAAAAGCCTTGCCTTGCAAGAAGAGTTGATGGCCGATGGTGACCAATATAAATTTGTCGAAGAACTAGTATGCTTTGATCAAATCATTTTTGATGTTTTGGAGAACCCACACCTGCTATTCTTGTTCAAGAGACTGTCGCACATACTGTTTCTTATGTATAGCATTAACCTCCAGAGAAGTGGCTGGAAGCATTCCCGCAGTGTTAGCGAGCACCGCGTAATTGTTGACACGATTGTAAGCGGAGACCACAAGAAGGTTGAGCAGCTGCTTTACGAACACTACCGCCAATCTTATGAAGGTCCCGCCACGCCACCTGAATTCGGCGTGTGAGTGAATTTGTTCACCAGAAAGCTTATAAACTAGATAGGAGATGGTACAAATGTACACTATTAGACCTCCCTGTTAAACTCTAAATCAGCCTAGGGTCCGAGGTCCTCCAAATAGGTCTATGTAATTTAGATGTAATAAAATTTTGGAGGAAAAGAAAATGGGAACGTTTAATACTAAAGCTTTATATATTTATAAGTTCATAAGTCAATGCCTACCAATATACGCTTTTTATACGATTTTGTTCATCGAAAGAGGAAAGTCAGTCACTGATATTGCTGTGTTGATTGCGCTTTGGAGCGTGTTCACCATAGTGTTTGAAGTTCCTTCCGGAGTTTTAGCGGATAGATGGAACAGAAGAAATATGCTTGCCATAGCGGCGGTGTTGCAGGGCGTATGTTTCATCATATGGTTTTTTTCGCATACATTTTTTATGTTCGCCATTGGGTTTGTTTTTTGGGCTGTCGCGGGAGCGTTTACTTCCGGAACGGAAGAGGGCTTGATCTATGACAACTTGAAAAGCGATGGGTGCGAAGGTGACTTCACCAGAGTGTATGGCAAGGCCCAATTCTATGCAAACATTGGTACTATTGTCGGGATTGCCTCAGCGGGTGTTATCGCCAGCTTTATCGAGATAGAAACGATTGCATTGTTATCGGCCGCGATATGTTTTGTCAATGTGATATTTGCCTTGCAAATCAGAGAGAGAAACCTTTATTCAGAGCGAGTGCACGAAGTATCTACGGGCTTTTTCAAGACATTCAAGGAAGCAGGCGTTTTTATCAAAGGGAGCAAGGTTGCTCTTGTATCTATTTTGTTTTTAGTGTTCTTCGCAGGTCTTGGAAACTATCTGGATGAATTCGACGCTCTCATTATCAACGATTTAGGGCTCGGCAATATATGGGTTAGCGCTATTTTAACTGTAAGGTTTGCCTTTGTTGCTTTGGGCGACATTCTCGCGCCGATGGTACAAAAGAAGGTCTCTTCCATTAAGCAGATATTTCTTCTTAACGGATTGGGTTGTGCGCTCCTAGCAATCTTTGCCGCAGTGTGGAATCGGTATGCAATTCTGATTTTCGGCATATCTTTTATGGTTATGGCAATAGCGGAGATTTTACTGGTAAACGCGCTGCAAAACGAGATAAAGGAAGAAGGTCGAGCAACGGTAATGTCGTTTTATAGCATAGGGCAAAATGCAGCAATGATTTGCTTTACCTTGGTCTATGCACTGCTAGCCGGGATATTTACCTTGCAGCAGGTCTATCTCATGCTTTCTATTTATGGGATTGTAGGAGGGTTGGGCTTTTATTTGTTGCTTAGGGTAATCAGAGTTAGAACCTAGCTTGTTTGCTTTCGGACTGTAAATCAGGGCCACCTGCGGGGCGGGTGGTCTGCTCTATACCTATAAGGAGATGATGCCAGTAGTGCTCGAGGGCGCAACAGTAGAGTGTTGCTTCCTTGAGTAATTGCAATGAGCACGCGCAAACATTTTGTCGAGCTAAAGTGCCATATATACATCGCGTAATAGCTGGTATTTAGTAAGAAGTGCACAGCTTTACGATAATGTGTAAAAAAATAGTGAATTATAATTGGATTTGTGATATGCTTTGAGACGATAGTACAAATCGAATCATAATAGTTCCCAGAAAAGTATGGAGGAGATTGCTGTGTTTGCTTATTTATTTTTTAATCCCGTAACGCTCTCAGTCGCAGTCATGATCACGCTCTGTCTGCTCAAGTTCAACATCATACTGTCGGTCCTGATAGCTGCTGTTTTCGCGGGTTTGTATGCGGGGATACCACTGAGCGGCACTGCGGCTGACCCCGGTGTTATGCAAAGTTTTATCACCGGCATGGCTGCAATGAACAACATCGCGCTGGCCTACATTTTGCTCGGAGCTCTGGCCTATGCGCTCCAAGCTTCCGGGCTCGCTACAAAGTTCGCCAATGCCTTAAATCGGCTTTTCGGTAAGACCGGGTGGCTGTTCTTGCTGGTTCTTGCAATAGTTGCCAGCTTTTCCCAAAACTTGATTCCAATTCACATCGCATTTGTTCCGATCTTGGTTCCCCCGTTGCTTGCTATGATGAACAAGCTGAAGATTGACCGCCGGGCCGCTGCCTGTTCGATTGCCTTTGGCCTTAAGGCTCCGTACATCCTGTTGCCCTTCGGATTTGGCCTAATCTTCCACAATATCCTGCGCGACAATATCACCGAGAGTGGTTTGGATGTGGCGGGTACCGCGATTTGGCCGTACATGATCCCGCTAGCCGGTGCTATGTTCCTCGGCTTGCTGATCGCAATTTTCATAACATATCGCAAGCCCCGGGAGTACGAGGACAAACCTCTTCTCGTGGCTGCAGAAGTTGATGAAGGCGATATCAAGGGCGAATTCAAACTCAAGCATTGGGGTGCGCTTCTCGGTGCCTGTGCCACTTTCGGTATGCAGATCTGGGCCAACGCCACTTTCCCTGGCTCTCCTCTCTGGGCGCTTTCCCTTGGTGCTACAGCAGCGCTACTGATAATGTTCATATTCGGCACACTCAGCCCGCGCAGAGAAAAGCTGAACGAGGCGATCAAAGGTGGTATCGGGCTGATGGGCTTTATTGCCTTCATCATGCTGGTAGCTGCCGGTTATGCAGGTGTTCTCCGCGCAACCGGAGGCATTCAAACACTTGTTGATGCCGCGCTTTACGTTGCGGGTGGCAATATGCTCCTCTCGCTGATTGCCATGCAAATCATCGGTCTATTGATTACCATGGGTATAGGCACATCTTTCGGCACGATTCCCCTCATCGCCGCAGTATTTGTGCCCTTTATGATGGGAATGGGCTTCTCCCCGGCGGCTATCATTGTGACTATCGCTGCCGCGGGTGCCACCGGTGACGCCGGTATGCCCCAATCCGACACAGCGCTTGGCCCGACCGCAGGTCTGGACGCCGACGGGCAGCATGACCATATTAAAGACACCTGCTTTCCGACCTTTATGCACTTCAACTTCCCGATAAAGATTGTTGGCATTATTGCGGCTATGATTTTGGCCTAAGCGACAACAAAGCGAAGTCCCTCACCGACGTAAAGCGGTGAGGGACTTTTGGTATTAACTAAGGTTGCGCCTTGCTGGGCACGCTAGCTTAGACTTTAGTCAGAACATAATTGTCGGCCAGCTCGCCGGTTATGGGGTCTCCGGACATATCCAATTGGATGATTCTGCCTTCGCTCACAAAGTAGTATGGCGGCCAGGTGTTCACATCCAGCCTGATTATATTACCGGTTTCATCCCACTCGAAGGTGCCGCTCGAGTACCCAATGCGCTCGCTCCACTCTTCCCAAGTGCCGTCGCCGATTTCGGGCATCTCCATATCGCCGATCAGATGCTCATAGGTCAGCGAATGCACCTCTCCCAAGCCTTCGACGTAGCTCAACGATATTTGCACTCTTATACCCATCCCTGACGCGGAGGGTACGATGCCCTGATAGGTTCCGGCCCAGTCCAGGCTGTTGCGTGCGTTGTGGTGATGATAGGCTGCCTCAGTTTCCTCGTCATCTGCGATATATTCCGGTGTAGATTGTTCCAATTCGGGCAGCGGCTCAGGTTGTTCGGTTTGCTCGGGTGCGGGCGTTGCCGGCGGCGGTGTAGGATTCGTATTTGCGGGCGAGCAGCCGCTAATGGCCACCGCTAGAACGAGAACCGCGATTAACAATAACTTAATTTTCATTTAATTGTCTCCTTTTTGCTTAAAGTGTGCCTTGAAACTTATTGCCACCCCACCGCGGTGCGACAAGTAGTTTCAAAGCACACTTTGGTTAATGGATTTATATTACACTATTCCCCCGAAAAAGCAATGGTATCGCACGGAGCCCTAAATAAATATAAGCAACGTGACACATAACAGAATAAACGTGAGCGTCGAAAGCATAAAAGCAACGTTTGCAAAGGCGACGTCCTTGTCAAATTCCTTCGCAAAAATAACTGAAATAAGGCCGGCCGGCAAAGCCGTTATAAAAGTAGACAGAAGAGTGAGTTCTAAACTCATACCAATAGTAATAAATATAAAAAATACAACCGTGGGTAGCGCGAACGTTTTTACGGCGACAGAAATAATCGCATCGCGGTCAATATTTCTTAGCGCGCTGGTATGCTGGGCGAGCAGGCTGCCGATGCAGAGTAGGGCCAGTGGAACGGTCATGTTTGCCAGCATGTCAATGGGAGGGCGTATGATATCCGGAATCTCAAGGCGCAGTCCAGCAAGTGCGAAGCTTACGACTATCGCAACAAAGCAAGGGTTCATAACAACTTTAAGCGTTTGCTTAACACTGCGTGTGCCTGCAAACATCGAGTAGCAAAGAGACCACAAGAAGACGTCCTGAACAACGCTAAATAGGATTGTAAGCCTTACCCCCCAACTGCCAAAGAAATAAAAAATGAACGGCAGTCCTACAAAAGAGGTGTTACCTATTATCATATTGAGAGCGATTGTTTCTTTTCGGGCTGTGTTTTGGTAGCGTCGCAGCGCATAGCGCGCGGCCAGGTAGACCGGAAGGGTGTATGCCACAGCAAATACCGAGACGAACAAAGTGTCCTGCGAGGAAATCTCGCTGTCCATGCCTGAGAACGAGACCAAAATGAGCGCCGGCATACAAAGGTTGAACAGCAGCTTGGGGATGTTGTCGAATGCCTTGACGCCAAAGCCCTTCCTGACGAGCAGGTAGGCAATCAGAATCAAGGCTAAAAATGAGAAGTTTTCAGCTTGTGGCATAGCCACCCTCCTGTTCCAGCGGGACTGTGGAACTTTTGAACTTGCTTTTACCGGCGCCGTTTTGTATTATGTAGTAAGGTTAGGGGTGACGATATGGGCATTTGGTTTCTTTATGCTGCCGGTGCTGCAGTGTTTGCGGCCATGACAACGATTCTGGCAAAAATTGGCCTCAAGAATGTGGACTCGCATTTGGCTACGGCAATACGCGTTATAGTGGTCTTCGCGTTCGCTTGGCTGATGGTGTTTATCGTAGGCTCGGCCGGCGAAATACGGCAGGTTGACGGCAGAACATGGGTTTTTCTTATATTGTCGGGTCTTGCGACAGGCGGGTCTTGGCTCTGTTTTTTCCGTGCTCTCCAGCTGGGGAAAGTCAACCAGGTAGTGCCGATAGATAAAAGCAGCACCATCATGACCATGATTTTGGCGTTCATCTTCCTTAGAGAGTCCCTGAGCGCCCTTACGGTTGTCGGAATGGTCCTCATGGCCTTGGGAACATGGATGATGCTGGAACTAAAAAAAGCGAAAGATATGTCATGTAAAGACAATGAACCGGGCGAAAAAATCAGCCGCCATGGCTGGCTCTTTTTTGCGCTACTTGCGGCGGTATTTGCCAGCTTGACAGCAATTCTAGGCAGGGTTGGTATCGAGAATATCGAGGCTAACTTGGGTACGGCCATAAGAACAATGGCGGTTATCCCCATGAGCTGGCTTATGGTATTCATCACCGGCGGGCAGAAGGACATCAAAAAAATAGACCGCAGCAGCTGGGTGTTTCTTCTTCTGTCGGGTGTAGCGACCGGGGCTAGCTGGCTTCTTTTCTACCGGGCGCTGCAGCTGGGCAATGCAAGCCACGTGGTGCCTATCGACAAGCTGAGCATTGTGCTCACCATGGGATTCGCCGGCCTGTTTTTGAAAGAGCGCTTCTCTAAGCGAAGTCTCGCGGGGCTGGTGCTTCTGACGACCGGCACCTTGCTTCCGATACTTCTTGCGTAGCCATGCAGTATTGCGCTTAGCCGCCCGCAAAGCTCGTCAAATCCTTGACCACTTCCCCTGCGATTATCAGCCCCGCTGCCGAGGGAACAAAGGCGTTGCTCCCCGGGATCTGTCGCCGGTGGGTGCAGTTTCGGGTAACCCCGGGCGGGCAGACGCAGCCGGTTTTGCAGCTGGCGCGCATATCGCCCTGAGGGGTCAGAGCCGCCTCTTTGGAATAGACCACCTTCAGCCTCGGGATTCCCCGCCTGCGCAGCTCACTGCGCATAACCCTGGCGAGCGGGCAGGTTGAGGTATCGTATATGTCGGCGACCTCAAGGGCGGCGGCGTCGACTTTGTTTCCGGCACCCATAGAGCTTATTATCGGTATGTTGCCCTCACTTGCGCGCTGCGCTAGCTCGAGTTTGCCCGCCACGGTGTCAATCGCGTCGATGATGTAATCGTATGGTGTAAGATTGACTTTTGCCGCGTTCTCAGGTAGGTAAAACACCTTGTAGGTGTTGACCATGCAGTCGGGGTTGATTTCGAGCACGCGTTCTTTGGCGGCGTCAACCTTGTAGAGCCCGACAGTTTTTCGGGTGGCGTGCAGCTGTCGGTTTAGGTTTGTCACGCAAATTTTGTCGTCGTCGAACAGGTCAAGCCTCCCCACTCCGCTGCGGGCAAGCGCTTCCACGGCGTACCCGCCAACGCCGCCAATGCCGAAAACGGCGACAGACGATTTATACAGCTGAGACATCCCGTCTTCCCCGAATAAAAGCTCGGTGCGGGAGAATTGATTTAGTGGCATATAAAGCTCCTTGTACTAAAGATAAATGCGTTATTAGGCCGCCCCTATCATATCACGCATGCCTGCTAAAATCAATCGGAGCTTGTACAGATAGACACAACTCCCCCTTGACAAGCCCACCCATATATGATACGATTTCCCAGGTGGTGATTGAAGCATGATGTGGATAGGTTTTGACATATGCAGCAATGAAAGAGCGCGGCAGGGAAGCCCGCTCCCTACTTCAATTCAATATTTCGTTTTTTAATCTCCTTTACATGTGGGAGATTTTTTATTTGCTCTACGAAGCGTAATAACACAGGCATTTATTACAGAGAGGAGAATTCAAGTTGGAGTTAAAAGGTAGGCATCTCATTGAACCCTCGGATTTAACCGTTGAAGAAATGGAGGGGCTGTTTGACGAGGCGGAGCGAATTGTCGCAAATCCCGAGTCCTACGCCGAAGTGTGTAAGGGCAAGCTGCTGGCGACGTTGTTTTATGAACCGAGCACAAGAACCCGCTTCTCGTTCGAGGCGGCTATGCTGCGACTAGGCGGGAAGGTAATCGGCTTTTCTGAGCCGAACTCAAGCGCTGTGGCAAAGGGCGAGAGCATAGCTGACACCATAAGAACGGTGGAGTGCTACGCCGACATAGCCGTAATGCGCCACCCCAAAGAAGGCTCGGTGCTGGTGGCCTCAAGACAGTCGGATATGCCTGTCATCAATGCCGGGGACGGTGGGCACCATCACCCAACCCAGACCCTGACCGACCTTTTGACCATAAGGCTCGAGAAGGGCGGCTTTGACGGCATCACGGTGGGGCTGTGCGGTGACTTGAAGTTCGGTCGGACAGTGCACTCGCTGATACAAGCGCTAACCCGCTACACAGGTGTGCGCTTCATAATGATTTCGCCTCAGGAGCTGAGCGTACCCGAATACGTGCGCGAGAAGATAAGAAAATCCGGCATGGAGTTCGAGGAGACCCACGACTTGCGGCAGTCTCTGCCAAAGCTCGATGTGCTCTATATGACCCGGGTGCAGCGCGAGCGCTTCTTCAACGAGGAAGACTACATCCGGCTCAAGGACAGGTATATACTCGACGCGGGCAAGCTTAAAGACGCTAAGCCAGACCTTATGGTACTGCACCCACTTCCGCGTGTGAACGAGATCGCTGTCGATGTGGACAGCGACCCGCGAGCGCACTATTTTAGGCAGGCTAAGAACGGAATGTACGTGAGAATGGCGCTGCTGATGGCGCTGCTTGGTGTGAAAGGAGAATAACCATGGAAGTTAAGAGTATAGCTAACGGAGTTGTTATTGACCATGTGCGCGCCGGGTTCGGGATGAAGGTGCTGGAGTACCTGAACGTCGATACAGGGAGCGATACAGTTGCCCTGTTGATGAATGTTGCCAGCAGAAAACATGGGCGTAAGGATATCATCAAGCTTGAAAATGTCGAGAGCGTAGACCTGAATGTGTTGGGGCTTGTGGACCACAATGCGACCGTGATTCACATAAGGGACAGCAAGGTTGTGGAGAAGGTAAAGCTTTCGTTCCCGACAAAGGTCAAGAATGTAATAACCTGCAAAAATCCGCGCTGTGTTACATCCATTGAGGCCGTGCCGCATGTATTCCACCTTGCGGATGATGAAGGCCGGTACCGGTGCGAATACTGCGACAACATAGTAAAAGCCGATGAGAACTGAACAACTGCTAATCGCCGGCGGTAAAGTCGTAGACCCTTGCGGCAACATATGCCAGGAGCGCGACATACTTGTCGCCGGTGGCGTGATAATGCCGCTCGATGAAAAAGGCTCAGACTGCCGGGTGTTTGACGCCACCGGGATGATTGTCGCCCCAGGGCTAGTAGACCTGCACGTCCACTTCCGGGAGCCGGGCGGCGAGCACAAAGAGGACATTGCCACCGGGAGCCGGGCGGCGGCGCGGGGCGGCTTTACCACTGTTTGCTGTATGCCGAACACCTCGCCTACCATTGACTGTCGGGAATTTGTCGAGCGTGTGGCCGGGCGGGGCAGAGAAGTCGGCCTTGTCAACCTGCTGGTGGTAGGTGCGCTGAGCAAAGGCCTGAAAGGCTTAGAGCTCACCGATTTTGCACAGATGCTGGCAGGTGGTGTATGCGCTCTCTCGGACGACGGCAAGACGCTGATGGACGACGCGTTGATGCATGAGGCTGCCCACCAGGCAAAAGAGCTGGGTCTGTTCATTACCGACCACTGTGAAAACCACAAAACCATCGCAGGCGGCGTTATCAACGAGGGCGAAACTTCGCAGAAGCTTGGCGTGTGCGGAATCCCCAACAGCTGCGAAGCCGACATCGTAGCCCGCGATATTGAGCTCGCGCGGCGAACCGGTTGCCACATACACTTGCAGCACATAAGCGCGAAGGAAAGCCTCGAGCTTATCCGGGAGGCGAAGGGCCAAGGACTGCCCATCACCGCCGAGACGGCGCCCCATTACTTCACCCTGACTGATCGGGTGATTCTTACCCGCGGCGCAAACGCGAAGATGAACCCGCCGCTGCGTACCGAGGCCGACAGGAAGGCTGTAATCGCGGCCTTAATTGACGGCACCATTGACGCGATAGCCACCGACCACGCTCCCCACTCGGCGGAAGAAAAGGCCCAGCCTCTTGACCGGGCGCCCTTCGGCGTGGTAGGCTTGGAGACAGCATTCGCGGTGGGCTACACGCAGCTCGTGTTGCCGGGTCACCTGACCTTGCCCGAGCTGCTGCGGCTGATGAGCGCAAACCCGGCAAGAATACTCGGCTTGGGGCGCGAGGGTCTTGCGACAGGCGCACCGGCCAACCTCGTGGTATTTGACGTTCGCGAGCCGTACACGGTGGATAGCGGCCAGTTCGCGTCCAAGGGCAGGAACACGCCGTTTAGCGGCATGAAGGTGCATGGCCGTACAATGCTCACCGTCTGCGGCGGCAAAGTAAGCTTTGAGGAGGTAAGCAAGTGATTGACAGGCTGATTGAGAGAATAGAAGCCCTGGAAGCTCCCATAGTCGTTGGGCTCGATCCGACCCTGGAGATGATACCCGAGCGCCTCAAGCAGGGTGACTCACTAGAGGCGATAGCGGGGGCGCTGACCAAATTCAACCGAGAGATTATCGATGCTGTGCACGATCTTGTGCCCGCTGTTAAGCCCCAGATTGCTATGTACGAACGCTACGGCATCGAGGGCCTGCAGGCATACGTTGCCACGGCGGAGTATGCCAAAAGCAAGGGCCTGCTGGTCATCGGCGATATAAAGCGCGGTGATATTTCCAGCACGGCGGCGGCTTATGCGGCCCACATCGGCGGCACACAGGTGGGGAGACAGACGCTCTTCCCTTGGGCGGAAGACGCCGTAACTCTGAACCCATATCTTGGTGGCGACAGCGTGACCCCATTCTTAGATGTGTGCGCAGCCCAAGAAAAGGGAATATTCCTGTTGGTCAAGACCAGCAATCCGGGCAGCGGGGATTTGCAGGATCTGCGACTCGAGTCCGGCAAGTTAGTTTACGAGCACGTTGCCGACCTGGTGTCGGGCTGGGGAGAGGGTCTTGTGGGTGCGCGCGGTTACAGTAAGGTGGGCGCGGTAGTGGGCGCAACCTTCCCCGAACAGGGCCGTGCGCTGAGAGCGCGGATGCCTCACACATTCTTCCTGGTGCCGGGGTACGGGGCCCAGGGTGGCTCTGGCAAGGACTTGCGCGGCTTCTTCGACGCGAATGGCCTTGGCTGCATTGTGAACTCTTCCCGTGGAATTACCGCCGCCTGGAAAAAGAACGAGCGTTTTGGCGAAAACAATGTAGGCGCTGCGGCCCGAGAAGCTGTAATAGCCATGAAAAATGATCTGCGGGAGGCAATTTCGTGAACAAGATCGTCACCGCCGAGATAGCTGAGAACAGCGAGATCGCTAAAGAGATGTTCAGGTTGCGCCTAAAGCTTCCCGGCGACTACCCCCGCCCAAAGCCGGGGCAATTCGTCAACCTCTACCTAAACGACGCAAGCTTGCTGCTCCCGCGGCCAATCAGCGTTTGCGACTACGAACAGGGCTTGCTGACACTGGTGTGTGCCGTGGTTGGTAAGGGCACCGAGATGATTTCAGGCTATGGCGTGGGTACGAAAATCCGGGTCTCGACCCCGCTGGGCAACGGCTTTTCCACAGGCGGCTCCGGTCATTACCTGCTGGTCGGTGGGAGTTTTGGTGTAGTGCCTCTGCTGCTCTTGGCTAAGGAGTTGGCAGCGCAGGGCCGGACAGATGTACGAGCATTTTTGGGTTTTTACGACGAGACCCTAATAGTTGAAGAATTCCCTTGTGTCGTTGAGGTCGCGACAGACGTTGGTTCCTGCGGTTTTAAAGGCAATGTAGTTGAACTGTTAGAGTGCAGCGAAATCCCCGTCGGTACGCAGATTCTTGCGTGTGGCTCAAAGCCGATGCTGTGCGCGCTCTCAAAGTTCGCCGCCGAGCGTGGGCTATATTTGCAAGTCTCGATGGAAGAGCGGATGGGCTGTGGCTACGGCGCCTGCGTGGGTTGTGTCTGCAAGACCACCAAAGGCAACCGCAAAGTTTGCGATGACGGCCCGGTATTTGACGCCAGCGAGGTGATTTGGGATGAGTAACCTGCAAATAGACTTCTGCGGACAGCAGCTGCAAAACCCGATTATCACGGCTTCTGGTACGTTTTCGGCCAGGGGGAGCGGCAGCTTCTACGATTTTTCGCGGCTGGGCGCTGTCACCTCAAAAGGTGTGGCAATCGACCCATGGCCGGGCAACCCAACGCCGCGAGTAGCCGAGACCCGCAGCGGTATGCTAAACTCTATAGGTCTGGAAAACCCCGGTGCGGTGAGGTTTATCGCCGAAGAGCTGCCGGTTATAAAAAATGGAATCGGCGGCTCTGGCACTAAGATTATCGCCAACCTGGCCGGACGCACAATCGAGCAGTACGTAGAAGTCGCCCGGCTGCTCGATGCCGCGGATGTGGACATGCTCGAGCTTAACATCTCCTGCCCGAATGTCAAGGAGGGCGGGGTGGCCTTTGGCACTTCACCACAAGTGGCGGCAAAGGTTACCGAGGAAGTCCGCCGGGTGGTGGCAAAGCCGCTGATAGTTAAGCTGTCACCAAATGTGACCGACATCTGTGAGATAGCCAAGGCGGTTGAGGCCGCCGGCGCGGACGCGATCTCCATGATAAATACCCTGACCGGGATGCGAATAGATGTAAAAAATCGCCGACACATTCTCGCTAACAAGGTTGGTGGTCTTTCGGGTCCGGCGGTGTTGCCGGTGGCAATACGGATGGTCTACCAGGTATCCGGTGCGGTCAAGATACCAATCCTGGGTATGGGCGGCGTCATGACCGGTGAGGACGCTGCTGAGTTCCTGATGGTGGGGGCCAGTGCGGTTGCCGTTGGCACGGCGGCTCTGGTTGATCCCACCGCCCCGGTGCGAATACTAGATGAGCTCAGCGACTTTATGGACAAACACGGCTTTGCGGACATACAGGCAATCAAGGAGGTGCGGCATGGATTATAAATCGGAATTTATAGCGTTTATGGCAAGGGCAGGTGCGCTCACATTCGGTGACTTTGTGACCAAGAGCGGGCGCAACACGCCATACTTCGTGAACACAGGCAAGTACAGCCAGGGCGAGCAGATCGCGCAGCTGGGTAGCTTCTACGCCGAATGCATCATGGACAATGTAAAAATTGTGCCGGGCGAAAAGATCGTTCTATTTGGCCCGGCTTACAAGGGTATAACCCTTGCGGTGGCCACAGCGATAGCGCTTGCCGGGCGGGGCATAAACGTCAGCTACAGCTTCAACCGCAAGGAGGTCAAGGACCACGGTGAGGGCGGCTCACTGGTCGGGCACAAGTTGGTGAAAGGCGACCGGGTGCTTATCATCGAAGATGTAATAACAGCCGGCACCGCCGTGCGCGAAGTTTTGCCCATACTACGCGGTGCCGAGGTAGAGATAGCTGGCCTGGTAATCTCGGTGGACCGTATGGAACGTGGTACCGGCACGCGCACCGCCATACAGGAAGTGTGGGAAGAGCACAAAATCCCAACTTTCCCGATAGTGACCGTGCGAGATATTCTGGCATGCCTGCACAACTCTCCCCTCGACGGGAAAGTGTTGATAGACGATGAAGTGGCCGTGCGAATGAAGGCCTACATGAGCGAATACTGCGTTTAACTTTTGCAATTATCGTGGCTGCAATGCTATCCAGTCGTAGACAACCCGCTGATTAACTTCCTCCCAGCCCAGCTCGGGGTCGGTGAAGTATTCCCGCAATGCGGGCGCGAAGGAGTTTGACGCCCAACCGTGCGGGAACTCCCGATGCCGGCGGGGGAGTGCACGCCCCTGCGCTATATGCGCGAGCAGCTGGGTGTGCAGGGCGTTGCCGGTGGGCGCGGCAGTATCGCGGAAAGGCGAGAGCGCGCCGAACTCCTCGGCCAAAAAGGCGGCGCCGGTCTGGCTCCGGTAAAGCCAGGTGAGAAACTCGCGGGCAAGCGCCTTTGTGTCCTCGTCCGCGGCGGCGTTTACCACCCAGTAGGCAGGGGCGTGGGTGTAGACAAAACCCTGCTCGGCCCCTGGCAGAGGGATAGGCATTAGTGCAAAGTTGCCCTCAAGATCGGGGTTCGCGGCAATCAACCTGGGGTAGACCTCGGTACTCTGTTGGATTACCGCTACCCGCTCGGTGGCGAGGCCGTCTTCCAACTGTCTGGTTCGAGAGATGCCCGCAAGGGCCGCCCAGCTGCCTCCATGGGTGGTATACCGGGCCAGCAGGCTGACGTAAAGCCCCATGCCCGGGGCATCCGTGAAGGAGATAAAGGCTGCCTGAGCTGCAGCTGCTGAGCTCGCGAACTCGCCGCCAAGAGCAATGCTGGCCAGCTGGCGACTTAAAAATTCATCGTCCTGCCCGGGTAGAGAGGTGACCGACTCAAGCTCCGGGAACTCGGTGTTTAGCACGTTGCCCAGGGTTATCAGCGCGCGTAGCTCCCGCCAGGCGTCCTCCAGGGCGTCGAAGCTGTCGTCGGTTTCGGCAAGAGGGATTTCCGCTGCCTCAAAAATCCTGGTATTGACGATTAGCCCTACCCCTTCCACCGAGAAGGGTATCCCGAAAAACCGCTCACCGACGCTGACCGGCTCCAGGGTATCGGCGATAGCTTCATTTGCCCAGTAAAGGTCGGAAAGGTCATCCAGGTGTTCGGCAAGCTCCAGCATATCTCTGTGGCCGAAAATATGAAACAGGTCAACCCTGTTGCCATCCAGCAGGCGGGAGCGCAGCGCTGGGCCGTAGTCGCTCTCCCTCTCAACCGTATGCACGCTGACAAGTACATCGGGATGCTCAAGCATAAACAAGCGGGCTACCTGCAGCATCCGCTGAGAGTCCTCCCCCCTGGCGCTGAGGATAGAGAGCTGTCTTTCGTGCTCGGGTTCGGGCGGGGGCGGCTCGATTCGCACGGCGTAAACATGGGCCACAGGCGGCGCCGCGCAGGAGCCCATTGCCAAAAATGTATATAAAACGGTCAGCAGCAGCCAGACCATATGTGCGGCAGTAGTCAGCAATGCTATTCCCTCCAGGTGGAAAAATATATCACCTGATTATGGGAAGGCATCTGTGTGATTATTCGCACTTCTGGCCAAGACGCAGTTAAATATGCTATACTAAGGAGAAATAAAAGGACAAGGAGTGTTGCGCCATGGGGCGTCAGAGCGTGTTGATACTAAACTTCGGGGGCCAGCGCGACCAGCTTTTGGCCCGCCGGGTGCGCGGAGCCGGAGTTTTCTGCGAGGTTCGCCCGTGCACCATAAGCCTTGCGGAAATCGCGGAAAAGAATCCGATAGGTATTATATTTACCGGTGGACAGGGCGCTGCCGGCGAGCAAGGCTCTCCCACAGTTGACCCGGGCATCTATAGCCTTGGGGTGCCGATTTTGGGTATTGGCTATGGTGCACGGCTGATTGTACACCAGCTTGGCGGAGAGCTCTATGCTACGCAGAGGCACGAGTTTGCCGAGGCATCGGTAACTTTTGACAGCGCCAGCCCTCTATTCAAGGGCTTGGGGAGCGACCAGCGCGTTTGGATGAGTTTTGGCGAGCAGGCTGCAAGGTTACCCGAGGGCTTTGCCCCTGTCGGTGGAGTCTGCACAGATCACGCCGCATTTGAGGACGAGGCGCGTAAAATATTTGGGCTGCAGTTTCTCCCGGAAGCTGAGCAGACAGAGAACGGCCGGCAAATTCTGCATAACTTTCTGTTTGGAGTGTGCGGCGCGTCCGGCGACTGGACAATGGCCGACTACTCCCGCCAGGCAATAGACGAAATCCGCCAAAAGGTTGGACAGGGCAAGGTGCTGTTGGCCCTTTCCGGCGGGGTGGACAGCTCGGTGGTGGCGGCACTGCTCTCCAAAGCCGTCGGTCCGCAGCTGGTCTGCATCTTTGTCGACCACGGACTAATGCGCAAAAACGAGGGCGACGAGATAATGGCCGCCTTCAAAGATTGGGAGCTCAACCTTATACGGGTGGACGCCGGGCAGCGCTTTTTAGGTAAACTTGCCGGGGTGACCGACCCTGAACAAAAGCGGAAAATCATAGGCGAGGAGTTCATCCGGGTGTTCGAGGAGGAGGCCCGGGGTATTGGCAAGGTTGACTTTTTGGCACAAGGCACAATCTACCCGGATGTCATCGAATCCGGCGTGAAGGGCGACGTTGCGGTAAAGTCCCATCACAATGTGGGCGGGCTGCCCGACCACGTCGACTTCACCGATATTATCGAGCCGCTGCGCCCGCTCTTCAAAGACGAAGTACGTGCTCTCGGTTTGGTTCTCGGCCTGCCCGAGTATTTGGTCTGGCGGCAGCCTTTCCCGGGACCTGGTCTGGCCGTCCGGGTTATCGGCGAGATTACTCCTGAAAAGCTGGAGATATTGCGGGAGGCCGACTATATCTTCCGTACAGAGATTGCCAAAGCCGGGCTTGACCGAGAAATTGGTCAGTATTTTGCGGTCATCACCGATTTGCGCTCGGTGGGCGTGAAGAGCGAGGGCCGCACTTACGAGTACACTTTGGCGCTGCGCGCGGTTACTACCGGCGACTTTATGACGGCGCAATGGGCGCAGATTCCGTATGAAGTGCTGGGGGTGGTTTCGGCACGGATTGTGGATGAAGTGCGCGGGGTGAACCGGGTGGTTTATGATATTACGGGTAAGCCGCCGGCTACGATTGAGTGGGAATGACGATGCAAACAGCCACAAACCCTTTAACTATGCGGGTTTGTGGCTGCGATTTTTAGCTCGTGGCTCTATTTTGGCTCTAAAAACGAAAATCCGTCCTTGTGGCGATTCAGCTCGTCCGCTAAGTCGCGGCTCGTATCCGGGTACAGGTGAGCATAGGTTTTGTCTACCTCTGTTACTGTGTCGCCGATGCGGGCCGCTATTGCGTGCGAGCGGTACCCCAGCTTGATACACAGCGCGACATGGGAATGCCGTAGGTCATGTAGCCTAATGCGCTCAACGCCGGCCGCCTCTGCAATGCGGTCGAGTTCGGAGTTCATTGCACCTTTTTTGAAGTAGAGTATACGCTCATCGTCATCCATCTCATATACTCGGCCGATATACTCTATGAGTTCGTCATACAGGAAGTCGGGTATCGAAACCACCCGTACGCTGTTCTCGCTCTTAGGGTCATCGAATATGTCCTCGCCGTCCTCGGTCTTGAATGTATTGTCAATTCTGAGGGACTTGCTCTCGTGTATGATTTTGCGCGGTGTTAGCGCCAAGCATTCCCCTGATCGCATCCCGGTCCAATACAGCAGCATAAAAGCTAGATGGTAGACGGGCTTTTTCTCTGCCGCGATAACCTGGTTAAACTGGTCGAGCGTCCAGAACTTCATTTCATCGGCTTTCTTCTTGCCGATGCTTTTTACTTTGTGGCATGGGTTGTAAGGCAGGTTGTAAAATTCCACCGCAAAGTTGAAGATTGTTGATAGCGCAGAATTTATAGTTCGCAGATATGTCGGGGCGTAAGACTTCCCGCGTGGACACTTCTTGCCGAGCATCATGTTCTGCCACGCTCGAATGTCCGAGTTGTCTATCTCCGAAACAATACGATTGCCGAAGTACGGTAGAATGTGCTGTTCTAGCATGTTCTGCCTTGTTTTGAGTGTCGAGCTGCGGACGCGGTTTTTTCTATCCTCCATGAAAAGGCTTGTCATTTCACTGAATCGGATGTCCGGGAGCTTACTGCTCTTGCTTAGATATTCCCGCTCATATTCTTTCGCTTCACGCTGGGTCTTGAACCCGCGCTTTTTGTGCTTACGTTTTACTCCCTGCCAGTCGGTCGCATAGAACATGGCATACCAGGTCCCCCGCTGGTCGTCTTTATATGCGGGCATACGTGGCACTCCCCTTTTCCCCTGTTTGTTCTATACGTAGAACAAAATGCGATTATCGTTCTACCCGTCGAACAAAACGCTTGATTTTCATATAAAAGTTCATTCCTCAACAATACTCTAATTCCGTGCAATTCATGGTAGAGTTAATCATGAGTACAAGGCGAGTTTTGGCAGACACTATCTTCGGGGGTGTTTGCTACGAAACTCGACGTCGAAGAAATCCGCAAACAAAAAGGCATATCCCTGTCCGAATTGTCACGGCGCAGCGGTATTGCCAAATCGACTCTGTTCTACATAGAGTTGAACGCAACCGATCCAAAGCTAAGTACCATTTGCAAAATTGCTAAAGCACTTGATGTGCCGGCCGGAATGCTTTTTTCGTGTGATAAGTCGAAATATGATGCGTTCTAATCGTCTCCGCAGAGTGCTTCGACGTCCGCTTTTAATTTATGTGCTTCTTCCAACAATTGCAGCAAGAGAAGAAGCTCTTTGTTGGGGTTGTCGTTTGGGATTGTATGCGCCAGATCGTATATTGTCATGTGATTCTCAAAAGCAGCTTTTAATTATCGCCTTGTAAATCTTGTCATCCACCTCTATAAGGCTTTTTTTGCCGTCGTGGAATTCAATTGCAACTTGGTAAATGCCTTTGCTTTTGGCCGAAAGCCCGCCAGCAAGTATACCTACGGGGCCAAGTAGCGCCCCGCCAATAAGTCCGCGAGCAATGCCAGATGCAGCACTTTTGCGGTGTTCGTCTGTAACTACTTCGTAGGAGGCAACAGTTTCCTTACTTAATGTTGTTCCGCTTCCGTCTTCCTCGTTAATACTAAAAATCCCATGACTGATAGAAACAACTCCAAACATTACTGAAACACTGTATCCATCGTAATTGCCAGCGATAACCTTATTTTTAGATTTTGACATAGCTCCAACCCTCTCCATTTTCTAGCTTCACGCATGAATCATGTCGAATTTTATCGACCATCGTTCTCCATAGAGAACAACGTGCATGGTATAATTTACCTATAATAGACTGCGGGCATATGCAGACACTGTTTGTATATGAAAATCTACATTGAGAAAATTAGGCTGGAAAAAGGCCTTTCGCTTTCAGAGCTGGCAAGAATGAGCGGAGTTGTTAAATCGCATATTTCAAACATCGAAAGTGGGGACAAATACCCCACTCTTCCTACACTATGTAAAATTGCGAAGGCACTGGGGGTGCCGGCAGCGGAGTTGTTTTCCTGCGAGGATTAGCCCGCTAAAATAAAATCACGCAAAGCGATATTTTATAACTTATGGTATTTATTCCCAGCGAAAAGGGGTGTAAGATAGCACTATATAGGCACAAGGAATTTTCTACCCTATGGAGGGTCGGAACAAAATGCAAGGGACAACTAAATAGCAATGGAGGTTACGCTATGGACGTAAAAAACAGCATCCCCCGGACTCCCATTGAAAACACCTGCGACCCCTGCTACATACTGGCAAAAAGGATATATCAATTGCCACCCGGCAAACGCAAAGCTATTGTGATTCTGATTGATTCTCTGCAGCCTCAACAGCACCAAGAATCATCTTGCGCTCACGCGGACTAAGAGCCTTTAGCTTGCGCGCAAGTTCCAGCACATCATCATCAACCGGCTGCTCCTTAGGGGTGGCCGGCTCTTTGTCGTCTGACATACCAAGAATATAACTTGTAGTAGTGCTTAGGTAGTGAGCAATGGCTGCGAGCTTGTCTGCAGAGGGAACGGAACCTTTAAGCATATTGTCAACAACGCTCTTACTTAGTTTCAAATCCGTGACGAGCATTTTGTTTACTGTTGTTCCGCTCTCTTTTGCAAGGCGGTGAATCCTTTCTGCCCCCAAATTCAAATCCAAATCCAAAAAATCACCTCCTGCTTGATTTCTGTAAAAATACGGAGTATACTAAAAGAAAACGAAAGGATGGTTGCTGTGGATAATACAGAAATGAGACCCTTAGAATCCGATTTCTACGAAAAGAAAAAACTTGAAGCTATTCAACAACTCTACGAAAGCTATAGGAAGGCCAAACTCAAGCTAATCCTTACTTTCTGCGGCGGACTTTCTCTCTTATTGCTTGCCATTATCTTTGCTATTCTTGTTGAGATTGCTTAGCTATACCTAGCATCAAGCCATTTGCGATTGCGCTCTATCAAGTCCTTGTTTTTAATACATAACTCCCTAAGGTAATGTGGTACCTCTATCTCGTTTTTCTCCATGACTACCACAACTTGTTCAAGTTGAAAGCTGCTATTGACTATTGCCTCATGCATACGTTCTGACTCAGCCGCGGCATGTATTTTTTGGATTTGCCGTGAAAATGCATCATCATACGCGTTTAGCATAATGACGATGCACAGGACAACAAGCATTACAACTAGCACACTTAGGGCAATGATAATAAGGGTAGACCAAGCGATTTCATCCGAGGTGAATATCGCGCGAAATATGATGAGGCCAACAGGAGCAGCAAAAGTGACAAAAAGAAGCTGAAACGGCAATTTTGGCGGCTCAAGTTTCAACTGGTCACCTCTATGGCTTTTCTTTCTAAACATTTTCTACCCTCTTTCCGCTCTTTACTTATCACTCATACACCTTGCCTAAACGCAGGGTGTATTTTTTGTGCAATGTGTTAAATCTTCAAATTTACGGAATTTCGCATTGACATCCGTAGATTTACGGAGTATACTTATACCAACACCAGTCGCAAGACCACACACCGCACCAAGGAGGGCATCCCAATGACATACAATATGAGCGCCATTATGACCGCCGCCCACAGCATCCGCAAGCGCGAGAACGTCACGCTGTCGGCAGCCCTCCGCAAAGCCTGGGCGCTGGAGAAGTTGCTCGCCCGCATCACACCCCTGCGCGAGGAACTTAGCAACAAGCTTTACGGTTACGACAGGTGGGGACCGACTTTGCACCCGGTAGCTGTCAAGCGCGCCGAGCTGCACAGGCTGGTAGCTCAGTACAACCAGACATGGGAGGCTCAAGCGGCCTAACATACAGCACCAGCGCCGGTGCCGCGAGGTGGATAAAGAGCGGCCGCAGTCCTGGGAAGCGTACTTATACCAGCGGGCACCGTGCCCAGATACGGTCGTTACGCGTAGCGAACCGAAAATCTACGCCGGGCTGGCCCACCGAAACGGGCCCCAAAGCCAAAAACGTCACCGGTGACGGATATACCGGCAGAGAAGGAGACCGCGCCATGTGGAGCAAAGGAACAATTGACGGTTACGACTACTGGGTGAAGCACTACGAAACCGGCTCGCAGCATGGCATTGGTGGGGGTAGGATTTCAAAGCTGGTAATTCTCAAAGAGCGCAAACCCCTCTATAGCTACGACCGCGGGCTCGACTTTTACAACCTCGACAAGCCCGGTAAAGCAGTTTATAGCCAGATACTGGCGCAGTACAACTAAAGGAGGAATTGACCATGAGCATGGCAATGACAAGAACCATCGAAAACGGAATCAGAGGCTACCACAGCGACTATACCGACCGGGTCGAGAAAATCAAAGGTGACCTAACTGAGGAAGATTACAAGTTGGAAGAGGGTAAGGTCAACTACCCGACAATGGCCGTAATGGCTTATCAATCGGCGGCGCTGTACGATAAGCGCTGGCAGGCCGCCTGTGAGGTGATAGACATCATCGCGGAGAAGGTTGATGTAGATGCTGACGCGCTGGGTCTGAATCTGTACGCTGCCGACTGGAACCACAAAACCCAAACTGCCAGCAGCCCGCTTGCCGACAAGATTGATCAGTGGCTCGACAAGGGCGGAGACAAGGTAAAGCTGAAAAAGCGCATTGCCGAACTCGAGGCAGAGAACAATGTCTTGCGGTCGCTGGCGAGAAAGGCGGTGTAGCGCAATGACAAAAATGACCAAAAACGGCGTCACCACCACAAAAGCCCCAGGCCAAGAGCAGTACGAAACCTTTACCCGCAAGGTTGGGCGCAAAAGTAAGAAATATTGCGCATACGACTACCGCGACCACACCGGCAAGCTTTTCTCTTGTGTCAAGCCTACGCTGGAAGACTGTCGGGCAGCTCGCGACGCATGGCTTGATGCCAAAAAGGCGGTGCCGGCATGAAAGGCTTCAAAAACATCACCGAGCTTGAACTGCTTCACGCTGCATGGCGAACCCTCACCACCAAGATGATCCGTGCCTACGACAAAATACAAGTGAACAACCGCGCAGACCTGAACCGACCACTTTTAGAGAAGTATTCTGCGCAGATAGAGGAAATCCACGAGAGAATCGTTGAGCTTGAAAGGGCAGAAACTCAATAGCCGGGCTTACTCTCCCGGCTCCCATGGGCACTTAGCGCAATTCGGTAGCGCACCCCGGAATGTCCCTACGGGGAGACACAGGTTCGAACCCTGTAGCGCCCACCACTGGGTTTGTGGGTTATCCCTTATCCGCTGTTCCCATTGTCAAAAACGCAGGAAAGGGCAAGCATGTGAGAATTCATGCCGCGAGGATGCGAAACAACGGCGAAACAGTTGTCTAGGCGCGTAGTAGGGGTGGGTGGCACTTCATCTCCGCCACTCGCTCCGCGCTACTCCAATTATACGACCTGTCGCAAGACTTGTCAACGCATTTAGAAAGGAGGTAGTGGGGTGACAGTTTTTGACGAAAGCGCCTACAAAGCAGCCCTTACGCCATGGGGCACCGAAGTTAAAAAGCGCCTGCTTGACCGCGAATCAGAGCGCAAGCCGCCTTACACGCAGGACGAAGTGGTCGCTTACTTGAGTGACAAGGGATTCAACGTCAACAAGAAAGTATTTTCTGCGTGGCTTCGGGGCGTGGGTGTTACCACGCGAAAGGCCGAGATTGCGGCAATCAATGAGCTTCTTGGGATTCTGTCCGCATAACTCGACACACTTCGATTTTACCGCAAAAGGAAGGTGGTGACCATGACGAATAACGGCAAATTGTACTACAAAACTTGTCGTGAGAATGCAGGTTTAACTCAGGAGCAGGCTGCTGTACTCTTAGGAGTTGAGCCAGCGACATTGTCTCGCTACGAGAACGGTCACATTCCCGTCAGCCAAGAGTTAGCGGCGGCTATGGTGAAGGTTTATCGAACTCCGAGCCTTGGCTCCTGGCACCTTAGACACGCAAACCCGGATTTGGCATGGTGTGTGCCAGAAGTTGTTAAGCCAATCACTGACGGGTGCGCAGCGTTCCAAATGGAAAACGCCGAGGATGATATTTCAACAGTGAGGGCTGCCGTCAAGCTAATTTTGCGTGACGGGAGGGTAACGCAAGAAGAAGCTGAAAAGTTGAAAGTCAGCGCTTCGACGCTGAGAAATGTTGCAAACAGGGTTTTGTCGGCAGCTACGTATTTGGAAAAGAGAGAGGCCTGCGCGGAGGAGGTGTCAAGTTCTGATGGCTGAGTGTACTTATTACTTTGTTCGAGATGTCATGGCAATCATGGAAATCAAAGAGCGTAAGGCCTATGACATTATTCGGCAATTCAACAAAGAACTAGAAGCTGAAGGTGTTTACACCGTCCCCGGTAGAATCAAAAAATCATACTTCCACTACCGCACAGATATTCAAATCCCCGAAGCTTGCAAGAAAAGAAAGCCAGCGAGGGTCGCCGTATGAGAACAATTGACGATTGCCAGTTCTGCACTGATAAGATTTGCGCCGACTGTGGTGCGGTCTATGTAGGCCCATCACCAGGGAGAGGAGAAACTCAATGTACTATGAAATCAACGAAGCGGCTGCCCGGCGTGCCAAAGAAGCCAATAGCTACAATGCTTACAAAGAGGGCAGCGCCACCGCCGAGTACCGCCGCGCTGTAGACGCAGCGGCCGCCGTCGCTGAAACACAAAAGGCCCGTGTCGACCCCATGTACCACGACAAAATCGACAGCCTGCTTGATACATACAGCCGCAAGCTGGCTGAGAACATGAACAAGGGCTTTGAGATTGACGCGCGGGTACCGTCCATCATGATTGCCGGGCCGTCCAAGTTTCCCACTTGGAAAAAGGAAAAGCAGAATGCTGCCCGCGACAAAAACATGCGGGACTGGGAACACATCCAAGGTCTGCTTGACAAAGTCCGCAGCACCGGCATGGGCGGCATAAGCTCCGACGATCCCGATGCCATCGAAAAGCTGCAGGAGAAGCTGGCCCGGCTGGAGGAGAAGCACGCTGTGCAAAAGGCTGCGAACGCATACTGGCGCAAGCACAAGACATTCGAGGGTTGCCCTGGGCTGTCCGATGAGGCCGCGAAAAAGCTCAACGCACAGATGGAAACCGCTTTCCCGTGGTATAAGCGCAACGGCCCATTTGACCTTTCGAGCAACAACGCCGAAAAAAAGCGCCTACGCGAACGCATCGCAACGCTGGAGGCCAGCGCCGCAAGAGCTGAATCTCACCCGGACGGCACAGAAGACGGCTACACATTCGACGGCGGTCGGGTTGTCCGAAACCACGCTGAGAACCGCCTGCAAATCATCTTCGATGGCAAGCCCGACGATGACACTCGGAAGATACTCAAAAGCCGCGGTTTCAAATGGGCGCCGAGCCAGGGCGCATGGCAGCGCCAGCTGACCAGCAACGCCGAGTTTGCGCTGAAAATGGTGCTTGAAGCAATCACCAAGGAGGACAATTTCGCTTGAGTAAAGCTAACAACAGGAGACAAACAAATAAATGCCCCCAGCGTAACTGGGGCATGGCGGCGGTAATTGCGATTATGATTGCCATGATGCTAATACAGGCCTTTTGGGTGTGGATTGTTGTGGACCTCAACAACCGTGTAGCGGAGCAAGGGCGCGCTATCGAAACACTAATGCAGGCCGAAAGCGACCGCCAGCAGCGCGACATGCACCGTCAGACCGCCGCCGTTGTTCTTACGGCCACCGCAGGGATCGAAGTCCAAGCCGAGTGCCAACCGGAATTTGAGCCGCTGGACGTACCGCTGCCAGATGATTTTCAACTTTTGGTGTGGGAACTCTGCGGGGATTACGAGACGTTTTTGTCTCAGCAGGAGTTTTTTGAACTAATACTGCGGCTTATGTGGAGCGAGAGCAGCCACCGGGTAAATCCACCGGACAATAGCAATGGCAATGGCAGCACGGATCGCGGCCCCATGCAAATCAATTCCATCAATTGGGGATGGCTGTACGACGACCACGGACTGGACATCAACTGCCCGGCGGACAACATCGAAGCGGGGATCCTCATTCTAGCGGGCCACCTGAACCGTTACCAGTGCGTGGAGCACGCGCTGACAGCATATGTCAATGGCTCTACCGGTGCAGCGCGTATGGGCGGCCAGTCTGCCCGGGCGCGGTGGACAATGAGCCATAACCTGGGAGGAGGTGAAATCTCGTGAACACGTCACTGCTGCTTGACCTTACGATTGAATATGTTGACGAAATGTGTAATCTGTGCGCCGTGTATCTGCTCTGCGAAGACGGAAAAGTTGTATCCATCATCCCGGAGCAAACAAGTCCGCTGCACGGAAGTTGAAGGAGGCGACTTAAAATGTTTCGAACTTGCCCTAGCTGCGGTAGCAACAATGACCCGGGCGAGCGTTGCTACTGCCAGATGCAGACGACTGTACTACTTACCTTTTCCGACGGCAATGAAATTCTCACCCGCATCAACGGCTCGCAAGAAAGCATCATTGACTATTACCGCAAAAACAATGCCCTTACCTACACAGGCGGCGATCCGTGGCGGCCGCCGGACCCGCACATTACCTCGGTAAAATTTGTAGGCACTGACAGGCTGGTACCGCTCGGCCCAAACGGCGAGTTGCTGGAGGTGAAGGCTTGAAAATCAAGCAAGCAGCAGAGTTCATCAGCGACCGGCTAATTGAAAGCGGCTGCCTTATCCACCGATACAACGCTTATAGTACCAAATCTATCTACTTGAAAGTTGACGCCGGCGTTGCTTGCAGCATCCGAATTTCCGACCATAAGGGGAAAAGACATCTTAACTATCGCTTCAACCTCATGGCCAACGAGCAGGGGAAAATGGTACGAAAGGAAAAAGGGAAGTTTGACCGCTTTTATTACCAGTCTGGCGCAACAAGAAAACTGGTCGAGGATGTTCTAGCACTCCGCAAGGAGCGCATGGCTCGGTATGAAGGCTACGATGCGCTTGTGTGGCAGAATCTCGAACAAGGGAAGGAGGCTCAAGGATTTTGGCAGCAGGCTTATTGCGTAAATGAGGTAAAAGAAAAGGCCACCCTCGAAGCTGGCACTTCGAAAGGCGGCACAGGTAAAGAAACGACTGTTTAAATTCTATCACGTTTCCGCTGATTGTCAATAGCGGATAGACAAAGGACATAGCAAAGCAAAGGATGTCAAAACGGACTCTATTTTTTTTAAGGGGAGTTTTGGCATTATGAAACAACTGTTTATCGTAAATCAAGACCGCGACCGGATATACCCCATGGAAAAAGAGTTCGTCCATATCGGCGTTCAAATAACCGATGGAGTGTGTATGGGGTTCCAAATCAAGTTGGCTGGGTTGTTATTAGGCACATATGACAACGCAAGACAGGCGCAGCGCATCAAGCAGATGATTACCAACTTTGGCGGTCGCAAATGCCCAGCATTTTTTATGCCGGGGTACCATGATTACAACACTTACACTGACTGGCTGGAGATTTTGGCAATGTACCAAGAAATCGAATCGAGGGAGGCAAAATAGATGAAATGGCTTGAGCAAAAATGTCGCAAGTCCTCAACATTCGCGTGGATTTTAACGGCGGCCGGTATCGTAGTTATGGTGCTGATTGGGTTTGCGAGGTGAACTAAATGGCAATGACGTGTGTGAGCGTAACCCGGGAATGCGACGGCTGCATGAGCTGCCTGCCAGAGCAGCAGCCCAGCCCGATTTGTCCTGTGTGCGATAAAGAAACCGATACCTTTTACTTCGATAAGGGTGACGAAATAGTCGGGTGTAGCGAGTGCGTAAGCACCAAAGACGCGTGGGAGGTGGCAGGCTGTGCATAATAAAGACATAGAAAAATGGCGCGATGAGCGCCGCAAAGGTGTCGGCGGAAGTGACGTGGCTGGGATCCTCGGCATAAGCGAATACTCAACGCCGCTCACCGTATGGGCCGACAAGCTGGGACTCACCCCCCATAAGGACGACACCCCCAATATGCGGATTGGCCGCGACCTGGAGGACTATGTTGCCCAGCGATTTGTCGAAGCTACCGGTTTGCACGTCCGCCGGGATAGCCGGACCATAACAAACCCGGCTTACCCATATTCCATCGCTCACATTGACCGGCGTATCAGTAAAACCAAGTCCGGCGGGATGCTTGCGGGGCTGGAGTGCAAGACATGCACACCATACCGCCGCGAAGAGTTCACCGAACACGAGTACCCGACGGAGTACCATGCCCAATGCCTGCATTACCTGGCCGTAACCGGCTGGGATACGTGGTACCTAGCGGTACTGGTCTTGGACGGCACATTCCATGTCTACGAGATACACCGCGAGGACTACCAAGCGGAAATGGACACCGTACAGGCGGCTGTGGCAACCTTTTGGGAGGACTTTGTACTTACCGGCACCAAACCCCCGATGGACGGCAAAGAAGCCACCACAAAGGCGCTTAGCGCGATATACGACTCCCCCGTGGAGGGGTGCGTTGACCTAAGCCACCTTGAAGAGCATTTTATCGAGGCGGCCGCGCTGAAAGAGCAGATTGACGAGCTCCAGTGCGAGCGGGAGCGCCACATGCAAGAGATTAAGGCTGCCATGGGCGAAAACACCCGGGCCGAGTGTGCAGCGTGGGTCGTCAATTGGAAGCCACGCAAAGACGGGGTAAGAGTATTTTCCATTAAATTACAATAGAGGAGATTTGAGAAATGAGCAATTTTTTAGCTAACGCCACTCCCCCAGCAGAAAACCGTATGACGTTGTTTGGCAAATTCAAGGCCGCGCTGCAGGAAGTCAACATTGACCTGGAGGCCATCGTCGAAACACACGGCTTTTTCCTCGAGCAGCAAAAGCAGGATCCCGAGCTCAGGATACCTACATACCGCGCAAAGATTCCTGCTGGCGGTGGCCGGGCCTTCGACATTATCACTGGTGACGATGATCTGGACACCAGCATCCCGTCTTTTAGGGGCGTTATCGCCACCTTCCACAGCAGCAACGCGCTGTTTGAGGACGGCGAAAGTGGCCCCGACACCAACAACCCTCCCATCTGCCAATCGCCGGACGGTGTGCAGGGGGTTCATGGCAACACCGGGGAGATTACGCTCTGCGCCGATTGTAAGCACAATCAGTGGGGGTCTGACCAGAAAGGCGGCAGAGGAAAAGATTGCAAAAACATGCGGCGCCTGTACGTCCTCGTAGAGGGCAGCAGCATCCCAATTGTGATGACCATGCCACCCACCAGCATAAGGCCGTGGGAAGCCTACAAGGCGTCGCTTGCGGTTCAGCGCAAAGCCCCGCAGGATGTTGTCACCGAGTTCTCGCTGACCACCGAGAAAAACGCAGCAGGCACCGCGTACTCGGTTGTAAAATTCAAAGCGGCCGGGTTGCTTTCCACCGAGGCCAGGCTCACAGTCAAGGCACTTGGTAGCGGGGAGTCGTACAGCAAGGATTTGAACGGTGACGATTACAATGTCGCGGAGCCGCAGGTGGCGGACACGGGTGAGTAGCTCAACAAAACAAAGCATTAGTTAGGAGTGGGTATTGATGTCGCTAGAAACCAGTTACTTAGCCAATATCCACTCTGACCTGCTACCGTTCGTTAAGCTGGCGAGTGACGAGGAACTGGCACAGTTCGTCCGCGCGCAAATTAGCATAAGCATTGGCGACGAGGCGCCCGTCCTTGACGGCCTTGCAAAAGCCTTGTTAGAGGCCCACTGCTCTCTTATGGATAGGCTTGATGAAGCAAGACGCAAGCGCTCAGAGAGCGGGCGCAAAGGCGGCAACCCGGCGCTGAAGCGTTGCACAGACGAGGTTAACCGAAGTTCAACGGTGGTTAACCATAGCCTAACCACCGCTAAACCTATGCCGGAACAAGGCTCAACCGAGGATAAACCCATAACCGTAACCATAACCGATACCACTACCGTAAGTTCTTTACCCCCCTTACCCCCCGCAAGCGGGGGAGATGCCGCCGGGGAATCCTCGCCTGCGGAATCTTCGTTCGACAGCTTTTGGGCAGCGTACCCTAACAAACAAGGCAAAGGCGCAGCGCAAAAGGCATGGAACAAAATCAAACCCGGCAAGGCCCTTGTCACCAAAATCTTGCAGGCAGTGGAGTTGTATAAGGCAAGCAGGCAGTGGAACCGCGACGATGGTCAGTATATTCCAAACCCTGCGACGTGGCTCAACCAGCGCCGGTGGGAGGATGAACCGACCCCAGCTGGCACGGGAAACCCTCGGGATGAGGCGCGAATGTCCGCGATGGAGGAGATTTACAAGTATGGGGATATTTAAGCCTTGCGGGCGCTGAGTTTATTCTCCGGCTGCGGCGGCCTTGATCTTGCCGCTGAGAGCGCAGGTGTTGATGTTGTCGGCCAGTGCGAAATAGACAGGCATTGCAACAAAGTTTTAGAGCATTGGTGGCCTGGTGTGCCGCGGTGGGAGGATGTGCGAGATGTCACAGCGAAAGAAGTGTACGAGCGATGCGGGGACATCGACCTTATCTTCGGAGGCCCACCCTGCCAGCCCGTCAGCGTTGCCGGCCGCCGTGGAGCAGCTGGTGACAGCCGTAATATGTGGCCAGAGTTTATCAGGGTCATACGCGACGTTAAACCGCAATGGGTTGTGGCAGAGAACCCAACCGGAATCATCTCCGCACAAAAAATCAAAGGCGACCCCGGTGAGTGTCCGAAAGGCGAGTTCTTCGGCGAGGTCGTGCGCGATATTGCCGCGCTGGGGTATAGCGTCGGCTGGGGTGTGTGGGGTGCCTGTGACGTGGGCGCGCCCCACAAAAGGGAAAGAATCTTCATCGTGGCCTACAATCCGAGCGTCGGATGGAGCGAAGGGCAGCCCGAACCAGCGGGACAGCAGCGGAAACCCGGGTTTGCCGGGGGCAGTGGCTCAATGGCCGACACCGCGCGCCAGCACATCGACCGGCCCGAGCCACCATGGCGAGGGCGGGGCAGACTTGCAGACGGCAGTCCTGTGGGCAACACCGAACACGATGGACCACTTGCCTCAGCGTTCCCCAGAGGCCATGCGCCGCCAGTTCGAGGAGGTACGGAAAGGTCGCAAAGCTCCGTGCAATCTCCGGGAGCAGGTTCACCCGGAGTGCTACCCGGAGAGCCTGTGGCCGACACCCGGAGCAGCAGCCTGCGGGATGACGGCCAAGACGAGCGGCCGACCGGTGGAGAAATCAACCAAACTCCAGACCCAGGTACATATTGCGGAGAACTGGGCGACCCCGGTTGCGTCGGACCACCAGAACAGCCGATGCGGGTCGGGTCGCAGTTCGAGGACAGAGCTTTACGAGAAGGGCTCAGTTCTCAGCCCGGAGTGGGTGGAGCTGCTGATGGGTTTCCCGCCCGGGTGGACTTTCCCGGCTGGCCTGCTGGACGAGGACAAGTGCAATACCCCTGGGAGCCGCCGCGCGTTGTCCCGAGCAAAAGCGTAGACGCGCGTACTCACAAGATAAAAATGCTGGGCAACGCCGTTGTACCCCAGCAGGCCGGGATACTGTTCTCGGCGATTATAAACATCTGGAGGTCAATCGAATGAAAGACTTAGCAATAGAAAAAATCAAAAAGGAGCTTGCGCTTATCAAGGGCGACCGCTATGTTGAAGTTGTCAAAAAACCCACGGCGGAGGCTCTCATAGAATTTTGCAAACAAGACGCAGAGTTTGCGCAGGCTGTTGTTCAGCAGGACAAATCCCTCGGGGAATGTCTAAAAAGCATCATGAGTGGGTGCGGCAACGGGATCTCCGACATCACCGTGTATCGAAAAGCTGTGCAGTTTTATTTCCCGGGCGCCGACGTCCGCATGAAGATGACCGTTGACCTCTGCGCTTCGGTTAACAGCGGCGCGGATGACGCGGCCAGCGAAGAACCCACGAAAGCGCCGGATGTCGGCATCACACTCGACCTGACGGACTTTCTGTGAGGTGAGCTACCATGAGTGAACGCGAACAAGCGGAAAGGCTGGCAAAGGCCGCACCACCGTTGTCTGACAAAGAGCTTGCGGAAATCAACGCGAAATACACCGCCTACATATTCCGGGATCGTAAAAAGCGCGAGATATGGGCTACCTGCTGCGGTCGACATGAGATTATTCCCAAAAAAGAGTACACCGATGGCCAACACACGGTTATGATTGCGGACCATCAAGGCGAGTCACACGGGCGGGGTAACTACTACTCATCCGCCGAAAATGCCGCAAACCATCAGCGCCATTCCACACCGTGCCCTTTTTGTGGGGAAGAAGCTTATGTCAAAGAGCTTGGACGCACCGGCATGCGCGACAATCTCGCATCGTACCGGAGGTTCGTTGCCATAAAGTGGCACAGAGGTGCCTTGTGGGCCCGGGTGTACTACACCGCCAAAAAGTATGGCAGTGACAGGGGCTTGACCGCTCGACCCAGCTGGCAGCTTTACAAGGTTTATCGGTTCAAGCCCGGGGAAGCCATATGCGCTAATAGCTACGGCTGGGGTTGCGATTTTTACAGTGTGGATAGAATGGCCGAGCCTCCCAAAAAGTTGCCGCTAAAGTTTTACGAGCCGTTCCCATACAACAGCAGTGAAGGGATGGGGTACACGTTGGTTGGGGTTGATGAAATCAAAAAAAGCCCCTTAAAATACTGCGGGCATGAGGACTTTTTTGACCACAGCGGGCACTATATGCGCTTTCTTGCAGTCTGCTGCTTTTACCCCCGCCAGGTCGAGATGCTCATGAAAACCGGGATGAAGGGTGCTGTGAAAGACTTTGTTGAGGGGCGAAAAAAGAATGCCGCAGCATTCAATTGGAGCGAGGAAAACCCGCTGGCGTCGTTCCAACTCAGCAAAGCCGAGATGAGCGAGTATCTCGCCGGCGAGAAAAATCTCACCGCCCTGGCTTATTACAAGCAGTTCCGGCGAAAGAAAATCAGCTGTACCATCTCCGAGGTCGAGGAAACCATGAGACACGCGCCATACACGAAGGACAAATCGTTGATTAAGTGTTTGAAGGGTTACACAATCGAACCGGGCCGCTGGAATGCCTATATACTGCGGGAAACACAGACAGAAAACGGCAGAAAGAAAAGCAAGTTCACGGCGGTGCGTGATATTTCTCAGCTCTGGATTGACTATATTGATGCGGCTGTAACTCTAGGCTATGACCTTACCAACCCGTTAATGCTAATGCCCAGAGGGATTCGCAAGAAACATGATGCCGCGGCAAAGTCAGCAGCAGCGATCATAGCCGCCCGGCTCAAGGCAGAGCTCGGGGAAAAGGAAAAAGCCCGGCTTGAGCAGGTAACTGCGCGGTATGGGTTCGCGGGCGAGCAATACGTCATAGTGGCGCCCATAGACTCCGAGGACATCGTCAACGAAGGGAAAGCTCTCAAGCACTGTGTTGGCGGGTACGCCGAGCGACATATGAACGGAAAGCTAACCATTATGTTCCTACGATCTGCGTCTGCACCATGCACCCCGCTTGTGACCATTGAGATGAACGGCGACAAAATGGTTCAACTTCATGGGTACAACAACGACAAGAACGCAAAAATAAAGCCCCGCGAAAAATATGCCGATATTCTTGACCCTTGGCTCAAATGGGTTAAGGCCGGCAGTAAGCGCGACAAGGAAGGGAACCCTGTGCCGCCTCGCAAGAGACAAGTGCGGCAGCGAGTGCAGGTATCCGCATAGAAAGGAGTATCCCACCATGAACCCACATATTTTCCCCGAGTGCGAAGGCTGTCAAGACCATAGCTACACCTACGACAACAAATACATAAACCGGCTCGAGGGGTCGAGCGAAGCCGTCACCCGGATTGTTGTTGAGCCGCAAACCCACTACTGCCTGGCGGTAGGTGGGTTGTATCACAAGCTCATCCCGGGTCACCGGCCACTTAGTTGCACAAGACTTTCCCAACCTACTGAACAGGAGGAACCACCAATGTTTACAGACACAACCGCCGCTGTTGTGACGGGCGCCGCTATAACTGACCACCGCGACTTGGGCGTTATTACCGCAGAGATTCATTTTTACAAAAAGCAGGCCGGCGAAGCTATCCTCGAGATTGGCAACCGGCTGAACGAGGCCAAGGAGCAGCTTCAGCACGGCGAGTGGCTGGAATGGCTTGAAGGCAAGATCGAGTTTTCCGATGCCACGGCGCAGCGTTTTATGCGCCTAGCCCGGGAATATTCAAATCCCGCACTGGTGACGGATTTGGGAACGTCAAAGGCTCTTGTACTTTTGGCCCTGCCGCCGGCCGAGCGTGAGGAGTTTATCTCCGAAACCCACGATGTGGGCGGAGAGGAGAAGAGCGTCCAAGATATGAGTAAGCGCGAACTCGACCGGGCCGTGCGTGAACGGGCCGAAGCCCTCGAAGCCAAGGCCGCCGCTGAAGCTGCCGCTGCTGAGGCTCATAGGATTTCCGAGGAAAGTGCCGCTGCCTTGCGCGCGGCCGACGACCGCACCGCCCAAGCCGCTGCCGAAGCAGAACGCGTACAAGCGGAGAAGCAGGCGCTAGAGGCCGAGCTAGAGACCCTACGCAACGCTGAGCCGGTGCCGGCCGAGGAACCCGACCAGCAGACCTTTGAAGCCATCCGCAAAGAGGCCGCCAAGACCGCCAAAAAGGAAGCCGAGGAGAAGCTCAAGAAAAAGATCGCCGCAGCTGACGAGGCTAAGACCAAGGCCGAGCATGATGTTGCCGCCGCCCAGGCAGAGCGCGATCATATCAAACTGGAGCGAGAACGGGCGCAGGCGGCCGCCGCTGATAGAATCACCCAACTAGAGAAGCAACTGAAAGTGGCGTCCTCTGAATCGGTAACCATCTTTAAAACCCACTATGAGAACGCCCAAGGGTGCATAAATAGCATGATTGGCTGCCTTATGAAGCTGGAGGACGACCCGGACACTCGCGCCAAGCTGACGGCCGCGCTACGTGCCTTGTGCGAGAAGACGGTGCAGGCGCTCCCGGATCCGGTGCAAGAAGCGCCATATGGCAACGAGAGCGAGGAGGAGTCGGCGTGAAAAATAAGCTGACCGACCTCAACAACCACCTTTTCGCCCAACTGGAGCGATTGGGAGACGAAGATTTATCCGGGGATGCGCTTGAAGCAGAAATTAGCCGCACAAAGGCAATCACCGCTGTGGCCGGACAAATCATCTCCGGGGGTTCTCTCATGCTGAGCGCGGTGAAGTTATCCACCGAATACTCAGATGCTGGAAAGAAAATGCCTCTCTTGTTGGAGGATTAGGCCGTGAATGGGCATAAGTACACGTCCGAGCAGAGGATTTATCTGTACCGCATGGCTTGGGGTAGTAGTACGGCGGAGCTGACCGAGATGTTTAATCGCAAGTTTGGGCTGGAGCTGAAACAATCGCAGATTAAGAGCTTTTTGTCGAACCACGGGGTGCGCACGGGTCACGATACTCGCTTCAAGCCCGGGCAGCAATCGCACAACAAGGGCAAAAGGGGATATTATGCGGCAGGTGCTGAAAAAGGGTGGTTCAAGTCTGGACAGATGCCACAGACATATAGGCCAGTCGGTTCAGAGCGCGTCAATGTGGATGGCTATGTCGAAGTAAAAATCGCTGATCCCAAGACGTGGCGTGCCAAGCACGTTGTCATATGGGAACAGGCGCACGGCCCGGTTCCAAAAGGCCACGTTGTTATTTTCGGTGACGGTAACCGCTTAAATTCCCAGCTGGCTAATCTAATCTTAGTCTCGCGCAGCCAGCTTGCTATGCTGAATAAGTACGGATTGATAGGTGCGAGTGTAGAGTTTACCAAGGCTGGTGTTACGGTCGCCGACCTGCATCTCAAAGTTGGGGAACGCAAGCGTGAGCAGAAAGGAACAAACAGTAATGATGAACCGCAGCAAGATTGACTGGACCGACTTCTCATGGAATCCAATCACCGGTTGCCGCCACGATTGCGCATACTGCTACGCCGCCAAGCAGGCCAAGCGGTTTTGCGGAGATGTAAGGCTCAACAAGACTTCACCTCAGTTGCAGACGCAGGGCGATGGGCTGTACATACTGGAGCAGCCGTTCCGCAACAGTGCTGACAAAGTTATTCCCCTGCCGGCCGGGTTCGAGCCTACGCTCCACAAGTACCGGTTGAGTATGCCGGCCGAAAAGAAACTGCCCGCCAACATCTTTGTCGGTTCAATGGCTGACGTTTTCGGGGAGTGGGTACCGGACGAGTGGATAAAAGCCGTGTTTGAGGCTTGCGCGGCGGCACCGTGGCACAACTATATGTTTTTGACCAAGAACCCCGGGCGGTACACCGAGCTCGCCAGCAAAGAGATCCTCCCCAAAACGCCTAACATCTGGTTGGGCTCTACGGTAACAACGCAGGAGGATATGTTCTGGTGGAGCGGTTACCACTACCACAACACCTTCGTGAGCATAGAGCCACTGCTGGCAGAGTTTGAGCTACCTGGCAGCCTTAAAAAGAAGGCGGACTGGATTATCATCGGCGCCGAAACTGGTAACCGCAAGGGTAAAGTAGCGCCAGAGCGTACCTGGATAGAGAACATCGTCGCCGCCTGCCGTGCTACCGAAACCCCGGTGTTTATGAAAGATAACCTTGCCAGCGTTTGGGGCGCACCGCTGATACAGGAATACCCTGCCCAGCTGACCACACCATCTTGGGAGCATCGCCCGGTGCACAAGGTTTTTGTCGAAAGCGTCCGGGACAAAAAGAAGTGCCAGCAGTGCGGCACTAGCGTGCAGGGCAAGCCTGCCTGGCGAATATCGGCTCGGTTTTATATCTGCGAGGGTTGCTACGAGGGAGGGGTGTAGGTATGTCGACTAAATGCTGTGGGAGTTGCCTACACTTCGCTTATGAAGATGTTGGTGGCTGGGGGATTTGTATGTACGCCACCAAGGAAGACGGCAACGAACATTGCAGCGGTGGCAAGGATTGCGAAGATTGGGTTGAGCGTCCCGAGGAAACCGATGTCGAGCTAGTCGACCGCGCGCGTATTCTGAGGCAGGCCATAGATGCATACGGCCCAACCGCTCAGATGACTATGATGGTCGAGGAATGTTCCGAGCTTATTAAAGCGCTATGTAAGCACCAGCGCGACAGCGGCGGTACTTACGCCGATAATGTTTGTGAGGAAATCGCCGATGTGCAAATAGTCCTTGATCAGATGAAGATGATTTTCAGCCCATACACAATTGCCCAATTTGAGGAGCAGAAGCTGAAACGGCTCAGAGAACGCTTGGAGGAGATTGACCATGCCTAAAGAAAAAATCTGCGGCAACTGCTACTGGCGCAGGCCGGACAAAGATGGCCCAAGAAAACCGGGCGGCGGGTGGCAAGTTTGGGAGTGCGCAAATGTTGAAAGTACGTATTTTGCTGAGGAGACTGATTATAACGGCATCTGCGAAAGTTGGGAGGAGCGGGAATGAGCAGAATGAGAGCCGTAGCGGGCAGCTACAAAGTTTACGACGGAGGCTGGAAGGTCGTCGATTTTGAGATGGGCTATTTCCATGGATGGGGGCAGGTCAGCACAGAGTTTGAAAATGGCGGGGTGACTGATACCATTGCCATTGTCGAGCTGCCAGACGGGAGTATCGTCACCCCGGCACCGGGCGATATTCGGTTTTTGGACGCTGTGGAGGTACAGCAATGAGGATACAAAGCCTTTCGGTCGTAGTACCCACCGGGCGATGCATCAATGAGTGTAAATTCTGTGTGAGCCGGATGCGCACCGAAGATTACAAGAATCAAATGGACGACAACAAGCCGTTCTACGACCTTTATCTGAAAGACTACATAAAGCGGCTTGAGTTCGCGCGGGACAACGGGTGCAACACTGCAATTTTGACCGGCAACGGCGAGCCACAGCAGAACCGACGATTCCTTACCGACTTTGGATTGTTTATGATGTTGCTCGAGCGCCCGTTCCGCAACATCGAAATGCAAACGACTGGCGTGTTGTTGGATGAGCCGTACCTACGGTTTTTGCGCAATCATGTTGGAGTCAGCACCATTAGCCTGTCGATTTCGTCGTTCCACTGGCCTACAAACTCAGAGTTTAACGGTATGCCCGAAAAGCTACAGGTTCGGTTGACGACACTCTGCCATCAGATTAAGAAGTACGACTTCAATTTGCGGCTATCAATCAACCTTACAAGTGACTTTGACCAAATGGAAACGAAGCACATTTTTCTCGGGTGCAAGGAGGACTTCGGCGCCGACCAAGTGACGTTCCGAGTATTATACCAAAGCGAGGGCAAGGACACTTCGCAAGACAAATGGATTGAGGAAAACGCCGCAAAGGCCGACACGGTGGATGGAATCAAGAACTATATCAAAACAAACGGTGTTGCATTGGAGCGTTTAGAGTTCGGCCAAACCCGGTACTCAGTGCACGGCATGTCTGTTGTGCTAGATGATGACTGCATGAGCAAAGAAGTCAAAGAATCACTGAAGTATCTGATTCTGCGCCCGGATTGCAAGCTGTACAGCAAGTGGGATGATAAGGCAAGTTTGATTTTTTAGGGAGGGTAGTAAATATGGCCTATAAGCAATTTGATGAAATTCGCGCCCTTTTCCCCGAGCAAAAGCCTTTGGTTTACAACTACGCACAAGGCCGGGAGATTGTCTTGGGGTTGCTGGATGAGTTGGACGAAATAACAAAAATACTCATCACAGTGACACCAGTGCTAGACGGCGATACCCCGAAAGCACTGCTAGAGGACTTGGCGATGCGTGCGCGCCATCGTCTTAGCGGGTTAGCTGGCTACAAGGAACGCTCTCATGCATTCGAGAGAGTTGCAAGAGGGGAAATTGCAATATGTGCTCTTTGTGCTAATTGTGACGACAAACCGCTTTGCAAAAGTTGTGTAGACCACGAAGCTCCAGCTGGGTATCAATACTTTAAGTTTGACCCGGAGCGGGCTGGGCGGATGACAGAGGTCGCGCCATGAGATTCACCGTGCCCGGCGAACCCCACGGCAAAGGCCGCCCCAAGTTCTCCACCATAGGTGGCCACGTCCGCGCCCGAACGCCTGACAAAACCGTCGTGTACGAGAACCTTGTGCGCACCATGTTCCAGCAGGCTGCCCACAGCCGGCGCTTCCCTGATGATGCAATGCTTGACCTGCGTGTGATGGCGTACTACACCATCCCAGCCAGCGCCAGCAAAAAGCGGCGGGCGGCCATGCTGGCCGGGGAGGTTCGACCAACAAAAAAGCCGGACGCCGACAACATACTGAAGGTCGTGGCCGACAGTCTCAACGGCATAGCATACCGCGACGACGCGCAGATCGTTGACAGCCAGGTCCGCAAGTTCTACTCCGACCGCCCCCGGGTGGAAGTGATCATACAAAATGCGAAGGAGGCCCAACATGAGCCAGAATAGCGCCTTTACACTTACCCTCGCCAGCGACACGTTTAACGCGCTCAAGACCGATTTTAACCAGATACTTAGGCAGGTGCTCGGTAGCATGGAGCAAAAACAGGCCGAGGACGGCTCGGTCACTATCAAGCTGAATATTGGCCTGCAACGTGACCAAGTTCCAGATCCGAGTATGCCGTATGAGGGTGCCATGCGCGAAATCATCCGCCCCCGGTTCGACCACAAGGTCACATCAAACATCCAGCTCAAGGACGAGAAGAGCGGCACGCTTTCCGGTGACTATGAGCTTGTGTGGGACAAAGACCTGTGCGAGTGGGTTATGCGCCCCATCTCCGACGGCCAGACGAGCCTGTTTGACCAAGAGCCGCCACCCAGGGCTACAACCTTCCTACCACCCACCAAAACGTGCATCGTCTGTTCAAAGCCCGCCCCTGTTCTATGCGACGCTTGCGGCTTGCCGGTTTGCCAAGACCACGCGCACCATACAGACGAGGGCGTAAATTTGTGCCCAACCCACAATACGCCGGAGGGCATTGAAAGGGCGCTTGAACGCCGCGCGCAGGGCAGTGTAGTAGATGTCGACTTTTCGCCAGCTGAAGACGATACAGCAGATGGCGGTGGCTACGACTATCAAGAGCCAGAAGAGGGATAGCCCAGAACGGAACAAAAAGAAAAGCCGCTCCCCTTACGGAGAACAGCCCCTACACAAGGCCATTTTACCATAAAGGGGGCGGCGTGTCAAATGAACACACACGAAGAGATAGTCCGCATTGCCGGGCAGGCTGCTGCGACGACCGCGGCGAAAGAGGCCGCGAAGGTTGCTATAGAGATGTGGGAAGAAAGAAGAAAAAGGGAGACCGCGCAGCGCGCCGATCGGCGGCTCCGCAACACAAGGCTGCTCCTCGATAACTATCGGAGCTTTGTTGCCCATGTCAATTATGCCGTATACGAGGTCGTGCCCACAAAGGAAAGCGCCATCTATATTCTTGACCTTATGGAAGTATACGACGACATGGACAGCATGGTTATTGAGTCCATCAAGCGTACGACCGCTCGGACAGCTGTTATCGTCTCCCACATAGACGAAATGCTCAAGATATACAGGGTCATGTGCGAAACTTCCAAGAAACCAGAAGATATTCGCCGGTTTCGTATCATCCGCGCACTTTACATCGAGGACGAAGAAATGTCAATTCAAGCCCTTTCGGAGCAAGAAAGCGTTGACATTCGGACCGTATATCGCGACCGAGATATTGCTCTAGAACGGCTTGCAGCGCTGTTTTTCGGCATTGATGGTATGAACCGGCGTAGGTAAAAGCAAAGATGTCAAAAACGTGTCATTGCCATGTCAAAACGAACTGTGTTATAATCTAACCTGTAAAGTTATGAATCGCCATAGCGCCGCCCCTTCGCCGGGGGCGGCATTTTCTTTGGGAGGAGGTTCTGACCCGCTGCGCTTTTACTCCTTTTCGCGGCGTGCCCGCCGGTACTACATATCGCCAATGCGGTACCGGGCGGAGCATGTAACAAGGAGTTTTTAACGTGGAGATAGTAACCATGAAGCTCGACGAGCTGAACCCCGCCGCATACAACCCACGCAAAGCGCTGGCGCCGGGCGACACTGAGTACGAGCAAATCAAACAGTCCATCCTCACATTTGGCATGGTAGAGCCTATCGTATGGAACCGCCAGACCGGCAATGTCGTAGGCGGGCACCAGCGTCTGACCGTGCTGCGCGACCTCGGGTATGAGGAAGTGACCGTCAGCGTTATCGACGTGGACGAGGCGCAAGAAAAGGCCCTAAATGTTGCCCTCAACAAAATCTCCGGCGAGTGGGACGACGAAAAGCTGGCTGCGCTGCTGGATGAACTGGCGGCAGATGCCGACGAGATGCTTATCGGACTGACCGGCTTTACCGACGAGGAGCTGGAAGAGATGTTTGCCCCCGGGGATGAGGGTGGCCCACCCACCCCCGCTGAGGACGATGACGAGGATCCCCCTAGCCGAGAGGCCAACTTTAACTACCAAGAGCAGTTCGGCGTGATTGTCCTGTGCAAAGACGAGGACGAGCAAAAGGCCGTATACGAGCAGCTGGTGGAGCAGGGCTTTTCTTGCAAGGTGGTGGCAACGTGAGCGAGCTTACGAAAATAGCCATCCGCAACCGGACGTCCGACTTCAACAGCTACCGCGCTGCCCGGGTAAAAAGTCTATTCAATGCCGAGAGCGGTTGCGACTTCGATCTTGACGCTGAGCTGGATCTATCTGGTGATTGGCAGATTGGCGTTGTGGTCGGCCCAAGCGGTTCCGGTAAGTCCTCCATAGGCAAGGTCATATTCGGGGAGAACCTGATACACGACTACGCCTGGGGGTGGGCGCACGACCGACCTATCGTGGACGAGATAGCCCCGGACGGCGACTTCAACGATGTCACCGGCGCGCTGGCAAACGTCGGACTTGGCGATGTGCCGGCCTGGCTCCGCCCATTCCATGTGCTCTCAAATGGTGAGCAGTTCCGCGCAGGCCTCGCCCGGCTAATCTGCATGAAGTCTGACCGCGTGGTGGTAGACGAATTCACATCCGTTGTCGACCGGCAGATTGCCCGAATAGGCTCCCAGGCTTTTCAGAAAGCGTGGCGCCGCACTAATCCAACTGGAAAGGTGGTGCTCCTTACCCCGCACTACGATATTTTGGACTGGGTTCAGCCCGACTGGGTGTTTGATACCGGAACAAAAGAGTTCGAGCGCGGGCGGCTTCGACAAAGGCCGAAAATTGAGCTCACGGTTTTCCAGACGGACGGCGGTTACTGGCCGCACTTTAAGCAGCATTACTATTTAGACCTGCCCATGCCGCCAGCCGCAGAGTATTTTGTCGGCGCGGTGGACGGGGAGCTGGCCTGCCATCTTGCGGTGTCACCCCTCTTTACCGCCAGAGCATACCGCGCTACCCGCCTTGTCACAATGCCCGAGTGGCAGGGCGCGGGCGTGGGTTTTCGCTTTCTTGAATGGGTGTGTCAGTATCACCTCGAGGGTAACGGTCGCAAAGGTAAGAAGTATGCAACCTTTTTCCACACATCTCACCCGCAGCTGTGTATGGCCCTGCGTCGGGGTAGGCACTGGGTGCAAAGTAGCGCCATACTGTACGGTGATAACAAAGCCCGCAGCGCACGCAGTATAGCAAAGTCGCACGCCCGGCAGGCGAACACGGGACAAGATAAAATAACCGGAGTGGGCTATGGTGGTCATTTTCGCGCCGTGCAGGGGTTTAAGTATGTTGGGGCGTGATTGTCCCGACAAGCTGGCTGTCTACGTTTATGGCGCAAACAACGCGGCCACGCAACCTATAATCCAAGCCTGCTTAGAACTGGTGGCAAATCGTCACTGGTTAGAGCTGGATATTCGCTCAGCGGACATAGCAATCGCCCCGCTGCTGACAACAATACTAACCCCAGGCGCGATACAACTGCCCCGGGTGGGCACGCTGGTATTTCATCCCTCGCTCTTGCCCAGGCACCGGGGTGCAGATGCTATCCGGTGGGCGTTCAAGCTGGGGGAAACTTACACCGGCGTGACTTGGTTCTGGCCGGATGCGGGGATAGATACCGGCGACATATGCGAGCAGGAGGTTGTGGCGATACTCCCCGGGGAGACGCCGCGGGAGTTCTACACCCGGGCGGTTATGCCGGCAGCGGTCAGAACGCTTGCCCGGGCACTGGAGGACATTGCCGCCGGTCACCCCCGCAGGGTACCGCAGCAGCACGAACACGGAACATACGAGACCAAGATTATGAGGCGTGGCCAGTAGGCTGCGCCTTTGGCTATTTCGGAGGTGGTGATTGTGCCAAGGGCACGCTGCCCGGAGAGCTTCATCGCCGAGAAAAGATACAAGGCCGGTGAGAAGCTTGTTGACATCGCCCAATCAATGGGCAAACCTGTTGGCACAGTCCGTCGGTGGAAGTCTGACCAGGATTGGGATGGCAAAAAAAAACAAACCGAACGCTCGGATATAATTCCGAACGCTCGGAAACAAAAGCGCACGCTGCACGCAGAGCCGTCGCCGGTATTTGAGGCGGTAGCCAATGCAGTAGAGGAAAATGATGAGCTGACGGATAAGCAGAAGCTATTCTGCGTCATTTACCTTACGAACTTTAATGCCACACTGGCATACCTCAAAGCGTATGGGTGCTCGTATGAGACTGCGAACAGGTGCGGTCCTCGTCTGATGGTAAATGTCCGTATACAAGAAGAGGTTCGCGAACTCAAAAAAATAAAGAATGCAGTTCTTGGCGGACTATGCGGCGAAGACGTGGTTGAGCTTCACATGCGCATCGCATTTGGCAATATGAAAGACTTCGTAAAGTCTGGAAGCCGAACTGCGCCAGTTCTAAACAATGGTCGACCAGTCATGATTGAGCACCCCAAAACCGGTGAGAAGAAAATGCTCACCCAGGTAATCAACGAGGTTAGACTAATTGACAGCAACATGGTCGACGGTCAGCTCATTACCGAAATTTCCGAGGGCCGCGAGGGCGTAAAAATCAAGCTGGCAGAAAAACATCGGTCGCTGGCCTTTCTTGAGCGCTACTTCGAGCTTTACCCGATGGATCGGCACCGCAAAGAGTATGACCGACAACGCCTTGCTCTGGAGCGCGCGAAAAACGAGGCTGAGCACGCTGTTCTGCATGGCACGGCTGAAACCGCAGCCACATACCGCGGGCTGCCAGCGTCATCCATCGGCAAAGCATACCTCGACATTGACCGCGACATCAACGCCCGGCGACACACCCGCTATGATTTCAAAGGTGGGCGCGGCAGCTTGAAAAGCTCTTACTGTGCGCTGAAGCTGGTTGACCTAATTATGCTCAACGAGGCATATTGCGGGTTGGTAGTGCGTGCGGTAAGAGATACCTTGCGCGATTCTGTCTATGCTCAAGTCACCTGGGCAATTGATGAGCTGGGATTGACCGAGCTGTTCCGCTGCACAGTATCCCCCATGCAAATCACCCGCAAAGACACCGGGCAGGTTATTTATTTCCGTGGCGCAGACGACCCCGGCAAGATTAAGTCTATCAAACCGCCCAAAGACAAATACATCGGTATTGTTTGGGGCGAGGAAAAAGACCAAATCGGGCCGGAGACATGGCGCAACATCCTACAGTCGGCGTTCCGGGGCGGCAGCGATGGGCTTACGTTCAGCTCGTACAACACGCCTATAAGCCAACAGCACTATATCAACAAAGAAGCGCTGGTTGACGACCCACAACGGGTTATCCACCACAGCTATTATACCGATGCGCCGCCCGAATGGCTTGGGCCGGCGTTTTTTGACTTGGCGGAGCATCTAAAAGCCACCAACGAGCGCGCTTTTAGGCATGAGTATCTGGGTGAGGCAACCGGCACCGGTGCCAATGTGTTTGAAAACGTCACACTGCGCAGGATAACGGACGAGGAAATAGCGGGATTTGACAGAGTATATCCGGGGCTTGACTGGGGATATTTCCCGCATCCTGCTGCTTTCAATGCTCATTACTACCACTCCGCGAGCCAGAAGCTGTACATCTTCGGAGAGGTTACTGCTCTAAAGGCAAGCAACGAGAAGCTCGCTGGAATGATTGGGGACGAGTGGAAAGATACTCACATTATCGCGGATTCCGCAGAGCCCAAATCAATTCAAGACTTTAGAGATCTTGGTTTTTGGATTTCGGGTGCGAAAAAAGGCAAGGGTAGCGTTGAGCACGGCATGAAGTGGGTTGCCAGCCGCGCTGAAATTATCATTGACCAAGAACGCTGCCCAAATGCTGCCGTTGAGTTTGTGAGCTACGAACACCCTCGCGACAAAGACGGCAATATTATCTCGGGCTATGTTGACAAGGATGATCACAGCATTTCAAACTGCCGGTACGCGCTTGAAGAAGTTATCCGGCAAGAAAGGTGGGAGCGGTAAATGGTGACGGTGCAGGATTTAGAAAAGGTCCGCTCAGACAATAAGCTGGAAAAATTCATCATCGAAACCATAAGTGCGCATAACGTTTCGGCGCTCGAAAAAAACATGCTTTACTACGAGGGCAAAAACCCATACCTCACAAAGCTGAAGATTGAAGTTGAGCTTGCCGATGGCAATGTTCTTGACCTCACCCCAAAGGCCAAAATTTACAGCGCGTTTGCCCAAATCATAATAGACCACGGGGTCAGCCGCCTGTGGGATAACCCCGTGCAGCTTGACGATAATATTGACCGTGAGATTTTAGGCGTAAACTTTGACGAAGATGTCCACGAGTACGCCCGCATGGCGGCAATCCACGGCGTTTCCTGGGTGTTTTACAACAACGGTGCCCCGATTATGTTTCCAGCTACGGACTTTATACCATTGCCTGATGAATGGGACGGTGAAGTCCGCGCGGGGATACGGTTTTGGCAGATCGACCCCAAAAAGCCGATGGTGATACAGCTCTATGAGATGGACGGCTTTATCGAGTGGCGCAAAGAAGACGGTAAAGACCAGTTGACACCGGTAGATGCAGCGGGAGCCCCCACCCCAAAGGCGACAAAACGTTCATATCGCACCAATAAACCGGTCGGTGGCCAAGGCTATGTAGAGACCACCGCTGAGACCCCTGGGGCTGAATATGCCGAGTTCCCTGTGGTGCCGTACTATCCAAACCCCAAGCGTACAAGCGAGCTCACGGGGCCGGTTAAGTCCAGCATAAATTTCTATGATGAAAAAAACACAGTCTACAGCGACGAAATTATCATGGAAAAAGGTTTTATGTGGAGCGTAAGCGGTTACGGTGGGCAAGCGAAAGACCTTACCGAGTTAGTAGAAAAGGCCCGCAAGCTGAGAATCATTGCCGACCGCCGCTTGGATGGTGATGCCCAGATCGATGTAAGCACAACCGAAGCCCCTTACTTATCACACAAAGAAGCTATGGATGCAGCAGAGGCCGCTATATTCCGAGATGCGCGCATCATGAACCCCAATGTGTTGATGTCCGGCGGCGTCACCACCGTGGCAATCCGGGCGGCCATGCAGCGCGAGGACAAGAAGATGGTAGGTGTAGAAACTGAGGCACGCCGGTTTGTGCGTCGTCTGCTAAAGGTAGCGGGCGTGGAAAGCAAACTGATAGCCTTTAAGCACCGCACTCTGGTAAACGAGCTCGAGATTGTCCAGATGCTTGCCCAGGGTGTCAGCGATCTGCCTTTTGAGTACCAAGTGAAGCTCAACCCGGCGATACCTGCGGATATGCAGCAAGGAATTATCGATGCTAAAGCCAAAGAGCAATTAGCCTATGACGAGGCCGCTATTGCAGAGATTGAGCGCAAGATGGCTGAAGCTCGGGCGGCTGGCGAACAGAACAATGGATAGGGCGACCAATAACCGTCTGCGCAACCTCGACCGCCGCTTGCAGGCTACATATAATCAAGCTTTCCAATCTGCCTTAGCTCACAACCACCGTGCGATACAGCAGTTGGCCGATTTTGCGCCCGACCCTGACTTGCCGCAAGCGTCGCAAGAAGCTCAATGGCGAGCACATTTTTACGCAGTTGACCAGCGAACCGGTCTGTCTAGGAATATCTCCGACAGGTTAGGGCGTTGTGCCGAGAACGTAGGGCAGATGGTTGTCAGCGAGAGCTTGAATATTTTCGCTGACAACTATAACCGCGAAACCAACGATATCAGTTCGCAATTGGGCGTGGCCGGCGCAGTTGTTCTTTGGCACATGTATGGCAGACAGAAGCTCGCTGATCTTTTTGGTGCTGGTGGATCCGATGCCCAGTGGTCAGCAGGTGGTAGCGGGTTTGATTACATTTTGTTTTGCCTTTCGCAAGACAGAGCGAGGGGAAAATACTTTTTCCTTCGGGCATTGCGTCGGCTGAGCGCTGGCGACGATGTTGCCCGGCGACTAATGAACGAGCTTGTTCAAGGGGCAGCACAGGGTAAGAGTGCGCAACAGATTGCGGCGGCAATTCGCAAAGCTATCGAATCAAGCCGCAGTCACTCTATGACGATAGCTCGCGCCGAGTGTCTTCGGGCCGCTTCACAGGGGCGCTACCTTGCGGCTTGCCAGGCGCACTATGAGCTCGGCATTCCGATGAAAAAACGCTGGGTGCACGCTGGCGACTTTGACAACCCGGCTGCCCGCGACCAGCACATAGCTATGCACATGGAAACAGTTGCAATGGATGCGACATTTTCCAATGGGCTGATGTACGCACACGACCCGAACGGCCCGCCGGAAGAAACGATAAACTGCCGCTGCACGGTTGTGTATGTGGTTGCCGTTGGCAGGCAGTCACAGGCCTACAGAGATTTGGTGGAAAGGTTGAGTGCGTGACATGGGCGTTAAATTTACGAGCAACAAATCTGTCGTCCAAAAACAGTTCCAGCAAAATGCCGAACGTGCAGTGGCTGCCATGGGTGCTAAGGGTGCAGAACTGACGAAAATGTATATAACTGCATCCGGCAGAATCGAAACCGGCCTTATGCGTGATACAGTTGGCCACGTTGAAGACTTGCCAAACCTGGAGACGGCGTTCGGCATTGAGGCGTTTTATGGCATATTCCAAGAAGTGGGAACAAGCCGGGGCATTGTGCCGGGAAACTTTATCTTCAACGCGGGCAACAACCACAGCAAGGATTTTGAGGAAATAGCAAAGACCATGTTGGGAGAGGGTTTCGAGTAATTGAACTTCTGACAAACAAGCTTGGTTTTTAGCCGCGAGAGCGGCTTTTTACATGCCTTTTTAGCATTTTAGGCGTAAAAGAAAAAGCCATGCCTTGATTTAAGGCGTAAAACAAAATCCGGCAGTGGTGCGACCACGTAAAAAAGCGTATGCCGAAAATTAGGAGGATTGACATGACGCGGAAATTTTTGGTTGGACTTGGCATTGATGCCGAGGTGGTAGAGAAAATCATCGACGCAAACGGCGCCGACATCGAGCGCGAAAAAGGGGTGGCTGCAGGGCTGCGGGACGATTTGCAGAAAGCCAAGGATGATTTGGCGACTGCAAAGGCTGACCTTGAAAAGGCGAAACAGCCAGACAGCGATCTCGAAAAGGTTAAGGCCGACCTCGAGGCCGAAAAGCAGGCCCATGCTGCAACCAAAGAGCAGTTGGGCAAAGATTTAGAAACCGAGAAGGCTGCCCACAAAACCACCCAGGACGGCATTGCTGCCGAAAAGGATGCTGCCGAGGAGCGCACGCTTATAGCCAAGTTGCTTGAAACCCCTGGAGAGGACGGTATCAGAATGAGCGCGGCCGCGATACCCATTGCTCTGAAGCAGTACGACCGGGCTGTTGTCAAGCGTGACAAGGGTGGTAAAATCGCGAACCCTGAAGATGTTCTAAAGCATTTCCGCGAGGGTGACTTCAAAGACTTTTTTGGCAAAACCCAAGCTGCTGGTGCAGATGTTGGGAAGCCTCCTGCGGGTGGGGGCGGCGGCGATGATGGCCAGCCCAAAACTCTCCGCGATGCACTGGCACAAAAATACACACCGAAAGGATGACAGTAAATGATTACATTAGCAGAAGCTAAAGTCGGCATGTCCGACAAGGTCGACCAGATGGTGGTTGACGAATTTCGGCGCGGCTCGTGGCTCCTGGACAACCTGATTTTTGACAACGCCATTTCTCCTGGTACAGGCGGATCTACGCTGGCCTACGGGTACGTCAAGCTAAAGACCCCGTCCACAGCGGCGTTCAGAGCTCTCAACACGGAATACGCCAACAACGAGGCTATCCGCGAGGAACTGAGCGCCTACTGCAAGCCTTTTGGCGGCAGCTTTAAGCTCGACCGTGTTATCATCAAGACCGCCGGTACCGTTGACGAGCTGAACTTCCAGCTGCGTGAAAAAATCAAGGGGGCAGTCAACCTGTTCCATTACACCGTGATAAACGGTGACCGGGCGCTTAGGCCGGATGAGTTTGACGGCCTGGACGTATTCTTGACAGGCTCCAGCACGGAGTACAACGCAGGCGGTACGGCGTTCGACATCTCCAGCTCAACGCTGCTGGACTCCGAGTACAACCGCTTCCTCGACATGATGGATGAGTTTGTTTCCGGGCTTGACGATACGCCCACAGCGTTTCTTGCAAATACGGTTCTGGCAAATAAAGTCAAAGGCGTTGCCCGTCGCGCTGGTTACTACACTCGCATGGAAGACGCTTTTGGGCGCGCCGTTGATGCTTGGAACAACATCCCAATTCTTGACATGCGTCAATATTGGAATGGGACAGCGTCCGTGCCGACCATTCCGATTGACGCTACTAGCGGGACAACGTCGCTGTTTGCCGCAACCATCTCCGAAGATGGTTTCCACGGCATTTCGCCAACTGGCAGCAATGTCATTCAGACTGCCCTGCCGGATCCCAATGCTCCCGGCGTTCTCAAGGAAGGCGACGTTGAGCTTGTGGCCGGCGTGGTACTCAAAAACTCCCTGAAAGCGGGCGCGTTCCGCAACATCAAAGTGAGGTAGCGATATGTATAAAATTACATTGCCAGCTTCAATTGACGGACCAAGGTATGGTCTAAAGTTCATGCGGGGCGTTGCCCACACGGATGACGAGCGAATTGCAACCCTGCTACGCGAAAAGGGCATCCCTGTCGAAGAGGTTGGCGGGGAAGAAACAAGCAACACCGGCACAAGCACCCCTGCCTCCGACAGCATTGAGCAAAAACTCGCCGACGCGCTGAGTGCGCTGGGCACCGCTAAAGTCGAGCTCGCCGAGGTCATCGAAGCTAAGTCGGCCGCCGAGGTTGCCGGGCTCAATGCGATGAAGTTAGCTGAGGAAAACGCCACCGCCCTGCGCGAAGCCCAGGCCGCCGTCTCCGATGCGAGAAAAATCGCGGATGAGGCTGTGGCTGCCCGCCGTATTGCTGAGGAGCAGTCCGAAGCTACCCGGAAAGACGCAGCGCGCGTACTTGATGACAAGAAGGCCCTCGAAGCCGAACTTGAAGCGCTACGGAATGCCAAACCAAAGGGTGCAGCGAAGTCCGGTGCCTCAACTCCGGCGACTACCGGCACGCAGGCACAGACGACCGGAGGTTAACCATGCGCACGGTATCAAGGGCACGCCAAAATACACCATACAAGACGGTATCGCAACAGGTAGGTCGACCGCTCCACATAAAAGGGGCGGTCGCACCTCCAGAGATACATTTTTTGCTTGACGCAGAGGAACGTCACAGGGTGGTGTATCGCTGGCTTGACAATGCTGTATGGGACGACAATCTCTTTTGGGTAGGTGGTTAAGATGGCAATGCAATCCATAGAAAACGGCAGAAACGCGCGCGTTGTGCGTGAAGCTATAAACGCTAACTTTGCCGAGCTGGATTCCGGCAAGCTGGACAAAGTAACATCTGGCGGGAGCCTCCGAGTTTACTCTGTCAGCCCTGACGGCCAAACCCAAGGCACAGTTAACGTCGTCAGCAATTCCGCGCCGCCGCTCTCTATACCCGAGCGCAACGCTGCCGGCACTTTCTCCGTCGGCGACCCAGCCCAAGACAACCACCCCGCTACAAAGGGCTATGTGGATGCAGAACTTTCCCAGCGAGATGACCAGATAACCGCTTTATGGCAGCTTGAGAATAAACTTGAAAACATAGTCAACTCTATGCCACCCATGTCATCAAGCGTGTACAACAAGCCGTTTTCAAATGCGACTTTTAGCGGAGATGTCAATGCTATTGCCGTTAAACTGAATGCAAGTATAACGGTTGTGTCCTTTTGGGGGTTTGCAGTTCAAAACACGGCTGGCTCATCCGGACAAGATTTTATTATACTTGACCCCGCAGAATACCCGCTGATAGGGCGATTCGTTGGGCAAGTAGATCAGTTCGCAATCGGGTATAACGCGGCGACAAATGACTTCAAATACGTACCTGTCAGAATTACAAGTCAAGGAATGTTCATTGTAACTGCGCCGAATATCTCGTTGGGTACAAGGTTCTCGTTCCAGTTTGTGCTGATACTAGCAGAGTAATGCATTGGTGGTGTGATTATGAAACTCGACGAAACCATACTGACCGTAATCCGGCACCTGCACAACGGAGGTGTTGCCGATACGTGGCTCGACGTACCCACCCGCGGCGAATTTGTTATTGATAGCGGCAACATCGTTATTGATAGCGACGATTTTGTTATTGGAGACTGGGTGCTGCTTGTCGACAACGCAAAACGCTATAGCGGGATATTCCTGCTAGGCGAACCCGTTGGCGCTACATCAGAGCCGCCGAAAACCCCGCTGTACGCGCTGAAAAACGGCACGGACGATGAATCACCCGTTGATGGCAAAAGGGCGTTTGTAGGGGCAATATACCGTCTTGTGTTGCCTGTCGGCTTCGTCGCCTTGTGCTCAGAGATTCGTGACTTCATGCTGTCGGACGAGGGGGCTCCGACCCTGCTGTCGAGCGAGAAGGTCATCGGGGCGTACAGTTGGACAGCTGCGACCGGCAAAGACGGTCAGCCGCTGACCTGGGCCGGAGTGTTCAAAGACAAGCTGCCGCCGTTTGTGATGTTCAGTAGCCTTAAAATATGACATCCGAGGAGGGGAAGAGTTGAGGCCCGACAAATATTATCGCCAACACCAGCTCCAAGGCTTGGCATTGGTTCCCAGCCCCTACCCGCCTCCGAACGATGCTCCTTTGCGGAAATTCGCAGATGTGCGCTCCGTGCAGGGGCTCTTTGTTCAATCGCAGTCCACCGAACGCCCAGAGGCAGGCGCAAAAGGGATAAAGACGCTTGGGCGCTTCCTTACCGGTGTTGACGAGAGCCTTTCAAGCGGCGATGTGCTGCGCGACGAGGAAACCGGTGTATTTGTGCGTATAGTGGGCGACCCACTGAAGCCGCCTGGGCGAGCGCGCGCACAACTGAAAACTTACGAGGCGTATGTGTCCGACCGCGAGAGCGAAGAGTCGGCAGCTTTGCGCGGGGCAGTAGAATCAGCAAATCCGTCACCGGTGACGGATTTAGGAGAATCGTAAAGTGGGAGGCACCATGAAAAAAGTCAACATTTTGGGCACAGAGTACAGCTTTATAGAAACCACGTCAAAGGAAGACCCGCGGCTTGAACACGCAGACGGGTGGTGCGGAAACTATCTAAAGGAAATATTGATAGAATCCGATATTTACAGGTACGCTCAAGGCGGTGATGTCGATGTGTCCAGATGCGAAAGGCTTAAATACATTAGGCGCCACGAATTGGTTCATGCGTTTTTTTCAGAATCTGGGTTGGACGATTACAACGGCAACGAGCAGCTTGTGTCGTGGATCGCAAAGCAGTTTCCTAAAATGCTGAAAGTGTTTGAGGAGGTCGATGCTATGTGAATCAATTAGCCTTGGCTCTTCGCGACTTCTGGCACAACACCTTCGTGGATACTTTCGGGCGACCGACCTTGCCCGGCGCATCTGCGCGGCTGCCAGGCACAACAATCCCGGCGTTTTTGGAAGGGTATGCTCGTGTGCCTGCGGGGATAGACAAATGGGAGTCGCCACCGTATCCGTACATAGTTTACAAAATGGAGCGCCCAGACTTTGGCCAGGACTACATGATAACAGGCACAATATGGGACAGAACTCCAACGAACCCCGGCAATATGGGACTGGTTAACGATGTGCTGGGCCAAGTAGAGAAACGAATTCCACATGGCGGCGTTGTATTAAGGCTCAATGACGATAGCGGGACGATTTGGATTAAACGGGGAGCCCCGTTTTTTTCTTTTCCGCAAGGCGACCCAGACGACCCCACCATCGTGAGAGGGGTTGTAAATCTCGTGGTGCAAAGCCACATAAAATAGGAGGACAATGGCATGGATATTCAAAACGTAAGCGCAGTAACAAATGACACATTTAAGAACCTTATCATCGGCGCCGGTGTCTTACTCAACGACTTTGAGTACGAAGGCTTGGACACCGGTAAGGACTTTTTCGAGGGGGTTGGCAAGGCCATACAAAATGGTCAATGCCTAGGCGTAACAAGCGGCGGTATTAACATCAACATTGAGCAAGTGCGCCATGATCTGTCGGCGTCCATTGATGATGTTTTCGCGCCATTTGTCGGGTCGGAGGTCGGTCGGCGCTGGAACTGCGGTTTTGACGGCACGCTGAAAGAAGTTAAAAAGAACGTGCTGCAGGCTGTATTCCCTACCGCAGAATTTGAAGAAATAAGCTCGGATGTAACGGAGATAAAGCTGGGTACCAGCCTTCAAACAAATCACCATGTCAAAAACACTACATGGGTTGCCCGCATCAATCAGTTTGGGTATCTCATGATTTCGCTGCTGAACGCTCTAGGCCGGACAAATGGTGCCATTGTCTCCAATCCGGATGACTCTGGGAATATACCCTTTGCCGCTAACGGCTATTTGGGCGCGGAAACCCTTGGCGCTGCAAAGCACGCGCCTTGTGCCATCAGAATGATAAACATGACCAATGGGGCAGTCCAGGGCGCATCCGTCACCATAGACGCCGAAGACAACATCTTGGATACAAGCATCTTTAACAGCACTGCAGCGGAGGAGGACTAACAATGTTTTCTTTTTTTCGCAAAAAGAGAAAGCCGGTAAAGCTGCTTGATATGACTCTGGACCATTGCACGGACGTCATGGCAACGCTAACCGTTGAGCTTCTGCCGATTCTTGCGGATCAGAGGGTAATGTCCATCTCGACTTCGATGTCGCCCAAAAAGGGAGAGACACAGCTTGACTACGGCCTCAGAGTTGGGCAAACGCTGCTTGAAACAATCAGCCTGTTCTCGGGCGAGTACAAGAGCGGCATTTACCGCATTCTGGCGGCGTTCTTCCAAGAAAGCCTTGAGGAGGTCGGCAAGCTGTCTATGCGCGAAGTCGCGGCGCAGGTCAAAGCAAGCCTCCGGGACGAGGACTTGATAAATTTTTTATCACAGCAAAAGCCCTCGGGAAGGAGCGAACTGTCCGTTATCTCGCGGAATCCAGAGGGCTAAAGGGCAAAGCCGTGCCCCTCTATCTCATTGAGAAGTTCAAGCAGGAACGAGAAACAGAACACCGAGACAACTACAACTCAGCCATGCTGTACATGATTGCGCAGCCGACTCGCAAAAATCCCAAGAGCGTGCCGATGTACAAACCGCTGTTTGCGGACCCGGCGATAAAAGAAAAGAAAAAGGAGACCGCAGAAGACTTGTTGCGGTCTTTTCTTGACCCAAAATTCTAAGCGAGAGGGCGATTGTCATGCAGTTATTCTCAGTTTTTGGAACAATCGGCCTTAAAGCTGATGAGTTTAACCAAGGCATCTCAGAAGCCGAGAGCCGCGGACAAGGCTTTGGAACCACAATGGGCGGCGTTGCCGGGGTTGTAGCCACGGCTGGTGCATTTATTGTAGGTGCCCTCGTAGGTATTGGTGCCGCCGCTACACGTGTAGGTGGCGAATTTGAGGCATCTTCGCGCGCGATTCAAGCACAAACGGGCTTCACCACAGACGAGATGGCAAGGCTGGAAAAGGGAGTGCGCGACCTTTCTCTCACGCAAGGGAGTTTTTCTGCACGTGAGATGATGTCGTCTCTGGAGAATATTTCTATATACGGTAGAGACGCCACCGAGATGCTCAAGCTACTTGAGTATGGCATGGTGTTGGCCGACGCCACAGGCGCTGACCTCGACACATCATTGTCACTGCTCAGCATGTCTTTGGACAAAGCTGGCAAGGACGTCGATAGCGCCGGCAGGTACATGAACATATTCGCCCAAATCGCACGGGAAACCAATCTGCCGATACAGACAATCCAGGACAACGTAGTGGCGCTGGCCCCCACAATGAACGGTTGGAATATTGAGCTTGAACAGTCTGCCGGGTGGCTTGCTAGATTAAAGCAGGAAGGTATATACGGCGCAGCGGCAACAAGTGGTCTGTCGTATGTGTTTAGAGATCTCGCAACAGTGACCCCCCTCATGGCTGAGGAGTTGCGCGGCATGGGTGTCGAGTTGTTTGATATGCACGGCAACATGAACGATGGTTACGTGGTATTAAATCAGCTAAAAGCTGTCATGGGTGAAATGACCGACCAAGAGCTTGTACAGTTCCAGTCAGAGCTATGGGGCGCAAACGGCACAACCAGAGCAGTGTTGGACGCGCTGCTCAACACGGCAGATGGCGCAGAAGAGTTTACGCAGCGCATGTTCGAAGCGGGGCAAGGAACCCTCGAGTATGGCGTGGCCGCGCGAATGGCGGCGGATAGGCAGCTTGACCTAGCGCAGGCATTTGGAAGAGGCCGGAACGCTGGCGAAGATATACTTAAAACCATTTGGGAGATTATCAGGGCTCCATTGGCTGGAACCGTTGGTCATGGTGCAGACCAGATGGAGAGGCTCGCTATAAGGATGCGCGAAGGCGGGGACTTGCACCCTCATATCCAGCGGCTGGGCGAGGCGATTGCCAGGCTCGGTACATTCATAATTGACCTCGTTAGTGCAGCGACGCCTTTAGCCACGCAGATTTTGCCTGTATTTGCAACTGGACTGTCATTGGTTCTTGATGGCGCTACGATGCTTTACCCCGCCATTATCGGCCTTGTTGTTGCTATGTACGCATATAAGGCGGCTATGGCGGTACAGGGGCTAATCACCGGCGTCACCGCAGCTACCGCTGGCATGACGCTTGCCAAGTATGCGGCTACCAAAGCGCAAATTGCTCTGAACCTGGCAATGAAAGCCAACCCGATCGGACTGGTTATTGCCGGGATTGCGTTGCTTGTCGGCGGTCTAATTACACTGGGCCGAGCTCTTAACCGTGAAACCGAGGCCGCCCGGGAGCTGCGGCTAGAAAACGAACGGCTTATCCAGTCGGCGAATTCTCTAAGTAGTTCCATAGAAAACAGTGCCGCCGCCCACGGACAAAGAGTCCGCGCAATGGAAAACGAAATTGCCACGTCAAGGAACTTGGTGGAGCGTTTAACTGCACTAGGCGATGCCGAAAGGCACACGGTGGAACAGCGCGCGAGAGCTGTAAATTACACAAGAATGCTGACCGATGCTATGCCGGAGTTGCTGCGGTATCTCGACGAGGAAACAGGACTGCTAAACCTCACCACTGAGGCCATTGAGAGAAAAATCGCGGCAACAGAAGAACAGATGAGGGTGGAAGTTGCACGCGAGCGCCAAATGGAGCTCCTGCGTGAACAGATGGAACTTGAACGACAGCAGCTTGAACTTCGAGCGCAAATTACGAGGATGGAAGAAGAGGGTGCAGAAGTTACTGTTCGTACTGGCCGTTATACAACAGAGGTGAGGAATGAGAATCACCAAGCTATAAAAGAATTGGAAGCGGCGTATGGCAGCCTGACTGAGAGCATTGCCGGAAACGCAAGCGAATCAGAGCATTGGCGCGACATAGTTGTGGAAAGCTACACGGTTGTCGGCGAGGCCGTCGAAGAGTTCACCTATGCGGTTGATTATGGCGTACAGACAATAGAAAGCCGACTAGCAGATTTAGCTACCGCAACCAATACAGAGCTTGGCGAGGTGAAACAACTATTTGACAGCGCAATAAGCACTGTCATAAACAATTTCCAGTTGCTCAATCACGAAGTGTCACAATCCTTCGCCGAATCCGCCAGCATCTTCTCACAAAATGCCGCAGACACACACGACTGGGCCGATAACGTGTCCGCCATAATGCAGGAAGGCATGGCGCGAGGCGTTGATGTCGGTGTGCTTGAAAAACTGCAAGAGATGGCTATGCGAGGGCCGGGGTACGCCGCCGAAATGGCGGGAGACTTAGAACGCACATTTGGCGAGCTTGTACCATCGCTATACGCGGTAATGGATGCTGCGCTGGCTCTAGTAGCCGCGCAATTAGGCGAGGACACACGGCTTGTTGAATCAGCCGAGTCGATTGTTGAGAACGCCGCAGAGGCCGCGTATGAGCGAGCTACCGAGAGATTCTACGAGGTTGGCGAGGCTGTGCCAAACAGCCAAGCAGTAGGCGTGTACGACAACACAGACACATTTGTAGACGCTGTTGTTGATATGCAAGAAGCTGGCATTGACGCTGCAAATGACGCCATTGGCAGAGCCAGCCCTGCAAAAGTTTACGTGGAAATGGGCGAGGCAATACCAGACAGTCAAGCGTTGGGCGTGAAAAACCGTGAACCGGCGCTACTACAAAAACTAGGCGACCTTATGCAGCGAGCCATTGACGTATTTGCTGATTGGGAAAACAAGTGGCACAGCATCGGCCTTAATGGTATGGAGAGCCTGGCCGGTGGTATTTTAAGCGGCAAGAGCGCCGCCATCAATGCAGCCATCAGCGTAGCGCAAGCCGCAATAAGCGCAGCCAAAAGCGCGCTTGAGATGAATTCTCCTTCAAAGCCATTTTGGGATATGGGAGAAAACACGGTCGCAAGTTACGTCGGTGGGGTGCTGGCTAAGATTGGCGACGCAGAGAAGGCTGTGGACGATGTGTTCGGCGACCTTGGGCGCGGTAGTGAATGGGCAGACGGTAGCTCCCTACCGGTTGCTGCCGGTGGATACGGGCTGCGACCAATCCAAATCATCCTCAAAGATGCCATAATCAACGGCGTTGACGATGACCAAGGCATTAGGACGGTAGCACGAAAGCTCGGTAACTTGTTCGACATGGAAAGTCGCAGAAGGGAGTAGGCGTATGGCCAAAGCATTTACTTTTGATTTCAATGGCAAAAACAGCAAGGACATGGGGATATACGCCCGCTCCTATGACTTTTTCATGCCGCCGAAGCGCGAAAAGCGGAAGAAGATACCCTTCATGCACGGTACGCACGATTACGGTGCTGCCTTTTTTGATGACCGGGAGCTTCGGATCAAGTGTTTTTGGTTCAACAACAAGCTGGAAAACCTCAGTCGTGCGGACATCAGGGAGATTACATTCTGGTTATCTCGAAAAGGTCGGATAGTGCTTGATTGCGAACCTGACAAGCATTATATCGGTGAACTGTATGACCCCGCCGCGTTGGAGATGCACTATGACATGGCACGAGAGGACATACGCTCAACAGACGGCGGGTTTTATCTGTCGTTTGTCTGTGAGCCCTTTGCACACGGCGCACAAATAATCATGCCCATTCAGAGAGGCGAAAACCCGGTCGAGTATATGGGTACCGCTGAGTCGCCGACGCTGATAGTTTTGCGTAACCCCAACAGTTTTCCAATATCGTCCATACGAATCACGGCGTTATCAAGAAAAACACCAGTCTAAGGAGGTCGCTATGTACGGAGCAGCAACTAATCATCTGAAAGAGCGAGTGGCAAACATACTGAGAGGTACTTCTGCGGCGGGGTATAGCAACCTATATGTGGGGTTGCTGCATAACGACCCGACAGAAACGGGCACCGCCGGAGTCGAGCTCAACTATACCGGTTACGATAGACAGCCTGTAACATTCACCCCGCCAGCTCTTAGCCCAGGAGGGGTCGCTATTCAAAATGTAGCTGAGCTTTTGTGGCTGCCGCCCCCAACGGCAACGCAAAGTGTGCTATTTGCGGGCGTATATGACGCTCAAAATGGCGGTAATATGTTGTGGCGTGTGCAGCTCTCTGTACCTCTCGAGATAATCGCTGGGATGCCGCCGTCGCTGGATACCGGCGATTTAATACTTGAGCTGACAGGGCATGGTAGCGTGTGGTTCAAAACGCAGGTGCTCAGCATGTTCAGAGGTCAAAACGTTTCTGGTATCAGCCCATTTGCATCCCTGCACTCCGGCGACCCAGAGGCCGGAGGTATTGAACTCTCTGGTGGAGGTTATGAGCGGCAGCCGGTTACTCTATCGACACCTGCGTCCCAAGTTGGCGGACATATGCAGATGAGCAATGAGACCAGTATTCGCTTCCCGCGGCCTACGAGCCCGCAAGGAAATTTGGCCTACATCGGAATCCACAATGCTCAATCTGGTGGGAATTTGGTATACAAAATTGAGTGGATACCAAACATCTTTATTCAGAGAAACTACACGCCGAGATTCCTTGCTGGAAGATTAAGGGTGAATGTGGACTAGACTAGACTGATTTTATAGGCGGTGCATCATGAGCAGGTATAACTTAACGAGATACAACGTCGGAGCTAAACGCGAGAGAGTTATTGGACTTGAAGCAGAATTTACAACGATTTTCAATGCCCTTGCCGGCGAACAGGTGATGCAAGATCTGTCTGCCGATTTCAATGCGGTCTTCCGATCCGAAGCACGCATTGACTCAATCGTGCCGCTTGACGCAGAACTTATCACGCTTTTTTCTTCCAGGGCAGACTTTGTAACGTTTATCCTTTTGCAGGCGGACTTCTACAGCAACTTTGCGAGCAATGCACATCTCGGTAAGGAAGTGCCGCTTGACGCAGATTTTGAAGGCGTCTTTCTTTCTTCTATGCACCTTGGTGCAGAAGTGCCGCTTGAGGCAACCCTTTGCACTATTTTCAGCTCGTATGCGCATGTTGGTAAGGAAATACCGTTAGATGCTGAAATTGACACACTCTTTTTCAGTGTTGCTTTGATGGGGCTCGTTCGCACTGTAGTAGCGGACATATATGTGACGATTCCCCCGGGCGGCGAAATTCGAATTGACAGCGATGCCTTTACCGCATTTTTGGGACAAGAAAATATCCGGCACCTATATCACGGCGACTGGATTTTGCTCGATAGGAATTCGACATCGCTTGACATACAGGCCGCAACCGGCGGGGAAATTGTAGGTGAAATTGTCTACAACGAGAGGTTCTTATAATGTCGATACACAGAGGACGAAAGTTTGTCGATGTGCTTGACCGACAAAGGAAACCCTTGGCCACGCTTAGAAAGGCCTCCGAGATTAGGGAAGACGAAGCGATAAACAGCATTAACTTCTTTCACTTTTCCCTGCCAGACGATGACCCCATGAATATGCACTGCCGGGCACGCAACCTTGTCCAGTATGGCAATGGTAAGCTTTATCGAATTATGAAACCACGCCGAATATATACCGAAAAGGGTAATCGCGTTTACAGAGCCGAGCATGTTTGGGCAACGCTTAAGGATGATTTTTTGGAGTTTACTCATCAACGCGGAGGCCTGACGCAAAACACCCGTGATGTGCTTGAGTATATTCTCAGCTTTCAAACAACCAAGCATTGGGTACTTGGCGAGTGCGACTTTGATAACCGGTTTGAGTACGGGTGGACAGATGAGACGCTATCGTCTGCGATTAACAGCGTGGTAAATGTTTTTGTGGAGCCTTATATATGGACGTTCGATACCAATGTCTATCCTTGGCGAATGAACTTGAAGCGACTGACCCCTAGTGCAATCCCGGATCTGCACATAGAGGCTGGCCGCAACATGATTCGCGTTACGCACGAAGCTGACTTTACTAAGATAGTGACCGAACTCCACCCGCGGGGCTATGGTGAGGGTATAAACACACTCACTATCGCAAGCGTCAACAACGGCCAGACTTTCTTACGGTCTCCACAAAAGTATATTGATGAGTATGGTCTTATACGCAAACCTATAACACTTCCGGAGTACGAGAACCCTCATAGCCTTAAGGCGGTTTCACAAGCGCTGTTAAATGAGCTGCAAGAACCGCTTGAGCAATACGAGGTAGACTTTGCCTTGCTTGGCGAGGCTGACTACGAAAAGCCGGCCGTTGGTAAGCTGGTGGAAATCGTAGGGTTTAAGCGGGCGTTCATCACTGGGATTCTTTGGAACCATGACGAAATACCAAACTCAGTTCTTCAACTTGCGAACCGACCCAGAGATATTGCGGGCAATCTCGCTGACATGATGAACCGTATGCGCATCAACATGACCTACGCCCAGGGCGCAACACAGTTCTTCCAAAGCGACAAGGATGACAACGCGGCCCCCGCCATTCCTCTACGCCTGCGGGTGGACTTCCCCAGCGAACTTAGAATCATCAACTGGGTTAGGCTTGATGTTGAAGTCGAGCCGTTCCGGGCGCAGGTAAGGGCGACACAGGGCGGCGGAGCCCGAACGGAAACCAGCGGCGCGAGTAGCGCAACCTCCAGTGGGCCGAGTACGTCATCGACTACTTCATCGGGCGGTGGCTCTTCCCAAACGTCCTCATCAGGTGGCGGGGGATCCCAAACATCTTCATCAGGCGGCGGTGGTACTGTTTCCAGCACACAGAATATAGGTGGTGCAGGAGCTGGTGGTACCACAGACCCGCCTCAAACAGACAGAACTGGTTCAACCGCAGGCCCAGGCGCTCACACCCATGACATGTGGCATGTCCACTGGGTAAATGTAACTCAACATACCCACAATGTAACTATCCAAGCGCATACCCATAGCGTTACATTCTCGGCACATAGTCATAGTGTTACCATTCCAGCACACAGCCACGGTATGGCTCACACTCACAACATAGCGCATACCCACACCTTAACGTTGCCGAATCACGAACACACAATAATCCCCGGCATGACCCGTCACGGCAACCCCACGAGTTTCACAATTCGCGTGAACGGTGTAAACCGTCTGACTGTATCCGGCAGGCGGTGGAGGGGCAGCATCCTCGAATGGATATTCGATCATCGGAACGAGGTGCCCAGAGACCGGATACATAACTTTGAAATCATCCCAAACGACAACGCTTATGTGTATCTAAAAGTCAGCACAACAGGCTTTATACAGTCCCACGGTGGCGTTGTGGCCTAAAAAACGAAAGGGAGTAGAGGAATGAAAAGCAGAGCAAGCGGAGCGAGCGGCATAGCGCCGTCCTGTAAAAACCTGCTGGTAGACGGCAAACGTCCGGGAGACGTTTTTGAGTTCCAGCTGACCCACATTGGCGAAGAGCTCAAAGCCTCAGTCAAGTACACGGTGCAAGGCAAAGAGCGTTTTCTTGTCTGTGAGATTGAAGCTATTACATTCGAGGGGGAATAGCAAATGGCGTCAACACCGCTCAGCAGCCGAATGTATCCACCTTGGCCGTACTCGACACCGAGTGAGCTGGCCGAGCCTATAAGCGCTACGGCAACACAGATCCCAGTTGCGGATATATCGGCGTTCCCGCCCGCGCCAAATATCGCGGTCATCCGTGACGATGACGAAAACGCTGAAACAATCTTGTATACTCTCAAGATTGGCAATGCCCTCAGCGGCGTCACGCGCGCTTACGAAGATGGCGACGTTGCCCGTTCATGGGATACCGGGGTGACGATCGCAACCGACATAGCGGCGCTGGTAATTGCCGCTATGCAAGGTAATATCGAGATCGCACACTCGGACGCAGACAAGCCCCCGGTTGGGGCTACTCAGGCGGGTCTTATGACGCCCGCAATGTATCTAAAACTGCTCGGCATAGAACCCGGTGCACTAAACAATCCTCACCCATCCACCCACCCGGCAGCGATGATTGACGAGAGCACCACTCGCCGCTTTGTGTCGGACGAGTGGCTCGCAACGGTCAACGACTTTTTGGCCGGCGGCGGTGGGGTCAGTCTGCTGCAAATTATCGAGGACCTGGCACACCTTACGTTCCAGCTTGCGGTCAATGGTCTAATTGACGCAGAGGGCATGGGTAGCGTAATCGTGGATGTCTTTGACACCCCGGACTCCGTCATCCTTGAATCCGGGCAGTTCGCCAACGGCAGGGTGTTCATCTAATAACCCCATTCGTGATTTTATAACAAAGCGGCCCGGGTTACCCCGGGTCGTGTTATAATTTGTCGCACTACGCCGAAAGGGGGCGCGGCCATGCAGGGCAACCTAGAGCCGGTCAAAGTAGCCTGCACACGCAAGGAGCTCAGCTGCATCATTGCCAACCTTTTTGCCGAAGTCAAGCCCATCTGCGATGTGTGCGATGCCCTACTGGATAGCGACCTGGTGCTGGGCGGCGCTCTGGCCGGGAGTGACGACGATTTTGCCTACATCAAGGTCACGGAGTACGGCTTCGATTACTACGGCGACTACGACGTGCTAGACCGCGTCAGGAGAGCGAGGTGCCCCAGTGGAACCCTTAATCCTCCAGAAAAAGACGGAGGTGCTACTCAACAAAGAGGTCTACCCGACCCTGCAGAAGTTCCCCAAGGCTGAGAAGTTTTCTCTGTGTCAAGAAATAAAGCAGGCGTTTTATCGTGTCATTCGCTGCACTATGCTTGCCAACTCGACACGCCGGGGCGACATCAGAGTGGAACGGTACCGCGAGGTCGACGCTGACCTCAAGCTATTGTTGGTCTTATTCTCAATTGCGCGGGAACAAAAATACATATCGGAGCGGCGGACTCTGCTGCTGCAGGAACGAGTGGGTGAGCTCGGCAGAATAACCGGCGGCCTCATTAAGGCTGCCAAACAGTAGGTTTTAGGGATAGTGCTGTCTGCGCCAACCGTGCTATTCGCGGGAACAACTCCGCGCGCAGGTGGAATCATAACACGGCGACGAATGCCAACGCGAATATTGCCTGGCGCCCCTGCCCTGTAAGACTTGTAGATCGGTGCGTCTACGGATTTGCCGACACGTCCCTTGGTTTATCAATTAAACTTCAGGGGAGCACTATTCCTTCGCCGAGGGCATTGCGACCCGGAGCGTAAACACATGAATAATGGCGTAGCGCCAAGCCGCCGGAACGGAGGATGCCGCTATGTCGAACCTTCTTTATGAGAAACTTTGCGACTATAGGCTTTTGAAGTACAGTTACGAGCAGACCATCAAGGGTAGCCGGAAGTATCGCAGGGAGTCCATTATCTTTGACATGGCCCGCGAGAAGAACCTGATTGCCCTATGGCGGTCGCTCAAAGACGAAACCTACACCCACGGCTCCTACCACCGATTCAGCGTCATCCGGCCCAAAGTCCGGCTGGTGTCCGCCCCGCGCTTGCGAGATAAGATAGTGCAGTACGCTGTCCACACTATTCTGTGGTCGGTGTACTGCAATGTTTTTATCCCGGATACTTACGCCTGCTTAAAAGACCGCGGGGCGCACCGGGCGGTCGAGCGGGTACAGCACTATATGCGTAAATGCCAGTGGCAGCACGGCGACTGCTGGATTGTAAAGGCAGACATCACCAAATACTTCTACAGCATCGACCGCGAGGTGCTCAAGCGGGTGTACCGTAAGCAAATCAAGGACGATAAGTTCCTGCGGCTGCTTGACATCATTGTGGACAGCAGCCCGGAGGAAACCGTCGGCATCCCGCTGGGCAACGTCACCAGCCAAGACTTTGCCGGTATCTACCTAAACGAGCTCGACCAGTACGTCAAGCGGTTCTTGGGCGTGAAGTTTTATGTTCGGTACATGGACGACCTAATAATCATGATGCCTACCAAGGAAGAAGCGGCGCAACGCCTTGAGCAGATTGAGCGGTTCTTGCGGGAACGGCTGCATCTCAGCCTCAACACCAAGACCCGCATTTTCCCGGCCGCGCAAGGCGTCAACGCCTACGGGTACAAAATCCACGCAACACACAAACTTGTCAGGAATAGCTCCAAGGCGGGTATGAAGCGGCGCATTAAGGTGCTGAACAGAAAGTACCGAGCCGGAGAAATCCCGCTAAACACGATACAGCACAGCGTCAACTCTTGGCTGGGCCATGCCCGTCACTCCAACAGCTACAATCTAGCCAAGAAGATATTCGCTCCCTACGGCTACATCCAAGTAAGGCACCCAAAATACCGGTTCGGGGTTAGGCTGGACGCTCACTAGCGTTCGGCCTTTTCTGTGCCCCGGGAAAGGACTAAAACATGGCAAACGGCACCGTTCACCAGCTGGGCACGTTATTTGTCAACAACGTCCGGCAAGCCCGACCAACGCGCCCCTGGCGCCCGGACACAACGCCGGCCGGGTACCCCGGTGCAGGCAACATCCCGGCCTACACATCCGGCAACATCGAAATCCGCAACAGCGACGCAGACCCTAACTTCCGGATTCAGTGGATAGAGGTTAACGACGGCGGCACTCGGCTGCTCATCGCCGATCGGTGCATCCTTACTACCGTTGCGTGGACTGTGCTCAATACACAGAATCTCATCTTTGGTCGTGAGATTACCATTGATGGGCAACGATACGAAATTCGGATGCTTACTGGCGGCACCGCTGCTCGTGCTGTTGCTGACACAGGGGGAACGCCGACAAATAACGAGTGGGATAGGCTGCTTACCAACGAAGCCGGCCTCTCCGGGCTGCCTGTTCCCACCGCCGCAGATCTCGCCAGTACCGGCTCTGCGCAGGGATTGACATCAGTGCATAATCAGATGTGGAACTGGGCGCATATATGGACGTGGTGCCAAGAAACGGCCACAGCGAACAGCGCCACCCGTGCTGTTCGCGGGAGCAACTCCGCGCGCAGGTGGACTCATGTCACGGCGACGACTGCCGTCGCGAATCATGCCTGGCGCCCCTGCCTTGTATCTCTAGAATCTGCCCCTCTGATCTCTGACGCTGACAGAGACTTGGGCAGTTTCACCGCGCCCCCGAGCGTGCCCTATACCGTCGCCGTAGGCGACGGTCGAAATTTTTCAATTTTTGAGACCCTCAACGGCTCTCAAATCCGCAGCTTGACGAACCAGGTCGACGGCAGCTTCTCAGCCGATTTGGCTCCGCATTGGGCAGCTTTGGGTATCGGTCAGCACACCCTGGCCATCAACGCGACCAACAACGTCGGAACCACGACCCGGACGTTCACTTTCACGAAGTCCAACACGCCGCCTCCGCCACCGCTGATAAACTCACCGGCCAATGGCAGGCGAATCCCCGGCTCCGGCTTTGTTGAGTTCACCCCCGGGCGCGACGCCGAGGGCGACACGCAGACCATGACGCTGCAACTCGCTACGAACGCCGCGTTCACCGCTGGGCTGGTAGAGGTCACGGCCGGGCTGCAAAGGTTGTCTGGCGGTAACTGGGTCAACGCTACCAATGTGCCAGACGCTGACATCGGCTCCCGGTTCCGGCTGCCGTACAATGGGATCCCGCTAAACCAAGCACGGTTTATCCGAGTGGTTGCCAACGACGGCAACGCTTCAACGCCCTCGGCGGCTGTGGCGGTGTCTACAGGTGATGTGTTGGCGTTCCGCTCCCCGCCAGCAGTTTGGCCGACCCAGCCTGCGAGCGTCTTTATTTTGCTGGACAAAGTTGTCGACCCGGCAGCGGACATACAAGTGTTTGCTTGCAATAACGCGCTGGACACGGCGCCAACGTGGGAAGACGCCACTGCCGACTTCTTAGCGAGGCGCACATACAGCTTTGCTAACACTAGCAAGACCGCACAGGACTGGGCAATCAGCGTGCGTGTTGTCATTAGCGCGAACACTGCGACCGGCACAATAGAGGTGTTTGCCACCGGGAAGGGGGTGTCGTAGTGTCAAGGACAATTCACGAATCGAGACAGGCCGCCCGGGCGCGCGAGAACGCCGAACTGAGGGCGGCGCTGATTGAGCTTTCGGGCTTTGTTGCCGAGGGTATGGTTGCCGGCATAGCAGACGCTGATGCGAAGGCCGTTCCGGTAAGGGCGGCCGCTGCGATAGCAGGCGACGTAACCAAAGCGGCCATGTCAAAAATCTTCGCCACCGAAGTCTGTGCGGGTTCGATGGCATTAGATGCCGTTCCGCAGCTCTGGCGCGGTGAAGTGCAGGTGCTGGTTGAAGCTGCCGGGGCGGTAAGCTCTGCCCACAGCATCCCGGTTGAGGGCCGGTCAGCAGCGAACGTGCCTAAAAAGAAAAAATAATAAGGGGTGGGGCACGTGTACGATTATGCTTACAGGGTCTACGAATCTGTTATCGCAGCAACATCGAGCGAGCTTGTTTTGTTTTTTGTGATTGCGGCCGTAGTGCTGGCCGTAGTTGTCGCTCCGCTCTATATTGCTGTGCTCAAGGATCGCAAAGAGGCACGCAAATGCGAACGAGAGCGCGAAGAAAAAGCCAACGAGCACCAGCGGGAGCGTGAAAAGTTAATCCTTGGCGTCGTTGACAGAAATAGTACCGCATTTGAAGGATTGCGAACAACTCTCGAAAATGCGGGCTCCAAGTCCGAAAAGGCGCACGATGAGATAATCAGCAAGGTAAACAAAATTCTAACCGCCGTTAGCGGCGGCAACAAACAATAAGGAGAGCTATGCACATGAAAAACGATTGGAAAAGTAAGCTGACGAGTCGTAAATTTTGGTTGGCGATTGTGGGGTTTGTTTCTCCCCTCATCATCGCCCGGGGAGGATCCGCCGAGCTGGCGTATGAAATCACCGCCCTGATTATGAGTGGCGCGGCCGTCATCGCCTACATCATCGGACAGGGCCTTGTCGATGCCAAGTGCGCGGAGTACGACCTGCTGGAGGGCGTGGAGCTTGAAGTTGTGGAGGATGACGGTGAATGAGCAAGATAATCGTTCTCGACCCCGGCCACGGCGGTAGCGACCCCGGCGCGGTCAACGGTAGTCGCTTTGAATCGCACGACAATTTGCGGATAGGGATGGCGATCCGCGAACTATTGCGGTCGCAGGGCTACGATGTTCGCATGACACGCGAGACCGACGTTTTTGTAAGCCTTGATGAGCGGGCGAACATGGCATTGCGCGCCAACGCCGATCTGTTGGTGTCTCTACATCGCGACAGCTTCCCGACGACCACGCCCAGCGGTGTGACCATGTTCTACCGCTGGCAAAATAGTGCGGAAATCGCAAGCACTCTTTTGCAGTCAATTCCTCTCAGGCTTCGTGCCGGCAACCGAGCAGAACCCCTGCGCCAAGGCGCGTGGCGGGTGCTGCAGCATTCCCGCATCCCTGGGGTGTTCGCTGAGCTGGGCTTTATAAGCAATGCAAATGACAACCGCCTATTCGACGAGCACTTTGACGAGTACACGCAATCTCTCGCACGCGGCATTGTGCAAGCGCTGGGCGACCAGTGGCGCGACACCGCGGACGAAACACCGCCGGACGACGAAACTCTCGACGGCGGAGCAATCCCTGGCAACATGACCCCGGCATGGCGTGTGCGCGGCGGTACATACCGTAACCAGGAAAGTGCCGAGCGTGTGCGTCAAGCGTTCATCCGCGCGCTGGCCGAGGAGGGTATCGATGACCGGCCGTTCCTTGAGCAGATAATGTTGCCGAAGTAGCGGCGTAACATTTTTGCGAAAATCTCTGTATTTTGTCAACAAGAAGTGATTCCAATGGGCTAGGTGAGCTCTCCCGCGAGCATAAGCGGTGACAACAAAATTATACAATGTGACACAGAGCCCCCGCTCTCTCGCCAACGCTGGCGTTGAGGGCGGGGGCTTTTTCTTTTTGTTCTAAATCCGTCACCGGTGCTGGATTTGAAAAATTGTGAGAACATAGCGCACTCTTGTGATTATCTTACAAGAAGCCCCCGACTGTATCAATTTGTGATAAATTATACTCAAAGGAGCAATGTGCTATGGCTATTCGAGTTTTACTGTCCACCCGCTTAGGCGAAAAGCGCTGGACGCAGGCAGACCTTTCCCGCGCGACAGACATCCGACCCAGCACCATCGGCGACCTTTACAATGAGATGGTCGAGCGCGTCAATCTGGACCACCTTGACCTGATCTGCGAGGCTTTAGAGTGCGACGTGTCGGATATTTTGAAGCGTGAGGAAAACAAGCATCCCCGAGTGAAGTCTAAAAACGGCAACCCAATTACATAGGTAATGACCTGGGCTTTCTCGTGGGATGGCGGCACCTCTTCGTGGGGTGCCGTTATTTTTATACGAATAGCAATCCTACCTTGACACGTGCGAAGATTTGGGCAATAATATTAAGTATGGTAGCGTTTGGAGAAAGCGAGGTTTTGCTATGCGTAAGAAGAAAATTTATCTTGACACAACTGTTATTAGCCACTTGCACCACGAAGATAGGCCAGACTGGATGGCGGATACTCTAGAACTTTGGGAAATATTAAAAGTGGGCAAGTATGATGTTTATATTTCTGATGTGGTTGCCGGCGAGCTTGCAAACTGCGCAGAGCCGAAACGCACAAAGATGTTTGCACATCTGGAAGAAATCCAGTATAATGAAATAATGACCGGTGACAACGAGGAAATAACGCATCTCGCTATTGCAATCAAGCAACAGGGCCTATTGCCACCGCGGAGCGTAAACGACCGGCTGCATATTGCTACGGCTATGTATGCGGGGTGCAATATTCTTCTCTCTTGGAACTTTAACCATCTAGTCAATGTTGCAACGATCGATGGGGCACGTGTTATTGCAGCACTTAACAACCTTAACCCAGTCGATATTTTTTCGCCCACTATGTTGCTTGAAAGGAGCGATTGATATGAATAACAGGAGTAGCCTTGGTGTTGAAGAAATACGCCGGATTCGTAACGAAGATGATAAGCGCCGACAGAATATGAACGCCGAAGAACTCGCGGCCGACATTCGCAAAAGCGCTACCGAAGGCCACGCAATCATGGAAAAGCTTCGGAATGAAAAAGCAGCGCGGCAGGGTGCATAACCCTGCCGCTCGTTTCGTGGCTCTATCATGGCTCTAAGAATTTACCGGGAGCGTTTGCAAAATACGCAATACAAGCACAAATCGCATTATAATCAACAAAATGCCTGCTGTTGCCGGTATATGCTTGCTTTTAGCAATTGAGTGGGAGTAAGCATTTGAAAGCTATAAACCGCTCAAACATAAGGTTTTTAGCAGTTGGGTTTCCTTTTTGATAACAGTTTGATAACAGGAACATTTTGAGGAATTACTCCTGTGTCCGCAGGCGGTTAGCAAGTAACCACCGCATTATCCACCATCTAAAGCGGCTATGCTGATTTGATTGTCAGCATAGCCGCTTTTCTATGTGTTTCATAATCCACACTGGCTCAATCCTTTTGAATTGCCTCTATGAGCGCATCGCTCAACTCTTTGGATGGAATTTTCGTCCAACGTCCCTCGATATCCAACACCGGGTATTTATATCGCCACTGATTGTACTGCTCTTCCGTTATATCGCCGTTCTTTAGCTTTTCGGCTTCCTTGTGCCAAACGTTGAATATATCAAACATTGAGGAGTAGGTGCTTCCCGTGGTCTTGTCCAGCCGCAGGCAAAGCTCCCCATCAATATTGTCAATGCGGATTCCGTACAAATCCTCCAGCGCGAACAGGGTGTGAGCCAAGCCCACATAACTGTCGATGTCGGGCAGGTCAAGGGCTTGCGGGCTTACATCTAACGCATGGGCAATATCAGCAGTCAGCTTCTCTTTCGGTGACCGTGTGCCGGATTCATATTGCGCCATGCGCACGTCGGCGGTTTTCTCGTCAAAGCCAATTGCCATACCAAGCCACTTCTGTGTCATACCCCGCAGATTTCGGATGTAACGGATTCTCTCGCCTATTGCCATATCGGTCAGCTCCCATCTTTTGACTGATGCAATGAGCATAACATATATGTTTAAGCATTGTCAAGTATTTCTAAGCAAATAAGTTAAACACCTTTCTGAAAACCACTTGACATAAACAATAATGCTTAGCATAATGAGGGTTAAAACTAAGCATTTATGTTTAATATTGACACTATGAAGCGATAAGTCGGAAAGGAGGTGAGCCGCATGGCTGAGAGAATGTTTATGAGGGTTAATGAGGTTTCAGAAGCGTTAGACGTTTCAAAACCTTATGCCTATAGGCTAATTCGAGAGCTAAACGAGGAATTAAAGCGGAAAGGCTGCATAACCATCGCAGGTAGAGTTGACCGCAAATTCTTCTACGAGAAGTTTTATGGCGCACACGCCAACAACTGAAGGGAAGGTGCTGATAATGGCGGCATTTAAGAACGAGGAAAACGGAACGTGGTATGTCATGTTCCGCTACACCAACTGGAAAGGCGAGAGGAAACAGAAGTGCAAGCGGGGATTCGCCACTCGCAAAGATGCGCTGGAATGGGAGCGTGTGTTCCTACAACAACAGGCATCGGATATGGATATGAGCTTTGCGACTTTTGTTGAGATGTACAGTCGGGATATGAAAACGCGGTTGCGACAAAACACGTGGATAACTAAGGAAAATATCATCAACACAAAGATATTACCATTCTTTGGCAACAGACGCATGAGCGAAATCAACGCAAAGGACGTAATTCAATGGCAGAACGAGATGATGCGCTTGCGTGGCAAGGACGGCAGGCCATTCTCTGCGACCTATCTCAAGACCATGCACAATCAGGTTAGTGCCATTTTCAACCACGCAGCGAGGTTCTACGACCTGAAATCCAACCCTGCCGCCAAGGCCGGGAGTGTCGGCAAGAAAGAAGCTAAAAATATGTTGTTCTGGACAAAAGAAGAGTATGTAAAGTTTGCCGGCGCCATGATGGACAAGCCGTTATCGTTCTACGCATTTGAGATGTTGTACTGGTGTGGCATCCGCATGGGTGAGATGCTTGCCCTTACTCCGGCAGGCTTTAATTTTGACAAAAGCACTGTCACCATCAGCAAATCCTACCAGCGGCTCAACCGTGAGGACATAATCACCGAACCCAAAACACCCAAGAGCAACCGAACAATCAAGATGCCGGGCTTCCTCTGTCAGGAGATACAGGAGCACATGAAATCCTTGTATAGTTGCGAACCTGGCGACAGGCTGTTCCCCATCAGCAAGAGCTACCTGCACCACGAAATGGACAGGGGTAGCAAGGCAGCAGGCGTCAAGCGGATTCGGGTGCATGACCTCAGACACAGCCACGTTTCACACTTAATTGAGCTTGGGTTCTCGGCGGTGGCGATCGCCGACCGGGTGGGGCATGAGAGCATCGACATCACATTTCGATATGCGCACCTTTTTCCGTCCAAGCAGATAGAGATTGCCGACAAGCTAGATGTTGAGCGTGGGGAGGGCTTTTGATATGTCAGCCAAGACACTTGACAACAAAGGCAGATGGCGGAATAAAACCGTGGCGTTCAGAATATCACCGGAGGAAGATGCACAGCTTGAAACAGCAGTGGTGCTGTCGGGTCTGACCAAGCAAGACTATATCATTCGGAGACTTCAATGTCGGGATGTGGTTGTGCAGGGCAATCCTCGTGTGTACAAGGCGCTACGAAATCAGCTTGCCACTGTTTTC
>Ga0131853_10000130_pt1 | contig 119460 bp, 106 predicted proteins | sample TergutLab28metaG_FD_92764 | JGI IMG/M metagenome (GOLD analysis project Ga0131853, IMG submission 92764) | Labiotermes labralis P1 segment gut microbial communities from Petit-Saut dam, French Guiana - Lab288 P1 (version 2) (version 2) | ecosystem: Host-associated > Arthropoda: Insects >...
ATGTTTTAAGCAAAACACAAAGATGATGCGCGAAAGTGGCTTAACCCCCGGGTTAAGCCATGCAATCAGATGAGTTCATTATATTGCTAGAGTTTTTGTAACCTATCATTGACGCTTTGACAGATTTTTACGCAAAAATTCAAAACATCCCTTGACAAATTGGGGTCTCTATGTTATAGTCTTGTTTAAGCAAATTTTGGAAATGCAACTGTTAATGAGTTTTTGACGAAAAAGGAGGTAATTTATCGTGTTAAAAAGACTGATTGGCCTGGCTGTACTGCTGGTATTTGCTTTTGCCTTGGCGGCATGTGCGGGAACACCAGACACACCAGCTGCAACACCAGCACCTGCAACACCTACACCTGAGGCTGCGGCACCTGCCGAAACTCCTGCTGGCACAGAGATTGTTGATGTTGGCGAATGGAGAATAGGCATTATAACCGGTACGGTTTCTCAAAACGAAGAAGAGTATCTTGCTGCTATTCGTATGCAAGAGCGCTTTGGTGAGGACCGCATCATCAGGACTACATATCCTGATAACTTTGGTGCAGAAATGGAAGTAACAATCGCAAATATTCAGGCACTGGCTGATGCTGGTGCGCAAGCTATCGTGGTTGTGCAAGCTGTTCCTGGCACCATTGCGGCTATACAATCTACACGCGAGCTTTTTGGCGATGATATTTTCTTCTTTGCAGGCGTTACGCATGAGCCACCTGCTGAAATTGCAGCGCATGCGGACGTAGCAATGATTTCTGATGACCTTTCCATGGGCAGAGTTATTATGGAGCAGGCTGCAAGAATGGGCGCAGACACATTTGCACATGTATCCTTCCCTCGTCACCTGGGTATGGAAAATATCGCCGCGCGTCGTGCTCTTTTGATGGAAACGGCTGAAGAATTCGGCATTGAATGGGTAGAGCTTACAGCTCCTGACCCAATGGCAGAAGGTGTGCCGCAAGCACAAATGTTTATTATGGAAAATATGCCACGCTGGATTGAAGAGCATGGTCCAAACACCGCTTTCTTCTCTACAAACTGTGGTATGCAAGAGCCTTTGATTACACAAATTGCAGCGTATGGCGGTTTCTATCCGCTACAATGCTGCCCAAGCCCATTCCATGCTTTGCCGGCTGCTTTTAACATTGACATGGCAGGTAACGAAGGTAATGTAGACTATTTGATTGGTCAGCTTACATCTGCTGTTGCCGCCGCTGGCGGTGCAGGCCGTTTCTCTACATGGCCTATCCCTATCAATATGTTTTTGGTTGAAGTTGGTGTTTTGTATTCCATCGAATTTTTGGAAGGCAACACAAATGGTCGTCATGATCGCGAAGCGCTTCAACGTGTTGTGGATATAGTGGCCGGAAATTACGGCGGAGCCGTTGAGCTTAGCAATTGGCCATTGGATGACGGCACATATGTTGAAAATTTCTACAGAGCTCTTTCTGATTTCATTGATTTCTAAAAGATTTTAACCATAATTTTAAAATGCAAGCCGCCTAGCCCTTGAGACTGGGCGGCTTGTTTTATAAAACTGAGACAAAAGGAGGGGTATCCGTTTGGCAGAAGAATATGTATTGCAATTGGAAGGAATACGCAAAGCCTATGGTGAAAATGTGGTGCTTAATGGTGTTAGCCTTAATGTGAAGCCCGGCGAGATTCACGCGCTGCTTGGTGAAAATGGGGCAGGGAAGTCTACATTAATGAACATTCTCTTCGGAATGAGTGTTATACACGAAACGGGCGGTTATGATGGTACCGTGAAAATTTCTGGGCAGGAAGTGAAATTCACTGCGCCTACAGATGCGCTGGCAGCGGGCATTGGCATGGTGCATCAAGAGTTTATGCTAATACCGGGCTTTACCATCACCGAAAATATTAAGCTTGGGCGCGAAGATACTGTGCCAACCATAGCCAGCCGAGTATTTGGCAAAAATTTGGAGCGGCTTAATCACGAAAAGATGAATGCAGATGCTAGGAGGTCACTTGATTCTATTGGCATGAGTATCGAAGAGCATGTAAAAGTGGCGGGACTGCCCGTTGGTTATATGCAATTTGTGGAAATTGCCCGCGAAATAGACAAGCTGGGCATCAAGTTGCTAGTGTTTGATGAACCAACAGCGGTGCTGACCGAAAGCGAGGCATCCCAGCTTCTGGATGTGATGAACACAATCACCCAAAAGGGTATTGCTATAATATTTATCACGCATCGCCTGTCCGAGGTAATGACGGCAGCGCATAACATGACCGTGCTGCGCGATGGCGAGCTGGTGGGCACAAAACCTATCGCCGATACAAATCTGACAGAGATTGCTGAAATGATGGTGGGCCGAGCTATAGAAAATATGGCAATGGGTCAAAATATGGATGACAATGATGCGCCAATAGCCATCAGCGTGCGAGATTTGCATGTGGATATGCCTGGCGAAATGGTGCGCGGCGTGAATTTTGATGTGAAAGAGGGCGAAATCTTTGGCATTGGAGGCATGGCAGGGCAGGGCAAAGTTGGCATTGCTAATGGCATCAGTGGCCTGTTTTCTGCCGAAGGCAGCGTCACGGTATTTGGCAAACCTCTGAATTTGTCGAGATTAGGCAAAGCTTTGGCTAACGATGTGGCCTTTGTGTCCGAGGATAGGCGCGGTGTTGGTCTTTTACTGGATGAAAGCATTGCCTATAATATTGCCTTTCGTGTAATGAATACACGGCGCGCGTTTTTAAGACGATTTGGACCTGTAAAACTACTTAATGGGCGCAAGGTGCAGCAACATGCAGAATCGATGATAGAGATTTTGGACATACGCTGTCGCAGTTGGCGGCAAAAGGTGGGCACACTTTCCGGTGGCAACCAACAAAAAGTTTGTCTGGCTTCAGCCTTGACGCTTCAGCCAAAACTTCTGATTGTTTCTGAGCCCACGCGCGGTATAGATATTGGTGCTAAAGAGCTGATTATGAACTATCTTTCAAAGCTACGTAAAGAGGAAGGCTTAACAATTATAATGATAAGCAGTGAGCTAGGTGAGCTACGCAGCCTATGTGACCGCATTGCAATCGTGGCGGATGGCAAGATTGTAAATATATTGCCGCCGAACGCTTCCGATGCAGAATACGGCCTGGCCATGAGTGCTGTTACCGGAAATTACGATACCGGGACTGATAATGATCCGGCCCATGGCGATAAAGTTAACATTGATGTTAGCGGAATGGAGGTGTGAAGATGAGCCAATTAACTGATAAATACGAACCCACACCCATCGTGAAGGCCTTAAAAAAATTCTATACAAACTTTGGCTTACCGCGCATAATCATAATTGGGTTGTTTGTACTGCTGTTTGTTATGGCGGGCATCTTTGGCATGAACCTTCCGTCTTTTGCGGGCGACGTGTTGCGCCGCTGGGGTATATGGGGTATTCTTGTGCTGGCTATGGTGCCTAGCATACAAAGTGGCGTTGGCCCTAATTTTGGCGTTACCATCGGCATTGTAGCCGGTATGGTTGGTGCCGTATTGAGCATTGACATGAACCATGCGGGGCAATTTGCATTCATTGCAGACCCTGCCTTCCGCGCTACTTTCCAAGCTTTGGTGGCTATTGCCATTGGTGTAATTGTTGCCATTCCTATGGGTGTGCTTTATGGCATGTTACTTAACCGCGTAAAAGGCAGTGAAATGGCTATTACGGTTTATGTTGGCTTTGGTATTGTTAGTTTGTTTAATATTCTGTGGGCACTTTTCCCGGTTTCAGCCGGCATTCTCATACTTCCGGCCACGGGCCGTGGCCTGCGCCAGATGATAAATCTTAATGCCGACTTTGGCGGGGCCTTTGACCAATGGCTGCGTTTTGATATTAATGTTTTTGGATTTGGAAATATGACAATACGCATGGGGCTTTTGCTTGTATTCTTCTTTGCTTGCTTCCTTATGTGGGTTTTCACCAGAAGCCGCCTGGGTATGAACATGAGTGCGGCGGGCTCCAATCCAAGCTATGCGCGAGCTTCAGGTATCAATGTTAATAAAATGCGCATACTGGGCACAACAATTTCTACAGCCCTTGGTGCCGTAGGCATAGTTGTGTATGTGCAAAGTTTCGGCTTCTTGCAAATGTACGGCGCGCCACTGATGATGGGATTTACGGTTGTAGCATCCGTGCTTATCGGCGGAGCGACAGTTAAACGAGCCAGGGTCTTTGATGTATTATTGGGTGCGCTTTTGTTCAACGGGATATTGGTTGTTGCATTGCCGCTAGCCAATACAATGATACCTGATATTGCTGGTGTTCCGGAAATGTTGCGCCTTATTGTCACATACGGTATTATCCTATATGCTCTTACTCAAGTGAAAGGAGGCCGATAGTGATGTCAAATCAAACTATTGCGGATAAAATACGCGATTTTATATTTGAAAATAAAGTCGTATTACTGTTTTTGATTGTTACTGCATTCGCCTTCTGGGCTTCGGGCATGTCCACCGTTGTATTTTTCAGCGAGCTGTTTACGCGCTTTGGACGCAACACCTTTATGGTGCTTGCACTGCTTATTCCTGTTGTGGCAGGTCTGGGACTTAACTTTGGCATTGTAATTGGTGCCATGGCTGCCCAAATATCTATGTTTTTGGTGATACTTTGGGGTGGAAGCGGTGTTGGCGGTATTTTCATGGTTGCTCTTTTAGCAACGCCAATTGCAATTGTGTTGGGTTGGCTTATTGGTAAGCTTTTCAACAGAATGAAGGGCTCCGAGATGATTGGTGGCCTGGTTGCAAGACACTTTGCAGAAGGCTTTTATCAATTCCTGTTCCTTTTTGTGTTTGGTGGCATTATCACCATTAATAATGCGAGATTAATGACATCCACTGGTGTTGGTGTTGTTAATGCCATTGACCTGGATGCTTCGCCAAACTATATGCGACAGGCGCTGGATGATGTTTCTATGTTCCATATTCTTAACATCGCATTCTTTATCATGGTGGCTTTAACTGTTCTTGTAATTGCTTATAGGATTATTAAGAAGCAGCCGCTAACGATGTTTGGTACGCAAGGGCTGATGAAATTTCTATTGCCAACGGGAGCTTTGCTTGTGGGCTACATACTCACGTGGACTGTCGAACCATTTTTGATTTTCACATATCAAAGCCGCTTAAATGGCATATATGCTTCACGATTGGCCGCATTGTTTCTAGCGGGATATGTGATATATCGCATGATGCTGGAAAGCCGTATTGCTGCGCGAGATGATATGCCTAAAAAGCCGCTGACAAAATACTTGGTGCAGCTAGTAATTGTGGTCATCGGCTTTGGAATTACGCTGCTGCCGGAAGTTGCAAATGGTCTGGCGCATGTGGGCATTCCGGTATTTACGTATATGTTGATTGTTGGACTATGTGTCTTCATCAGGTGGTTTTTGACCACAAGATTGGGACAAAATATGCGCACTGTCGGACATGACAGGGCAGTTGCGACAGCGGCGGGTATCAATGTAGATCGCACACGCGTAATTGCCATGATAATGTCTACCGTGCTGGCCGCCTGGGGTCAAATTATCATTACACAGAACTTTGGCGTTATGATAACCTATGGCGCACACGGCGAGGTTGGCGTATACGCTATAGCCGCACTGCTGGTGGGTGGTGCTACGGTTAGCAAGGCTTCGGTTAAGCATGCTATCGTTGGTGTGCTGTTGTTCCATGCACTCTTCATACTTGCGCCAATGGCTGGAAATCATTTGATGGGCTCTGCGCTGATAGGCGAATATTTCCGCGTGTTTGTGGCCAATGCTGTTATCGCATTTGCGCTTATCATGCATGCTTGGACGCGGGTTAAAAAGAAAAGAGAAGAAAAAGCGGACGAAGCGTAACAGGACCTAGTCGCCCTGGTGGACTTTAATATAAGTTCACCAGGGCTTTTGGCATATTATGGAGAAAGAAAAAAGGTATTGACGACATGTATGTGTATATGATATAATCGAAACAGGTTATTTGTTTTAAGTTTTAGACATTGGAGGCAATATGCATGACAGAGCAGTTTGCAGGGATGGAAGAGCAAACAACAGGACGGGCATATGATTTTGAAAAGGTCTTTGACGTTGTGCTGGCCTTTAACAGTGAAACGCGCTACGATAAGCTTCTAGATATTATTTTAACAAAAATGATGGAGATTACCCGCTCTGATGCAGGAACACTCTATATCGTGGAAGATGGCAAGCTATGCTTTAGAATCATAAAAAATGTTTCGTTGGGCATTTTTCAGTCCGAAGATGAGATATATCTTCCGCCTATTGTGCTAGACTCCGAAAATATAGAAAATATCAGTGCATATGCTGCGCTGAAAAATGAAATTGTCATGGTTGATGATGTTTATACAAGTGACGAATTCAATTTTAGTGGCCCAAAGAATTATGATAAAATTACGGGCTATAGAACAACATCTATGCTGGCATTACCGCTTTCTGTATCGCGCAATAGAGACCAAGAGGTGCTGGGCGTTATCCAGTTAATGAATGCTACAGATATTAATACGGGTAAGGTTGTGCCATATGGCGATATCTTTGCACCACCTGTCATAACGGCTTTAGCTAATTTGGCTGCAAACACGCTGGCTAATTTAATGCACATGCGTGACATAAAAATGCTGTTTCATTCCTTTGTGGCAGTAATGACGCAGGCTATAGATGAACGCTCGCGCTATTCCAGCACTCATACCCATAGTGTTGCCAGATATTGCCGAGATTTCGCACTGTATTTGAAGGCGCATTTTCCGCCGGGGCATCCATATTATTTTGATGAAGACAGGGTAGAAAAGCTGACGGTGGCTGCTCTTTTGCATGATATAGGCAAGATTGTTACGCCGGTGCATATTATGGACAAATCCACCAGGCTAGGAGGTGGCATGCATTCTGTTAGAGACCGCTTTGAAATAAAGAGACACCAAATTGAAATTGATTTTCTTAAAGGCAATATTGACAAAGAAACACGCGAAAACGAAGAACAAAGTTTGAGTGATGCTCTTGAACTTGTAGAAGCGGTTAATCCTGCCGGGTTTTTACCCGAAGATGTTTTTGTAAAAGTTAAAGAGCTTGCGAATATCACATACAGAAACACACTTGGCGAGGTTGTTCCCCTTTTATCTGATAGCGATATGGAAGCCATGCTAGTTAGAAAAGGCACACTTACTGATAGCGAGAGATTGGAAATGCAAGAACATGTGGTCATAACAGGCCGCTTGCTGGACAAAATGGCCTTTTGGAAGTATTACAAACAATATGAGGATGTTCCAGAAATGGCCAGAAATCATCACGAATTTCTAGATGGCAGCGGATATCCGCGTAGATTAACAGCTAAGGACATACATTTAGAAACCTGTATAATGACCATTACCGACATATTTGAAGCCATAACGGCGGCCGACAGACCATACAAACGTGGCGTACCTGTAGACAAGGCATTATCCATTCTTTGGGAAATGGCCGAGGAAGGCAAATTACACAAAGAGCTTGTAAGGTTATTTGCGGATAGCAAGGTTTGGGAGCTGGGTGAAGAATGGATGTAAAAGTAAAATAGAATAACGAACACATCAGGAGAAATGTATTCTAAGGAAGGAATGTTTTCTATGAAACTGAAAATCTATGGCTGCCGGGGCTCTATACCGTTCTTTCGTAAGGGCGGTGGGCACTTTGGTGGAAATACCAGCTGCATGAGGCTTTTTTCCGGTGATTACTCCATTTTGTTGGATGCTGGCTCGGGACTTGCTAACTATTGCCACGACATCAAAGAATCTCGTGAAAAACTGCAAGTACCGCAGGATATTTTGTTAAGCCATCTACATATGGACCATATTATGGGTCTTTGTGCCTTTGGGCCGGTTTTTGATGAAAAACGGGGCATAAGGGTTTTTACGGTATCACGAAATGAAAAAAACTTGAAAAGTCAGATATTTGGAGCTTTCAAACCACCATATTGGCCACTGCGATTGGAAGATAAAGCATATGCCGAATGTGTCGAAATACATGAAGATAATTCTTTTGCTGCCGGACCTTTTACAGTTACACCTTTTGCTGCAAATCATCCAGACAAGACCACGTCCTTTCATATTACAGATGGCGAGAAATCGCTGGTATATATGTTAGACAACGAGATGCAAACAATGGACGATGCCAGCTACAAAAATATGGTCAAGTATTGCCGCCAAGCAGATATGGTAGTGTTTGATGCGGCGTATTCACCGGATGATTATCCGAGATTCCGTGGCTGGGGTCATTCTACTGTATTGGATGGCATGAAACTGCGAAGAGAATCCGGATGCAAGCGCATGCTGTTCACACATTTTGCACAAAAGTACGAAGATGCCGAAATTTTAGGTTGGAGTCGCTATTTTGACCAAGATGCAGACGCCGACTGCTACATGTTCTCCAGCGATGAGATGGAGGTCGTGCTATGAAGGCAAAGACGATAAAAAAGCTAGTTAGCATATTAGCTGCAGCTGCGTTATTTGTCATATTTTACTTCAACCCATTTTCTTTATTGGAATATCGACTGCAAGATGCGGCATACCAGCAATATGGTCTGCGCCATCCGGATATAATGATTGTAGGCATTGATGAGTTCACACTTGAGGAATTTGGCCTTTTTGGTAATTGGAGCAGGCAGCGCATGGCCGAGGCCATCAATATCCTGAATTCTGACCCGGATCCATTTAACCGCCCTGCTGCTATTGCTATTGATATTTTGTTTACTGAACAAGGCTTGGCGGAAGTTGACGATGTGCTGGTGGATGCTGTGCGAGATAGCAACAATGTGGTGCTGGCATCGCTTTTCGATGTAGGCATAGACCGCGCGACACTTTCACTTGAGCCTGTAATTCTCAATCATCTGCGACCAATACCGGGACTGCTACCATATGTGCAATACGGCCCGGTTAATGGCACGACAGATGCTGACGGCGTGAAGCGCAGCGCGATGTTGCGAGAAATTTTCCAGGGGCAGGTGGTATATTCCTTTCCTGTAATGATTGCCCGCACATATGCAGATTTCTGGGGATTTAACCTGGAAGCGGACTTCCTGAACACGCACTTTGAAACCTATATACGCTACACCGATGTGCCTGGTACATTTTTTGACCTTTCCTTTGCGGATATTTTTGAACCGTGGTTTGACCCGGCAATGTATGCTGGGGCCATTGTGATGATTGGGCCCTATGCATCGGCTATGATGGACCACTATGCCGTGCCAATATACCATGGAGAAACTATGCATGGCGTGGAAATACATGCCAATGTGGTGCAAATGCTGCTGGACGGGGTGTTTAAGCAACATGTATCTGAATGGGTGGGGCTGCTGATTGTAGCTGCTGTACTGGTATTGGCCATGGCTATCGGTGAACTACTGGATATACGCATTGCGCTTGCAATTTTTGTGGTTATGGGCATAGGATACTATTTCGCGGCAACTTGGATGTATGGTCAGGGGCATGTGATGCCGCTGCTGACACCACTTTTGGTACTGGCCGTGGTGTTTTTGTATCAGCTGGTATACGAATATGTGCTACAAGCCCGCGAAAAAGGCCGCTTGCGCTCTACGTTCAAGAAATATGTAGACCCAAAGTTGGTGGATAAGCTGGTTGAGAGCGGCGAGGCGGATAGCGACGAAGTTGGCCGCAAAAAACATATTGCGGTGCTGTTTGTGGATGTACGCGGCTTTACGCCAATGACGGAAGCCCTGCGTGATACGCCGGAGAAGGTCGTAGAGATATTGAACGAATATTTGGAATTAACATCTTCTGCCGTGTTTAACAACGGCGGAAGTGTGGACAAATTCATAGGGGATGCTACCATGGCATTGTTTAATGGATTTGTTCCACAAGATGATTATATATACAAGGCTGTGAAAGCCGCCTGGGATATGGTATTGGGCGCAGAGGCCGTGAACAAGTCTATAAAAGACAGGCTGGGAATAGACATAGGATTTGGTGTTGGTGTGCATTGCGGCGAGGCAATTGTTGGCAATCTTGGCCCTTCTTTCCGCAAGGACTACACGGCCATAGGCGACACCGTTAACACTGCGGCTCGCCTGGAGTCCAGCTCTGCCCGCTCCCAGGTGCTTATTAGCGAAGATGTATATCGTGCGCTTGGCAGGCGCATAAATGCCGAATCTATCGGCGAGGTACGATTAAAAGGTAAAGCCGAACCAATGGAAGTGTATAAACTTACAGAGGTATTGTGACGATATAAATATAATTGGAGAAGTTTTTAGGGGAGGTTGTATTATGAGGAGAATAATAACAGGGATGTTAACTGCGACGCTACTCTTGTCGGCTGTGACCGTGCCTTTGCAAGGATCGGAAGGGGTTGCGCCAACCGTATCTACAATTGCAGGTACGGGTAGCCACGGAACACTGGACGGCGAAACAGCGCAGTTTAATTTGCCGCGCGGTGTTTTGGCTTCATCAAGAGGTGTGTATGTAGCAGACACCTTCAATAATCTAATTCGTCGTGTGAATACGGATGGAAATACGTCCACAATTGCCGGAAATATCCTTGGCATGGATGTTTTGAGATTTCCTGTTGGTGCACATAGAGATGCTGGTTTAAATGAAGCGCTGTTTAACCGCCCTGCGGATATAATGCTGGGTGCAAATGGCAGCCTCTTTGTACTGGATAGTGCAAACCATGCTCTGAGACTTATTACTCAGAACAATGTGTTTACGTTTGCCGGTACCGGGCAGGCCGGACATAATGACGGACCTGTTTTTACTGCGCAGTTCAATAAACCATATGCTATGGCCACCGGCCCGGATGGCGAAATATTTATTGCGGACAGTGGCAATCATACCATACGTCGTATAGATACCTATGGTGTTGTAAGCACTGTTGCAGGAAGGCCTGGCATGTCTGGATATAATGATGGAGCGACAATGGACGCGCTATTTAATGGGCCCATGGGTATCGCGGTTGATAGTCAAGGTAGAATCTTTGTAGCGGATACTGGAAATCACCTGATACGCATGATTTATAACGGAAATGTTACTACACTTGCGGGCAGATTGGTTTTTCCTAGCCAAGTAGATTTTGACATAACATATTTTGATGACGAATGGGATGATGCACCACTGGGTGGCTTTGCGAATGGACATGGCGCAGAAGCGATGTTCAATTTGCCACAGGGTCTGGCTATGTGGAACGATACCTTGATTGTGGCTGATACCGGCAACCACCGCATTAGGGCAATTATGCCGGGTGGTGCGGTTATCACGATTGCCGGGGATGGACTTCCAGGCCACCAGGACGGCCAAATTACCGGAGCAACCTTCCATTTGCCTGAAAATGTAAGTGTTTTAGGAAATACGCTATATATTGCCGATACCGGCAACAATGTAATACGTACAATTAATTTAATTAACACTTTACTCAGGGACGAGTGAAGAAAACCTTAGGAGAGGGGATGAAAGTATGTTTAAACGAAATTTGAAGAGGTTTGTTGCTGCAATTATTGCCCTGGCAGTGAGCGTGGGGCTAGTTACTCCGGCTTATGCAGGAGACCCTATTGGTCGAAACATCAACATATTTTTAATTGATGGCTCGGATGCAACCTTGACACGGGGTGCAAATTCATTCACACCGCGACAAGGCCAGCGCCTGGCATCGGGTAATGTGCTTAGCACAGGCGTTAATACATTCGTCTTTTTGCAAATAGACGATGATTCCATTTTTGAGATGGACCAGCGCAGCCAAGTTGCCGTGACATCAACGGCACAAAACCGTCTTTCATTGACGGTGCAGAGCGGTTCCGCCCTGGTATCTGTGAACAGTCAAGCGGGTGGGGCTTCCATGGAGACGCGCATAGGTAATACAGCTCTAGCGGTGCGCGGCACCATGTATGTTATGGGGCGCGATGCGGAAGGTGCTGTTACCATCACCATGCTTTCGGGCCTTGGCGATGTTAATGGGCGTAGCCTACCTGGCGGCTCTATGATGGTTGTGCGCCATGATGCAATCCTGCAAGAAACTACATACATGATACATCAAATTGATACTGCAACATTGGATGCTTTTACTCTTAGAGCGATTTACAATAATCATGACTATTTAGTTGCTGCGGGCACCTTTGCTACAGAGCAGTTAGATGCCGTGCCGCAGCTTTTGGAGCAGCGCACCGAAGAATTGCGCCAAGAGCAACGCGAAGAGGAAATTCGGACACAAACGCTTCCGCCGGTAGATGAACCTGTGATTTTGCCGCCGGTTATATCACCTGGAACGCCAATAGTGCCGGAACCACCAACGCCAACACCACAACCTGATTCGCCTACGTCTACTCCGGGCGGCGGCTCGGGTGGCTCTACGCCCACACCATCACCATCACCTGGTGCGTCGCCAACACCTACACCAACACCTACACCAACTCCCACACCAGAACCAACACCAGAACCAACACCAGAACCAACAGCTGAGCCAACCCCAACACCAACAGCTGAGCCAACCCCTACCCCCACGCCAACCCCAACACCAACGCCAACACCAACCCCTACCCCCACACCAACACCAACCCCGGGCTCAGGCTCACCGGTTCTTCCTGCCGGATTAGGCACGAGTGTTAGTCCGTTCCAAATCTCTGAAGTTGGCAATCTGATATGGATGGCCTTTAACACAGGATTCTTAGACAGACATTTTGAACTTACTACAAATATCAATGCAACAGCACTTGACCGCGCAATTGGTAGAAACGGCGGCTCGCTAGATTACTTCACAGGCAATTTTGAGGGCAATGGATTTGCTATTACAATTGATATCAACACACCAAGCCAACATAATGTGGGATTATTTGGCACAATAGGGCCCGGTGGCCTTGTTAATAATTTGGAAGTAAGAGGCAATGTAAGCGGCAATCAACATGTTGGCGGCATCGCAGGAACTGTTCGCAACACAGGCGCTGTCACGAATTCTTCATCATTTGTTGCTGCAAGCGGCAATCAAAATGTCGGTGGTGTTGCCGGTTTTGTCGATTCTGGCGGCAATGTGCAATTCTCATTTGCTACGGGTAATATAAATGGTAATCAGCGAGTGGGCGGCCTTGTAGGCTTGAATATGGGAGCCATCCAAAATAGCTATGCAACCGGCGCCATTGACGGAAATCATCGGATTGGTGGCGTAGTTGGCGAAAATAACGGCGGCGCGATACAATTTGTATATGCAACCGGCAGGGTGACTGGCAATAACAATGTTGGCGGCCTTGTTGGAGACATGAACGGCGGCGCATTGAGCAATAGCGTTGCCTTGAATGGAAATATAGATGGATTTAGCCAAATTGGGCGTATCACAGGAAATCCCGGCGGCGCAATGAATTTCAACCGTGCGCGCGACAATATGATGGTAGAAGGCAATCTTATTACTTCGGGTGATGCATCTTCCATGCAAGGAGAAGATTTGCCTTTGGCTACCGTTGTGCCACTGTTTTGGAATTTGCTTGGTTGGACATCGGGAATCTGGAATGTAGCAGCAAGCGGCGTGCCCTACCTGATAAATGCTCCAGGTGGACTATCATCGCAAAATCCGTTTTTCCCACCTGTTGTAACTATGGGCACGTTCTCATTTGCCGGTTTTGGTGGTGCGATTGTTGTACCGGGCGGCTCGGATGCTGCACCGGGAATGCTTCCGCCGCCTGATAACGGACCTTCGGAAGACGACTATGACCCAGATATGAAACTACCGGAAGAAGAGGAATATCCGGACGAAGATGAATATGAAGATGATGACGAAGAGTCGGATACCGGAGATTCTGATGACGACGATGAGGGTAGTGGCGACAATTCTGATGGAAGTGACGATGGTTCTGATAGCGATAATGATGGCTCTGTTGGCCCAGGCGATGAAAACGATGAAGGTGGAATTGAAACACCACCAACGCCGGAGTCGCCTGAAGCAGAAGGTGGTTTGAGCGAACCAGAAGGCCTTGCAGAAGGTTTCATGGAAAGCATTATGGAATCGTTTAGCGAAGAGTTGTCATACGATAGCGAAAATGACGAAACAGCAACCATTAGAAATATCTTGTGGAAGAATTCATAAACATAAAAATATCGACCTCTTTCGGATGGAAGAGGTCGATATTTTGATTTGTAATCTATACACTGCCGGAGCCGTAGGTAAACCCGCGTCCGTGTACATCTGAAACAACGTCTGTTACGAGGAATGCCTGGTTGTCGTGCTTGCCAACAATTTCGATTAGTGTTCGGTAGTCGCTGGCATCCAAAGTTACCATTAACATGGGCATTTCTTGCTGCTCGTAGGAACCGGTGGTGGGGATTACCGTTACACTTTTGCCCATTTCATCCATAATGTCTTTGATGATAGCATCACTATGCTTGCTGATAATATGCACGCGCTTCTTTTTGCTTAGACCATTTTCAATATAACCCATAACCACCATTGTAATGAAGATGGATAATATAGCAAAGAAGAATGAGTCTACATCGAAGATGACCAGACTTAGCACTACCACGAAGCCGTCTGTTACAAAAAGACCGATAGATGGCTTTAGGCCAAAATATTTTTTTAGGATGAGTGGTGGAACGGCCGTGCCACCACTAGATGCTTTGTTTTTGTATAGTATGGAAACGGCCACGCCAAAAATGACGCTGCCAACTACCATAGAAAGCATAGTATCGTTGACCAGTTGATATTGCGGCACAAGGCTGATGGCAACTGGCAACAGGCCAGCTCCGATGATGGTGTTGATGAAAATTTCACGGCCAAGGAAAATCAAAGTAGCGATGATGACGATACCGTTGCCAATGTAGACGATGATGGAACGGTCGATATTTATCCAGGCTTCGATGATGATGGCCAGCCCCGTAAGACCGCCCGCCGCTATTTGATGCGGCCCCAAAAACATGTTAACACCAATGGCAATTAGAATAATTGAGAAAATTATCCAAACTAGCCGTATGGCAAATTGTTTTATTTTCATTTAAGACAACTCCCTATTTGGATTTTTTGGAACATGCCCTATTGTAATGCAGATACCGGAAAATGTCAAGTAATTTTGAGCTTGCGTTTTGATGGCACATGTGTTACAATGGTTTTAGAATTAAAAAATCTGCAATTTTTGAGGAGGTGAAATGATGGAAAGGTCAACCAATGGCACATTGTATTTTGATTGTGACATGTATCTATTGGACAAAATTAGTATTTTGCTGGATTATATCAGCAAAATAGGTTCTGCACGTTTTTTTGTTCCGTCTATAGGTCTGTCCAAAATTAGATACAGTTGTGTAAGAGTTGACTAAATCATCATTTCATTAGGCGATATTTTTTGTGAACGCTACGCTTTGATGATGCTTTATTCGTCTGTGGCGTTTTTTTGTTGCTTAAAAATTTAGGAGGAAAAATTACTATGGCAGATATATCAGTGCACGAATTGAATAAACATTATGGTGCAAACCATGTGCTAAAAGGAATGTCATTTGAAATTAATAGCCACGAGCGCGTAGGGCTGCTAGGTCGCAATGGATCTGGCAAGACCACGCTGTTCAAGGTGATAACAGGCGAGGAATACTATGACAGTGGGAACTTGGCGAAGGCAAGCGGCAAGAAAATAGAGATGCTCTCGCAAATTCCGATTTATGATGAGGCCGATACAACAGAGGATATTTTGCGCTCATCTTTTGCGGAAGTGACGGAGATTTACAATGCTATGAAGCGAATTGAGGGCGACGCCAACCCCGCTGCTCTTTCGCGATACGGGCGGCTGATGGGAGAGTATGAGCGCCTGGGCGGATACGACACCGAGGTGAAGCTGGAAAAAATTTGCAATGGAATGAAGATTGATGAAGGAATAAGACGGAGCAATTTTGGGCAGCTGAGCGGCGGCGAAAAGACACGGGTGAATTTAGCGCGAATTTTACTGACAGACTGTAACATACTATTGCTGGATGAGCCGACAAACCACCTTGACCTATCGTCGTTGACCTGGTTGGAGAAATTTTTACACGGGTTTGCTGGAGCGGTTGTGGTAATTTCCCATGACCGCGTATTTCTAGACAATGTGGTAAATCGTATAATTGAGATTAACGATGGCAAGGCGCATTTCTATTCTGGAAATTATACATTCTATGTAGAAGAGCGCGAACGCAGATATCAGACCCAGGCTGAGCAATATCGCCAGCAGCAAAAAAAGATTGGTCAGCTTGAGACAGCTGCTAAGCGGCTACGCGTGTGGGGTAGGGCGGCAGATAATGAAGATTTGCATAAACGGGCGGCAGCTATAGAAAGGCGCATTGAGAAAATGGACAAGGTTGATAAACCGACGCGAGCCAGAAGAATTACGAAAGATTTTGGTGATGGTGTGCATGCCGCCAAAGAGTTGGTGGAATTTTCAACTGTTAGCAAAAGCTTCGATTTGCTGCTAATTATGGATAAGGTGGATTTGAAGATTAGGAAAAACGATCGCATTGCGCTAATTGGTGCAAATGGCTGTGGCAAGACTACACTGCTGAAGATGATATTGGGAGATGAGACGAGTGATGGTGGGATAGTGAAGGTAAGCGAAAATGCGAAAATTGCGCATCTGCCACAGGTGGTAGTATTTGAAAATCCCGATGCAACCATTTTGGAGACCTTTCGCGATGCAACGGGTGCGCTGGAAGAAAAGGCACGCAGCATATTGGCGGGTTTTCATTTTCGGGTGCAGGATGTGATGAAAAAGGTTGGTACATTATCAGGCGGTGAGAAGAGTCGGCTGAAATTGTGCTTGCTGATGCAAACAAATATCAATCTGCTGATATTGGATGAGCCGACCAACCATCTGGACATAGAATCCCGCGAATGGATAGAGCAGGCGATTGAGAAATTTGACGGTACGTTGCTATTTATTTCCCATGACAGATATTTTTTGGATAAATTCGCAGAGACAGTGTGGGCGATGGAAGGTGGGAGAGTGGATGTATGGGATTGTGGATTTAACGAATACTTGGAATATGTCCAAAACTAAGGAGGGAATAATAAATGAAAAGTGGCAAGAATTTTATTATTAGGAAAATAAATGAAACTGATTATGCAATGTGCGCGAAATCACTTGTAGAAACTTTTAGCAAAGAGCCATGGTGTGAAAATTGGACACACCAACAGGCCTTCGAGCGGATTGAAGAGCTGATGGCAAGCAGAATGTCAAGAGGTTATGTTGCTGAATATGAAGGCGCAGTGGTTGGTATGTGTATTGGAAGAGTGATGACATATACGAATTTTAAAGAACTGTGGGTGGATGAATTTAGTATAAATCCATCAGTGCAAGGGCTGGGTGTAGGTAGCAACCTGATTCAGCATGTAAAATTAGCGCTAGAGAAAGAAGATGTCGGCAACATGGCACTAACTACTCAAAGAAACTCTCCTGCAGTTAAGTTTTACGAAAAAAATGGATTTAAAGTAGAGGATTCGATTGTTTTTATGCACAATTAGGGTCTGTTCTTGCTGCGTTTGAGCCTTTGATTCTTAGCGGGCCTAATTAAGGCCTTAGGGTCGTGGCCAATTAAGTCTTTGCGGCCGGCTCTAATCAGTGCGTTTTTCACAATTTCTCGGTTTTGAGGCAGGCGATATTGCATCAATGCACGCTGGGTGGCCTTTTCGCGCTGGCTTTTCGGCACGAATATTTTTTGCATAGTGCGCGGGTCTAGGCCGGTGTAATACATGCAGGTGGACAGCGTGCCGGGAGTGGGGTAGAAGTCCTGCACTTGCTCTGGCTGATGGCCGGTGCTTTGCAAATATTCGGCTAGAGCTATGGCATCGTCCAGATTACACCCGGGATGACTGGACATCAAGTATGGAACCAGAAATTGTTCTTTTTTCAATCGCTTGTTGATTTCCTCGAACTTTGAAGCAAATTTGCGATATGTATCGAAGCTGGGTTTGCCCATAGCCGCAAGTGCTTTGTGGGAAATATGTTCAGGCGCAACTTTTAGGCGTCCGCTGATATGGTGGGCGCATAGCTCCTGCAGAAACACATCGCCGCGCGGATCACCCAGCAAATAATCATAACGTATTCCACTACGAACAAAAGCTTTCTTGACTTTTGGCAGCTCGCGAAGAGATTTAAGTAGCTTTGTATAGTCGGTGTGGTCATATTTCAGGTTCGGGCAGGGCTTTGGTGCCAGGCATTGCCGTCTGCACTGCGTGGGATTTTCCTGCTTCCAGCGGTCGCATGGTGGTTGGCGGAAATTGGCGGTGGGACCACCAACATCGTGTATGTATCCCTTAAAAGTCGGGTCATGTGTGAATCCCACGGCCTCGGCGATGATAGATTTGTGGCTGCGACTGGTCACGGCTCGACCCTGATGAAAACCCAATGCACAGAAATTACAACCGCCAAAGCAACCACGATTGCTGGTGATGCTAAATTTTACCTCTTCGATGGCGGGGACGCCGCCGGAATCACTGTACATTGGATGATAGTCGCGGGCGTATGGCAAGGCATAAATTCTGTCAAGCTCACGAGTGGAAAGTGGGATAGCAGGAGGGTTTTGCACCACATATACTCCGCCATAGTCCTCTGTTAGAATTTTGGCTGTTAAATAATCGGTATTATGATATTGAAGCATGAAGCTTTTAGCGTATTCCTTTTTGGATTGTGATGTGGGCTCTTTGATGGCTTTGAACGATGGCAGCATTATAGGGTCATCAAGGAAAGATATGTCCTTTGTCTTGAACGCTGTACCGGATATGAATGTGATATGCTGTGGCGCAAGACCGCTTTCCAGAGCCTCGGCTATCTCCACAATCTGATTTTCGCCCATGCCATATACAAGCAAATCTGCTGTGCTATCCAACAATATAGACCGACGCACGGCATTATCCCAATAGTCGTAGTGTGCCAGGCGGCGCAAACTGGCTTCCAGGCCACCAACTACAATAGGCACATCTTTGTAAACCTCACGGATTTTGTTGCAATATACAATTGTGGCGCGATTTGGACGCATACCTAGTTGGCCACCGGGGGAATATGCATCTGATTTTCGCTTGTGCAGCGATACAGAATAATGGTTGACCATGGAATCTATATTGCCACCGGTGACAAGAAACGCTAGGCGAGGCCGACCAAATCTTGTGAAATCTTCGGTGGTTTTCCAATTTGGCTGAGATATGATGGCAATTGTATATCCGTTAGATTCCAACAGGCGTGAAATTATACTAGCGCCGAAAGATGGATGGTCTACATACGCATCACCGGTTAGCAGCACAAAGTCTGGCTGGCTAACAGCTGCAAATTCTTCTGGAGTTGCGGGTAAAAACGACATAAATTCATACCTCCTGTGACCATTATAGTCCATTGGCGGCAGGATTTCAAGCACTTGTGTTGACAATAAGGCAAGATATGGATATAATCCATATAGCTAGATATCGAAATATGCAACTGAGATCGGCCTTTAGTTGAATGTTTTATGACATTTTTGTATAACGGCAAGGTGATTTTCTTAAAATATGAAAGGCTGGGGTTTGCAAATATACATCCTTAGTGGTTGTTATGTTAGACCGGCACCGGCTTTAAGGTCAATGGTGGCCTGGTGGCATATAATGATATTGATATAATTGTACAACCAATATTAACTATGGGGCTGATGATACATGAGAATCATTTTGGATATTTTTTTGCTGCTACTAAGTTTTGTGCTTCTTGTGCAAAGTGCTAAAGTCTTTGTGGATGCCAGCGTAGCCATTGCCAAAAGGCTTAAAATACCGCCGCTGGTTATTGGCCTTACTGTCGTTGCGATGGGCACTAGTGCGCCGGAAGTGGTAATTAGCGTGTCGGCTGCCATTGGTGGCAGCAGTGATTTGGCCATAGCCAATGTGGTCGGCGCTAATATTTTCAATTTGCTATTTATCGTGGGTTTTTGCGCAATTATATACCCTATATCTGTTAAGATGAAAACCATCGCGCGGGATTATTGGGCATCTGTTGCCGTTACGGTTTTGCTGCTTGGCATGGTGGTGGTATTTGGTGATGCCATTCCACGGCTTGGTGGCCTGGCATTGCTTTTGGGTTTTGCGGCATATATGTTTATTGTGGTTCGCAGTGCATTGAAGAGCAAAGGTGATACGGATGTCGAAGAAAGGTCCTCAAACCGTCCATTGTGGCAGCATATCTTATTGGCTATCTTGGGCGTAGCTGTGATAATTGGAGCGGGTCAGTTAACGGTTTTTTCTGCCACGAATATTGCATCTATAATTGGCATATCGGAGCGTGTGATAGGCTTGACTATTGTGGCTGTAGGCACATCTTTGCCAGAAATTGTAACAACCCTTGTTGCCTGTCGTAAGAAGGAAGGTGAGTTTGCCGTGGGCTTTATTATTGGCTCCAGCATCTTTAATATAGCCTTCGTGCTGGGGCTTTCGGGGTTGATAATGCCGCTGGCAATAGACCCCGGTGTGTTTCTTGATATGGCGGTGCTCGTAGGTGGTACTTTGACTTTCTTTGTATTTGCAAAGTCCAGTGAGCGCGTGGTGCGAATGGAAGGACTGGCGATGGTTCTTATATATGTTGGGTATATGGCTTGGGTTGTTATAAATCCATGATAAAAAAGAGGGTGGTGTATGTGATCACAAGGATAGTTGAGGGAAGATGTGGCAAAATAGCGATATGTAATAGTGAACATGTAATTATTTTGGATGGGCAGTCTGCACTGGATTTCATTGCTAGCATTGGTTATGAGCATCGGTGCCACAATATTGCGATAAATAAAGCGGCCATTTGTGAAGAGTTTTTTAATCTTTCCACGGGTGTTGCTGGTGAGGTAGCGCAAAAATTTGTAAACTATAACATTTGCTTTGCTATAATTGGCGATTTTTCAAGCTATGCAAGCAAGCCTCTTAGAGACTTCATTTATGAAAGCAATAAACGTGGACCGCTGTATTTTGCGGCAGACGAACACGATGCAATGCAATTGATGGGGGGGCGTGAAGTGAAGGTATACGAATTTGGAGCCATAATACAAAAGGTACTAAACCAGGATGCAGCATATGTTGCCGTGCCATTTGACATCAAAGAAGAGTTTGGCGTAGGTCGCATGAAAGTTCATGCAACATTTGATGGCGAGCCATATGATGGCAGTATAGTAAATATGGGCGTAAAAAATGTGGATGGCTCTGTTTGTTATATTATTGGTGTGCGCAAAGATATACGTGCTAAAATTGGCAAACAAGCAGGGGATAAAATTAAAGTAACAATTTCACCAAGATAAGCTTGTAACACTCCTTCCTCATCTTACATACTATGAGACAAAGGGAAACGCGAGGTTCTATTATGCGCTTCCTGGAAAGGAGGAAGAAAAAACATGCTTAGAACTGAACTAATGCTCGACATGTCTCGCTTTGTTGGCAAAACGGTCACAGTCTTCACTGCATCTGGCGGTGTATCCGGTTCTGGCTTCACAGGTGTTTTGGCCTGCGTAGATGATAGGGTTGTAAAGCTTATCACTCGTATTGGCGCAGCACCTGCCTGCCCGGTTGGCAGCACCTGCACGGGCTTCGGCGGCTTTGACAGCAACTGGGGCTGGGGTGGTGGCTTCGGTGGTGGCTTTGGCTTCGGCGGCTGGGGCCCAAGTTGGGGCAATTGCAGACGTCAATGTGGCGGTGGCTTTGATGCATCTGCTTTCCTAGGGTCTGTTACAGAGATCCCTATCGGTGCAATTGTGTCCTTTACGCACAACGCCATCTAGTTTTTAGGGCGTGCAGCCCATTAGTGTCAACGCGCCCTAGATGAAAGAATACAAAAGCTGCCTCTCTCTTTATGAAACAACCCGGTAAGAAATTTCTTCCGGGTTGTTTTGATTCAAGAACATCAAAAAATATCTCTGTACAAGCATGGGCTTATGTGTTATTATAAAGATGTTAAGAAGATTTTTGTTGCGTGAGGACGAGTGAAGCTATGTTTTCTTTAATACACAAACACATATTTCGGGGCTCGGACAAGAATGCAAGCGCGCCGCATATTCTTGTAATCTTAATCGTTTATCTCACGCTGTCATCAATCTATTATGTGTTATTTTTTCCAGAATACCTTGTAGTTAGACTTGGGTTAAGTATAGCTTTGGTAACAGGATTTATTGGTATTGAGAGAAGTCCTCTCAAGGGTAGCGTGTTGGCATTTTTGTCGCCATTTATGATGATTTCTCTGCTAACTTTTGGTTCCGTGTATTTTGGTGGTGATTTTTTGATTTTCACATACACGCTTGGCGGAGCAATGATTTCTCTTACATATATGAAGCCAAAGGGACTTGCTGCATATATTATTGCTATAAGTTCGGTTCAAGGCGTTTTTCTTCTTGTCCTTGAGCGTAATCTTCTTGGAGCTAATTTCACAATAGCTCAAAACTATGTCAGTTTTGCCGTTTCGATAGCTTTAAGTGCCATCATGTACTTTTTTTGTAAGCTATTCACAAAAATTCTCGCATCTCTAACAGAAGCTAATGATGCTGCGAATCAAGCTGCACTTGCCAAGGGCGCATTTTTGGCGAATATGAGTCACGAAATTAGAACACCAATGAACGCCATAATCGGCATGACCACCATTGGCAAATCATCAAACGACATTAAGCGGGCACACTATACATTCGGCAAAATAGAGGATGCCTCGTCACATTTGCTGGGCATTATCAACGATGTTCTTGATGTATCAAAAATCGAATCTGGAAAATATGAGCTTGATATCAAGGAATTTAATTTTGAAAAGATGTTGCAGCGCGTGGTTAATGTTGTTGCGTTTAGTCTGGATGAAAAGAAGCAGAGATTCTCACTTAACATAGACGAAAATATTCCGTTAACGCTGGTTGGAGATGACCAACGGCTAGCACAGATTACAACGAATCTTTTGGGCAATGCGGTGAAATTTACGTCGAATGAAGGTTTTGTTAGCCTAAAGGCCAGACTGCTAACAATTGAAGACGATGTATGTGAAATTGAAATAGAGGTAATTGACACTGGAATTGGAATATCATCAGAGCAACAGGAAAAGCTCTTTACGGCCTTTCATCAAGCCGAAACCGACACCACCCGCAGGTTTGGCGGTACCGGTCTGGGCCTTTCCATATCCAAAAATATTGTAGATATGATGGATGGTAATATTTGGGTGAAATCCGAGCTAGGAAAAGGCTCTACATTCGGATTCTCTGTGAGGTTGAAAAAGGGTGATAATGCCAGTGCGCTTGAAGCGGCGATTGCTAAAACAAGCTGGAAGAATGTGCGTATACTTGCGGTGGATGCCGACCCTAAAGTGCTGGAGCATGTCAAAACCATAACGCAAAAATATGGAGCCTTGTGCGATACTGCAAACTGTGGCCTTGATGCACTTGAGCGCGTTAAATTAGAGAAGCCATATGATATTTTCTTGGTTAATTGGAGGATGCACGACATTAAATCTGCACATTTGGTGCATGACCTAAAGATGATATATCCGGAGCATGGCAAGGCTGTTGCGGCTATGATATCTTCGTTTGATTGGAGCTATACGCAGGAAGGCTCTAAGAAGACGGGTGTGGATAGATTTATTTCTAAGCCGCTGTTTTCTTCTATGGTTATTGAAAATATCAACGATATGCTTGAAGAAGTTCGTGCTGGGATGAAGCCGGTACAAACCACTGAAATTGTTGACCAAGACGAAGATTTTAGCGGCAAAAACCTTTTGCTTGTGGAAGATATGGCCACAAATCGTGAGGTTGTAATGATATTGCTGGAACCGACCGAGATAAATATAGACACTGCTGAAAATGGCGTGGAAGCCGTGCGTATGTTCACGCAAGCACCAGATAAATATGACCTTATTTTTATGGACCTACAAATGCCGGAGATGGACGGCTATGAGGCCACGCGACGCATACGCACACATGATGCACCGCGCGCCAAGGATATTCCTATTGTCGCTATGACGGCTAATGTATTTAATGAGGATATTGAGCGATGCATGGCGGCTGGTATGAATGGTCATGTTGGCAAACCCATTGATATTGATGAAGTGATTGGAATTATAAAGGCGTATGTGCAGTAACCCGCACATACGCCCGTTTTTTATTGCCGTATCATTTGTAATTCTGTATCCGTTTCTTTTGGGTGGAAGCCAAATTTCATAAATAAACTGTGGGCGTTGGTATTTAACAAATCTGACGCCAAAAAGCCTTTGGATGCGCCGCTTTGTGAGCCATATTTGATTGCCTGTCCCATTAGTTTTTTGCCAATGCCCTGACCCTGGTATTCTGGGTCAACGGCAATTGCCTTAATCCATAAGGTAGTGTTTTCATTGTAGATTGGAACACAACAGAAGCCTGCAATTACAGAATCATTTTGATAAATAATGACCTTGTTACCATCATTCAAAAGTTCCATGAAATCTTCACTTGGTATGGCTTCAAAACCTCTTGATTGGTATTCGCATTGCCTTGACACCGCTGCGACCTCTTCACATTCTGATTTAGTGAGAAACTTTGGCTGACTTCCGCCGCTGATGCGAGAGGCTGTTTTTGCTATGTCGTAATTCCAAAAATCGGCCCATTCAGCGTATTCAGTAAATCCGAGGTCGCTAAGCTCTGCGGCATATTCCCTTGGCACAAAGTGTAGGCGTAAATTGTCCGGAATATTAGCAATTGCTTTGACCACAGGGCTAAAATCATTAGTGGCAAAGTGTAGCATTGCCAGTTCTTTGCTTTTATCTAGCAATAAAACCAGGTCATCGCTGTCATATAAAATTTCGGCATCTTTAATGTCATCAATGTCTATATAGTTCATTGATGAATACTTGAAATTCTTTTTGATAATCATTTTACTTCCTCCATTTTGAAAGTTAGTTATTTTGCGACACAACAAAAAAGCCTTAATAAGCTTTCTGTGTTGCACATAATGTAAAATTAGGCTAAGATCACCGTAATTTGCCGCATATAAATAACAACCCCTTTCACAATGCAGTTATGCCAGCATTATAGCACAGGCGCTGCAAGATGTCAATGCCGTGGTATATTCTAAATGAACCCCGCATAAATTGACAGTAACAAGAATGTACAAGTGTTATATATGATATGAGGAGGAAGAACATGGAAAATTTTGATATCTACAAAGATATTGCGCAACGGTGCGGCGGCGACATTTATTTGGGTGTGGTGGGGCCTGTGCGCACAGGAAAATCCACCTTCATAAAGCGCTTTATGGACCTTTTGGTGATACCCAATATTGAAAATGTGTATAGCAAAGAGCGGGCGCGGGACGAGCTGCCCCAGTCAGCGGCTGGGCGAGCCATCATGACGACGGAGCCAAAGTTTATACCTAATGAGGCCGTAGAAATTAATCTGGATGATGTAGTGAACTTTAAGGTGCGACTTATTGACTGTGTGGGGTATCTTGTGCCTGGTGCCAATGGTCATATGGATGGCGAAAATCCGCGCATGGTTAATACCCCGTGGTACGAGAACAAAATACCCTTTGCGCAGGCGGCAGAAATTGGCACACAGAAGGTTATCAACGACCATTCGACTATTGGTATCGTTATTACCACTGATGGCAGCATTACAGATATTGAGCGCGAGAATTACGAAGAGGCCGAAAGCCGTGTTGTAGAAGAGTTGACTGCGCTAGGCAAGCCGTATATTATGATTTTGAATTCTACACGACCATATGCGCCCGAAACAGAGGATTTGCGCAAGGAGCTTGCCGACCGCCATGGCATACCTGTGATGACATTGAATTGCGCACAGCTGAAAAGCGAAGATATCAGCGATATCATGGAAAAAATTCTATTTGAATTTCCTGTGCGCGAGCTGCGTATAAATCTGCCGAAATGGATAGAGCCGCTTCCGATAGAGCATTGGGTGAAGCAATCCATAATTCATAGCGTAAGGGCCATATCGCGTGGCATCTCGAAAATACGTCAGGTGAAGGCGAATGTGGCCGAGTTAGAAGAAAATGAATACATAAAAAAGGCATTTGTAGAGCGCATACATCCTGGCGAAGGCGCCACTGAAGTTGAAATTAATGTGGATGGCGCACTATTCTACAAGGTACTTTCCGAGACTACGGGCATGGAAATTAACAGCGAATACAAGCTAATTTCTACCATCAAGGTGTTGGCCGCTGCAAAAAAGGAGCATGACAAAATACGCGAGGCCCTGGATGAGGTACGCTTTAAGGGCTACGGTATCGTCACGCCATCTACAGAAGAGATGCAGCTGGCTCCACCGCAAATTGTGCGTCATGGCAGTCGATATGGTGTGAAAATTAAAGCTTCGGCACCATCGTTACATATAATAAAAGCTAATATTGAAACAGAGATTTCGCCCATTGTAGGCAGCGAAAAGGAAAGCCAAGATTTGGTGGACTATTTTAACCGCGAGATGGCGGAGAACCCTGATAAGATTTGGGAACTCAATATGCTTGGCAAGTCTATGAACAGTATGGTGAAAGATGGGCTGCAAAACAAACTATATCGCATGCCAGAAGATGCGCAATTGAAATTGCAGGAAACATTGCAAAAGATTATTAATGATGGCCGGGGTAGTTTGATTTGTATATTGCTGTAAAAATATGACATTGCGCCTTCGGATGGTTGATATTCGCGATTGGGTATGGTATAATCGTGACATCACGGATTTCGGAGGCGCAATTTTTATGAAAAAATCTCATATAGAATTTATTCCCGAAGCGATATTTAGCGACGAGACGGCCAATTTTGTTAGCAATCCTGAGCCGGGCAAAGGCGAGGCCATTACGATTTTGCTGCGCACAGCAAAGGGTGGAGTGGATGCTGTTTTTTTGCACGAGCTGCGCCTGGGCATTGCGATGGAAAAGAGCCGGTCGGAAGGGCCGTTTGATTACTACAGCATCACGATGGTAATTACGGATGCGATAAGATATTATTTTACGATAGAGGCTGGCGGGAGTAGATATTATTACAATAAACGTGGGCTGGCCACGGAAGTTGATACAAATTATTGCTTTACCATTGTGCCGGGCTTTAAAACGCCAGATTGGGCAAAAAATGCCGTGATGTATCAGATTTTTGTTGACCGCTTTTATAATGGCGACGAGAGTAATGATGTGAAAAATTTTGAATATTTGTATCTAGGTATGCTGGCGCGTAAGGTGGATGACTGGAACGCACCGCTGCAAAATATGGATATTTGCAATTTTTATGGTGGAGATTTAGCCGGTGTGATGCAAAAGATGGGATATTTGGCGGATTTGGGCGTAGAAGTGATATATTTAAATCCGCTATTTGTGTCGCCATCAACCCACAAATACGATATTCAGGATTATGATTATATTGACCCACATTTTGGCGTAATTGTAAATGATGGCGGAGACACACTGAGCTTTGACCAGTTGGATAACCGCCACGCTACAATGTATATGCAGCGCACCACCGATAAAGAAAATCTGGAAGCCAGCAACGCATTGATGGCGAAGCTAATTGAAATGGCTCACGCTCATGGTATTAAAGTGATTTTGGACGGAGTTTTCAATCATTCTGGTGCATTTCACAAATGGCTGGACACCGAGGGGTTTTACGGCGGACAGGATGGTTATGAGGTTGGGGCATTTCATTCCGAGGCCAGCCCGTATTTGGATTATTTTATCTGGCACGAGGGTGGTAGTTGGCCAAAAAACCGACATTATGACGCATGGTGGGCGCACGATAACCATCCTAAGTTGAATTTTGAAGGCAGCCGCGAGCTATATGACGATATTTTGCGCGTTGCGGCAAAATGGGTTTCGCCGCCATTTAATGCGGATGGCTGGAGACTGGATGTGGCGGCAGATTTGGGGCGCAGCCGCGAATTTAACTTGCAATTTTGGAAAGATTTTCGGGATGTGGTGAAGAAAGCAAATCCTGAGGCGGTTATCATTGCGGAGCATTACGGCGACCCATCCGAGTGGCTTGACGGCAACGGCTGGGATAGCGTGATGAATTATGATGCTTTTATGGAGCCGGTTTCGTGGTTTTTCACGGGTATGCAGAAGCATAGCGAAAAATATGACCAGGCAATGCTGGGCAATGCAGCGGCATTAGAAGGAGCCATGCTGCACTGGATGGCGAAAATGCCGTATCCTGCGGCTCATACAGCGATGAACCAGCTTTCCAACCACGACCATAGCCGCTTTTTGACGCGCACAAATATGCGCCCTGGGAGGTTGCATACCATTGGAGCAGCTGCGGCCGATACTGGGTTAAAACCTGCCATAATGTTAGCGGCGGTTACGATGCAGTTTACTTGGCCTGGATGTCCGACCGTGTATTATGGCGACGAGGCGGGGCTTTGTGGCTGGACAGACCCGGATAACCGCAGAACATATCCTTGGGGTAATGAGGACAAGATTCTGCTGGACTTTCACAAAAAAATTATTGCGATGCATAAGGCATATTCGGCATTGCGGGGCGGCTCTTTGGTGTTTTTGATGGCTGAGCATGGTGTGCTGGCGTATGGGCGATGGGATGCGCGTGAGAGCGTGGTTTGCGCCTTTAATAGCGGCGCAGATAAACGCGAACTGCAAATACCCGTATGGCAGGCAGAAGTTGCGGAAAATTCCAATATGGAGCTTATTTTGATGACGGCTGATGGTGATTTTTCTATCAAAACGAAGTCTTATGCGGTGAAAAAAGGGGTGCTAACAATTGAGATGCCACCGTTTTCTTCGGCGGTTTTGTGTGCTAAGAAATAATGAGGGGATGGATGTTATTGGAATATGACACGGAATTGCTATAATGGTCAACCACTTGATAAGGCAGATATAGTCAGTCTCAAAACGGCAGTTAGAAAATATGTAAATTTTCGGGCTTCAAATTGAAAGAAATTGCAAAGAATGTATTCAATGGCGGCAAGCAGCAATTATTAAATGTTTTTCTCAATAACTGCACGGAAAAATGGCTACGAAAATTTTTTTGAAAAATAGTGAAAAAAGTAGTTGACAAAATGCGGGGCATGTTGTATACTATCATAGTTGGCAATTTGATTGCTAATTATTGGCCCAGTAGTTCAGTTGGTTAGAACGCCAGCCTGTCACGCTGGAGGTCGTGGGTTCGAGTCCCTTCTGGGTCGTTGAAATAATCACGAGGATGCACCCCAACCATCCTCGCATCATGCCAAAGTTGACTTTGGTGAAGCATGCCAAAGTTGACTTTGGCGGAATGGGAGCATAGCTCAGCTGGGAGAGCACATGCCTTACAAGCATGGGGTCACAGGTTCGATCCCTGTTGTTCCCACTAAAAAGCCCTTGTCCAATCGGACAAGGGCTTTTGTATGCGCTATTATTTCTTTGTGTTCTTGTTAATTTCTGTCAATTCTTTATGTACTGAGAAGAACAAGATAAGGGATTCGCAACCCACGCGGAAAAACACGAGGCCAACTGCACCGCCTATAAGGCCAGTGAAGAATGTTGCCATTCCTGCAGATGCACCGAAAGCAAAGCCGGAAAACATCATAAATAGCGTGCCAATAGCGATTAGGATAGAACCCACTATGTAGACAATTTTCATTATCATGGGTGTTATCATGGTCTCAAAGCTGATGAACTTTGCAAAATTGCTTTTTTGTGCTGGCATTGGCGGATATCCCGGTGGCGGATAGCCAGGCGGCATTGGTGGTGGCGTTGTATTTTGCACGGCCTCAGCTGGTGCAGCCGCGTCGCGCGGCTTGCTGCAACTTGGGCAATTGGCCGCATCTTCGGGGATATTTGTCCCGCAATTTGAACAATACATGTCAATTCCTCCTTTGAATTTGATTATATTCACATGATATAGTAAATATCACGGCTTGTCAACTTTTTATCATAAAAACGACATATAGCACCACAATATTTTCGTTTCCGTCAATTTGGGCTTACAAGTCTATGTTGCCACTGTCATCATGCCAGGCGATGTTGCCGGACTGCCACCCATTCAACATACACATCCTGCCGATATACCGTTTGTTTGCAATCTCACACAAAGCTCATCTCGCCACTCTATTTCCAAGGCTACACCTTCGTTTTGCATATCGCCACAGCAGTCAAAATGCCTTAAATCACTTGGACTATATTTCGCCTGGATTTCATATGCTGCCTGCTACCTCATCTTTCTAAATTCCTCAGAAACTCCAGCGCAGCATCAAGGGCATCCTCACCCGGGCTAACCATTATGTCGGGCCAGAGGGTTACGGGGTCAGCATCTTCATCTGGGCGTAGCCATCTTGTGAAAGAAATAAAAGACACATATGTTCTAGAATAGGGCAAATCAAGGCTACCACCCCAGTCGCCGAAGTTTGTTGGGCTGTTTGAGCTGGGGCTGCCAATAATATTGCCAAAACCACCGTCCTGCACCCACACGCCCATCATCGTTGCGGAGCTATATGAGAAATGGTCCGTTAAAACAGATATAAAAACATCATTTGGATTGCTTGCGGTTGAAGTGGTTGAGTTGAAGCGGAGACTATCAACGCCAACAAAATTCAATAATGGTAAAATGCCGCCGTGGGTTTCTGCTACCAAATCGCTAATACGGCGTATCGCGCCAAAGCGGGGTATAGTAATTCCCATTGCTTCCAGCAGTCTTTGCCCGGCTATTGATGCGCCGCCACCATTGCCTCGTAAATCAACGATGAACTTGCGTATACCATCTTCGATGGCTTGTTCGATTGAATGAACAACCTCGGTAATATGGTCTCCATTTACAAAAGAGCGCAGGTGGATAAAAAAGATATCGTCAAACATTTCATAGCGGATAATGAAATCAAACGTTGGTGTTGCGGCTACGATTTCTTCTATGGATAGCATGGGCACCTGAACTGTACTTTCCTGGCCGCCCTCATAGAGAGCTATTGTCACGGCATTGCCGGATGTATCGCCGCCTGCACGTGCTATAATATCTCCAAGGCGGGAGATATCGCTTAGCATACGTATTCGGTCTGCCTCGTTTTCAGGATAAAAATATCTTTCGGCTATTGATAAGATGGTGTTTGTGGGCACACCGCCAATTTCTGTTACCAATGTTTCTGTTAAAGCCCCACCTTCGTCCAGTAAAAATAGATGTTCATCCTGTATCAGCCACGATATATCAGCCCTGCCCCCGAAAATTGCACGAAGCCATTGGCCATCATCTGTTTCTTTTAACAGAGTCATATTCATATGTCCATCACGCAAGGTGGTTATGTAGCGGGTGGCAGCAAAGGCAAAATCGGTGCGAGTGATATCTGGGTTTTGTGAATATGCCAGAAATTCATTTCGAATTTCAAAATAATCTGCACTTAGCCAATCATCTGTCGCGAAAATAGGATGCACTTCTTCAATGGTTTTGACCAGCAGCAACGCATCTGCCGCGAAACCGGTTTTGTCCGGCAATGTTTCGTGTGCAATTGCATTTGAACCCAAGTTGTCCGAAAAACGGAAGGTGGGCCGCCAGCTAAAGTGCCACAAAATGAAAATTGCAGTTACCAAAACTGCTATCAATGCCAAAATCGAAATTAGCACGACTTTCAAAGACCTTTTCTTTCTTGCTTTCATAGTTAAACATCCGCCTTTCCTCATCTTATTGTGAAAAAATTAGGTCAATTAGTTCATTTACATTTCCTGCACCATATATTTTCATGCCATCGGGCCGCCGCATACCCTTTAGATTGGCTTGCGGGATAACGGCTGATGTAAAGCCCAACTTTGCACCTTCATCAATGCGGCGCTGAGCATTGTTTACAGCGCGAACCTCGCCGGCCAGACCGGTTTCGCCAAAAATGAGCGTGGTGGCGTCCACGGCACGATTTTTGCAGCTAGCAGCTATAGCAGCTATAGCAGCTAGGTCGCAGGCAGGCTCGGTTAGCTTCATGCCACCTGCTACATTTATATACGCATCAGATTCGGAAAGGTTTAGTCCTGCACGTTTTTCCAACACGGCCAAAAGCATATTTACGCGATTATAATCCATACCAGACACGACACGGCGCGGATTTGGGGCCTTTGTACGGGCAACCAGAGCTTGCACCTCGGCCAAAATAGGGCGACTGCCTTCCATGGAGCATGTGATGACACTGCCGGGAGCATTGATTGGTCTGCCGGAAAGCATATATTCGGATGGGTTTGCGATAGCGGCAAGACCGTGGGCCGCCATTTCAAAAATACCAACCTCGCCTGTTGCACCAAAGCGATTTTTTACGGCGCGGATGATGCGAAAGCCGCCTGCGCGCTCGCCTTCAAAGTATAGCACGCAATCCACCATATGCTCCAGGATGCGTGGTCCGGCTATGTTACCTTCTTTGGTTACGTGGCCTACGATGATAGTTGCCATGCCACGCTCTTTGGCCAGGCGCATGAAAAAGGCCGCCGTTTCGCGTACTTGCGTAACGGAACCGGGGGCGGATGTGAGGTCAGGGTTAGACATGGTTTGGATGGAATCAATGATTAACAGGGTAGGGGATATGCGCTCTGTTTCGGCATTTATGGCTAATATATCGGTTTGGGCTAGCAGATGTAGATTGTCGCCGAATTTACCTAGGCGCGTGGCGCGCAAGGCTATTTGGCCGGGAGATTCCTCGCCAGACACATACAGGATAGGAAAGTCTTGATTTTTGCATATTTGCAGCAAAATCGTAGATTTGCCAATGCCGGGTTCGCCGCCTAAAAGTATAAGCGACCCGGGAACAATGCCGCCAGATAGCACTCTATCCAGCTCGGATATTTGCGTTGGGAATTTGTCTTCTTCCAGCGAAGTGGTTTGGTTTATCAACGTGGCTTGAGATGAAGTGGGCAAAATACTGCCTCGGCGTGTTGCAGCGGTAGGTTTTTTCTCAACCAAGCTTTCCTCGAAGCTATTGAACGTGCCGCAACCGGGGCAGCGGCCAAGCCAGCGGCCAGCCTCGTGGCCACATTGGTTGCAAGTGAAGATTGTACGTTGTTTTGGCATGATTTTTTACTTATTGCCTCCGTATTTTTGCCTGCTAAATGTTTGAATGGATTTTTTATGCACTATGTATTTTAAGGGGCGAGCATAGCTCGCCCCTACAATTATGCACTTCATAGTTTTTCCAGAATTACCTTCAATGGCTCGGATGAAAGCACTGCACCGAAGGACAGCTTGCCACTGCGATTTGCGGCAATTTCTTCGGAGACCTCGCCGGTTACGCGCAAATGATATGTGGTTTCCGGCGCAAGGCTCAATGTAACCTGTACACCGGCGTCGCCTGCGATATCAAAGGAGCAGGTGGCGTCATCCAGCGAAAAATTATAGATGGTGGCGCCTGGCACGGTTTCTATCAGCATTTCGCTGTTTTTTTCCAGGCGCGTAACTTGATTGTGACTGCGTAGGCTGTAGATATTGCCCATGTGTGCAAAGTCATTTACTTTAATTTTGTCTTTTGCGGTGTAATCTCCAAAGGAAAGACCCCCGGCAGCTTCTACAATGATGTCTTTTGGTAGGTTTGACATGACATTTCCCCCTAATTTTGTTTTGATTCTATTGTTTGATTTACTTAAAACGAGAAACGCGAGCATTAAACAACTAATGTTTCAATGGTGTTTGAAGAGAAGCGTTTGAAGATTTTAAGTTAATCAACTATACTTGCGATGCCTCTATATTTTCATTAAATTTCACAATCAAATTTTCTATGCGGTTTTTCTCTGCTTCGTCCACAATGAATGTGATATTTTCGTAGATTGCCTCTTCGCCCTGACTTGGTATGTATCCAAAAAGTTCCATAACATAGCCGGCTATGGTATCGTATTCTTCTGATTCAAGCTTGGTCTCGAAATACTCATTAAAATCCTCTATGCGGGTGCTGCCTTGCACAGCATATTCTTTGCCTTCTGCAATTGTTGTGAATTCATCGTCAATTTCGTCATGCTCGTCAAAAATATCGCCCATAATACGCTCTACCAGGTCCTCTATTGTTACAAGCCCGGCACATCCGCCATATTCATCGAGTACAACGGCCAGCGCTGCGCCTTCTTTGCGCATGTTGGCCAAAAGCTTCTGCGTAGACTGGGTTTCGTAGGTAAACAGCGGCTGGCGTGTATATTGCTCTACATCGAAGTCTTCGTTGTCTTCGGCCTCAAATAAGAAATCCTTGAAATTGACCACGCCAACGATGTGGTCCAGGTCTTCCTCATATACTGGCAGGCGTGAAAAACGCTCGGCTTCAAAAACTTCCATTACCTCGGCATAATTGGCGGTATGTGGTATGGCAGTGATATTCGTACGAGGTGTCATAATATCACCGGCGTGGGCCCTGCGAAATTCCAACACAGCATCTATCATCTGGCTTTCTTCTTCGGGAATAATACCTTCTTTGTAGCCAACCTCCAGCATTGTTAGCACTTCTTGCTCTGTAAGCGTTTGCTCGCCATCGTCTGTGCTGCCAAATAGGCGCATAAATTGCTTGATGAAAATATCTAACACCCAAACCACTGGTGTGAGCACAAACATCACGAACGCTACGGGGCGTGCTGTTATCAGTGCAATTTTCTGTGTGAATTTGCTGGCCATGACCTTGGGGATAATATCGCCAAAGACAACTACAAATACTGTTGTGACAAAGGTGGCTATTGTGAGTGCAAGTGCTTCGTTTTCTTCCGAAACCATATTGACAGCATACATAGCCACAATGGACGAAACTAAAATTGTTACGAGATTATTTCCAATTAACACCGAAGAAATAAACCGCTCCTTTTTGTCAATGATTTTTTCTGCTACTTTTGCCCGTTTCATGCCGCTTTCGGCCAGGTGCTTGATGGATAGGCGCGAAACAGACATTAGCGAAGTTTCGCTCATAGAAAAAAAAGCGCCGGCCCCTACAAGCAAAAAAGCAATTATAAGCGGCGCCGTACTGCCAGGTTCCAAAACATCACTCCCTTTAATAAAATAACTTTGTACAACTATTATACCACATTTTTTGCGAAAGTCAAAGGGCGTGTTTGGAAACTTGCCCAAATGAGCTTGCATATTTTTTGCACGATAAAAATATATTTTACAAGCAGGATTTTATTTGAAAAGGAGCGCGTATATGAGGAATTATTATAGACAATTTGTTACTCTGCTACAAGAGCGGCCGGGCTATGCTATGCCAGGAAAGCAGGCTGTGGGGCGGATTGTTATAGAAGCCAGGGAAGCGGTGGCGCGGGCAACGGTATACATACAGGATTTGTCGCCGCAAAGCAGCTATAAGCTGGCCTTTGTTCGTAAGGCGGATGATACGAATTTGGGTGTTATTATTGGCACAATTATCGTTGACGAGAGAGGTCGTTACGAAGGCAAATTTGAGTTTGATAGGGGCAATATTGGCGGCTCGGGCATTAGCTGCGAGGGTATTGATGCCTGTATCGTGCTTTTGAGCGGCGGTGAAGAGGAATTTGCGGCACCGCTTGTTGGATATCGGGCGGCACCGTTTTCTTGGCGAGTTAACCTTAATTTTCCGGATGGGAAAAGTGAAAGTCCTATTCTTGAGGTTAAGCAGGTTGAGGATGTCGAGGTTGATAAGGAAGATGTTGTGGAAGAAGTATGTGAAGAGGTTGAAGAAACGGAAGATGTGAAAGAGGAAAGTGTTGAAGTTGAAGAAATGATTTCAGAAGAAGTTGTTGTGGAAGTAGAGGAAGTGCCGCCGTCAGTATATGATTTTACTGAAGAGGATGTTGTGGTTGATGTTATTTCGCACTTATTCCAAGGTGACAATAACGTTGTTGATATTTTTGCAAATTCGGACAAATTTCCTGATGCACAATGGATTGTAACCGATTTACAGAGTATTGAGGGTTTTGCGGGTGATGAGATTGTGCAAAATGGGCTTGTAAAAGAATGTGTCAGCAAGCACAAGCATGTGCTGCTAGGGCGTGATAGTAGCACATATATTCTGGGGATTCCGGATATTTATGATATCACGTTGCATAATAATGAGCATGAGTTTTATCATATGTTCGACAGTTTTAAGATGTGTAACCCAAGCGACCCGGTTAAAGGGGCACACGGGTATTGGTTGAAACAATTGTAAATATAAAGTCCAAGGCCCCAAGGGTTATCCCTGGGGCCTTTATGCTTATCGAATTTACATCATACCGCACATACCATTGCTTGTTGGCGTGTGCGGTTTCGGTTAATAAAAAGCATTTTACATTATCACATATCCATACAGGTGCTTTACTTCATAGATTTTCTAAGTTCCTCTAAGGAAATAAAATCCTGACCTCGATGCGGATTTTCATCTCGACTTCTATTGAATTTCTCTGGCAGCAATGCCACTCCTTTGGTTCCGTTCAAAAGTTTTACTATGGAAACATCAAGTCCATCATTTGGTACTTTTGCACGCGGATTTCTCTTCTTATACTCATCAACGTAAGCCTTTTCGTTTGATGGGGATGTGACATTTATAACTATCTTATTTTCCATTTAATCTCCTTATGGTTAGAAAAATGAGTTTACAAAAAGCTCCAACTAAAAGCTATTAGATGAATATGTTACATCATACCGCCCATACCGCCGCCTGGTGGCATTGGTGGCTCTGGCTCTTTAATATCTGTAACAACAGCTTCGGTGGTAAGAAGCGTTGCGGCAACACTTGTGGCATTTTGCAATGCGCTACGCGTTACTTTTGTTGGGTCGATGATGCCTTCGTCAATCATATTAACATAGGATTCGGTTAGCACGTTAAAGCCATGACCTGCCTTGCTATCCTTTACTTTGTTGACTACGATGGAGCCTTCTATGCCTGCATTGGCCGAAATCTGGCGCATTGGGGCTTCCAGGGCCTTGAGGATGATGGCCGCGCCGGTCTTTTCGTCGCCTTCCAGCGTGTCCATAACCTTGGCCACATTTTTGCAAGCGTGGATATAGCTTGCGCCACCGCCCGCAACAATACCTTCTTCAACTGCTGCACGGGTTGCCGCCAGAGCATCTTCCATGCGAAGCTTCTTTTCTTTAAGCTCGGTTTCAGTTGGTGCGCCGACTTTTACAACAGCTACGCCGCCAGCCATTTTCGCTAGACGCTCTTGCAATTTCTCTTTGTCAAAATCTGATGTGGTCTCTTCGATTTGAGATTTCAGCTGGCCAATGCGTGCGTCAATCGCACCCTTGTCGCCTTCGCCGCCCACGATGATGGTGTTTTCTTTCTCAACTTTTACAGTCTTGGCGCGACCCAGCATGTCCACGGTGGTTTCTTTTAGGTCCAGTCCAAGTTCGTCAGTGATAACTTTGCCGCCGGTAAGAATAGCAATATCTTCCAGCATCGCTTTCTTGCGATCGCCAAAGCCTGGTGCTTTAACAGCAACACAGATAAACGTTCCGCGCAGTTTGTTAAGTACAAGTGTGGTCAGGGCCTCGCCCTCAACATCATCAGCGATAATCAGCAGTTTCGAGCCTGTTTGTACAATTTGCTCTAATAGCGGCAGGATGTCTTGTATATTTGAAATTTTCTTGTCGGTGATAAGGATATATGGCGCATCCAACGATGCCACCATTTTTTCCATATCGGTTGCCATGTATGCAGAAAGATAGCCGCGGTCGAATTGCATGCCTTCAACAAGCTCCAGCTCGGTTTTCATGGTTTTAGATTCTTCAACAGTGATAACGCCGTCATTGGAAACTTTTTCCATTGCCTCTGCAACCATTGTGCCTACTTCTTCATCACCCGCAGAAATGGCCGCAACTTTGGCTATGTGGTTTTTGCCGTCAACAACCTGGCTTGTGGCCTTGATGGCATCTACAGCCGCATCTGTGGCTTTTTGCATGCCTTTACGAAGTATGATTGGATTTGCACCTGCTGCGATATTTTTCAGACCTTCGCGCATCATGGCTTGTGCCAAAACAACGGCAGTTGTGGTGCCATCGCCGGCAACATCATTGGTTTTTGTGGCGGCCTCTTTAACTATTTGTGCGCCCATGTCTTCAAAGCCGTCTTCAAGCTCGATTTCTTTTGCAATGGTTACACCATCGTTGGTGATAAGCGGCGTGCCGTATTTTTTGTCCAATATAACATTGCGGCCCTTTGGTCCAAGTGTGATTTTAACGGTGTCTGCCAGTTTGTTAACGCCAATTTCCAGCGCATTTCTAGCTTCGACAGCAAATTTAATTTCCTTTGCCATTTATGTTTTCCTCCTAAAAAATAGAATATGATTTTTGAAATTACCCTACGATTGCAAGTATGTCACCATGTTTTACGATGATATATTCATCTTCGCCTAGCTTAACTTCTGTGCCGGCATATTTCGAGAATATCACCTTATCGCCAACTGATACTTGCATTTGAACTGTTTCGCCATCCTCTGTTTTGCCGGGGCCAACAGCTACAACTTCGGCTTCCTGCGGCTTTTCCTGCGATTTGCTGGTTAAAATAATGCCACCTTTTGTGGTTTCCTCAGCGTCTAATTGCTTGAGAACCACGCGGTCTCCAATGGGTTTTAACGTCATCTTGCGCTTCCTCCTTCAATCAATACTATTTTAATGGATTAGCACTCACGTCATCCAAGTGCTAACAACAATTTATATACTATATAAATGTGGATATTTTTGCAAATATCATTTTCGGGCAAATTAGATGATTTCTAAGTAATATCTTTGTTTTTCTCTCTCTTACTCTTGCTTTCTCTCCTTTAACTTTTGTCACCCATCCTTATGTAATGAAACAGATATTGCTGTGCAAATCCAGATAGCTCCCCAAAGCGCTCTTGTGCCAGAGAGTGTATTTGTGCTGGGCTGGCGGCACTGCCGTCAAAATAGTATTGCTGCATTACTTTGCGCACCCAGGTATCAACGGGGAAAGTATCCATGCGGCCATATCCGAACAGCAATATACAATGCGCGACTTTCTCGCCCACACCTGCAACGGATAACAGCGATTTGCGCAGGTCTTCCGTAGGCATGCCAGTGTTGCGGTTCATATCCAAAGCGCCGGAAACCGTCTTTTGTGCGGCATCGACTATGTATTTGTCGCGAAAGCCGGTCTTTAAGGCGCGCAAGTCACTTGCTGTGACCTTTGACAAGGTTGTGGCATCTGGAAAAGTATGATTTTGTGCATCAATTTGTGTACCATATTGTGCGGAAATGTTTTTTACAACTTGCTTTATCTGCGGTATGCGGTTGTTGGCGGATACAATGAAAGAAATTAGCATTTCCCATGGCTCCTGCTGTAATATGCGTATGCCCGGCGCAAAATTCACCGCCGACCGCATCACGCTGTCATTTGACGTGATTTTTGATATAATCGCGCCATAATCGCGCTGTAAATCGAAATATGGTAGCCATATGGACTCGAATTCGGCGGCATCGAGCGTATAACCATTATAGCTAAATTCCACTGAATTAGCCGTCTGTTGCACATATAGCACCTTGCCGAAAGCCACCAGAGTATAATACATATCTTCCAATTTCTCAAACCGAAAACATTGGCCGCACTCCAAAATCTGACCGATGTGAAAGTTTTGGAAATCTGTCATAATAATATTTCCGTTTTTCTCTTTAATTCTCATAATCATCACCTCAATATCCGAATTATATCATATATTGTCGAAATATGAAATATCTTTTGCAAATGCGGCCGGGCTGTGATATAATCAAAATAACCAAAAAAAGGGAGTGAAAATATGAAAGAAACGATATACACCATCCCCGTGATGGAAGCATTAGAGAATCCTGGTGCGTGCCCATTTTGCGCAATGCATGCCGCACTTGAAGATAATGCCATAAACTTCCTGATGGGCCCTTCCGTGGCATATATGGAAGATGATGTGCGTATGGCCACCAATGCTGTGGGCTTTTGTGCTGCACATTATGACAGACTTTACGAGACACGAAACCGTTTAGGACTTGTACTTATGCTTCATACGCATTTTATGGAAATTAATCGCCGCCTTGATGTCCTATATCGCGAGCAGCCCAAGAAGAAAAATATGCCGAAATATCTTGCACAGCTGGATACCACATGCTATGTATGCGACATGATTGAAAATTCGTACAAGAGATATATTGATACATTTTTTCAATTATTTGCCAAAGAAGAGGTGGCGCGGGATAGGCTGCGTAATTCGGGTGGCTGCTGTCTGCCTCATTTGGGCGAAGTGATTAATCTGGCGCCGAAGAAGCTTGGCGGTGCAAATTTGCATATGTTCTACGAAATTATGTTTGATTTGCAAAAGAAGCAAATGGCCAAAATTGAGGCAGACCTAGATTGGTTTGTAAAGAAATTTGACTATCGCAACCATGATGCACCCTGGGGAGATTCCAAGGATGCCGCGGAGCGTGCCATACAGCGGCTGGTATCTGATAAGCCTGCTGGTTCCAGAGCTGAGCGGGAAGGGGGCAAGCATGGGGAAGTCTAAAGAGCTGGAGAAATTTAAAGAACTGACGCTACGGCAAAAAATTGGCTATATCCGAGATTACTATACCGTCCATATTATCGCCGTAATTATTGCTGTTTCTGCTGTTGGCTGGACGCTAAACCACTATATTTTTAATCCGCCGCCGCGAACATTTGTGAGCATATCATTTTATGGACAATTTGTGCCGGATGAATTTAGAATGATGGTAGCAGAGAATTTAACGAATAGTTTGGTAGAGACGGGTGAGAATTATGCCGTTATCATTGAAAATTTCTTTATATCGGGTGAGCCTCAGTTTGATATGGCGATGTCCCAGCGAATGGTGGCGTTGGTGACTGCGCGGGAGTTGGATGTGATAATTATTGCTCCCGGATCGGAAGAGCAATTCATAGAAACTGGGTTTGCGCGGGATTTAAGAGAATTTGTGCCAGCAATTGACAAGACCACGAACCTACCGATGTCATATTTTCCAATTTTTGAAGAGTTTTCGCGGCAATTTGGTTGGAGTTTTGACGGTTGGACGCTGATTGTGATGTCAAATAGCGAGAGGTATGAGCCGGTGCAAACTTTCTTCGACTACACGCTACTTTTTTACAGCGATGTTGATTAAAACCGTCAAAAAAAGCCCATCCTTAATGTAGAATATTGCGACTGGAAAAATTTTGCAAAATTCCTTGCAATAGTTTTTCAGATGTAGTATAATCATAAAAGTTGGTTGATTTTACCAATTTTTTAAATATTTTACATTTTGGAGGGATTACTTTGGTTCACGACAGCTCTTTGGGTAAAATTAGGATACTTTTGGCGGATGACAACAGGGAGATTTGCGAGATGGTGCAAGGCTTTTTTGACAAACAGAGTGACATGGAAGTCTGCTGCTGTGTTTATGATGGGATTGCCGCCGTGGATGCTATTTCAAGCTATACCCCTGATGTTGCCATAATTGACGGCGTGATGCCGAAATTAGACGGCCTTGGTGTGCTGGAAAGAATTAGCGATGCAAAAGACAGGCCCATATGCATCATTTTGTCCGAGGTAACACAAGAGAAAATAACCAAAAAGGCCATAGACCTGGGTGCAGACTATTATATGGTGAAGCCCTTCGACTTGGAAATTTTGGCCCAACGTATACGGCAGCTGCGTGAAAAGGGGGGTGCTGCGCAGAGCGTATCCGGCACAAAAAATGCTGTAACACAACTAAATATCGAACAAAAGGTTACGAATATCTTGCATGAAATAGGAGTTCCGGCGCATATTCGTGGCTATCATTATATGCGTGAGGCTATAATGATGGCGGTTAATGACATGGATGTGCTTAATTATATAACAAAGGAGCTATATCCCACTATTGCACAAAAAATGAACACAACATCCAGCCGTGTGGAGCGTGCCATACGCCATGCCATAGAGGTTGCGTGGTCGCGCGGGAAAATTGACGCGATTGACAATCTTTTTGGGTATACTATCAATAATCACAAGGGCAAGCCGACAAACAGCGAATTTATCGCATTAATTGCCGATCGCTTGCGATTAGAATTGAAGGCCAGTTAGGTTTGACAATATCCCTCTTTTGTGCTAAAATTAACTAAAATTCACAACCGTACAGCGAAAGAGGGAGGTTGACATATGGTTTCCCAAACAGTTGTTATAAATTGGAGCGAGGGCCTTAATACAAAGGCCGTGTCAGAGATTGTTCATTTCATCAGAAATTATGAAAGCACCATGATGATGGCACATGATGGACGCGTAGCAAATTGCAAAAGCCTGATAAGCCTTATTAATCTTGGAGCAGAGCCGTTTTCTGAGGTGGAAGTTTCGGCTGAAGGACCGAATGAAATCAATGAACTTGCAGAGTTTGTCAAATTTTTAACAGTATAGCAAACATGGAATAGGGCATATGTTATGCCCTATTTTTTCTTGAAGATAAGCAATTTGCTAGCGGTGTAGTTTGCAACTATCATGAAAACTTGCGAGATGATAAAAAACACAACCTCATTAAGGTGCAAAATATCAACAAATACAAATACAATGCCTACAGCAATTGCGCTAAAAGTCACGCGAGACGATACAAATAAGGCGAGCTCACGTAGTACGCCGCCGCGACTGTGCTGCTTACTGGCGAAGACATAGATTTTGTTTACAAAAAAGGCGAAGGTTATGGCTACGGCATTGGCGATTGCGTTTGAAAGACCGGCACTAAGTCCTATGCCGAAGCTAAGGGTGAAATGCACGATGGCATTAACCAATGTAGTCAGTCCGCCGAAAAACAGATACAATATGATTTCGCGGTATTTTTTATAGCATGTCATCAGTATTTTCATTTGGCTTTTGCAACCTCTTTGATTATGGAAATAATGGTATCTATGCCGTTTTCTGCGCCGCTTTCTTTCATGGCGGCCGCATATTTCCCACGGTTTTCGTAGGCTTCACGAATGATTGGTGCCAGGATATCGTTTGTCATTTCATCTTCATCGATGACCACAGAAAAGCCCTGTTTCTGGAAGCTTTGGGCATTTAGGATTTGGTCGCCTCTACTAACGCGCTTGGACAGCGGTATTAACACATGTGGCTTTGCCATTGCAAGTAGCTCGCCCAGCGAATTTGCGCCAGCGCGAGACACCACGATGTCTGCAGCAGCGTAGAAATGCCCCATATTTTCGCCGGCATATTCTAATTGCAAATACCCTGAGCGATTGGTCGTATCATCTACATTGCCTGCGCCGCAAAGATGCAGGATATTGAAATCCGCGAGCAAATTGTCCAGCGCATTGCGCACGGCAGTATTAACAGCAACAGAACCCTGCGAGCCGCCCATAACCATAATCACAGGTTTTTCGTGGGGAAAATTGCAGGCCGCAAGACCTTTTATTCGGCTACCATCCAGGATTTCCTGACGTATTGGAGAGCCCGCAAGCCGTGCCTTATCGGCAGGAATCTGCTTCATGGTTTCCGGGAAGGTGCAACAGACTCGTACGGCGTGAGGAATGCATATTTTATTGGCCAGTCCCACTGTGATGTCTGATTCGTGAATCACAACGGGTACCTTGGCCATTCGTGCTGCCAGCACAACGGGCACGGCCACGAAACCGCCTTTTGAAAATACAATATCGGGCTTGATGCGGCGAATAATACGACGCGCCTGGCCTACGCCGCGCACAACACGCAGGGCATCTGTGATATTTTTTGCGCTAAGATACCTACGCAATTTACCGGAAGAGATGCCATAATATGGCAGACCAGTAGCTTCTACAATATCTCTTTCCATGCCAGTCATACTGCCGATATAGCTAATATCAAAGCCTGTGGCACGCAGTGTGGGCAAAAGGGCGATATTGGGCATAACGTGGCCCGCCGTACCGCCGCCGGTTAATATAATTTTCATAGATATACCTCATTTGCTATATTGCGTTTCGTTTAATATCATGATACAATATATTGGGAAGTTGTGCAAGGACTTTGATGAGACTTCGGGAAAGGGAAAGGTGACGCTTTACATGAAACTGCGACATTTCTTAATAATCACCTTTGTTTTGATATTTGCAGCATGCGGCTATACCCCGCAGGTTAATTATACAGAGGAAACTCCATCGCAAATTCCTATTGTCGAGATTGATGATGCTGAAGAATACATCCCAGATGAAAAGGACAATAACGCAGTTACTGTCCTTGCAATACCTGATTATACCGTAAACCTAGAGATTTTTCCTGATGAACGCATCGTGAATGGTGTAGCCGCCATTTCTTTCCAAAACACATCAAATTATGAGCTGGACAGAGTTTATTTAACCATGCCATTGAATGCTTTTGCAGAAGGCTTTCTATATCCACCGTTTTTGCCTGTGCTGGAAGGACGCATTTTTCAACATGGCCACGAATTTGGAAGTATAGATATCACGCTAGCTACGATAAATCTTAATCCCTCGAAGTTTATGCTGGATGGCACGCTTCTCACCATATATTTGAATGAAAATTTGCCGCCAGAAGCGTCGATTGAAATCGGCCTTATTTTCGAGGCTCATATTCCGCGTATAAGTCATCGTACGGGAGGCAATGATTATGCCATGTGGTTTGGAAATTTTCTGCCACAGCTGGCGGTGCTAACCGCAGATGATTGGCATATTTATCCGTATTATCCCGTGGGCAATCCGTTTTTCACTACCATGTCCAACTACAATGTCAACATCACGGCACCAATGGAATATACAGTAGTTTCTACAGGTTTTGGGGTGCGTAACGAAGGCGAGACCAATGCAGTAACATCCATAACAATAGACCAGGTGCGTGATTTCGCATTTGTGCTGCTTTCGCCCGCATACGATTCGCGCGGAATTTTGACTGAAACCGGGGTTGACATTACAATACATTTCCGGGGAAATTGGGATGATGATGACGTAATTGATGCTATATTAGACACAGCGCATGCTGCTTTTAACTTCTTTGAAAGCCGTGTGGGAACCCATCCATACCAGAGCTTCGGTATTGTAGAGACTGAGCTGTTTATACAAGATACCATGAGATATCCCGGTATAATGTTCGTTGATGCGCGGCATATACGCACACCGGCCGTGCATGGCTCTGTGGTGCGCGATATTGGGCATCAGTGGTTTTATAATGTGGTGGGTAATAATCCGGTCACGGAACCTTGGCTGGCATATGGCCTTGTGTCGTATTTACAACTTGGCGTGACGTTGGATAAGGATGCTATAGCAACGCATATGCGCGGTCTGCACCAGAGCTTGCAAGTTGCGGTTGAGTATATGGAATATCCCGAACTGTTCCGCAATTTGGGCTACTATACATCTTGGGCAGATTTTCATAGAATACAGTTTTCTCGTGGAAAATTGTTGTTTTATGGATTGGCACAGAGATTGGGCGAAGAGGGTTTTGACCAATTTGTGCGGACATATTATGGGCGATATGCCTTCTCTATAGCGACTGTACAGGGACTTATTACTGTTGCTGAAGAGATTTATGGTGATTCGCTGGAAGATTTTTTTAATGCTTGGATAAATTCTCCTACGTTGCCGGATATTGATTAAGTTATATGAGGTACACACATGAAGATTACAGCAATTTGCGCACCATCGGGACAAGATTCCAGCCTGAATAGAGCCTTTGCCGTGGTTTGTGATACATTGACAGAGCTTGGTGAAGAGGTGCAAACTGTGGACTTGTCTACGGCGGACCTTACGTATTATGATGGTGGCACTTCCGAGATAGCGCACGAGCTAATGGAAGGACTAAAAGGTGCCGATGGGCTTATTTTGGCTTGTTCGGCGGTTTTTCACGCGCCATCTGCGCTTATGCATACTTTTCTGGAGTATTTTCAGAATCCGATGTATCATAATCTTATAAAACAGAGAAACTGCTTGTTGCTTTGCATTTCGCAGGATGGTGGCGACCGCTCCGCGGCAGAGCAGCTTTCACGCATTTTAGGTACGCTTGGTGCAATTGATGTGGTGCGTATTTGCGTTGATGTGGTTATGGCTGATATGGCTAGTCCGTACGTTGTGGAGCTAATTGAACGTCAAACTGAAGATTTTTATCGTATTTTGCGTCAAAAACGTAAATATGTATTGCCTGGACATACAAAAATGAAGAGCGGCGTTGCCGTTGACATTGCTGACGAATCTTTGCCGGAACCTGCAGAAGTGGACGAACTGTACAAAAAACATAATCTGGACATAATAAACGAAGCGGCGCAAATGGATATTTCGAAAATTGCTGAGATGTTTGCAAAAAAATATGTTGCCAGCGAAAGCGAAAATATTGCTATTATTGTGGAAGACAAGGCCGTGCCTGTTGTGTCGTTGCCGGAGAAAGTATCAAACCCAAGCCCTGTAGCATCGAAAGCTGCGCCTACACCTACACCCACTACCACACCGATTACTTCTGCAACAAAAAGCTGCAAACAGCTTACGGCCAGCCTGCCGCATTACTTCAATCCGCAGTTGGCCAAGGATTTGGATGCCGTGATACAGTTGGACATATCTGGCAACGGCGGTTTTTTAGGGCATCTGGCAATATCAGGGCAGAATTGCGTGTTCCATGAAGATAGTACAGAAAAAAATGATATCATTGTTATTTGCGAAGATGGAACATGGACAGATATTTTAAAGAAGAAAACTACGGCGCAAAAAGCCTTTATGATGGGTAAGTTGAAGGTGCGCGGTAACTTTGTACTGTTGTCGAAATTTGACCAATTGTTTAATAAAATTCCATAAAAGTAACTATATACAGCCCTTAAACTCATTTTTCAATTCATATTTTGAGCCCAGTTCATTTTCTAGTTTCACATATATTATGTCCGCTCTGCTTGAAAAATCATTTTTTTGTTCTTTTGTCCATGGCGAAGGGTTTGAAGGGTCGTCCCAATTAAGAGAAGAGTCGTATTCGACAATCAAGCAATCTAGCTCGTTCTTCAAAGTCTTGGATATAGGCAGTATGTTACTTTCAATTGGATAGCTCTCGAACTTTTTCTGCGCATGTTCATTTCCGGCCCAAATACAAACACCACTTCCGTAATCAAAAAAGAATCTGAGTTGATATTTCATATCAGGAGTCTTTGAATCATTTTTACGAGGCGACTTGAGTTTGGTGATTATCATACCTGCTATGACCACAATCCCGCCAACGAAAGCGAGCGGCGGCATTATCTCACCCAGCCAGAAAAATGCGAATATGGTGGTTAAAAATGGTGAAAGATACAGGAAGCTGGTGACATATACGGTTTTTTCGGACCTGTTAAGCGCGTAGCCCCATAGGAAATAGGCGATGGCTGCGGGGAATAAGCCAAGATAGACTACGACAAGATTTGCGGACATTGGAGCTGCCGGAATTTCGCGAAATAGGTTAGGTAGAAATATGCACATAAACAGTGTGCCAAAGGCGATGGGATATGCCGTCACCTGCATAACGCTGTATTTTTTTAGCAATTGACGCTGCATAATGATAAATATACTGGCGGCAATTGCTGCGGCCAAAAGAAGCCATACGCCGGCATTTAGCTGCAAGTCTGTTACTTGTGTGAAAGCGATTATCACAATGCCAACAAAGCTAATTAGCACGCCAATCCATATCATCACACCAGACTTTTCTTTTAGAAAAATAATTGACAAAATAAGGGTAAATACCGGCGCAGATGCGATAATAAAGCCGCTTATGCCTGATGTAACCATATCTGTGCCTGTGTTAAAGGCCCACATATACAAAAACAAGCCCACAAAGCCGCAAGAAATAAACATTGGTAAGTCCTTGCGCTCCGGCAGGGGCACTTTTTTGATTGTGCAATATGTAAGCAGCACAGCGGTGGCTATTAGGAAACGAAACAACATCAGTGCTGCAGGCGAAAAATAGTCCAAAGAAAATTTAACCGCCGGAAAGGCGGACGACCAGAAAAGCACCGTCCCTCCGGCGGCTAAATATGGCATGATTTTAGCGTTTTTCATTTGTAATCCTCACAAAAACGGCTATAGCTGCGCCAAAAGACCCCAGAATCAGAGGTAGGCCGACAAAGAATCCGAAAATATCGTCATATTCACCTAGATTGGCTTGCCATCTAAAATTGGTTAGCGCAAGGATACCGATTACGAATAGTGCTGCAATAATAACCAAGTGAATCACATTGCGCCTTTTCATGCTATTGCTGTACATAGCGTGATGCGGCATCCACCAATGCCTTTTTCAAATCGTCTTCGATTTTCTCCAGCTCTACTTCTGCACTACGGCGGTTTTCAGTACCTTTTTGTTGAATTTCCAACACAGAATTTATGGTAGATATCAGATTATCATTAACGGTGCGTACGGTTTCGATGGATACAATGCCGCGCTGTGATGCTTCTGCAACCTCGATAGAACCTTGCTTTAGCAGCTCACTGTTTTTAACCAGCATTTGATTTGTCATGTCTGTTACCATATTTTGAGCGGCCATTGCCTTTTGAGCATTGGCAAGACCCAGCGCAATTACCATTTGGTTTTTCCACAGCGGGATAGAATTATTGATGCTGGATGTAATCTGCTCTACCAGCGATACATCGTTGTTTTGTATCATGCGTATTTGTGGTGCCATTTGTATTGATATCATGCGTGAAAGCTTGATATCATGCAGCTTTTTCTCAAAGCGGTCAGCCATGTTTATCATATCATTTAGTTTTTGTGCCTCGATTTCGTCATTGGACTGTTGTGCGAGTTTTTGCTGTGCCGGGATGTCGTTTGCGCGAAAATCAGCCAGCTTTTCCATGCCGGCCACGATGTATAGCGTAAGCTCGCGGTTATAATCCAGATTGTTTTTAAACATCTCCTCCAGCATTGCGATATCTTTTTGCAATGTGCGGCTGTGGCCTTGCAATGTGCGGACGATTCTGTCGATATTGGTTTCAACCTTGGAATAATTTGCCATAAGGCGCGATGCGTTTTTCTTGGCATTTCTCAAAAAGCCGAAAATACCGCCCTTATCGCCACCACCACCATCTTCAATACTACGTATTTCTACGACTAAATTGGACAAATCTTTGCCAACCTCGCCCATATCCTTGCCTTTAACATTTTGCAAAACAGAATCCGAGAATTGAGCGATTTTGTTTTGTGCGCCCGAGCCATAATTCATTACGACGGCTGTGCTGTTAAGGTCGATTTTTGACACAAAATCCTTTACAACAGCTTGCTCTTCGGGTTGTAGTGCTGCCAAAGCAAATTGCGGGTCAGACTTCTTCTGCGCTTCTTCCTGTGCCAATTCCAGATTGTATTTTGGTGCGGTATCTACCTCTACGGCATCAAAGCCATCCAATGTTAATGTTGGTAAATTTGACATTTTTTCATCTCCTCTTTCTTGATTTTTTGTTATCTATAAGCCATAAAACTGGGCGTATGCCTTTGGTTTCGTTGCAAATATCGTCATGAACTCCGTTGTCAAGTCTGCCTGCTTTGGTTACGCAATCAAGGCGGTTTCTTTCTGATGAAAGCAGCCACCAGTCAACATTATCATCACCATGCCTGATAATGCGGTCTGCATCGCCGTGAAAATATGCATTGGCCTCGCTGCTGGTGAGCAAAAATATACTTCCGGTCAAGCCGTGGGGCTGGATTTGTCTACGCTCATCGGGGGTAAATGAGTTAAAAAATGCCCCATTAAGATAGCCTCTAATCTCGCAATACGGCCACCTATGTTCCTTGCCCCAATCGCGGAGCATTATAATATCTGTCGCAATTATCAGCTGATGTTTTCCGCTTGCAGTTAGCACTCGCCATCTGTATTTGCCAAAATGAATTGTTTCGACATCGTCTTGTACTGCATTAACTTCTGTGGTGCTGGTATCTCTGTTTTGCAATCCGATAATTGGTGCGCGTGGCTCATCAATCCGCAATACCGATGCGGCAGCTACTTCGCTAATTGCTTCCATCACCATCACGGTTGTTTCTGCTATGATATCATAGTCATCGTGCATTTCTTTAGCCAGTGCTTCGGTCGAAAGAAATTCGCCCTGCCGCAAGCTGCGCAGGCGGCTGTACGCATCCATTTCGCCAAGGGCAATGCCAAGAAGATTGCGGCTTTTTTTGTGGGTATCGCTGGCAAACAGCTCATTCATGACCTTTCGCAGTTCATTCGGCTTGGAGAAGATGTCCGCACCATATAGACTTATCAGGGTCTCCAGCATATGTTTGATAGTATCTTTGATGGCACCCACCTCCGCGAATTATGTTTTCTTGATTTTTGATAAATCCCATTTTTTGCCAAAATTTGACTGCATTGCGGCATCATTATAATTTGTTTTTTGTGTGGCACTGCTTTCGGCACGTTTATATGTGGGACGCTGTGGCTGCGGTGTAGTTGGAGCATCTTTGCTCTCAATCAATTCTTGCGGAATCTCTTGCAAAAACCGTGATGGAGAATGGCTTCTGGCCTCGCCATTGTGCAGTCTACGTGCGGCCATGCTGATATATACCTGTTGCCTGGCCCGCGTGATACCTACATAACACAACCGCCGCTCTTCTTCAATATCTGCTGGGTCGCCGCTGGTGACGGCGCGGTATGTGGGGAATATGCCTTCCTCGAAGGCGGGCAGAAAGACCGTGGGAAATTCCAGGCCCTTGGAGCTGTGCAATGTCATCAGCGCAACTGCGTCATCGCTGTCTGTATGGTCATCAATATCAGCTACCAGTGCTACATCTTCCAGGAATGTGGCTAGTGTAGAGGTTGAGCCCGTGACTTCTTCGTCTTCGTTTGCTTCTTCGGGTTCATATCCCGCAGCTTTGTTAACCAGTTCCGCTAGATTTGCGGCGCGGTCCGTGCCATCTGCTGCATCCTCTGCCTCTATACTACTAGAATATCCGCTCTTCGTCAACACTTCTTTTACAAGCTCTTCCAGTGATAGAAAGGCCGCCTGTGCACGAAAATTTTCCAGTAAAGTTACAAACTCAGAAATCTTTTTGTTGCGGCTTACGTTTTGTGAATATTTTTCGGCATCTTTTAACACATCATAGAATTTTATGCCATTATCCAATGCGGCCTTCTCAAAAAAATCCACTGCAACAGCACCGATACCACGCTTTGGCACATTGATAATGCGCTTGACTGAGATGTCATCATGGGGGTTATGTATTGCGCGCAAATACGCCAGCGCGTCTTTTACTTCTCGCCGCTCATAGAAGCGTATGCCGCCGTATATGCGATAGCGTAGGTTGCGCTCCACCAGCTTTTCCTCAATCAAGCGCGATAGTGAATTCATACGATATAGCACAGCAAAATCCTTGTATTTTGCGCCATCGGCCAAACCTTGCGCAATCTTATCTACAATATAATCCGCTTCGCGATAGTCGCTTTCCGCCTTAAAGAAATGTAAACTTTCGCCCGGCGCCGCATTGGTCCACAGATTTTTGCCTTTGCGGCTGAGATTGTTCACGATAACGCCATTAGCGGCGTTAAGGATATTGCTTGTAGAGCGATAGTTTTGCTCCAGTTTGATTGTAGTTGCGCCGTAGAAATCCTTTTCAAAATCCAAAATATTGCGGATATTTGCGCCGCGCCAACCGTATATGCTTTGGTCATCATCGCCTACCACACATATATTGCCGTGAACGCTAGCAAGCAAGCGCACCAGTTGGTATTGCGCTGTGTTTGTGTCTTGGTATTCGTCCACCATGATGTAGCGGAAGCGGCGCGCATATTTGTCCAGGATGCTAGGGTGGTGCATAAAAAGTTCCAGCGTTTTGAGAATTATATCGTCAAAATCCAGTGCATTGTTGCTGCGCAGCTGGTTTTGATATGCTTTGTATATCTCTGCTACAATCTCGTCACGGTAGCTTCCAGCAACTATAGCGGCGTAATTTTCAGGGCTTACAAGCTCGTCTTTTTGCCGGCCAATAATGCCCAGCATAGATTTTGGCGGAAACTGCTTTTCGTTGATATTGAGCTCTTTTAGCACGCCTTTCATTAGTTTTGTGGCATCATCTGTGTCATATATTACAAAAGAATTATCGTAACCAATATGGTGAATATCGCGCCGTAAAATGCGAACACAGCATGAATGAAATGTAGCTACCCACATATCGTGTGCGCCATGGGGCATCAGAGCATGCATGCGCTCTTTCATTTCCTTTGCGGCGCGGTTTGTGAATGTGATGGCGAGCATCTCGTACGGACGCGCCAGGTGGCTGGCGATATGCGCCATGCGATGTGTTAGCACCCGTGTTTTTCCGCTACCAGCCCCTGCAATAAGCAACAGCGGCCCTTCGGTGTGCAGCACGGCCTCGCACTGCATCGGGTTTAATCCTTGTGTAAAATCTATGTTCAATTTCATCCCCCGTTCAATGTGGTATAAGCTCCATTGTTCCATAATACTATAGATTAGGACAATAGTCAATAGAGGTGAAATGCTATGCCTACACTTTTAATGAAGCGAAAGCTGATGATTTTTATGGCAGCGATGGTCTTTGCGCTGGCTTTTTTGGGATTTCGCGTGCTTTACATACAGACCGTGCAGGGCGAGGTGCTACAGGCGCGAGCATACGAGCAACAGACGCGCGATAGACTGATAACACCCAATCGTGGCAATATATATGACCGCAATGGTATAGGGCTGGCGGTGACGCAGACTGTGGCCAGCGTTTCTGTAATACGTTCGCAGGTAGAGGACGCAGAGCTTGTTGCGCGAACGCTTTCAACTATGCTGGATATGGACTATGACCTGTTGATGGAGAAAGTCGGCCGGCGTGTCGCATTGGAGCGCATTAAAAGCCATGTGTCCATCGAAATTGCAGAACAGCTGCGAGCATTGCGCATACCTGGCATTGTGATTGATGAGGATGTAGAACGTATTTATCCATTTTCAGGCTTAGCAGCACAGGTGATTGGTTTTGTGGGGCGGGATAACCAGGGTATTATTGGCCTGGAAGCAAAATATGACAGCTATTTGGCGGGCAGTCGCGGCAGGATATTGACGGAGACGGATGCCCGCGGCCGCGAACTGATAGACAGTGAAACAATACGCATAGCGCCCACGGATGGCTATAATCTGGTGACGACCATTGATGCGGTGATACAGCAATTTGCGGAACAAACCATAGCCGTGGCTGTGGATTCTAAGCGAGCCGTTCGTGGTGCAATTGTGGTGATGGACCCGCGCGATGGTGCTATACTAGCTATGGCCAATGCGCCGGGATTTGACCTAAACGACCCCTTTACCATCAACGATGCAGAACTGGCAGCTATCTGGAATAGCTTTACGAATGAGGAGCAGATGAATTATCTTAACCAAATGTGGCGAAACTTTACGATAAATGACACATACGAGCCGGGCAGTACATTTAAGATTATAACAGGTGCAGCCGGAATTGAAGAGGGTGTGGCAACGACGGAAAGCATGTTCAATTGCAGTGGATTTACAGTTGTTGGAGGGCGGCAGATACGTTGCTGGAGACATCCGCGGGCACATGGCGCGTTAAATTTTGTTGAAGGGTTTCAACACTCTTGCAACCCTGTGTTTATGAGTCTTGGCGAATCTCTTGGCGCTGAAGTTTTTCATGAATACATGCATCGCTTTGGCTTTGCAGAACGCACAGGTGTAGATTTGCCAGGCGAAGCCGTGGGTATAATGTTTGCGCTGGAGAATATTGGCTCGGTGGAACTGGCCACGATGTCTTTTGGGCAGAGCTTTCAGATTACGCCGTTACAGCTTATGCGAGCGGGGGCGGCTACGATAAATGGCGGACATTTGGTAACGCCGCATGTGGGACAGCGCATTGTGGACAACGACGGCAATCTTGTGCAGGAGTTTTTTCATGAGCGCGGACGGCAGATTATCTCACCCAGTACATCGCAAATTATGAAAGATGTATTGGAATCTGTCGTATATGTAGGCACCGGCAACCGCACATATATCCCAGGCTATCGTATTGGCGGCAAAACGGCCACCAGCCAAAAGCTGCCGCGCGGTAGCGGACGGTATATTGCGTCTTTCATGACATTTGCTCCCGCCGAAAACCCTGAAATTATCGTACTTGTACTGATTGATGAACCACAAGGTGCGTATTATGGAGGGCAAGTGGCAGGGCCTGTGATGAAACAGCTCCTGGCCAGCATATTACCGCATCTTGGTATTGAGCCGATATTCAATGAAGAAGAGCTGGCTATGGATGGCGTGGGGCAGGTGGCTGTACCACAGCTGGCGGGACAATCAACTCGTGATGCCAAAAATATTCTGGAAACTCTTGGATTGGATGCGGAAATTTTTGGAGCGGGCAATGTAATTATAAATCAATTTCCAATGGCGGGAGAGGTGATAAATCAAGGCTCGCGGGTGATAATCTATCTTTCTTCGGATGAAAACTAGCTTGCAAATTATCTCAATTAATAGTACAATAGACATGATGAATTTTTTGGAGGGTGTCAATGAAGCTTAGGGATATTTTTATAGACACAAAATTTGAAACGGCGGCTGGCGATGTCGAAGTTACAGGTATTTGTATTGATTCCAGAAATATAAAGCCCGGCGACCTTTATGTGTGCATAGAAGGCATACAAGTGGATGGCCATAGCTTTGCAGCGGATGCCGTTGCGCGTGGCGCCGTTGCGATATTGCACAAAAAGGGCAAGCGCGGCATGAAGGACATCGATGTTCCTCGTGTGGTCGCTGACGATACACGCCTTGCACTGGCTTTTGTGTGCAAGCGGTTCTTTGGAGACCCTTCGGCGGGCATGAAGCTTATTGGCATCACGGGTACCAATGGCAAATCATCCACTGTGGCCTTTGTTGAAGAAATTTTGCGGGCCCAGGGCGAAAAAGTCGGTGCTATTGGTACGCTAGGTGCGCGCATGAACGGCGAACCTATGAATATCGAATTTGTGACATCCACCACGCCTGATACTGTGGAGCTGTATCATATGCTGGTTGCCATGCGCAATGCCGGCGCGAAATATGTGGTGATGGAAGTTACATCCCATGCACTGGCACTACAAAAGGTGGCGGCACTGCGCTTTACTCTAGGGCTTTTTACAAATTTGACGCAGGACCATTTGGATTTTCATGGCACAATGGACAATTACCGCGCGGCCAAAGCCAAACTTTTTGACCTTTGCGACCGCGGCATAATTAATTTTGACGATGACACACGAGATTTTTTGCTGAAATATGCCAAAATACCAATGATTACTTACGGGCTTGCGCCTGATGCAGACTACTATGCTTCAGATGTAGCGATGGGTCGCAACAAAGTATCTTATGTGATTGAAAATGATGTGGTTGAGGTGCCTATTCCTGGCAAATTCACGGTATATAACACGTTATGTGCCTATGTAGCGGCTCGTGAGCTAGGCTTTTCTGCTGAAAAAATTGCAGCAGCGGCAAGTGCTATTGGTGGCGTATCCGGCCGCATACAAAGCATCCCGAATTATCGCGGCTTTACTGTTATTGTGGATTATGCGCATTCGCCAGATGGTTTGGAAAATATTATAACATCGTGCCGTGAATTTACTGAAAACCGTATTATCACGGTATTTGGCAGTGGAGGCGACCGGGATAATGCCAAACGGCCCATAATGGGCGAAATTGCGGGCAGACTTTCAGATTATTGCATAATTACCAGCGACAACCCAAGGAACGAAGACCCCGATAGCATCATTGCCATGGTGGAAGCGGGCGTGATACCCACAGGCTGCGGATATCAAAATATTGCAGACCGCCGTGATGCTATATTTGCTGCTATTGCCATGGCGCAAGATGAAGATTGCGTAATTATAGCCGGCAAGGGACACGAAGATTATCAGGAATTTGAAAACGGACGGCGCGTGCATTTTGATGATGCTGAGGTGGCGAAAGAGGCGTTGGAGCAATAGAAAGAAGGTGAGCTTATGACAAGTCTGGCCAGGAAAATTCAAAAGACATATCCTAATGAAATGAAAAAAGAGCTAATTGATGGCATATGGTTTATGTCGCCAGGACCTAGTGTAAATCATCATGAAGCAACCCAAAATATTGGCTCTTTTTTTAGGAGTAAATTTAAAGGTAAGCTGTGCAGAGCTTTTGTTGATAGTCTGGATGTACATTTCTCTGAAAATGACATTTTTGTGCCGGATGTCATGGTTGTTTGTAATCCTGATATCATAAAACCTAACGCAATTTACGGTGCGCCGGATTTAATTGTCGAAGTACTTTCGCCAAGCAGCATAAAACATGACAGAATCAGTAAAAAGAATGTCTACGAAAAATATGGTGTGAAAGAATATTGGATTGTAGACACGAAGCACAAATCCATAGAGGTTTATTTGCTTAAAGACGGTAAGTTTGTACAAGACAACATATATACAATTCTAACGCAATATGAGATGGATGGCCTAACAGACGAAGAAAAAAATGACATTGTATACGAATTCAAAACATCGCTATTTGATGATTTTACGATAGATATAAGAGATATATTTGACGGCATCGACTAGGTTTGGAGGGTTTATGAAACCATTGAAAATAAGCGAAGTTGCAAAGGCCGTAGGCGGCAAGGTGAACAATACTGAAATTGCAGACAGAATGATTGTGGGCGTATCTTTTGATACACGCGAAGCCATGGAAGACAAGATTTTTGTGCCGTTAAAGGGTGAAAATGTGGATGGGCATAACTTTTTGCATGAGGCTATGAAATGCGGTGCAGCTTGTGTTTTTAGCGAGATAGAGACATATGTGGATGCCATTATGGTGGAAGATGCAGCGCAGGCCTTGAAAGACTTGGCCGAGTACTATCGTTCGCTGTTTGATGTGAAGGTTGTTGGCATAACTGGCTCAAATGGCAAGACATCCACAAAAGATATGATAGCTGCTGTATTAGCGGAAAAATATAATGTGGTTAAAACCATAGGCAATTTTAATAACGAGATTGGCCTGCCTACTACCATATTTAATATTGATGACAATACCGATGTGGTGGTGCTAGAAATGGGCATGAATCACAGCGGCGAAATAAGCCGTCTATCCAAGATTGCAAGGCCGGACTATGCTATCATTACCAATATAGGCGTAGCACATATCGAAAATCTGGGCAGCCAAGAAGGGATATTCAAAGCCAAAAGTGAGATTTTGGACTATTTGGCGCCGGATGGCAAGGTTTATCTTTGCGGCGACGACAATTTCTTGATACGCTATCGTGACCGCAAAAACTTTACGTTCTACGGATATGGCATGCGAAACACCTACCGCGCTAACGACATTGAAGGTGGCGGCCTGGATAGCTCACAATACACGGTTTTGATGAAAACTGGTGAGACGCTGGAAGTGTATGTGCCAACGCCCGGCAAGCACATGGTGCTAAATTCGCTTGCGGCGGTGGCTGTAGGTGAAGAGTTAGGGCTATCGCCAGCGCAAATTGCTAACGGCATCAAAAAGTTCAAGTCATCCGGTATGCGCATGAATGTAATTGAGACCAATGGCGGCATGCACGTGATTGATGACTGTTACAACGCCAGTCCGGATAGTGTGAAGGCTGCACTAGATGTACTGATACAAGCTTCCGGCAATACCATAGCCATATTGGGCGATATGCTAGAGCTTGGCGAACAATCATATGACATGCATTTTGAAATTGGTGCCGAGGCCGCCCGACTGTGCATTGATACGATAATATGCGTGGGTGAGGAAAGCGAGGCTACATATGAAGGGGCCTATAACGAATTTCGCAGCGGCGCATCCAATAGCCAAATCATATATTTCAACAGCAAAGATGACTGCTTAGCGCAGCTTGGCACTTTTGTGAAGGCCGGCGACACCATTTTGGTTAAGGCATCGCGGGGTATGCGCTTTGAGGATATTGTTAACAAATTAGTACACGATTAGATGCGGGGGAATCAATATGGATTTCGCACCAAATTTCAATATAGCCATAATTACGGCCCTTGTGGCCTTTGGCATAGCCATTGTGCTGGGCCCTATTGTCATACCTATCCTGCGCCGCCTGAAATTTGGGCAAAATGTACGTGAAGATGGGCCGCAAACGCATCTTTCCAAAGCAGGCGTGCCATCAATGGGCGGCATTGTGATAATTGTGGCTGTGGCTGTGGCATCGGGTGTATTTTCGGGCTTTCATGTGCAATGGCAAATTGTTATGTATCTAATGCTATCCTTTGGCTTTATTGGCTTTCTGGATGACTATATAAAAATTGTGAAAAAACGCTCGATGGGTTTGCGAGCATGGCAGAAGTTCTCGTTGCAGATATTTGCATCGCTGGTTTTTGTGATTTTGTTGAATATCAACGATATTTCAAATTTGGTATACATCCCGTTCACACAGGGCTTGCACATTGACCTATCGTGGTTTAGCCCTGTGTTTATCATGATTGTGGTGGTGGGTACGGCCAATGGTGCAAATTTCACGGATGGCCTTGATGGCTTGGCTTCAGGTGTAACGCTTCTAGTATCGTTGTTTTTCCTTTACGCCGCATTTGCCATGGATAGCCCTCTGGTATATGCACTGGCTGCTGCTGCGGGCGCTCTCTTAGGTTTTTTGCTGTTCAACTCATATCCCGCTAGGGTATTTATGGGCGATACCGGCTCGCTTGCACTGGGTGGCTTCGTTGCCGGCACGGCTATAATATTGCAAATGCCGTTGTTTATCATCATCGTTGCTTTTGTGTATCTGGCCGAGGTGTTGTCTGTAATAATACAGGTGGTTTATTTTAAACTAACTGGTGGCAAGCGTTTTTTCAAAATGGCGCCGATACATCATCATTTCGAGATGCTAGGCTGGCCGGAAACCAAGGTGGTAGCAACTTTCTACATCGCAACTGCCATACTGTGTTTGATTGGGTTTTTAGCGGTTAACAATATGTTTCAATAATGGAGGCGTGCAATGAGCATACGAAATGCGGCAAAAGCCTTGATAATCAATGATAATAAGATTTTGATGATAAAATGCCAAAACACCGTTGCAAATATGCTTGAAGACCTGCCTATCGGCGCGATTTACTATGACTTGCCCGGTGGCGGACAAAATCAATACGAAACACTTGAGGAAGCTGTGAAGCGCGAATGCCTTGAAGAGACTGGCTATACAATTGCTGTTGAAAAGCTTGCCGCAGTTTACGAAGAAATCCTTACGAATGAGGATTTTCGCACAAAATGGGGAGATTATGCCCACAAAGTCCATTTTCTTTTTGCTTGCCGCATTGATGATGAACTTGTAAAAACGCCATCGGAGACAGATTTAGATATGGTGGAAGCTGTATGGATTGATATTTCGGATGTAACAGCAGATTTTCCGTGGCATCCCAAGATAATCAGAGATAGCTTGGAGCGAGTGCTAGAATTTGAAAGCACTTTGTATCTGGGCTCTGCGTACTATTGAGGTATATTATGGAACACAAGGTATTATTGGCGACTATTATTATAGCAATGTCTGTACTGGTTTTGTCGGCCTGTAACGGGACTTATTATGCTCCTATTGAGGCCATAGCTGTAGAATCACCAATGCCTACTGGAACTCCAACACCAATGCCTACACCAAGTCCAAGTCCAAGTCCGAGTCCAACACCAAACCCTATGCCATACCCAAGACCAACGCCATTTGCGTGGTGGGGCAGAAGCTTTGATGAACCGGTTTATATCACTATCGCTGATTTGAATCTTCATGAAGAGCCTTCTGTGGACTCTCGAATACATTCTGTGGTGCCGGCAGATACATGGATTGAGCTGATAGAGCGTTATGACGATAGGTGGTATCATGTGTCTGTTAGCCGAGGCTGGCCGGATACCGGATTTATATTGGCAGAATTTTTGAAGTATGTTGAACCGCCGGAGCTTTGGCCGCTACCCAATGTGGCTATAAGCGATTTTGGGCAGCAGGTGGCAGAGGAGTTTTTGAGCCAGTTTGATAGCTTGTTTATACCCGTCGGCACATCATATGACGGATATTTGTTTAGCTGGTTTTACCAAGAATTGCCGATGCCAATATACACTTGTATGCCGTATATCCTGTGGGATGATTCGGATGGCTGGCCCGGCAAGTTTTACGACCACCATGGCAACGAAATTGACATCGACGAGGCACCGTTTCTTTTAGGTTCTAGCCTTGGCACATTTGTAGCTTACGATTTTCAGCTTTACGATTTAGATTATGACGGTGTACCCGAGATTGTGGTTACATTTGCGCGTTCAACACAGATGTTAAGCATACTGTTCAAGTTTGTGAATGGTCAATATACAATGGTTCAAGGAGACTTTGGCGGCGGCTTTCGGTTTTTCTATGATGCCTATGGAGCACAGATAATGTTTTCGCCTGGTGACGGTTTTTCATATTTTGAGTTTGAAGATGACACAATCCATCGCGAGCCTGCTCAACACCCAAGTCTCCACCATAGAATGGAAATGGATGGACGCATAGAAATACCGCGACTGTCCAATTTGGAAGATGATATACGCGAATCTGTTATTAGGCGGCGTTTTACAGAGCCGATAACTTTGACAGCGGTGCCTACTATGGGGATAAGCGACCATGGCCGTCAAATGGCTGAAGATTTTATAAGTAGATTTGAGAGCTTATTTGTGCCTTTTGGCCACCTACAAGCCTATGGTAATTTGCAGTGCTTGCGGACCGGCGATTTTATTAACACCGATTTGCCACATTTTTCCATGTATTGGTCGCGTTCAGCAATTAATCCGATTATTTTTGACCACCATGACAATGAGGTTATCATTGGTGACGTGCCGTTTTTCAGGGATTTTGGCAGAGGCATCTTCTATGCGATTAACTTTAGGCTTTACGATTTGGACAACAATGGTATACCGACAATTCAAGTGATTTTTTCCAGGGATACTTGGGGCGACAGCGCGCTTTTCCGCTTTATTGACGGCGAATATGTTGAGGTTTCAACTACACTCTTTAGTTTCCAGTTTTTTCGCCACCCGGATGGTAGGGTTATTATAGCGTCATGTTGCGGCAGCTATTATCTGGATGATGATGGCAACTTGGCTACTTTTAACTTTGGAGATTTGACCCTTAGGGCTGAAGAACGGATTATGTCTCTTGTTGACCTGGAAGAAGATATCCGAGAATCGATTATGCGGCGACTTTCTGCTAATTAGTGAGGTAATTATGAAATATAAAGACAAAAAAGTGCTGGTTTGCGGCATGGGCAAATCGGGAATATCGGCGGCGCGACTGCTTTTGCGGCATGGTGCGCAGGTTATGCTAACCGATACCAAGGCCACACCCAATATTGACGCAGATTTGCTGGCCAACGACCGCATTTCAACATATTTTGGCAAAAATCCTGATGATATTGTATCGGATTTTGATATAGTAGTGATAAGTCCCGGAATATCGGTGTATTCGCCTTTTGTGAAGATTGCGCGGCAGGCTGGGGTTGCTGTTGTAGGCGAAATAGAGATTGCCGCAGGTGTCTGCAAGGCACCAATTATCGCAATTACGGGCACCAATGGCAAAACCACCACCGTAAGTATGGTGGGAGATATCATGAAGAATTTTGCGAAGAGTAAGTTCTCGTGTGTGGTTGGCAATATAGGCGTGCCATTTTGTGATGAGGCAGAAAATATACCTGCCGATGCCTTTGCAGTAGCGGAGATATCCAGTTTTCAACTAGAGACCATTGCGGAGTTTAGCCCAAAAATCTCGGCGGTGCTGAATATGACAGAAGACCATCTAAACCGCCATATTACAATGGAAAACTACATTGCAGCTAAGGAACGTATTTTTGAAAATCAAACACCCGAAGATTTTTGCATATTGAATTATGACAATGAAATCACGCGCAATATGGCGGCAAAGACCGCCGCTCAAGTGATATTTTTCTCCAAGCAGCCCATGGAAAGCGGAATATTTGTGAAAGACGACGCCATCTGCATAAACTGGGGCTGCTATAGTGGCGAGATTATGAAATGCGCAGATTTGCCTGTGCCAGGCAGCCATAGCCTGGAAAATGCAATGGCAGCAGCAGCAATGGCCGCCGCCGCTGATGTGCCAATTGATGTTATTGCCAGGTCGTTGAGCGGATTTACCGCTGTGGAGCATCGTCAGGAATTTGTACGAGAATTGCGCGGCGTGCGCTTCTACAATGACAGCAAGGCCACTAATGTAGACTCCGCCATTGTAGGCATTAATGCTATGTCGCGGCCTGTTGTCCTAATTGGCGGCGGTGAGGGTAAAGACCAGGATTTTGGAGGATTGATTGCAGCTTTTGGCAACAAGGTGAAAGCCTTTATCATAATGGGCAGCGCAACGGAACAATTGATTCAAACCTGTCGTGCCCACAATTTCACAGCATACGAAATAGCCATCGACATGCAAGATGCTGTGAATATAGCCTTTGCGCGGGCAGATGATGGCGACTGCATATTATTGTCTCCGGCATGCGCATCAATGGATATGTTTGATAATTTTGAACATCGCGGCCGTGTATTTAAAGAGCTGGTAATGGAGTTATGAGAAAAATGACTATAGTAACACTTTTGGCCGGCTTGATATTGTTTACGGGCTGTAATTTTGAATATATGCCAACGGTGGAAATCTTTGACGAGCCAGAACTACCTGCGCTGGAAACTGGATATGCATCGCAAGAGGAGATTGTGCCGACTGATTACATCTATATTATCGGCCGACATATGAATCCTGACCTGGTGGCACTTAGAGAAGGTGATAACTACGCCGGCTGGACACTAGGGGGTATTGAATATGTCCAACCGATGTACAGGGATGGGATATTTTTGAGATATTACGCTGTAGATGCTCAATTTTACGGTATACAGGAAGCGCAGGGGAAATTGGAAACAGATGGTGATGGAAATATTGTCTTTAGAATGGATTGGGGCCGGGGTTTTCCTGTGTTATTCCATATTGCACACAAGCCCACCCACCGACCGCCACTTAGCTTTACTGTGCGCAACCATGAAGAAGCAGCAGCTTGGCTATCCGAAGGCATAACCGTTATGGTGCGCGACTTTCACTTGAACACAATTACAGGCAATACTGCAGAAATTGTGGGGATTATAGAATATGCGGCGGCAGACTACATATACATGACAAGCGCGGATGGATGTGAAGGAACACATATGCTTATGCCGGGCGACAGTTTTCTTGGTCTTACCTTGGAAGAGGGTGGCTCGTACAATAGATACCGGAGCGGTGAATTTGCATGGCATATAGAGGTATTTGCTCATTTTTCGGGAGAGCTAACCGTTACCGGAGACTTGACGCTGATGCTGTATGAAACCCAATCAGGCCCCGCATGGAATAGCTTTGTTGTAAATGATCGGGATACGAGGCAATTTCCTATATTTTATAATCACAATTGGCCGGAATGCGGGCCGCGAATATGGCTGCACATAGCCAATGAAGAAGATTTGATTGATATGCTGGGCATAGATTTGAACGAACATATGGGAACAAGGGTGGAGTTTGAGAACATAGCCATGCGAGTTAAGGATTATTCGACCGGGATATATTATAGAGCATTTAACAGAGCAACTATTGTTGAGATTTTGGATTAAGCTCCAGGAGGGGGAAGAAATATGTCTGATATTCCAAGAAGGCATAACAGGGATGTAATACCTTTTCCGCAAGACCGCGTTGTGCGCGATAAGCAGGAAAGACGGGATAGAATACGGCAAGAAAAGGCCGACAAACGAATTGTCGTTCGAGAATATGACCATATTATATTTATTTGTACCATAGTACTGGTGGCTTTTGGTCTGGTGATGGTGCTTTCGGCCAGCTCCTATGCGGCCATGCACAGTGGCGCGGGAATGTATAGTTTTTTTGTAACACAAGCGCTTGGTGCAGGACTGGGATTTGTTGGTATGATTGTAGCCGCTACAATAAACTATAAATTTGTGTCGCGGTTTTCCGGGTTGATATACATACTGGCTTTAGGTGCGCTGGCGCTGGTGTTTACACCGCTGGGCATAACCCATGCCGGCGCTACACGCTGGATTGCCATCGGACCTGTTAACTTCCAGCCGTCCGAGTTGGCAAAGATTGCGGTTATTTTGATGATGGCAAAATATATAGCCACCGACCCGAATAGAGTTAACACCCTACGCGGCCTTTTTGGTTGTGTCGTGATACTTGGGCTGCCACTGGTGCTTGTAATGCTTGGACGCAATATGTCCACAATGATAATTCTGGCAGCTATTGCCTTTGTGATAATATTTTTGGCCAGCCCGTATTTTTGGCGATGGGTGATAGCGGCTGTTACCGTAGGGGCAGGCGTTATTGGGTATTTGATATACGATTATTTTGCTGGCGAAGGCTTTCGTGGTGCGCGCTTCGGTGCGTGGCTGGACCCATTTGCAGACCCCACTGGCTTCGGTTTCCAAAATGTGCAGGCGCTGTATGCCGTGGCATCTGGTGGCCTTTTTGGTCTGGGACTTGGTAATTCTAATCAAAAACTGTATTATCTGCCCGAGGCGCAAAATGACTTTATTTTCGCCATCATTGTAGAAGAATTGGGACTTTTTGGTGCGATGATAGTGCTGGTGCTTTTTGGCATATTGGTGTGGCGCGGTGCCATGGCGGCCATCAACAGCCGGTCGGTGCTGGGTTGCCTCATAGGCACGGGCATTGTAACCATGATATCTGTGCAGGTTATTATAAATGTGGGTGTTGTGACCAATACTATCCCGAACACGGGCATACCGTTGCCGTTTATTAGTTATGGCGGCACAAGCATAGCCGTGATGATGACAGCCATGGGAATGCTGCTTAATATCTCTAGATATAGGAGAACATAGATAAAAATGTAGGGGCGACCCGGAAGGTCGCCCTGATGTGATACAATTATTTTTTTACGGTTGGTTGTTTGATGCCTGTTGTCTATACTGCGAGAGTATATATTGCTCACGAAAACCCAGTACACGGGGCACATATGTTTGTGTTTCTTCAAAGGGCGGTATGCCACCGTGGCGCGTTACCGCACCGGCACCGGCATTGTATGCTGCCAGCGCAAGCTCCACATTGCCGCCAAATCGGTCAAGCATGCGACGCAGATATTGTGTACCGCCGTTGATATTTTGCACAATGTCAAATGGATTGTCTACACCCAGCGAATGTGCTGTACCTGGCATTAGCTGCATCAGGCCCATTGCGCCGGAGCTGGATACTGCAAAGGGATTGTAACTGGATTCTGCGCGGATAACGGCGCGGATAAGGTTGGAATCAATGCCATGTGCAAGAGATGCATCGGCTATTGCGCGGTCTATGATAGGGTCAAGGTCCTCGCGACGGCCGCCAAGGGTCATAAAGCCATCCAGCCATTGTTGGAAAGTGTAGCTATTTTCTTCGACGGCATCGGTATATGACGTAACTTCTTCGCCCGTGGTAACTTGATTAACACCAACGTCCTGTATGCGCGTAGCACCAAAATGTCTCGCAACATTGGCATTAAACTTTGCAACAATTTGCTGATGCATAGGGTTGGTACTATTTGTATTAAAATTGAAATTAAAGTTCATGGGGCATCACCTCTTGGACATAATAGCATAAATATCAAGCAATTGCAAGCTATTTTGGAGGATATATGAATCAACGTTCGCAACGGGTATTAGAATATAGCAAAATCGTGGACAAGCTGGCAGAACTGGCTATTTCTGCTCGCGGAAAGCAAATATGCAAGGATTTGGAGCCGCTTACGGACTATAACGAAATTTGCCAAGGGCTTGAAGAAACAGGCCAAGCTCTGCAATTTCGTATGTTGGCGGGGCAGTTGCCCCTTGGCGGCATAAAGGATATCGCGCCATCGCTAAAAAGGGCGGATATGGGTGGCGTGCTTAGTGTGGAAGAAATATACCACATCGGTGAATTTATATATGTTTGCCGCAAGGTGTCCGGCTATGCCAAAAGCGTGGAGCGGCGCGAGCCCCTTTCCATCGTTGACCCTGCCTTTGAGCGCATAACGCCAATGGCAGCCTTGGAAGCCGATATAAACCGCTCCATCGCCAATGAGCGCGATGTAGCTGATGATGCATCGGCTGCGCTATCGACCATTCGGCGCGGCATAAAGGTATCGCATGGCCGCATTAATGACGCGCTTAATTCCATAATTCAATCGGCGGCGTATAAAACTATGTTACAGGACGCCGTAATTACCATGCGTGGCGGGCGTTTTTGTGTGCCGGTGAAACAGGAATACCGTAATAGCTTCCCGGGCATGGTGCACGATATGTCCGGTTCCGGCGCAACGGTTTTTATTGAGCCAATGAGTGTAGTGGAGCTAAATAACAAAATCAAGGAATATGAGGCTGAAGAAAAAGAAGAAGTGCAGCGGATTTTGGCAGCACTAACAGCGAGAATTTCTGAAAATTCTATAGAGCTGGCCGATAATTTTGAAGCGCTGACATATCTGGATTTTATTTTTGCTAAGGCCGAGCTTGCGCTTACTATGAACGCAACCGCGCCGATTTTTAACAACGATGGCCAAATAAATATCAAAAAAGGGCGGCATCCGCTACTTGATGCATCTGTTGTTGTGCCCACGGATATATATCTTGGCCAAGAGTTCACAACCTTGCTGATAACGGGCCCAAACACCGGTGGCAAGACCGTTGCACTAAAGACGCTGGGGCTATTTACATTGATGGGCTCGGCAGGACTTTTCATTCCGGCGGCATCAGGCAGCAAGCTGGCGGTATTTGACAATGTATTTGCGGATATTGGTGATGAACAGTCTATAGAACAGAGCCTTTCCACATTTTCTGGACATATGACTAATATCGTCCAGATTTTAGAAGAAATGACATTGGACAGCCTGGTGTTATTCGATGAGCTAGGTGCAGGAACTGACCCAACAGAAGGTGCTGCACTGGCTATATCCATAATCCGGCATCTGCTAACACGTGGCATACGAACAGCCGTAACCACGCATTACAGCGAGCTGAAGATTTTTGCGCTATCAACCGAGGGTGTGGAAAATGCGGCAGTAGAATTTAATGTAGAAACTCTGCGGCCTACATATCGCCTTCTGATAGGTGTGCCCGGAAAGTCCAATGCATTTGCCATTGCAAAACGTTTGGGTCTGCCTGATGGCATAATTGCTCAAGCACGGGATGTGCTGACCGGTGAAAGCATTCGCTTTGAGGATGTTATAACCGATTTGGAGATTTCGCGTAAGCAGGTTGAGATTGAAGAAGAGCGAGCAGCCGTACTTCGTCGAGAGGCCGAAAGGCTGGCGGCAGATTTGGATAATCAGAAACAGCGGCTGGAGAGAAGTAAAGAAAGAGTGCTTGAAGAAGCTAAGAAGGAAGCAAGGGTGCTGGTATCTAAGGCGAAAAACGAAGCAGACAGCATTGTACGCGAGATGCAGAGAATTAAGAACGAAGGGATAAATTTTAAAGAAGCAGAAGAAGGAAGGAAGAAGCTGCGCGAAAGTCTGGCAGAACTTGAAGAGGTGAGCAGTACTGCCGACCCGAAACTGCTGTTGAAAGAAGTGGATAGGCCATTGCATACCGGTGATGAAGTGTATATTAATTCGCTAGGACAACGCGCGGTGATTATAGGCGTGAATTCATCGGCCACTGAGGCCCGTGTACAGTTTGGTGCAATGGAAACCAAAGTTAGAATTGATGATTTGAGATTTGAAGTTGGAAAGAAGGAAAAGAAGCGGGAAGTTGGCGGTGTTGCTGCCAGCGCGGTGGTAAAATCAACTAAGGCACTAAGTGTTTCCGGCAAGTTAGATTTGCGTGGACGCATGGTGGAAGAAGCGCTTGAAGAGATGGGTAAATACTTGGATGATGCATATTTAGCAGGCATGGGCAAAATTGAGATTGTGCATGGCAAAGGTACTGGTGCGTTGCGAAGTGCCGTGCAACGAGAGCTTCGCGGCCACCCCCATGTAAAAAACTACCGCCTTGGCGAATTTGGCGAAGGCGATAGCGGTGTAACAATTGTTGAATTACATTAGGAGGTGAGGATATGGACATAAAAATCATAAACTATGAGGTAAAATATCGTGATGACATGCTGTTTTGCTATCTGGCCGCTAAGGATGCGGTGGGCAAAAGTGCACCAGAGGCTTTTCGCGCGCCAACATTACGAGATGACCTACTGGATATTGACAAATATTATATATCCAAGGGCGACCCCTTTTGGCTGGCGATAGACCGCGATGACCGTGTGGTGGGCACCATGGCTTTTACGCTACTAAATGACGAAGAGCTACGTCTAAGTCGTTTTTTCACTAAGCCGGAAGTTAAAGGTAAAGGCATTGGTAGCAGACTGCTTGCGCAGGTAGAATACTTTGCTAAGCAAACAGGAATCAAGCGCATATACGCCAGATTTGCCATTTGGTACGAAGATGCGGACAAGTTTTATGCCGCTAGGGGGTTTGACTACAAGCGGCATGATGGACATTTGATTACTATGATGAAAGAGTTGGATTAGAAACCTGTATTTAGATATCAGCCGCGCTTTTTGTCGGGGTTATACATTGGCAAGGGCGGCCTATCGGTTCTTTCAACTATTTCTTCTATGACGTCGCCAGTTTCTTTCATATTAAGCAGTATGTTGTTATCCTTGCGCGATGCAGTCATATTGCAATTGCCGGAAAATGCTGCGCCAGCCGCGATTTCTAAGGTGGAACATTTGATGTCGCCGTTAAGCACGCCGCCTGTGCGAATTTGTGCCGATTCCACGGCTTCTACCTTGCCCTTTACATTACCCTTGATGATGATAGACTGGCTTTCGATATCACCAAGGATATTGCCAGCCTCTTCAACAATTACGAGGTCGTTTGTAGAAATATTGCCGACAAAATAGCAATTTATTGTAATTTTTCCAACGCCGGATAGGTTGCCGCCTTTGAATGTGAGGCCTTCGCATAATAAAGAACCTGCTTCCTGTGGAATTGGAACAATTTCTTCGCTGAAGTTTTTTCTGCGCTTCATGGGGATATACCTCCTTTATATACTGGAAGAATTTTCTATTCTTCAACTCTTGTCTTCCATTTTATACTATCATGGCAAAAATTACAAGATATATTTAAAAAATATTAAGAATTTCTTAAAAAAGTTTTAAAACGCATAAAGTCTTGCTAAATATTCGCGAAAAATCCTATTGAAAAATATGCTGCCATGGTGTAGAATAAATACATATGAATTTTATGGAAAAGAAATATCAATATGGTAGTTGACTTAGGAGGAAGGGCGCAATGACATATCAAATCTCTGTTGCGGAGATGGCGCAAGATTTTGGCTTAAAAAGCTTGACGCAAAATATTGACATTAGCAACAAAATGCTATGCTATGCAAAAATAAACCGGCCCGCACTGCAACTTGCTGGATTTTTTGACTTTTTTGACGCCAATCGTCTGCAAGTTTTGGGCATGGTGGAATATACCTATCTTGAGCGTATGGACGAGGAATATCGCGAACAAATTTTTGCAAAGCTGCTTAGTCACAGCATTCCGTGTCTTGTAATGTGTCGTGACCTGGTGCCTTTTCCTGAAATGATGAAACATGCCGAAAAAAACGACGTACCCATCTTGGTGAGTTCTGACAGCACCACAGACTTTATCGGCGAGGTGATACGCTGGCTGAAAGTTAATTTGGCACCCAGGGTTACGATGCATGGTGTGCTGGTGGATGTATATGGAGAAGGTATGCTGATTATCGGCGAAAGCGGAATTGGCAAAAGTGAGATGGCACTAGAGCTAATCAAACGTGGCCACAGGCTTGTGGCGGATGATGCTGTGGAGATAAAGCGCGTATCCAATCACACATTAGTTGGTTCATGCCCTGAAATTATACGGTTTTTCATAGAGGTGCGCGGCATTGGCATCATTGATGTGTCAAAGATGTTTGGCGTGCAAGCTATTAAGGAAACGCAGAATATAGATTTGGTGATAAAGCTAGAAATGTGGGATAATAAGAAAGAATATGACAGGCTTGGCCTGCATGATGAATATATGGATATTTTGGGCAATAATGTGGTATGCCAGACAATTCCTATTCGTCCTGGACGCAATTTGGCCATGATTGGCGAAAGTGCGGCCGTGAACCATCGACAAAAGAAGATGGGGTATTCTGCTGCCCAGGCTCTTAGCGACAGACTGGCGCAAAAACGCAACAAAGAATTGCCGCAACTTGATAAATAGCGAGGGGATATTATGAGGATTGGCATAGATTTAGGCGGCACCAATATCGCTGCCGGCATTGTAAGTGATGATGGCCAGGTGCTGGCGAAAAAGTCGCTGCCTACGCGTTCTGAGCGAGGAACTGATGCGGTTTTGGCAGATATTGTGCGGCTGTGCAAGGAACTTGCAAGCGAGAGTGCTGTGTCCGTGAGACATGTGGGTATTGGCTGCCCTGGGACGGTCAATTCTGCAGATGGCATAATCTTGTTAGCGCCAAATATTGGCTTTAGAAATATTTCTGTTAGCCAAGAGATATCGCGGCAGCTTGATATGCCTGTGTTACTTGACAATGACGCTAATTGTGCCGCTCTTGGAGAAGCAAAATTTGGTGCTGCGCGCGGCAGTCAAAATTCTATTACGGTCACACTGGGCACCGGCATTGGCGGTGGCATTGTGATTGGCGGCAAGCTATATACAGGAACACATTTTGGTGCGGGCGAAATTGGGCATTTGGTAATTCGTGCAGGCGGAAATCTATGTGGTTGCGGAAATCGCGGCTGCTGGGAAGCGTATGCATCGGCCTCTTCATTGATACGTCAGGCCCGGCACTGGGCGCATAGAATTACCACCAGCAAGATTGTCGAAATGGCTGATGGTGACATGGAAAAAATCTCAGCCAAAATTATATTTGATGCAGCCGGAGCAGGTGATGGGCTTGCAAGAGAGGTCATTGACCAATATGTGAATGACCTGTGTATTGGTTTGGCGAATCTGATAAATATATTCCAGCCGGATGTTATGGTTATTGGCGGCGGTGTTTCTGGTCATGGACAAGGGTTGATTGATGCCATCGAATGTCGTATGCCGGATATGGTTTTTGGCGGCAATGTGGTGACAAAATTTGTCATTGCGCAGCTGGGCAATGATGCTGGCATTGTAGGTGCGGCGTGTCTGGGTGAATAGGATTTGAGTCTGCGAAATAGAATATATAAGAAAGAAACACAGAGGTGTATTTTGGAAGTTTATGAAATTCTAAAGCGCGAGATAAGAGCGGCGCAAACACTACAGCTTAAACCATTTATACCAGATAACATGATGGAACATATGTTAAAAGGGATAGATGCCTGGATTTTTCGAAACGAACCTATGAAAAATCATACAACCTTCAAGGTTGGTGGCCCTGCCGATATTTTTGTTATGCCGGGGAATACAAGCGGACTGCTTCTTGTTCTGCAAATTTGCCATGAGAACAATTTACCGTATTTCGTTATAGGCAATGGCAGTAATTTATTGGTGCGTGACGGCGGAATACGTGGCGTTGTTATATCTCTAAAGAGTTTGACGAAGATTAGACTGGCAGACGATAACAGAATATACGCGCAGGCTGGGGTAATGATGCCTGATTTGTCAAAGACTGCACTTGAATACGGACTAGCTGGATTGGAATTTGCCGAAGGCATCCCAGGTAGCATTGGCGGCGGTGTTGCAATGAATGCAGGTGCGTATGGCGGCGAAATAAAGGATATTTTCTGCAAAGCGAAAGTTATTGATAAAAATCTCCAACTTATTGAGATAGATTTGGAGTTTATGGATTTTGGATATAGAAAATCAGTCGTACAGGAGCAGGGATATATAGTTTGCGGCGTGACTATGCAGCTTGCACCGGGCGACAAGGTCGAAATTGCCGCAAAAATGGCAGACTTTCGCGGGCGGCGGCAGGAAAAACAGCCGCTGGAAAAGCCATCTGCCGGCAGCACTTTTAAGCGACCCCCGGGTCATTTTGCAGGAAAACTCATAATGGATGCGGGTTTGCAAGGTTTTTCTATCGGTGGTGCGCAAGTTAGCGAGAAACATTGCGGGTTTGTAATCAACAAAGGCGATGCCACGGCGGCAGATATTTTGGAGCTGATTCAGCATGTGCAGCATACGGTTAAAGATAAATTTGGTGTAATGTTGGAAACAGAAGTGAAGGTATTAGGGGAGTGAGTTTGCAATGGAGCTACTCATAGTTACTGGCATGAGTGGGGCGGGAAAGTCCACTGTGCTAAAATTCTTGGAAGATATCGGATATTACTGCATTGATAACATGCCGCCGGCACTAGTTCCGAAATTTGCAGAGTTGGTTTTTCGTCCAGGTAGCGATGTGGATAAAGTGGCCCTGGGTGTGGACATACGCAGCCGCAAGCTATTTGAGGATTTCTTTCCATTGCTTGATACCATGCAAGATGTACTGCCAAATTATTCTATATTATTTCTGGAAGCATCGGACGATATATTGCTGAAACGATATAAAGAAACACGTCGCAACCATCCGCTTTCACCTGCCGACCGCATAATTGAGGGCATCGGCCTTGAACGTGAAATGCTGGCTAAGGTTAAGGGGTCGGCGCATCATATTGTGGACACCGGACATTTTTTGCCACGTCAACTGAAGGAAAAAATTAACATGCTTTTCCTTGAAAACAGAGATTTCAGCAGTCTTTCCGTTACCTTGCTGTCTTTTGGCTTCAAGCATGGGGCAGCGCCGCGCGATTCGGACATGGTACTGGATGTGCGCTTTTTGGACAATCCTTTCTACGAACCAGAAATGAAACAGTTGACAGGTAATGACGCAACTGTAAGGGATTTTGTGTTGGACAACCCTATTACCAGGGAATTTTTAGCAAAAACTATAGACTTGCTGGAATTTCTTTTGCCGCATTATGTGCAAGAGGGCAAGAACCAGCTAGTGGTAAGTGTTGGCTGCACGGGCGGCAAGCATCGCTCAGTAACGGTAGCCAACTATTTGGCGGCGCATCTGCGGCAGGGTGGATATTTCGCAAATGCGAAGCACAAGGATATTACAACATAGTAACTACAGAGGGGGAAAATCTCATGTCATTTTCTTCCAAGGTGAAGCAAGAGATTTTTGAGATTGACGGCGCAAGACATTGTAGAATTGCGGAGCTGGCTGCCATCATAGATAACTGCGGAAGGCTTGCGCCTGTTTTTGAAATTAAGGTAGAAAGCGGGCTGGCACGAGAGAAATTTGATAAATTGACAAAAATGGATTTTGGTCGCAATGAATCTGCGGTCTGGGTAACGAATATGCTGTTTGCCTGCAATAGTGCGGCCAACCCAACCAAGGGTGAATGTTGCAAGAAGGCTTATATACGCGGTGCGTATCTGGCAGCAGGCACCATGGCGAATCCGGCAGGGGCGTATCATATGGAATTTGCTATAAATCCTGATCATATCACTAAGATTGTGGAAATATTTGCCTTTTTTGGATTATCCCCAAAGCAGCATAGTCGAAAGTCGCAGCAAATCCTGTATTTTAAGGAAGCGGAGCAAATTGCAACAGTGCTCAATATCATTGGTGCGCATATCGCATTAATGGAATTTGAAAATTGCCGTGTGGACAAAGATGTAAACAACGCCATAAATAGGGCGGCCAATGCAGCAGCAGCAAATGCCGATAAGATTGTGGCGGCGGCGGCTAAACATAGCAGGGATATTCTAGATATCCAAAATATGGCAGGCTTGTCGGTGTTAGATAATGGTCTGGCACAGGTAGCGCAAATCCGTCTGGATGACCCGCTGTTGAGCCTAGAAGATATTGGCAAAAAGCTTGCACCGCCCATATCAAAGTCGGGAGTTAATCATAGATTGAAGAAAATTGCACAAATTGCGGAAAGATACAGGCAGCAAAATTTGAGACATACAGAATTGGAGGAAAATAGCAATGATTGAAAAAACAGTAACGGTAAATTCTAGTATGGAAGCGCGCCCAGCGGCACTTTTTGTGCAGGCGGCGTCAAAATTCCAAAGCTCCATCTTTGTGAAAATTGACAACAAGCAAATAAATGCCAAATCTATCATGGGCATGATGTCCATCGGTATTTTGGATGGCCAGCAGGTTACACTTGTAGCGGATGGCAACGACGAAGAAGCTGCTATTACCGAGCTTAATAAGTTTTTCGCTGTGTAAGCGGGTGGGGTGGTTACTATGTCGAATTATCATGAAGAACAAAACCGAAAAAATATTTTGCGTTTGCGGGAAATAACAAAGACTTTGCCACCGTTTTTAGGTGAGTTTTTTCGGAACAGGGCGGATTATACATCCACGCGCACGCGCTTGGGGTATGCCTATGATTTTAAGATTTTCTTCAATTTCTTGGTTAATGAAACAAGGGATTTTTCTGCGCGCACAATGGATAGCTTTACCTTAGAAGATTTTGGAAGTATTAATGTTGATCATATCGAGGAATTTATGGAATATCTTTCGTATTACACTACGAACCGTGACGGAAACAAAGGTGAGATTGAGGTACAAAATGCAATAACAGGCAAATCGCGCAAGCTTTCTGCTATTCGTTCATTATTTACATATTTCTACAAGAAAGGTAAAATTTTGGCGAATCCGGCGGAGTTGGTGGTGACGCCGCCAACAAAGGAGAAAGCGAAGGTGTATCTGGAAGTACACGAGATTGCCAATTTGCTTGATGAGGCCGACAGCGGCGAGAATCTTACCAAGCGACAACAGGCGTATCACGCCATCACGCGTAGCCGCGATGTGGCACTCTTGAGCCTTTTCGTAGGTACTGGAATACGTATTTCTGAGGCGGTGGGGCTTAATATTGACGATATTGACATAGAAAACACCAGCTTTCGCGTGGTACGAAAGGGTGGCGATGAAGCCGTGCTATACTTTGGTGAAGAGGTGGAAGAGGCGTTGCGTAACTATCTTGCGATACGTACAGAAACTCTTGCCAAGCCGGGTCATGAGGATGCGCTGTTTCTGTCCATGCAAAATAGGCGCATAACGGACCGCGCTGTGCAAAATCTCGTTAAAAAATATTCGGGTTTAGCGAATAGTTTGAAAAAGATTACTCCGCATAAGTTAAGAACTTCATTTGGCACGAATATGTATCGTCAAACTGGGGATATATATTTGGTTGCAGACCTTTTGGGCCACAAAGATGTTAACACTACGCGCAAATCATATGCGGATACAAAGCAGGAAGCGGGTCGGCGCGCTGTGAGAGAGTTGAAGTTGAGGCAGGACGACTAATATTAGTGAATCTAATACTACATTAGCTATACTGATAGAGAATGATAAGGAGTGGTGACCATGGAAAAAGCCTTTAATATCAGTGATTACACATATTCAAAGCAATTTGATTGCCCGGTGTGTGAGGAGCGTTTTGCGTCCAATATAGTACGGGAAAGCAAGATGCGCTATCGGTCGGTGGATTTTGACTTGCATCCTGTTTGTGAACCAATAAATCCCAATTTTTATGATGTGGTGATATGCCCCAAATGCGGCTATGGCGCCATTAAGGAGTATTTTGACAGGATTGGCAGCAGGCAGGCAGATATGATTTTGGCCGAAATATCGCCGACATATAAGGTTTTTGATTATCCTGCGGAATTGGATGCGGATATGGCCATCAAGCGTTACGAGCATGTACTTCGCTGTGCGGTGGCAAAAAATGCCAAAGATGGTGAAAAAGCTTATATTTATATGAAGATGATGTGGTTTTGCAGGCTTAAAGGCGATGTGGAAAATCAAAAACGACTTGCAGAATTGACACTAAACGGTTTTTCAGCTGCGCTTGCTAACGAAAAGTTGCCAATTATGGGCCTTACAGATGACACGATTACATATCTGCTTGGCGCTTTGTATATGGTTCTTGGTGACGAGAAAAGTGCGATAAGGTATCTGTCGGAAGTTGTGGTTTCAAAATCAGCATCAGACCGCCTAAAGGATAAGGCTAGAAATCTTAAGGACGAGATGAGAGAATAGGAAGAAGAGATAGGGAGCATATATATAACTCTTCGCGAAAGACAACTTTCGCGAAGAGTTATATTAATTTTCCAGAAATTGTAAGCAATATTCCTCTAATTGAGTCAGTCCTTTTTCTTCTATCGGGAAATGCCCCGCGTCATCCAGCATTTTCAACTCTTTTTCGCAGCCAAGCCCAAGTCTATCGAAAAATATGCGGGCATGGTGTGAACAAAGGAAATGGGTACGGAAATGCCCGAAGCCCTTTTGTCGCACAGCAAAAGCCGCACCAGATCCTTGTTATTCAATAATTTACTTATTTTTGTAATCATTCTCATTGGTAGCCTTAGCCTGCCGAGTGGCCTATGAGCAACGGTCAAGAAGGGCTTTCCTGTGACCGCCATAAGCGGATTTATGGCAGTCTTTTTTGTGACCTGCACGTCTCTCTGGTCTAACAGACAGGTTGCGATGATGCCCAGTATGTTGTTACACTCGTCTGCGACTTGATATGCAAGCATCCCGCCCGATGGTGCGGCCGCACTTGACCCGTGTGTTGCATGTAATTTTGCCGCTGTATTTAGTGTGGCAGCGAAGCGGCAAATCTGGGCAAATCACTTCATAGCCGCTTTCCGCCAATCTCACAGCAATGAAAGATAATAACCGCCCGTTTCCGCCGACGCCGTGGAATAGAATCAGCGTGGCCTTGGGATTGGCTACCTTGTAATGGTCTATATGTACATTCATTCCTAAAAGAGGTAAAAAATATTCATCAGGCATATTGTTATCAGTTAGCCTGTTTTTCAATGGCAAAAAGCCTTGCATCTCTTGCCAAATAGTATCGCTTATATAACTCAAATCAATCACTCCTTTGGAGTCACTATAGCATAGCGAAAAGGAGCAGTCAATGAGATATAACTCTTCGCGAAAGACAAAATACAGTTATGTAATTACTCAATCCACAATCCGAAGAGAATTATCCACAAGATACAACTATTCGCGAAATAAGTAATCCTACTTTTCAACAGTATCCACAAAAACAAAGACTCTTCGTGAAATGCTTTAAGATGTGGAAAACTGAGGATGCAATTGTGCATAACGTAACTATTCGCGAAATACTTTACTATGCCCCCACCCTTGTAATGTTAAATAGTACTTTACAAAGCATGGGAAATATGATAATGTTGAAACGTAGGAGGTGCTGGAAAAGGCCATGGATACGGGAGCTGCAATTAGATTTGCCATATTGGCCGGAGAAATCATGCTTTCATCCGGTGCAGAGACCTATCGCGTGGAAGATACAATGCAGCGCATTTTGCAACGTTGCGATGTACGTGATGCCGAGTCTCTATGCACATCAACGTCTATTTTTGCCTCTGCTACTGATGATTCCGGTACGCCCACGACCATGTTAAAGCGTGTGAAGAAACGTGGTGTAAATTTTGCAAGAGTAGCGCAGGTGAATCAATTGTCGCGCAGCTTTGTTGGTGGTGAAATCGGCATTGATGAAGCCATTAATGCGCTTGAGGATATTACAACCACCCCACCCTACCCTAATATTGTGAGGTTGACGGGTTCTGCTGTGGCCAGCCTGTGCTTTGCGGCTATGTTTGGCGGCTCTGCAATGGATGCCCTAACTGCCTTTATTTCAGCATTTATGATGCAAATCCCTGTGATTTTTTTGGAAAAGCGCAATGTGGCGGGAGTTTTACGCAATATCGCAGGCGGTGGTTTTGGTGCATTATTTGCTATATTGTTAATGACTGCAGGCATGGGCAACAATCTTGACTTTGTAATAATCGGCTCTATAATGCCGCTTGTGCCGGGTGTTTCATTAACCAATGCCATCAGGGATATTCTGGATGGTGACCTACTATCTGGCTCTGCTCGTATCTTGGATGCCTTTCTGGTAGCCATCGGTATCGCGGCCGGCGTTGGCACTGTCCTGACATTGTGGATTTCCTTGTTCGGGCCTGTTGCAGGAGGTGTCGCGCTGTGATATTGCAGATATTTCTTGCCTTTGTGGGCACCATTGGTTTTTCTGTCATATTTAATGTTCCACGCAAAGAACTTCTGCTATGCGGCGTTGTGGGTGCTGTGGGCTGGGGTGTTTATTACATGCTGTTTGCCATATCACATGACTATGTTGTAGCTGCGATTTTCCTTAGTGCTGTTACCATTACATGTATCAGCCGTGTCCTAAGTTTTGCGCGCAAAATGCCTGCCACGGTGTATATGATACCAGGCATAATACCGCTGGTGCCAGGTGCTGGCATCTATTATACTATGTTTTACGCAACTATGGGCGACAACACACAAGCCCTAACACAAGGCATTGAGGCCTTGCGTAACGCAGGCGTTATCGCCGTTGGGCTTTTAATTACACTATCATTGCCATCAAAATTATTTACTATAATAAAGAAGAAATCCTAAATAGGAACCAAGGAGGAATATTTATGAGCAAAAATGTAATTGTCGGGCAATCCGGCGGACCAACTTCTGTAATAAACTCTAGTTTAGCGGGTGTTTATGCAGGTGCGAAAGCAGCAAACTTGGGCAAGATCTATGGCATGCGCAATGGCATAAAGGGCTTTTTAGAGAGGCGCAATATCGACCTGGGCGAATATATCAAGGATGATGTGGATTTGGAGCTGCTAAAGCGTACCCCGTCATCGTTTCTAGGCTCCTGCCGCTATAAACTACCCAGCCTGGAAGAAAACGAAGAAGTGTATGCACAGATTTTCGAGATTTTGAATGAAATGGGAGTTGGATATTTCTTTTATATCGGCGGAAACGACTCCATGGACACCATCATGAAGTTATCAAAATATGGTGAGGCAAAAAACAGCCCCATTCGCTTTATGGGCGTGCCAAAAACCATCGACAATGACCTTGCTGTAACCGACCATAGCCCAGGTTTTGGCTCAGCGGCTAAATATGTTGCCACCACCATCAAAGAACTTATTTTGGATGCACAGGTGTACAATAACAATGCAGTGACGGTTGTGGAAGTTATGGGGCGCAATGCGGGCTGGCTTACGGCCTCAGCAGCACTTGCACGAGGCGACAATTCCATGGGACCGGACCTAATATATCTGCCGGAACTTCATTTTGATATCAATAAGTTTTTGGATAAGGTTGCAAAAATCTCAAAACAATCCCCGGGCCATTCGCCTACCATTGTGGTTTCGGAAGGTCTTAGCTTGGCTGATGGGCGCTATGTAAGTGAAATTGCCGCCGAAAATAATACGGTGGACGCCTTTGGTCACAAGCAACTCTCGGGCACCGCGTCATATTTATCGCAGGAAATTCACAAAAACCTTGGCGTGCGAACCAGAGCTGTTGAATTTGGCATAATACAGCGCTCCGCTGCGCACCTGCAATCGTTGGTGGATGTAACAGAGGCTTTTGCTGTTGGGCAAGCCGCCGTAAAAGCCGCCGCAGATGGTGCCACAAACCGTGTAATAATTATAAAGCGTTTGTCCAGCGAGCCATATGCTTTTGCTACCGATGCTATGGAAATTGAGAAAATGGCAAATATCGAGAAGATGGTGCCGCGCGAATGGATTACGCCGGATGGCGACTATGTGACAAAAGAATATCTGGATTATGCCAGACCGCTGATACAAGGTGAGGTTGCACCGTTTTGGTCTGGTGGTATGCCAAGACATCTTGTACTTCCGAAATAAGATACGTAGGGGCGAGCTATGCTCGCCTACTTTTTTAAATTGATGTAAAATAAACTTGACATTGACTGATAGACATGCTATAATTGATGTAAAGTTGATTTTACATCAAAGGAGGGGCGATGATGAAAAATCGACTTGAAGAAATACGCAAAACAAATAATATGCTGCAAGAAGAGTTGGCAGATACGTTGGGGGTTAGCCGCCAGACCATAAGCTCTCTGGAAAATGGTCGCTACAATCCATCAATAAAGCTGGCCTTTAAAATTTCGCGGCTATTTGGTATGTCGATTGAAGAAATATTTATTTTTGAGGATGAATAGGAGAGAATCATGAAGAAAGTAAAAAGAATTATGTTTATTGTGGGTTCTTTATCTATTGCCGCTGTGCTGGCGATACTTTTTGCGAACCTTGATGTTCACGATAGTTTGATCATAGTGCTGGCATTTGGCGGCGCTGCCCTTTTACTCGCAAGCTCTGTAATAGATTTTGCGCGTCAACCCGGCCTAAACAAAAAGAACTTTCTTGGCAAGTTTTTAGTGTGGATTTACAATATGGGATGGGGAGCTTTAGTAGGTTATGGCACCATAGACATTATCTTCAAGTTGGTAGAAGGCTATGAGGGTAGTTTTACAACACCAGTGATTATGATATGCATTGGTATTGCGATGCTTGTTTTGTACATAATCGTCATTGCCCGTAAAGATCCTGATGTAAAGAAGGAATTTGCCATCGCAAAAACTGACGAGCGCGTTATTGCCAATAACCACAAAGCGCATTATTACGCCTACTATGTTTTGCTGGCTGGCATGATAATTTTTGCTGCAACTGTTGGTCTGATTCCTGTAACCAGCACTGCTGTTATTGTCGGCGGTATTATAGGGGTTTGTCTGATATCATTTATTGTGGCATGCGTTTTGTATTTCCGATTTGACAAGCGGGACTAAGAACTTGTGTTCAATAATGGGAGCACACAAGTGCCGATCCTATTTTTTGGCCATATTCTCTATCACGGCCTTATCTGTCTTCACATCCAATACCATGCCCGCATATAAATTGTTTAGCTGAGCGTCTACCGCGCTGCTCAAAGTGTCGAAGGATTGAGTCAAATCATCCAGAATTTGCTCGATGTTGGCTACTTTAACCTTCTTTTTGGTGAAATCGCCATAATTTTCGAGCAGTTTCAGGGTCTGCGGAAAATGATAGTCTATAAGCTCATTTGCCAAATGCGCTATGTCAGGATTTTTTGCCAGAACGTCATGAACCTGAATATAGACTGCACGCAAATGAGTTGTCTGTTTGGATATTGGTGGCCGTTTGAAATTTGGAATTTCTGCAAATAATTTGTCAAAGCGAAGGATATATGCCCTCGCTTCTTTTGTCAAATCTCTTATGTCGTAATTTTGCTGGGCATTGCTGCTAGGCATTGGGTTTGTATGTTCCATAAAGAAGCTGGCAATTCTCCATATGGCAAAATGCGCCATGGTACAGACAAGCCCTGCAATGCCAAAAGCAAATATACCTAAGTTAACACCGCCCTCTGTGGCCCAAATAGCAAAAATGGTTGACGCAATAAGGGATGCGACGACACACTGTACCCAGAACTTGTTCTTATCGGTTGACCAGATTACTTTGCAAAGCACGGCCAAGCGTATTGTTACTATTCCTGCAATCACCAAAAGGTTAACAGCCCAAATTACACTGCTATCATTAATACCTATAACTGTACCCGCAACAGTAACAACAAGAAAAATAATAAACTGCACTAACAGCGAATTAGTTTTGCGCTGCCTCTCTGTCATAACTTTTATACTTGTCTTGTCGGATTTTTTACTCATTTGCACCATCCTCCAAAATATCCATACCAAAATGCCTATAACCCAAGGTTGTAACTATACGACCCCTTGGCGTACGCTGTATGTAGCCCAACTGCAGCAAATATGGCTCATATACATCTTCTATGGTCTCGGCATCTTCGCCTGTTGCAGCCGAAAGCGTATCCAAACCAACAGGGCCGCCGCCAAATTTTTCTATCATTGTAATCATAACGGTGCGGTCTACATTGTCCAATCCCATTTTGTCAACTTCCAATATGTCTAGTGCGGCCTTTGTGGAGCGCTCATCTATCACGCCATCAAATTTAACTTGAGCAAAATCCCGCACACGCTTTAATAGGCGGTTTGCTATACGCGGCGTGCCACGGCTGCGGCGGGCTATTTCCTGTGCGCCTGATGGCTCAATATCAATTGTTAGCACTCCGGCCGAGCGAGTGATAATAGATGTTAGCTCCTCTACAGAATACGGCTCCAGGCGGCTTACCACGCCAAAGCGGTCACGCAGCGGTGCTGTCATCAAGCCTATGCGCGTGGTGGCTCCAATCATTGTAAACTTTGGCAAATCTAATCGAAGCGAGCGCGCATTTTGGCCCTTACCAATCATGATATCCAGTACAAAATCTTCCATGGCGGGATAAAGCACCTCTTCGATGGTACGGTTAAGGCGGTGAATCTCGTCTATAAACAGCACATCGCCCTGTCCTAGGTCATTGAGGATGCTAGCCATGTCCCCTGCCCTCTCTATAGCCGGGCCGGATGTGGTTTTGATATTAACGCCCATTTCCCGCGCAATAATCTGTGAAAGTGTGGTTTTGCCCAGGCCCGGCGGGCCGTATAGCAGCACATGATCCAGAGTTTCGTCACGCATTTTTGCGGCCTGTATGTAGACCTTTAAGCTTTCGACCACCTTTTCCTGGCCTACATAGGCATCAAAGCCCTCGGGCCGCAGCTTTGGCTCTAGTATGTTATCTTCTTCGGTTGCTATGGTTGTTATTATACGTTTGTTCATTTTCACCTCAATATTCCTTTGTTGCCACCAAATATTTTATATATATCATCCAAACTGGTGATGGCCTCTTTTACTTGTGTCTGGTCTGTTTTGAATTCAAATGCAAGGCTGTTGTTTGATGATGGCTTAGCTTGAAACGTTCCAGACATGATAACATGACCAAACCGATTAAATTCACATTTCAATTCAAGAGCTCTATCAAAGTTTTCCAAAACTGCCACGCCGCTAAAAGTTTCGTAGCACTGCTTTAATGCATTGGAAAATTCGTACAGCTCGCCGGTCGAAAAATAATGGATAGCATTAGATACAGTGTATTCATCTGCACGGATTGCAAGTCTGCCTTGTACAGCATATCCGCCGGCATGGCTTGTTATGTGCGGAAAATCAAATGCTTCATCAATTGTCAGCTCTATAAATCCATTTTCCCCTGACAGTCTAAATGCGGTTATAGGCAAGGTTATTTGTTCGTTCATTTTGCTGGCACCTTTTCGTTGATGAAGGATAAGAATTCGGATTTTTGTTGCTGGCTTGCAAAGGCACGATGCGGGATGATAAACGCCTGTATGGCTCCAATATATACATATACCCCGTGTTTTTCTTCTGCTATTTTTTCTATATTTTCGTAGTTTACTTTGCTTTCGGCCATTTCTGATATTTCATGAATGTAATCTCTATCAAAATGAATTTTAACGGTTTTCCCAAAGGGCAACTTTCCTTTTTTCTTCAAGCTATTTATGTTAATTTTCAAAATAAGTGTGATGATATGCTTAAAGCCAAAGGTGATACCTGCTACAATGGCAAATAAGATGACGCTGACTACATACCTACCTTGACCGAAGAAGATAATCAAGCATCCAAGTGCGCAAATCGCAGTCAAAACATAAAAGATTTTCTGTGTAGTCGGAGAAATTCTATGGTGAAATTTGTTGAATTCTAGATAATCTGAATCATATAGATTATAATCAAATATATACATAGCAATCCCCTCTTAATTCACCACTAACTTTTTCAAAGACTGACGTATAATCTGCTCTGTATTCATACCATCTGTAGTAATTTCCATTACCACACGCAACGCTTCGGCGCGACTATACCCTAGCGCCAGCAACGCATCTATGGCATCTTGTTTGGCCTGTCCACTGCTATCGCCTATACTTTGCTGTGGCTTTATCGCTTCGTACCCTTCATTATTTTTCAGCTTGTCTTTCAGCTCCAGTACAATACGCCCCGCAAGCTTTTTGCCCACACCTTGCGCGCGGGTTAGCTGCTCTTCTTCCTCGGTTATGATAGCCAGGATTATCTGTGAGGCATCCAGCGCGGATTGTATTGCCAATGCGGCCTTTGTGCCCACGCCACTAACGGATACCAGCATATCGTATATTTTCGCATCTTCCTGGGATAAAAATCCGATAAGGCTGATGTCGTTTTCGCGTATTTGCATGGTGGTATATAGTTTTACGCGCTCGCCTATAGTGAGGCGCGTCATTGTGGCTGCGGATATGTTGGTTAAATATCCCATGTTGTTACATTCTATTATGGCGCTTCCATCAGAAACCTGGGCCACCTCGCCTATTATGTATGAAATCAAAACAATGCTCCATTCCTGTTCGTTTTCTTCATTATACAACAAGGGAGGGTCTTGTGCAAGACCCTCCCTTCACTTCTTTGCTATTATAACTCATTTTCCTTGGTTGCCCATTTGTTTTTCCTGCGCCTCTATCATGCGCTGTATAAGATATCCGCTTTTAAAGCCGGCAGAACCGTATTTCGCGCCGCCGCTTGTGCCGCGGCGTATGGGCACGCCTATTTCGCTTGCAACCTCGTAGCGGAATTTGTTCACAACTTCTTTTTTGTCTTGATTTTCCGTATTTTTACTCTCATCGTTTTGTACCATAGCCATGCCTCCCTTGCATTTTTTATTAGTATTCCACCTATTCGCACAATTATTAAGGTAAAATTTGAGGCACCAGCGAAAAATATTCATAAATTAGAGAAAGTTTCGCAAAATAGTAAATATAGCTTGCCTTTAAGGTTAGCTTACTGTTATAATTGAAATTGCGATAATGATATTAATATAAAGATTTGTTTTAATAGGTTTTAATACCTTATTGGATATGAATTTTAATATTAACCGAAAGGAGATCAATTTGTTAAAAAAACCAATGCAAACAATGGATGGCAATACCGCCGCATCGTATATTTCGTATGCATTTTCGGAGGTTGCCGGCATTTATCCCATCACACCCAGCTCTAATATGGCAGAATATGCCGACGAACTAGCGGCAGAGGGTAAAACCAATATGTTTGGCCAAGTTGTGAAGGTTGTTGAAATGCAATCGGAAGCTGGTGCTGCGGGTACTGTCCATGGCATCTTGCAGGCAGGCGCCCTGGCCACCACATACACCGCATCACAGGGACTTCTACTGATGATTCCTAATATGTACAAAATTGCGGGCGAACTTTTGCCATGTGTAATCCACGTATCGGCAAGGGCTGTTGCGGGCCATGCGCTATCAATATTTGGCGACCATTCCGATATAATGGCGGTGCGGCAGACAGGTTTTGCGTTACTGGCATCCAACAATGTGCAGCAGGCCATGGATATGGCGGCCGTGGCACACTTGGCTACATTGAAGGCACGCGTTCCCTTTGTACATTTCTTTGACGGCTTCCGTACATCACATGAAGCCCAGAAAATTGATGTTTTGGACTATGAAGATTTATATAAACTTGCAGACCACGAAGCTATTCAAAGGTTCCGCTCTAATGCACTCAACCCTGAGCATCCTGTTACACGCGGTACAGCGCAAAATCCGGATATTTTCTTTCAGGCCAAGGAAGCATCTAATCCGTTCTACAATGCTGTGCCTGAGATTGTTGAGCAATACATGGGCGAAATTAACAAGTTGACCGGTAAAAAATACGGACTCTTTAACTATTACGGCCCTTCAGATGCCGACAGGATGATTATTGCCATGGGTTCTGCCTGTGATACAATGGAAGAAACCGTGGACTATCTTGAAAAACAGGGCGAAAAGGTTGGCCTGTTATCTGTGCATCTGTATCGGCCGTTTTCTGCCAAGCATATGCTGGCGGCCATTCCAAAATCCGTTAAGAAAATTGCTGTGATGGATAGATGTAAAGAGCCGGGTAGCCTTGGTGAGCCGCTATATCAAGATGTTTGCACTGCGTACTTTCAAAGCGGTCAATCTGCGCCGGAGATTTTTGCGGGACGTTATGGGCTTGGCTCCAAGGATGTAACGCCTGCGCAAATTGTGGCCGTATACGAAAATCTTAAAGCTGATAATCCCAAAAATCACTTCACTGTGGGTATTATGGACGATGTTACGAACCTTTCACTGCCTGTGGATATGGAAATTGATGTTACACCAGAAGGTACCACGAGCTGCAAATTCTGGGGCATTGGTGGCGATGGTACTGTTGGTGCAAACAAAAATTCTATCACCATTATTGGCGACCATACCGATATGTATACGCAGGCATATTTTGCTTATGATTCCAAGAAGACATCCGGCCTTTCTACAAGCCATCTGCGCTTTGGAAAGGTGCCTATACGTTCGCCATATTTGGTAAAAACGGCGGATTTTGTAGCTTGCCATGTTCCGTCATATATTGGGCACTATAATATGTTGCAAGATTTGAAAGAAGGCGGAACCTTCTTGCTTAATTGTCAATGGAGCAAAGATGAACTGCCAAACCATTTACCAAACAGTATGAAGCGAGTGCTGGCACAGAAAAATATCAAATTCTACATCATTGACGGCATTGGTATTTGCGAGAAAATAGGGTTGGGACGCAGAATTAATACTACATTGCAAGCCGCTTTCTTTAAGCTGGCGGATATTATCCCGATTGATGATGCCGTGAAGTATATGAAAGATGCTATCGAAAAGACATACGGACGGCGCGGCGAAAATGTGGTAAAAATGAACTGGGAAGCTGTTGATGCCGGTTTGACGGGCTATGTGCAGGTTGATGTGCCCGAAAGCTGGAAAACTTTGCCTGATGACCAAACAATTATGCCGGATTTCATCAAAAACAACGATAAAGTTGACCACGACTTTATCAATAATGTAGTTTTGCCTATCATGCAAGACCGTGGTGAAACCCTGCCTGTGTCTACATTTATCGGTCGCGAGGACGGTACATTCCCTAATGGTACCTCAGCTTACGAAAAGCGCAATATAGGCATAAATGTTCCTAGATGGCTGCCAGAAAATTGTATTGACTGTAATTTCTGTTCCTTTGTGTGTCCACATGCAGTTATCCGCCCGTTTTTGCTCAATGACGACGAAATGACGAAAAAACCCGAAAACTTTAAGACCAAAAAGGCTATCGGAAAAGGTTTTGAGGAATATCATCTCTCTATTGGCATTACCCCGTTGGATTGTACAGGTTGCACTAGCTGCTTCAAGGTGTGTCCAGGCATGAGAGGCAACAAAGCCCTGGAAATGGTACCTTTTGAGCAAGAGCTGCATGAAATGGATAATTGGTATCATGCACTCGGATTGTCTGTGAAGGAAAATCCGGCAGACCCGCATACCGTAAAAGGAAGCCAATACATTCAGCCGCTTATTGAGTTTTCCGGTGCATGCTCCGGCTGCGGTGAAACGCCATATGCAAAGCTGGTAACACAGTTATTTGGCGATAGAATGTATATAGGTAATGCCACGGGCTGTTCGTCTATATGGGGTGCATCGGCACCATCCACGCCATATACCACAAACCACAAGGGTCATGGCCCGGCTTGGGCAAACTCTCTTTTTGAGGACACGGCCGAATTTGTGCTTGGCTTTGAGCTTGCGATTAAAGCACGGCGTGAGAAAATGGCGCAAGTATTAGCAGAGCTTGCAGAGTGCTGCTCAGATGACTTCAAGGCGGCTGCGAAACAGTGGCTGACTGATAAAGATTGCTCCAAAGGCTCTATTGCTGCTGCTGATAAACTTCGCACGGCTCTTGCCAAAGAAAAATGTGAGACATGCGCCGGCAAACTGGCATACGTTAAGGCTAATGAGGACATTCTGGTCAAGAAGTCTGTGTGGGCCTTTGGTGGCGATGGCTGGGCGTATGACATTGGTTATGGTGGCCTAGACCACGTGCTAGCATCGGGGGAAAACGTGAATATGCTAGTGTTTGACACAGAAGTATATTCAAACACAGGCGGCCAGGCATCAAAATCTACACCTATTGCGGCCACGGCCAAATTTGCTGCCAGTGGCATGAGAATTCGCAAAAAGGACTTAGGACTTATGGCTATGGGCTATGGGTATGTATATGTGGCTCAGGTGGCCATGGGTACAGTGGATGCCCGCAACCAGTTGATGAAGGCCATGATAGAAGCCGAGGCCCACGACGGACCTTCGCTGGTTATATGCTATGCACCATGTATTGCTATGGGCATTGACATGAAAGACACCATCAAGAAAATGGCTGATGCGGTGGATGCGGGCTATTGGCATCTGTATAGATATGACCCTGCATTGGAAGAGAAGGGCAAAAATCCGTTCCAATTGGATTCCAAGGAGCCAACGGCTAGTTTCCAAGATTTCTTGAATTCCGAGGGGCGCTATACCGCGCTAAAAATTTCATTCCCGGATATTGCAGACGAGTTGTTTGTGCAGGCCGAAGCGGATGCTAAGAGAAAATGGCAGACATATAAGAGGCTGGCAGATATGAAGTATTAATCTATTTCATAAAGCATGAAAAAAAGCATGAAAAAGCGAGAGAATTCCTCAATGGGGCGCTCTCTCGCTTTTATGATGCCAAAATATGATGCCTAGTCTCTTTGTGTATCACAACAGCACAGTTTCGTCCATTTGCCTTGGCGTCGTAAAGAGCTTTATCAGATAAGCTGTATATAGCCTCGGTACTGGTAGATGTGCCGCATAGAATTGTATGAACGCCGATGCTGACCGTGACGCGAGGTGATGTGATAGATTTTACATGTGGAATATTCAAATCTTTTATGCACTGCTGTATCTGAGAAACAATATTTTTTATTCCATCTTCATCTTTTTCGAACCAAAGCAAAGCAAACTCTTCTCCTCCAAGCCTTGCGGCGTAAGTATTCGTGCTTTTGCTCAAAGATGCCAAGGCCCCACCTATTGCCCGCAGACATTCGTCGCCTTGCGGATGGCCGTAGTGGTCGTTATAGTCTTTAAAATGGTCTATGTCAATAATGGCAAGGCATAAATGTTTGCCCACATCTGTATCTCTATATCTGGTAAGATATCTTTCAAATTTTTCTGCAAAATCGCGGCGGTTTTTAAGTCCGGTTAGTTCATCCACTATACTTTGGCTTTGGTATTTATCGCGTTCTTGAGCTAATTTGTGTTCATTTAATACCGCCTGCATTTTGTATACGTTTCCAAACCAATTAAAAGCAATAGCAGCAGGTGCTATAGCAGAAACATTCATTATATCGGCACCCCAGTATATAGCATCTTTTATAAGCACAGAAGATATAATGAGAACGGCTGTGGCTGCCAACACGAGAAACAAATTAAAGCCGGGAGGGGCAGCTATGGTGAAAATAGCACAAACTATAAAGGCCAGGGAAATAATGGCGGCACCATTGGGGTTGGTCCATACATCCATGTATATACCTGCAAGAACTATGGATGAATATAGCAAAATTATATACACATAAATAGAAAACTTGCTAATATGACGCCCCTTCTTACTTTGATGATGCAGGCGATGCATGAAAAATGTAAATGCAGCAGCTGCTATAGATACTAAGAAATAAAAAAATGTGGTGTCTAGATAGAATGTGGCGTTTATGCCTATTGTGGATAAGAGGGCATCATCGCCAATAGCAGGTATTATGGAAAGGATACTGTATATGAAGCAAAAAACAGTAAACCAAAAGCTCACAGGCCACAAACTGAAAAGGTTGCCGGCAAGAACTTTGTCTATACATAACAAATAATCTTCACGACTAACGTCATAATGACGCCATCTATATATTGCATTACTAAAAATACGCCTTTTCATTTTGTCTCACATCCCTGCTTAGAACCTGTTCGCCATCTCCATTCCGACGTTTTTTCGGCTTATTTTCCACTAGTACCCAGCGCTTTAGCTGTGCGAAAGTGGGCTTTACCCAGTTTGCCGCAGGCAAACCGTCGGGTCAGTTTCTCCTCGACTAGCGGAAAACACTCGAAAATTCGTCGAAAACGAGATGGTGAACAGGTTCTTAAATATTAATAATTATATCATAAAAAAATAGACAAGGCAACTTTCTGTGACCATACTCTCTAAGGCTTGTTCATGCCATAGAAATATTCGAACAAAGCATAAAACAGAAAAATATGCCCATTGGCAACTTTTCGATTTTGTGATATAATTTGTCACAAAACGACAAGTTTTTCGTCCAAAATCTGGATGAAGAAAAGAGGAGTGGATTTATATGGAAGAGAGATTTATACCTGAATATCATGGTGCGTTGCGCAAACATATGGTAGAAATTCCTAGTGTGATTGATGGATGTGGTGGCATACGTATTTTTGGAAGGCTGATAAAATCATTGGTATTTAGCACGGACATTGCCATCATTCGCAATATCAATGCGGATGCAGTGGTGGCTGTGTATCCCTTCACGCCTCAGCCGGTGATATCTCACGCGCTTATCATGGGTAGCGACCTGCCGGTACTGTGCGGCGTAGGCGGCGGCACCACCACGGGCAGCCGCGTAGTGCATCTTGCGTCATCTGCTGAATTTCAAGGGGCCTTTGGTGTGGTGCTTAATGCGCCGACGCTGGATGCCACAATTAAGAAGGTCAGCTCTGTAATCGACATACCTATTGTAATCACTGTGGTAAGCGAACATGACAATATAGCAGGACGCATAGAGGCTGGGGCCGCTATACTAAATATTTCTGCTGCCGCAAAAACGCCGTATATTGTGGACAAAATACGGCGCGAACATCCCAAGCTAGCTATAATAGCTACAGGTGGGCCAAATGAGCAATCCATTGTAGATACCATCAATGCAGGGGCGGATGCCATCACCTGGACGCCGCCTACCACTGGCGAGATTTTCAAGAACTTAATGACAAAATACAGAGAGCAATCTAAGAAGTAAAATCCGATTTGGCCTCACAATGATTATCATTGTGAGGCCAAATTGTTTTTTGTTTAAATTATGGTGCGCCTATTATCGGCCCGGGAGGCGGCGTACCGGGATTACCCGGAGGTGGCAACCCTTGGTCAGGAGATGTACCTATAATTGGAGCTTGCGTGGGTACCGGGGTTGGCTCTGGCGGCAGAGCTATTGGTGTGCGCTCCGGCATGGGTGTTGGAGTTGGTGTCGGAGCAGGCGGTTGGTTCGGGTCTATTATATTTGTGCCCGGTATTATAGGATTCGGGTCTATTATATTTGTGCCCGGTATTGTTTGTTCACCATCTGGGACAGGATATTGATTATCCTCGGAATAATCAGGTTCATTATTGTCGCCTTGCAACAGTTCGTTGATTATATCAGCCAAATAGGGATCGTCCAAATCTAAGCTGTCAAAGTCGATTAGACTATAGTCCACATTGCCAGCATTAAACTGGTTGTGAACGGTGCATATGATGCCTTCGCGCACTGTGCGCGGCACTTCCTGGCCAGAATCTGGCAAAGATACATCACCTGCAACTTCCATCCAGCTTCTGTCGCGCAATATGCCAACGCCGCTGCGAGGAGGACACCATTGATTTGCCATCATGCCCGTCACAGCACAAACCTGATAAGACACATGAATATGGCATGGGCGATTTGGCACCGTCCCTGGCGCAAGGAGTTCGCCGCGCGTAGGGCAGTTCGGGCCGGGCAAATAACCACTGGTTGCACAAACTGTATGATTTGTGAAACCGGTAGGGCGCTCAAAGGTGCGATGCGGAAGGTCTAGTTCTATGTGTATCTGTTCCATCACATATCGCCAGATACGCGTATCTGGGCGATTTCCGCCACCAGTTACATTGGTTGTCAGTGGTTTTGGCTGGTCGTGTCCAATCCAAACTGATGCTGAAAGATGTGGCGTGCTGCCTGTGAAATAAAGGTCACGACCTTGTTGGGTTGTGCCTGTCTTGCCGGTTGCGTCCATTGCTATTGTATGGAAGGCTGCTGTTGGCCCCGTGCCACGGCCTGTAAGAACACCGCGCATGGTGTCTATAAGCAAATATGCAGAATTGCGATTAAGCACCTGCGTTGGTTCCAGGTTTGTGTTGTCAATTAGAATTTCGCCGTTGCGGTCGTATACGCGGGTGTATAGTATGGGTTGATGCAATATACCGCCATTAGCAATTGCGCCTTGGGCAGCCGTTAGCTCTATATTTGTAACGCCTGTTGTTAAGCCGCCTAGTGCCAGCGAAAGATTGTCCATTTCGGATTCGCCTATTGTGGTGAACCCGAAGTTTAGTAGATAATTGTATGCATTACGTGGGCCAACGGCATCTATGACCTTAACGGCAATGACATTGTATGACTGCTCAATAGAGCGGCGTACATGGTTAAAACCCCTGAAGCTTCTGTGCCAGTTTTCCGGCCACACACGCGTTCCTTGATTATCTGTGATGATAAACGGCGTATCGTCAAAGCCGGTAGCAGCTGTGATAAGCCCCATATCAAACGCAGGTGCATATGCCGCAAACATCTTGAAAACAGAGCCGGGTTGACGCTCGGATTCTATTGCGCGGTTGGTAGAGCGGTTGGTTTGCTTTTCGCCGCGCTGGCCCGCCATTGCAATTACGTGGCCGTTAGAATGGTCTATCACTGTCATGGCAGATTGTGGCTGTGGCGTGAAATGGAAGGCGCGGGCAATCTCGGCATCATCAAAGCCCATTAGTGTGCGCTCTGCCCATTGTACAAATTCATCAAACATATAGCGGCCCGTAACACGACGGCCCCAAACATCGCTGTTTGTGTGCAAGTGGCGCACCTGGTTTGTAAGTTGATTGCGTACGGATATGTCAAATGTGAGATAATATTCAAAATCTTGCGGATTTGTGGGGAATAGTTCTTCATTGAGGAAGGCATCGTCCAAAATACGCTGAGCTACTGGGTCCATTGTGGTGTGAATCTCTAGCCCTGCATGGAAAAGCATAGTTTGGGCTTCGTGGAATGTAATATCCAGCAACTCCATCAAATCCTGCCGTACCTGCACAATTATAGCATCAACAAAATTAGGCCATATGGTTTCGTCTGCAAAATATTGTGCAGAAACGGCCTGTATGCGAGCATAAACATCGTCGTTATAGGCTTCGCGGTGTTGAGCCTCGGTAATCATGCCCAGACGCAGCATGTTGTCCAGTGTATGAACTGCGCGATAGCGGTTCCAGTCCGGGAAACGTATGGGAGAGCGCTGCGTTGGGTTTGATGTGATGGCAGCGATTACAACAGCCTCGGATAATGTGACTTCGCTGGCAGGCTTGTTGAAGTATCGCCATGCTGCAGCTTCTACACCATATTGACCATGGCCCAGTGGCACCATATTAAGATAGCGATGCAAAATACGTTCTTTGGCAGCATCCTGGCTGCCCAAAAGCTCTATTAGATATGCCTCGTATTGTATGGCTAGGTATTGTTCTTGTAGTTTTGTTTCAATTGTATTGCGCATTAGGCCCAAATCCATTTTCACCACTTGCTGCGTGATTGTGGATGCCCCTTGGGTATCGCCGTGCATCAGGGTTCGGTAGACGGCACGCACAAGGTCGGGTGCGGATACGCCATTGTGCTCGAAGAATCGCTCATCCTCTATTGCTACAAAAGCATCCTTTAGGTATGGCGAAATATCTTCCCATGCAGCAAATATACGGTTTGTGCCGCCGTCCAGCCGTGCAATTTCATTGCCGTGGCGGTCGAAGATAAAGGTATCGCTAGAGCCTTCCAGTAGGTCAACGGAAAGTGCAGATAAAGGTGGCGCGCCCTGTATCATGCTAAGATACGCACCAATACCTGCGCCGGTTACGGCAAATGCGGCAATTAGCACAGCAGATACCATTACACGAAAGATAATATACGCCAACTTGTTCTTTAATTTTTTACCCGGCGAACGATGCCGACGCATACGTTTTTTGTTATTGGATTGAGAATAATTCATAAAGTCCTCCGAAAAATTACTCGTCCTTGAGCTGTGAAATCATTTTTTCCACTCATGTCCCGTTCTCATTTGACTAAACAGTACATATCCTTATTAGTATACCACAATTCCCATAAATAGTCAACGTAAAGCTGTACAAAGAGGTGATTTTTTGGCCAGACCCTATTTTGCCATGGGCAGGAAACCACGCAAAAGAAACAGCCGCAGCAGGGCATGGCATATTGGCCGCGCTACCCCTGTTCGACCCAGTAAGCGTGCAAGCAGGGGTAAGAGGGCCGTATTCATGGCCCTCATTGTGGTTGGTCTTGGTGGCTTTTTGATGTTTCGTGTGACAAACGATACCATATTGCCTGCTGTTACAACCATCGCCAACCAACGCGTGGTCACGGTGATGAATGATGTTATTAACGACTCACTAACGGATATCGTGAGCGAGCTGGAGCTTACCAGTGAGAATTTTTACAATATGAGTCTGGATTCCACGGGACGCCTTAATAGCCTCTCTGTGGACACCATTCTTGTAAATCAGGTGGCTGCGCAACTGGCAGTAGATATTTCTGCGGCACTTTCATATGATGCGCCTATGCAAGTTGGGGTGCCCTTGGGTCTTTTTACCGGCGTGCCTATATTTGCAGGACTTGGGCCGGATTTTAGCTTAAATATCGTGCCGGCAGGTGAAGCGCGGGTAGAATATGCCACATCTTTCACCAGTGCAGGCATCAACCAGATTAATTTTCAGGTGTGGCTGTATGTTGAAGCTAATATGCGCGTAGTTATTCCGCTACAAGAGGCTACAGTGCCCGTAAGTCGCCGAGTACCACTGGTAAACACTATATTTGCAGGCGAGGTACCAGAAGGAATGTTGCTAACAAACTTTGGGATTAACTAATCCCTTTATTACGCTTTCAGGTTCGCAGAGATTTTTGCTTGTTTTGCAGCATAATTAAAGCCTTGCCGGCCCTTGTATGGCGCGTGGTTTCCTGCTTTGCACCACCAACCCAGTCGCAATAGCCACGCTTATAGCCATCGGTTAGACTGGCGAAGAATTCCGCCGCTTCCGAATCAGTTGTCAATACTTCTGTTAGCTCATTCGGTACCACTATTGTTTTTGATTTTTCTTTATCTGCTATCATTATATTTTCTCCTTTGTGTTCACTTTGTTGATTTGTCCTTTAAAAATCGTTTCTCCAATACTATTTGGGTCGATTCTGTAATTTGCCAGAACAACTACAGCACATTTTCTATTTTTGTCAATGCCCAGATACGAACTAAACGCACCTGTGCCGCCATTGTGCCATATGATATTGCTGTTATCTTTACGTATTAGCCAACCCAAACCCATGTTGCTGCTCTTAAATAACATACTATTAACATCTGCATTCTTTTGGTGACACATTGCCAAATATGGTCGCAATTCATGCATATTTATGGCGGCATATGTAAGTAAGTCATCAGCTGTAGAGCTTATATCACCTGCTGGAGCCGTAAGGTCATCGCCCCAAATCCAATTTCCGCAGTCCACATTTTTTCTTGTATAGCCCGTAATGAGCCTACCTGGATTCGCACTGGTGAATGTATGTGAAAGACCAAGCTCTGTGGTCAAAAAATCGCCCATGGATGCATGATATCCTGCCCCGCTGGCAACGCCAATGGCATAGCCAAGCAATGCCATCCCGAAGTTAGAGTATCTCCAATTATAGTCCTTATCTTTCAGCTTATTTGTCTCCAGCAAATCTCTCATCTTCTCAAAATCTAATTTGAATGGAAGGGTACCGGGACTTTCACTTGCTCTAATTAGCCCAATTATAAGGGCAAAATATTCACGTCTAGTAAAGGGTAGCGTAGAACTATATCCTGCTGTGTGTGTAGCAAGGCGTCTTAATGTTGGGTAGTATCGTGAAGGGTCTAATCCGTCCACATACTTTGCAATTGAATCGTCCAGAGACATACTTCCCTTGTGAACATGTTTTGCCAGTAGTGATGCTGTGAAAGTTTTCGTAATAGAACCTATTTCGTATGTAAAATTTTTGTTATCAATTTCTCCGTTTTCGCCGAAGGTTTTTATGGTTCTTTCGTTGCCCGACAATAGACCGACTGTTAGTTTAATATGCTTTTTGTCTTTGCAAGTCTTGTTAATAAGCTCTAGCGATTTTGCGTCTAGTTGTGGCATAAACTCCCCTTTCGTCATGAACCTATCTGACCTGTTTGTTCAAATCTTATGCGATATTTAGCTATAGCTGCATCAAAACAGGCTTCCATGTCTAGATCCAAAGAGTTTGCCAGCATAGCAAGCGAAAACAACACATCGCCCATTTCTTTGGCTGTGTCGTCTGTTATTTGCAACTCCTGTGCACCGTACTTGCTGCCCGCAAGCAACTCCTTGCCTAATTCGCCAACCTCTGATACCAAGTCGGCATATCTGGCTATGCCAGGTGCATCCAGGCTGTATTCTCGTGCCAAATCCGCAGCGGTTTTCTGGTAATTATTCATCTATATTTTCAAATACCTCTCTAACATCGATAATCATTTCATCAAATAGATGCGTTTTGAATTCGTAGACCAATGTAGATTTCTGCTCTTCTCTTACCTCTTTCAGCCACCAGTCCGGGTAATGTGTGTAGATATTGTCCAGTTCATATCTGCCTTTCTTTAGCAAAAACACCTCAATGGTGCGGTTACCTGTATCTACAATCCAGTATTCCTTCACACCGCAACGCTCATATAGGTTCTTTTTGTAATTTCTATCCCGCAAAGCAGTTGAAAATGATAGTACCTCTACAATCAAATCAGGCGCACCATGTACACCGTTATCTTTAATTATATCCTTGCGACATACAATCATTAAGTCAGGTACTGCCCTATCATTTTCTGTGAGATATAAATCAACATTGTCGCCAAAGGCCCTGCAAGACTTTCCCTTTAGGTAGCGCTTAAAAATAGTTTTGATATTGTCAATTGCATCGTGGTGTCGAATACTGGGGCTGGGTGCCATCAACACAATCTTTCCATCCAGCAGCTCTTCCGGCACATCGTCATAATAGTTGTAGGTTGAGTTACTCATTGCTATCTCTCCTTCCAACGATATTATTGTCTATTGACGTGGCGCATAAACCCCTGCCGCCTCATAAATTCCGCGTACGATAGCTTCGGCGGCGCGGCGGCGGTATGCGGGGTTGGCTATCAATGCGGCTTCTTCAGGATTGCTCATAAAGCCGATTTCCAGCAGTACAGTTGGAACATGTGACTGGTTTAGTATAAGTATGCCTGGGCGATTACGCAGGCCACGGTCTACGGAGCCAAGCTCGGCAAGTAATTGGTTTTGCATAATCTGTGCCAGTGTGCGCGAATTAAAACCGCCCGGCCTTCCGGCCTCTTCCGGCGTTACATAATACAGTGTTTCTGTGCCCTGTGCCCTGGTATTGATTGCGCCGTTGTAATGTATAGATACAAAGATGTCTGCCACTTCGTTAGCCATACGCGCACGGGCACTGTTTGCCACGGTCACATCAGTATAGCGCGTGGTATATGCACGTACAAGACCATCTGCACGCAGCATTTCCAGCACCATCAGCGAGGTGTCGAGGTTAATATCCGTCTCGCGCATACCATGATGTATGGCACCGGGTGCTGACCCGCCATGACCAGGGTCTATTAGCACAATAAACGAATATCTTTCGCGCGGATGTATTGGACGTATAAATATACGCTCGGCATCTTGGGTCACTTCAAATGCCATAATCTGGCTGGTATTGAAATCAAATGTGGTCATGCCACCCTCTGTAGAAATATCCACAAAACGCAGGTTTTGATGGCGTATTGTAAATTCGCCGTAGCCAAAATGAGCGGAAAAGTCATCTGGCATCACAAATAGATGCCTGCGCTCCAAATATCGCTCGAATTCTAGAATTTGATTGATATCAAAGCCAGTATCTGTAGGTGGCTTCACAATTTCTATTCTGCCCAACTCGGCATTATAGTAGATATTGCGGAAGGTTGGCTCTGAAATATGTATTGTTGCGGTGTTGCCAGCCAGCTGTATGTCAAACGAGGGATGGCGGCCCAACTCGGCTACAATACGTACGGTGTTTTCATCAAATTGTGAAAAACGCAGGTCGTTGATAAAATTTCCTGTACCGTTAAGTTCGCCATCAAAGGTCAGTTCAGCATTTGGTATGTCTACCACCAGCCGTAGCGGGTCAAACATTACAAAGACATCCACTGCAGGGGCTGTAGAGCCTGTGATTACAATGGTTTCACGGCTTTGACCTTGTGCGTCTGTGGTTGTTGTAAAATTAATATGTGATATCACATTTTGTTCAAAAGTTACAAGAATATGTTGGCGGTCATCAGAAATAGTGATGGCATATGCCACGGGTGTCGTCAAATCAAATACCACGCGAGATATATTGGTGCCATTTGCTACATTTTGACCGGTGCGAATACTGCGCAAAAAGCCGTTTCCTATTGTATGCGTAGCCTGAGAAAAATCCGATACGGCATTATGGATGTCCACAAATAAACGACCATCTTCTAGCATCTGCCAGTTTGCATATGATATACGCCCTGCTGCTGTGATTGCAAATTGTGTACGCGCGTCATTCCAACTAACATGATGTATGGTGGTTTGTGGGTTGTTTTCACGCGAGATTGGACCCGGAGATACATCTAATAAAGGCGACATGAAGTCGAGATCCCTATCTTGTTCCATCACAATAGTATCATCGCCGTCATTGTGATGGGTGTCGCTACCACCGTTATCGCCCTGTGGCTGTGCAGGTTCAGGGATTGGCAGCACAGGCTCTTGTGCATTTTGCTCTTCGGGTGACGTCAAATACACTGTTGCAGATTCGTTTTCCCAATACACCTCAAAGCCCAGCGCATTTGCTATGAAAGAAACCGGCACCAGCGTACGCTCATTAATAATCTGTGGAGCCACATCCATTTGCAACAGCATTTCGTCCATATGAAAATAGTATTGGCCAATATTCATCACAATCATGTTGTCGCCATAGGCAACCATGATGCGATGTGCTCCGCCTTCGACCAAATGAAAGTCTACAATAGCGCCCATGGCCTCTAGCACATGACGCACAGGCACAAAGGTGCGATTTTCTATGATGATGGGTGGCATATCAGCTTCTGGCAGTATCTCGCCATTTAAATTAAGCGTTATGGGTCGTTTTTCGTACAAAAAGCTTCCATTTGCCGTGTGCAGCATAATAGATACCAATTCTCGCTCTTGCTCGGCTTCTTGCGCATTTATGTAAGAAAATTGACTAAAAATCAGAAAAAGCGAAAAAAATAGAGTTGATATAAAAAATCTTGCGACAAATTTCATGGTTATCCCTCCTAAAATGGGCCAGCTTCCCTGCCGGCTCATCTATTATATCAAAAAAATGGGGGGACATGCAACCTTTTGTCGTAATATTTTGTTGGAATGTTATAGAAATGTAATAATTACTTAAAGATTAAGGGGGAACCTATGGACATAAATTGCACCCTACCCTGCCTGCACCAGGTTGACGGCAAATGTGCACTAATAGTTGTGCCTGATATGACCGGGCGGCAAGCGATAGGTTATTACGAAGGCATTGACTGCGCTTACTTTAAGACATTATAAAACAACCCGGAAAATCTGCGCCATTTGTGGTAGCAAGTTTGCTACAACAAAGCGCACCACAATAAAAAGCGACCCCGCATAGCAGGCAATGTTTGCAATGCTTGAGAATATGGGGCTTTTTTCTGCGTCTATCAGCAAGTTCATTATTACATGCAGACAGCCTATTAAAAACAATTCGGCTAACAAAGAAAGCACTTCGCTCATAATATCTCTCCTTGCACTTTGTACAAAAATATGGTATTGTTAGATTATATTGAAAGGAGTGGACAAATATGAAGAAAAGTACAAAGTTACTGCTGGGCATTGGCGCTGCTATTGCGACCCCTGTTGTTATTAACCATGTAATTGCGAAAAAAGCTGCCGCCCGCATAGAGCAAACCAATGAGGCCAATATGCTGGACGGCATTGAAGAAAGACATGTATATGAATGGGACTATGGCGACATACGCTATATAAAACGCGGCGAAGGCAAGCCGCTATTGCTGCTGCATGGCATATACCCCGGTGCTTGCGGGCTAGAATGGGATACTGTAATAGATTTCTTTGCTGATGACTACGAAGTATATGTGCCGGATTTGCTGGGCTTTGGCTATTCTTCCAAGCCTGCACTGGATTATTGCGGCTATCTGTTTGTACGCCTTATCAAAGATTTTGCGGAAAATGTGATTGGCCAGCCTGTTACGGCAGTTGCCAGCCTGCATACTGCGGCGGCTTTGGCCAGCTGTGCATCGCTCAATCCTGAAGATTTTGAAAAAATAGTGCTGGTGTCACCTACCGGTTTGGAGCTGCAAACGCCGCTGGCATCTGATGAAGACGGCATAGCGAAAAAGCTGCTAGAATCACCTGTTCTGGGCACATCGTTTTATAATGTTTTATGTTCCAAAAAAGGGCTGGAAGAGTTTTATGTTCGCGAAGGGCTCGTAGATACAGATTTTTATGATGAGCATTATATGGACAAAATTCACTTGGGTGCGCATGCCGAAGGCGCAAATGGCAAATATGCTTTGGCCGCACTATTTGGCAAGTTTTTCAATACAGATATCAAAGATACGTTGGCGAGCCTTGAGGTGCCATATGGCATCATCGTAGGCGATGCTCAGCCAGCCGAAAGTGGGTTCAGAATTTATAATGGAATGGAAGATGGGCGTGATGTGCAAGTGATGGAATACTCGTGCCTGTTGCCGCATACAGAAAGCGGCCAGCAGTTTTATGATGTGTTTAAGAAGATATAATGTCGCCGGGTAAAGGGTTTTTGGTGGTAACGGGCATAATGTATATGATTTTTGGCTTGCTGACATTTTTTACGGTTTCTTACTTTCTGGTTGAAGCTCCGCTTACAGATACCCCGGTCACATCAATATCTGATTTGAACCTCGCTACTATCGCCATTCTTTTGTAAAGCATTTTCGGTGCTGTGATGGGATGGATTCTTATAGTATATTCTGATAGGCCCGAAAAAGCAGCGATGCTGAGGATTATGGTAGTTGCGCATCTTGCATTATTGGTAGTTCCGATAGTTGCAACGATTCTTGTTGATATTTCATTTGATGCGTGGTTCTCGGCTGCAGCTATGCTTCTTCTACCTTCCCTGCCGGTACCAATTTTTGCATGGATTGGCGTGGAGAAGAATGCTCGTGCAAGTAAATTTGATATGTTGCGAGGGAAGGATGATGCATAGTAGCCATGCGCCGGGTAAGGGGCTTTTGAAAGCGGCAGGCGTGCTTTATATGATTTTTGACATTCTGCCCTTTTGCATTGCTCTATACATTCTGTTGTTCCTTGTGCTGGCCCCGCTTCCAGGAACCTCTGCCATGTTGCTATCTGATTTGGATTTTGCAACCATTGCCTTTTTTCTCCAATGCATTTTTGGTATGGTGGTTGGATGTATACTTGTTGTTAACTGCAAGAAGCCAGAGAATGCAGTTATGTTGAGGGTTATGGTGGTTGTACACCTTGTATTACTGGTGCTTGCTTTGTTCACAGAATTTTTCCCCATATTTCTCACTGCACTTCTCATTCCTAGCCTACCGGTGCCAATTGTAGCATGGATAGGTGTGGAGAGAAATGCTCGTGCTAACAAATGAACAAAAGGCTGTCTACCAGATTACGGTGACAGCCTTTTTCTATGCTAATTTTGTCGCATGTTCCAGCAGATATTTCTCGGCTTCCACGCTCCAGAAGCCACTATGCCTGCCGCATATTTCGGCTAGGGCCTCAAATAGCGGATCGGTTTTGCCTAGCTCCGCAAAATCCGCGATGGCAGTCAATGGCATTGAAATATCATTATAAAGCATCTTTTTTGCACCGGGCAGATTTGGTAGGTTCTTCACGGTATCTGCTGCCGCATCCAGTCCGCCAATATGTGTTAATAACAGCGCGGGGTTAAGCTTGCCCGACGCGCACATTTTTAGAGCTTCCAGCATATCATCTGTATTGCCGCCAGATGTGCCCACAATATGCGTGGCGCTGTAATGCACATTGTAGAAGTTTAGATTAGCCGCAAAGTTGGTATTTGATGGGCCTGCGAAGAAATTTAGACAACCATCATATGCCAGCAGGCTGTCAGCCTGCTCTATCAGTGGCACTACAGGCGCAAATATAAATATGTCATCAAAGCCGGTACCGTTGGATATATCCATCATTTTGGCAGCTCCATCGGATGATGATGTGTTCAAATATACCAGCTGTATGCCGTTTTGTGCCGCCTTCTCTACCGTAAGGGTTGCAGCGGCAAAATCCAGTCGAGCCTGGTCTATATCTGTAATTACAAGCAATGCAGGCTTTCTTTCACGATGGATGATATAGTCAATCAATGCAAGCCCCATTGGGCCGCAGCCCGCCAGCACGGCCATTTTGCCGTCTCTTACAATGCCCATATCGTGAACATATTCACCTTGTCGTGTATGATAATTTGCGTGAACGGCACCAATAACGCATGAAAGCGGCTCTGCAAGCGAGCCTGCAAAATACCCCTCACCTTCATATAGCAATACGCAACCCTGGTCCAGATAGCACTTTGGGATAATACCGTACTGCGCATTGCCGCCCAGATATTGGAATGAATACCCCGCCGCATCATATGTGTCGCGCATGGCTGGCTGCAGTGTAAATTTTTGGCTCGGACGATATTTTGCATCTACATTTTCGCCTACCTGTAAAATTTCGCCGCACATTTCGTGACCTATAATTATAGGCTTTTCGGCAACATCATTCGGCACGCGCTTGTGGGCCACCCCTTGTGTTGCGGCCTTGTATGATGACATACACGCGCTGTCGGATACGATTTTTACTAGCAGTTCGTCAGCGCCAATGGCGGGCAAGTCAAATTCTTCCAGGCGCATATCATTTGCGCCATATAGTCTCACAGCCTTTGTCCTCATGCGTTCACCTTCTTTCCGATTTCTGCAAAATATGTTATGCGCTTATCTAAAACTGGATATTTATCAACAATTTCTTGAGAAAACATGCCAATGCCGGTTTCTGTAGCTGACTTTTCATGCCCAACCAATGCCCAGGCCGATGTAATCAAGTGTTTGTATTCGTCACGCTTCAGGGCCTCGCATACAAATGGCTGGAACGGCGTATTTATATCTTCACCGCATATTTGGAACAGATTATGATGCTTGCATAGAGCCATTACACGTGATAGCTGCGCATGCGTGTTGCGCGTCGGCATATATGTGATGGCCCTGAAGCCTGCTGTGGCGAGAAATTCCACCAGTTCGCCCAAATACGCATCCTCGAAGGTTTGTGCACGTTTGTCACCTGTTACAGAATCGCCAACATCACCAAGATACGCGTATGCTGGGATTGCGCCGATATTATTTGACAGGTCTATAAAGTCAGCCAGGCTGGGTAGTTCCGCATCCGCATCAATATAAAATTTACTGACCAGATGCCCTTTTAGCACGCCAAGCAAATGGTATTGATACCACGGCGTCGTTGGTTCGGCCAGTTTTTCCAGATTACTACCGGTTACATTGATGTCATATTTGTCTCGTAAATATGACACAACATTAGGTCCAGCACCGATTTTCTCCAATATCTTGCCAGCTAGTGCAAATAGAATATGCCGCTCAGTAATGCTACCGCCGTCATCATGACGCGATATGGGAACAACGTGGGCATCAAAATCAATTCCAAGCTGCTGAGTCATTGCGCGGTTGCGCTCATTACGTGCCATACGGTATGGAGCCAGGAAGGCTTCGGCGGAATCTATTTTGTCATGTGGTATGCCATGCATGGCCAGATATCCCATGCCTGGTTGGTCTGGATTGTTGATGCGCTTGTCGGCAAAGGGCGTACCCTCGAAGCTCGCACGACACTCGAAGCCCACGGTGGTCGCAATGCCAATTTCATGTCCTGCCGCTATAAATTCGCGTAGACCGCCCACGCTGTCGTGGTCCATAATACCTGCCGTTACTAGGCCGCTATTTTTAGCCATTTGCACAGCCTGCGTTGGTGTATATGGAGAAAAAGAATATGTGGTGTGGATGTGATTGTTCACATTATCAGTCATTTTAACATCACCTGCCCCCCTGTGACCGGTAGGGCCTGCCCTGTCTCATACTGCTGTTCCACGATATAAAATATCGCCCGCGCCACATCCGCAATCTCGCAACCACGGCCCATCGGAACTCTATCTTCGTAGTATTTACGCACATCGGCTATTGTTTTTGCACCCGCCACCTTTCCTGTATCCAGGTATTGTTTGAATAGACCGCGTTCCGGATCAGCCCATAGTGGGCCATCTAGGAAATTTCCGGGGCATATTGCATTAACCTTGATGCCATGCTCTATCAATTCCATTGCAAAAGACTGTGTGAGGCCTATACCGCCAAACTTGCTGCCTGCATAGGCAAAATTTTTATTGCTGCCCTCCAGGCCAGATTTTGAGTTGATTTCTATGATATCGGTCAAATATCCCGGCGCGTAGCGGTTTTGAATTTTCATGATATGTGCGGCGTGTTTTGTGCACAGAAAGTATCCGGTATAATTTACGGCGGTTACAAAGTCAAAATCATCTTTGGTTAGGTCGAACACGCTGCCGGCTGTAAGCACGCCAGCATTGGACACTAGCAAATCCAGACCACCAAAAGCAATCATGGTATCTAGCATCATTTGCCTGATAGAGTCTTCGTTTGACACATCAACCTTTGCCGCGATTGCGCAATACTCCCCGTAAAGGTTATTCAATTCGGCAGCACAAGCTTTAGCACCCTCAAGATTTATATCTGCAACCACCACATACGCACCTTGGGCAGCCAATTCCTGCGCAATGCCCTTACCAAAGCCCTGCGCAGAGCCGGTTACAATGGATATTTTGCCATCCAGCCGTTTAATTGGTCCGGCTGCAAATGCTGCCGCACTGCGATATTGCTCTATTTCCCAGTTTAGAATGAAATTGGTAAAATCATCCGGCAGAGGCAATATACCCCCGAAACTTTCGGCATATACCGCTATTTTCATTGCATCCAAAAACAACATCCGGGCTATGTCAGCCTCTTTTTTGCTGGAACCAAGGGCCACAAAGCCCATGCCATCTATTACAACAATTTTAGGAGCAAAGCCTTTTCTGGTGCGATATTTGACGAAAGCTGCGGCGATATCGGCATTGATATTGATAAACAAAGGTTCGTCTTTGCAATATACAATGTGGTCGGGCGTGAAAGGTTTGGCCAGAGCGTTAAATCTCTTTTCATCTATATCACACGCATGAAATACTGCCGAAGATTTGCCATCACCGGAATACAACATACGCAGGGCCGGCATAAATTCCGGGATTTCAGAAAAATACAGGCCAAAAGGCGAAAAATCGGGCGCTCTTTTGACTTTCGATTCCAGTTTTGCCATTACATCCGCCATGATGTTGTCGATTTCAGAGGCGCTGTCCGCAGCCACAAATATGCCATGGTTTTGCATTATAACAACCTTTGGATGTTCGCCCCATTTTGAAAGCTCTATGCCAAAAATATCTTTGCAAACATCGGCTAGGATATATCCGGGCTTTACAAGGCCAATCCATACGACTCTATCAAATAGCTCTGAACAAATGTTGCGGCCGTTTTTGCCGCATGTTAGGCCATTTACCAGCGGCGGATGCACATGCAGCACATATTTATACGGAAACAGGGCATGCAAAATAGCCTCTACACTGGGACGCTTAGCCTCTTCGCCAGGTAGCCGCGCAGCGAACATATCGGCCAGGGCTGCGGCTTCGCGGGCGCTGTCCTCGTCAGGATATTGTGCGTCCAGCATGGATGTTAGCTTATTCATATCCATACGCACAAATTGTTCGGGACGGATATCGGCCAGGCGCGTGCCGGAGCTTTTTACATACATCACACCGTTTTCTTTGTACGAGGTGTTGCCGCCGCCGGCAAGGACATATGCATCATCCAAACCATATTTATTTGACATTTCAGTTAGAATTATTAGGCTCATACCGTACCTCCCTTATTCGCACAGGATTTCGATGAAGGTTTCTTTTGGTAGATTGTAGAAGAAATCATTTATATCAAGGTCGTCAATAGCCTCTGCAATAGCCTCTGGACGCAGCTCGCAGCCAACCAACGGAAGCGTTAGCAGTCCATAGGGCATATTGCCAAAAAAGTCACCAAAACATTCTATACCCGCAATTTTGCCGTCTTTTATGTCTAGATAAAACTCCAGCGTGCCGCAGCCTTCCACGCGCCGTTTCTTTTGTATGGAATACTGCGGCGACCTGCCAAAATTCCACTGCCATGTTGAAAGCAAGGTATCGCGCATATGGGTAATATGCTTGATATCGGTGTCGCTGGGCATGTATATGTCGTGGTCTTTGGGCAGCACATTTTTTTTCAGAGCATCCTTGAACATGTCAAGCGTAACATCATCTGTCAAGTGCTCACGAATATTTGTAACGCGGCTTCTAATTGATTTTACGCCCTTGCTTTGGATTTTGACCTCAGGTGGCGAAAGAGATTGCTGCAAAGTGTCCAGGTCGCAGGAAAACATTATGGTGCCATGGTGCAACACCCAACCATCTCTACGACACTGGGCATTGCCGGAGAACTTCTTGCCATCAATTGTGATGTCGTTTCTGCCATGAACTTCTGCTTCCACTCCAAATTGAGCCAATGTTTGCAGTACAGGCCGGCAAAAATACTGAAAATTAATATCGTCACCATCAGGCACTATAAATGTAAAATTAAGGTTACCCAAATCGTGATATACGGCACCTCCGCCGGATTTTCTCCTCGCAACCTTTATTCCATGCGCATCCACAAATTGGCGGTTTATCTCAGCTTCGGCATTTTGATTTATGCCGATTATAATTGCATTGTCGTTTTGCCACAACATAAAGACACTTTGGCCTGCCACTTCGTGATACGGATATTGCTCAAAGCCCCTTGAGTGCAAATGCATGTTTTTTGAAATAACATTGCAAAATAAATGCCATTCAAGCGAAATGTTGAAGTATGGGTCTGTAGACTGGGATTCGCAGTATAACATTGTTACACACCCCTCTTAGCCCTACGCACTTGCTCTACCACCGTCACGGCTTCTGTAGTCACATGCCCTGCCAGCGGCAGGATACTTTCGTTGATAGCATCCAAAATCCAGCTGGCTTGCGGGAAGAAATACTCGTCAAATTCAAACGGCGGCGTAATCCAGTTTCTGGCACCAACTACTACAGGCGGTGCATCCAGTTCGTCAAAGCAAAGTTCGGTAATATTTCTGGCTACGTCGTTAAGGAAGGAACCTCGAGCGCAGGCATCGGAAGTCAGCACCACACGTCCAGTTCTTTGAACGGATTTTACAAGTGGATCATAATCCAGCGGCACAAGGCTGTAAACGCTGATGACCTCAGCTTCCAAGCTGTATTTGCTACTTAATATATCGGCAGCTTCCATAGCTTTGTAGACTGTCGCGCCAATGGCAAGAATCGTAATATCATTTCCTTGTCTCACGGTATTTACGCCACCAATTTCCAGCTCATAAGCTTCGGCTGGCACGCCTGTTTCATAGAAGTGTTCGCCCATATCATACAACCGCTGGCTCTCAAAAAATACGACGGGGTCTGTTCCGTTTAATGCGGATTGCATGAGGCCCTTAGCCTCATATGGTGTTGCAGGGAAGCAGACCTTGAGACCGGGGATATGCGCCACAAGGGCTGTCCAGTCCTGCGAGTGTTGCGCACCATATTTAGAACCAACCGACACGCGCAAAACTACAGGCATCTTTAGAATACCCGCACTCATTGCCTGCCATTTAGAAAGCTGGTTGAAGACCTCATCACCTGCTCGGCCAATAAAATCACAATACATCAACTCTGCAACCACGCGCCCTCCTGAGAGACCATAGCCCACAGCAGAGCCAACAATAGCAGCCTCGGATATAGGCGCATTAAACAGGCGCGAGTGCGGCAGTACCTCTGCCAAGCCTCGATATACAGCAAATGCACCGCCCCAGTCGCGAACATCTTCACCGTATAAAATTAGCGAAGAATCCTCATATGCTTTGTCCAAAATCGGTTCAAAAATAGCGTCGCGATAATTATAACTCTTCATTTTGCTAACCGCCTTGCCATCCGGTGTAAAGGCAAAACGCTCCTTGCCTGCTATCTGTTTCACGCGTGAACATTCATCTTTCGGAATTAGCACTACAGGCTCTGCATCGCCCACTACAGGTATCTTCATATCGGAGAACATAATACGCTCCACTACGGCGCGGTCGCCTGCGAAATCTGCATATGGCGATATTTTTTCATCTGCTGCCCACGCACATATTTTCTCCATACGGTTCTTAGTTTCATTCCATATATTATCGAATTCACTATCCTTAGCAATGCCGGCATTTACCAGATCATCACGATATACAGTGCAGGGGTCAACTGCTGCCCAGGCATCCATTTCTTCTTTAGAACGATATGCATTTTGGTCAGATGTAGAATGGCCGGAAAGACGATATGTTACTACATCCAGCAGTACAGGGCCATCACCTTTGTTAATAATCTCCATCTTACGCTTGTATGCATCAATAACCGCTAGGGGATTATGACCCCATACACGTTCTGCGTGCATCTGGTTAGGTGTTATGCCTGCACCAATGCGGGCCAGCATATCATATGCCATGGTTTCACCCCGCGTTTGGCCGCCCATACCGTATCCGTTGTTAAAGATATTGAAAATGATAGGAAGACCACCGGGCAAGTCATTCCATAAGGTGTTAAACTGCTCCATGGCCGCAAAGTTGAAAGCCTCCCACACGGGTCCACAGCCCAGGGAGCCGTCACCAATATTGCATATGACAATGCCGGGTTTGTCATTACATTTTTTGTATAATGCACCGCCTATAGATATTGGGCCAGAGCCGCCAACGATAGCATTGTTGGGGTATACACCAAAAGGCAGGAAAAATGCATGCATAGAGCCACCCATGCCCATGTGGAAACCGTTTTCACGTGCGAAAATTTCGGTTAAGGTGCCATATAGCACAAAGTGTATTGCCAAATCCTTGACAGATGGGGCTTTATAGACCTTTTCCAGCGTGCGTAATATGCGGCCACCCAGAAAGCCTTCCATAATCTGCATTAGCGTGGTATCATCCAGCTTTTCTATACAAGACAGCGACTTTGCAAGTATCTCGCTGTGGCTGCGATGGCTGCCAAATATAATATCATCTACATCCAGCAGATATGCTTGTCCAACCGCCGCCGCTTCTTGTCCAAGAGATAGATGGGCCGGACCAGGATATGATGTTTTTACACTACGATAGGCCTCTTGTGTTTTGATTTGATTTAGCATGTCCTCAAATTCACGCAAGATGGTAATATCGCGATATATGCGCACCAGGCTGGAATCTGCAAAGTCTGTGCGGGCTTGTGCTATGGTTTTGTTGTAAGTATTTACTGGAATATCATCGAATACGATTTTTGTAGCTGCACTTAATTCCGCAGGGCTTATGTTTATAGATTTTGGCATGGGTTTCTCCTTTCTGAATAACGGGCGGCAGAGTGCCGCCCCCACGACCTACGACCACAATGTCTCCCTTATTATTTCGCTTACAGTCGGATGCGGAAAGACCAGTTCTTGCAGGTCTGTGACCGGCCAGCGCGATTCTATCATCATCGCTGCACCATATATGATTTCAGATGCGTATGAACCTATTAAATGCGCACCAATCAGGCGGTTTGTATTTTTTTCGACCAGCAGTTTGCATAATCCGTCGCCACTCTCGTTTTCGGCCACAAAGCGTCCGGAATATAGCATGGATAGTTTCTTGACCGTAAATTCGAGTTTCTTGGCCGTGGCGGATTCTTCAGTTTCGCCAACTGCTGCCACCTCGGGTGAGGTATATATAACGGATGGAATAGCATCATATCGCATATTATCGCGCTTGCCAAGAATGTGATTTACTGCAACCTCTGCCTCGCGATATGCGGTGTGGGCCAGCATGGATTTGCCGTTAACATCGCCAATGGCATAGCAGCCAGGGATATTGGTGCGCAAGTGCTTGTCTGTGACAATGCCGCCACGTTCGATATGGATGCCTATGGTTTCTAGCCCGATGTTTGCTATGCGTGGACTACGGCCAATAGCGGCAAGTACGGTTTCGGTTTCAATCAAGGTGGTTACGCCGTCTTTTTCGTATGTTAGCGATTGCTTGGAAATGCCTGTTACACGGCATCCCAGATGAAATTCTATACCTTTTTTCTCCAAATCCTTCATTAATACGGCACTGATTTCGTGGTCAATATATCCGCCGATTTTATCCGCCATTTCGATTACACTGACCTTCGAGCCTGCTGTTGCAAAGTATGCGGCCATTTCAAGCCCCACAACACCACCGCCTATTACAGCAAGTTTATCCGGCACATCACGCATATCCAGAATTTCGCGACTGGTTAGTATATAGCCAGCTTCTAGACCCTCTTTCATGCCGCCAATTTGCGGCACAATAGGAGCAGAGCCCGTTGCTATTAACAGATGGCGGCCATGATATGTATTGGTTTTGGTGCGGACTGAAAATACACCGTCCTTGCGGCCTGTTATGGCAGCTGTGGACTGCACTACTTCGATTTTACCAGCGCGCATTTTGGCTGCAACACCTGATACCAGTGTTTTGACCACCTTTTCTTTACGGTCTATTACGGCATTGTGGTCAAAGCGTACATGGCCTGCGGAAACACCATATGCCATGCCGTTTCGGGCATAGTCGTATATTTTTGCGGAGTGCAGTAGAGTTTTTGTAGGCATGCAACCTTCGTTAAGGCATACACCACCCAAAGCGCGCTCCTCGAAGAGCGTAACAGAAAGGCCACCAGCCGCAGCCCGCTCTGCAGCAAGATATCCGGCGGGGCCGCCACCTATAATCAATATGTCTTTGCATGTATTCTCCATCAAGCATCCCTCCTTCGTAAGGGCGAGCTGTGCTCGCCCGACTATAGCACAAGTAGCAAATCTAAGTTTTCAATATTTTGTGTCAAATCCTGCGCAAAGCGTGATGCATCTGCACCATCTATTGCCCTATGGTCATATGTCAGTGAAAGGCCCAGGCTTTGGTATGGTTCAATAGACCCGCCGCTTGTTTCGCGTATCTTTGTTGTAGTGCCGCATACACCCAATATAGCTACTTGTGGCGGATTTATCACTGGAGTAAACATCTCTACACCCAATGCACCCAGGTTGGATACTGTGAATGTTGCACCTGTAAGTAAATCAGGGTTGATATTACCGGATTTTGCTTGGGCTGCAAGGTCTTTCACTGCCATGGATAGCTGCAAGAGACCCATTTGGTCGGCATTAAATATAGTTGGCACCAGCAAGCCACGCGGGGTATCCACCGCTAGTCCAAGATGCACACCGTTAAATTTGCGTATTGTATCACCATTTATCAAGTGTGCATTGAGGTCAGAATGGTCGTGAAGGGTACGAATTGTGGCATACAGTATCATATCGCCAATTGTTACGCCATCAAGACCAAGCTTTGCACCTATATTTTTCAGCCGCTGGCGCAAGGATAGAATAACTGTTGCGTCGGCAGAATGATGGTGGGTTAGCTGGGCAATTTCTGTTAGAGATTTGGTCATGGATTTTGCGATTGCCTTGCGTGTTGGTGACATTTTTTCGTCGGTGTATTTGATTATATCGGTTTCATATGTGGGCGACTGCAAGTCGCTCCTGCTGATATACCCATCGCTTCTACGGCCACCAATGCCTTCTCCGGTTGCATTTTTGGCCGCCGTCAATATATCGCGCTCTATTATTCTGCCTCGTGGGCCGGTTGGAATTGCAATGTCTGGGTTTATCTTCATGCGCTGGGCCAGGTTTTTGGCTCTTGGAGAGATTGCGCCTGTAGAAGTTGTGTCTTGCAATGGGATATGGGCTGCATCGGACACGGGCGAGCTAAGCTCACCCATAAGACCATCGTAATTGGATTCATCTATTGCAGATTCTCTATTGCTTGGTTGAAGGGCTGATATGTCATGAGATTCGTTTGTTGGCGATGTATTAATGCTTGGATACAGAGCAGATGTATCTTCACCGGGCTGACCTATTGCACAGACAGCTACCAAACATGGCACTTCGTCGCCGGGTTCAAAAAAAACGTCCAAAAGCGTGCCTTCTACCGTGGATTCACACTCAAAGGCAGCTTTGTCCGTTTCGTAGTCAAAAAGTATGTCGCCGATGCTAACGCTGTCGCCAGGCTTTATGTGCCATGCGCCCATAATGCAGCTTTCGACAGAGATACCGGCCTTGGGCATCAGGATAACTTGTGCCATGTTAGGCTCCCCTTTCCGGTTGCGATTTATTGCTATGATTTAATTGTATCACAGTCAATTCCGGAAAAAAAGGACGAAATTACGTCAAAACACCGTTCTTTTTTGTCAAATAAATTTCAACTCAATCTCTCTTCGCGCTTCTTCATCCGCTCTTCGCGCACAGCCTTCATTTCCTTCCATTTTCCAGAATTAAACCTACGCTTCACCACGAAGGAGCGTCCAGATTGGTCTATGAAAAATGCTGCCCATGCGCCCCACACGCCCCAGCCAAAGACAAAGACAAACAGGGCCGCTAGGGCCAGGCGCAGCCCCCATATACCTACGATGGATGCATAGAAGGGATACATGGTGTCGCCGCTACCACGCAAGGCACCCGCGGTACACATTTGTGAAGACTGGATATATTGCGTTGCGGCCATGAAATAAAATACCGGGATGCCGTATGCTATAACCACCGGGTCATCGGTGTATATACCCAGTAGGCGGCTGGCCCAAATAATGAAGTTGATGGTAACAGCTGCGGTAAATATACGTGCTAGGCGGCGGGCATATATCGTGTATCGTTCGGCAAGTGGATAGTCGTCTGCGCCTACGGCGCGGCCAACTAGAGCTGTGTTTGATATGGCAAAAGCCTGAGATATAGAAAATGCCAGCATATTTATGTTAATGGCTATTTGGTGCGCAGCAAATGCTTGAACCTCTAAGGTTGCCACAATGCGCGTAAAGACCAGCAATCCGGTTTGTATGACAAACTGCTCACCGGCACTGGGCATACCTATTGCAAATATGTCCTTTATAGTTTTTGTATGTAATTTCCAACTTTGTCGCAGTTTTATTCGTATTGGCGAGCGTTTCCAAAACATTAATACACCAATGGCTACGAAGCATGCGAATGTGCGAGCCACGCTGGTGGAAATGGCGGCACCCATCACTTCTAAGCGCGGTGCACCCAGGTTGCCAAATATCAGCACCCAGTTGAGGAACAGATGCAGCAAATTTGCAGCCAAATTGTAATACATTGGTATTTTAGTTTCGCCGGCACCACGCAGTGCGGCTGTTATACCCATGGTCACAGCATTAAAGGCCAGCCCTAAGCACACAATTTCCAGGTACATAACGGCATATGCTACCACCTGCGGGTCATCTATCATCAGCGGCATGAAATGGCGCGCACCAAAATATCCCAGGGCAGACATGGCGCCACCCAGGACAAAATTGAAAATGATAGCTTGCCGCGCTATTGTGCTAGCCTTTGCCCTATCGCCTTTGCCGATATTCCAGCTAACTAGCGTGGTTGTGCCCACATTCATTGCGTTAAAAATAGCGATAAGCAGAAAAAAAGGCTGATTTGTTATGCCTACGCCCGCAATGGCTGCAATGGAAAGGCGACTTACCATCAACATATCTATAATGCCCTTGACCGAAATCAAAAAGAGCTCGGCAAAAGCAGGAAATGTGATAGCTCCTACCTTTTTATATGTATCGCGACCTTTTGGGTCTGTAAAGCTGGTGAAAAAGGCAGCGATAATGGATTTGTAGTTGTTTATGATTTGTGATATATTAGGCATAATACTATTCTAGCATAAATACACAGGTTTAACAATATTGACATTGCATGTGTATCGTGTTACGATAGTAACTAGAATTTGGCTTAATCCAAAGGAGATATTTAATGGACAACAATAGCAATAATCAGGAATATATAAACATTATTAAAGAGCACGAGACATTGCCGCCGCATAAATCTAGCCTGGAGCCACGACATTCAAATTTTTTTATGATGATTGTCGTTTTAGGTGCAATTTTTGTGCCATTGATTGGCTTTTTGATTCTAGGTTTTATCGGAGGTTTTATTGGCACATTTTCACCTGGCTTCGATATCATGGCAGAAATTCCCATTTGGGCCATGCAGCTAGGCAGCCAGATATTTGTGTTTGCAGTGCCATGTGCTATATATCTCATCGTCAAGCGCAAGCATATCCGTGAACTTCTGCCTCTGCGCCGCTTGGGATGGCGCAATGTGTTGATGATTATTGTGATGACCCTTGCAATGATACCGATGATTAGCTTGGTAGGCACTATAACGCAATTGGTGTTTCCTGATATTATTGGTGAATTTGCCGAGAACGTGCTATATCAAGGTGGCTTTTTGATTTTAATGTTAATATTTGCCTTTGTTGCACCGGTATTTGAGGAAGTTGCCTTTCGTGGCATTGGTTTTGCAGGCTTTCGCCATATTAATATCCGCAAGGCCGCTATCATCAACGGTCTAGTTTTTGGATTTCTTCATATGAATATGAACCAGTTTTCATATGCCTTTTTGGTCGGCATTATTTTATGCTATCTGATGTACTACACAAAGTCCATATGGGCACCAATACTGTCGCATTTTGTGGTGAATTTTTTCGCAGCGATGATGACATTTATTTTATCAATGACTAATCAGGAATATGACGACATCTTGCAATATGATATGTATTATGGTTTTGACCCAACGCTTTGGGCCATTATTTCTCTGGGAATTATTTCTACAGTTACGATGACTGTATTCATAGCTGTTTATATCCAGTTTAAAAGCTATAATCTGCATCGTAATGAGGCTGAAGGAATTGTTACAGACACGGCTAAAGCCGCAAGAGAAGCTGGATATGAGCCACCAAAGGCTGCCACGTGGTCATTTTGGGTAACTGCTGTTGGATTTGCTTTGATAATGCTGTTGTTTTATTTGATATAGCAATTTTACTTTAAAAATGGAGATTTAAAAATGAAATTTATGATACAAGATGGGTTGAGCCATCATGATGTGCAGACCATGTCACAGGTGTTTTTCCAGCGCATTGGCTTTGATGTGGTAGGTCAATTGCCTACCAATGAACTATGTCTCGATGTACGCATAGCAACTTCTGGCAACGCAGTTGTAACCCAGCTTTACGAGGGCGGCGTAATATTGCAACACTTTAAGGCACGCATTAACCATATTGACCCCAAAGGTTTGTGTCGTGCCACAAAGTTGTCCATTTTTGTTGTTCTAGCCATGCATACCGGCCATAGACCACCCTGGGGCTTGCTAACGGGTATACGGCCCGCAAAGATTGCCGCAACCCTGATGGGTGAAGGGCTTTCGGATACCCAGGCACAACATGTGCTAAAAACATATTATCTTGTGGAATATGGTCGTGCTGCGCTCTGCACAAAGGTTGCACATGCCAAGCGCAGTATTGTCAAAACCAGCCCGAAAAATGCTGTTAGTGTATATGCTGCCGTTCCATTTTGTCCAAGCATATGCCATTATTGTTCATTTTCTGCATACCCTATAGGTAAATATGCAAAATATGCAGATGGGTATGTATCAGCATTAATACAGGAAATTGGACGCATTGGTCAAAACATTGGCAGAAGGACAGTGGAAAATATATACATCGGTGGTGGCACGCCAACGGCACTGGATGATGTCAATTTTGGTCGGCTTCTAGCGGCGATTTCTGATACTTTCGCGGTGGACAAGCTGATGGAATATACTGTAGAAGCTGGACGACCGGATACAATTACTTATGAAAAACTTGCGCTGATGCGCCAATATGGTGTATCGCGCATCTCTATAAATCCTCAAACACTTAACGACACTACGCTGGAGCGCATTGGTCGTAAGCACACTACCACGCAATTTCTGCAAGCCTATGATATGGCACAATCCTTGGGCTTTGAACATATCAATATCGACCTAATCGTGGGTCTGCCAGACGAAACTTTAGATGATGTGCGCCGAACGCTGGAAGGCATTGTGGCACTGAATCCGAAATCTGTCACAATACATACACTGGCAGTTAAGCGTGCATCCAAGCTGAATCAGGACATTGAAATTGAAGCCGAGCCGCAATGTCATGCAGAAATCAGGCAAATACGCGCCATGCTGAGTCTCTGTGCGCAGCACATGGATGCCTTGGGCCTTGCGCCATACTATATGTATCGCCAAAAAAACTCTCCCGGCAATTTTGAGAATGTGGGCTATGCCGCGGCGGGTTATGAAGGGCGGTATAATATCCAAATGATGGAAGAACTGCAAACCATATACGCAGCCGGAGCCGGAGCTGTTACAAAGATTGTAGATACAGGGAAAAACCGCATTGAACGCGAATTCAATTTCCGCAATCCCGTGGATTATTTGCATAAGGAGACCGGGCATCATGGAGATATTTAGAAAATGGAACAATGTGCTGCTGGCCCTGATTGCATTGATAATAATGATGCTAGTGTTATTTTTGGGCAATGGTGTCGGCATGTCCGACCAAAGCGACTTTGGGCGCGTAATGGACGCATCGTCGCTGACACATTATGTTCATGACCGCGCATTTGTCTTCATTGATCGCTATACCATCATTCTGGAGCCGACTTCGCTGCTCTCCAACGCCACGCGCATAATGTTTGGTGATGAGGGCATAGAGAACTACCCTTCCATACATCTATTATTCGTGCGACTTTCAGTTGTGGCAAATCTTGTATTTAACCGTATCACACAGGCCCCGTTGTATATTTACAGAATAGGTTTTTTGGGTGCGATGACAGCAGTGATATATGCTGCATTAATATATTGGTTGTTTAGACAAATTAATTTGAATAGTCCTATATTAGACATATTAGCAAAGCTTGTCATTATATTTTTTGCCGTGGACGTGGGATATATCGCCTATTTCAATTCATTTTTCAGCGAAAGCATACAGATTTTGTCGTTTATGATGTTGGTTGTATCAGCTGTGCGCATTTTCAAGGGCAATACGCACCCCGTGGCTTTTGTTTGGCTAGTTTTGGCGGCCCTGCTTTTTGGCTGGAGCAAATTTGTTAATATACCCATTGCATTTCTGGTAATTACAGCTTTTGCGGTAATTATAGTGCTGTCTACAGCAGCTGAAAAGAAATTGCACAAAGCCATTGCTGTCGTTATAATATCCTTGTGTGGGTTAGTTCCGCTGGTTATGGTGTATACATCCATTCCTGATTGGATGGAAATTGATACGAATTACAACTCTGTGTTTTTTGGCATTATCAAAGATGTGGATGATACCACGGCCCGTAGTCATCTTGAGGCAATGGGTTTGTCGCCCGATATGGCGGACTTTGCATCTACAAACCGCTATGTGAATGGTGTTGCGCAAGCTTTTCGTGAACGAGGCTTCGAGGCAGAATTCGAACAGATATCTAAATTGGACTTGCTATGGTTTTATATGAGGCATCCCTTGTTGTTGTGGTCAAATGTCGAAATGTCCATCGCGCACAGCGGCATGATACGCCCGTGGTATATAGCAAATTATGGCCCGGAAGATGCAGAACGGCTGACGCTTTCAACCCGATTCTCCGGCTGGTCCTTCCTTCGTGTGCGTACGGCATTGGATACAACATGGGGTAATGCCGTGCTGTGGTTTGCCTTTGCGGCAGGCTTTCTGGCTATGTCTAACCGTTATCTTGCACATAATGGCAGACGTATGGCGAGTGTTTTGTTGTTAGCGGCTTTAGGTAGCGCGGCATATGCCTTGATTGTACAGGCAATTGCTAATGGTGAAGCCGATCTTGCCAAACATATGTTTGTTTACATCCAGTTTGTGGATTTTGCATTAATTACGATGATAGTCGGCATACTGGTTTATATTGACGAACATCCCAAGATGCCATCGCTGTCGCGCTTTGCCATCCGGTCTGATTTTCCACGGTTTATCGCGCCTATCGTTTGTATTGTGGTGCTTATGGTGCCTATTGCGCTATCCGCCGCCAGAAATATTTGGCCAGATGATGTGACATTAATGCCGTATGCTCGTACCGGAGATGTGGTATTTTTCGGGCATTACAACGGCGAATATCTACTATGGATTGTTGTGGATGAAACAGAAGATACCAAGACTCTACTTGCGCTGCAGAATGTCGCCGAAATGCAATTTAGCAGTGAAAATAGTAGCTTTTGGCCGGACTCCGATGTTCGAGTGTGGCTTAATTCCGGTTTCTTACAAGATGCCTTTGATGATACAGATAGAGCCAGAATAACAGATTCCGAGCGTGACCTGATACTATCAATCGAAAATCGTGAATTGGCCACGGCTGGCGACCGTGATTTCTATGCCTTTCACATACCGCGCTACGCCTTTCGTGGGGCCGACAGGGCCTATCGCAAGCCCATTACGGATGCCGTGCGCCTGCCCGGAGCCGACACCATGCAAGCTTTGCTTGATTTGGGACGGCCTTACCGCATACACGGCGGCTTCTGGCTAGAAATACCGCGCTTTTTGGATGGCACCATGCCGCGATATGTGACCGCAGATGGGCATGTGACGATGCGCGATGCAGAAAATGTTGGTGGTGTGCGACCTGTAATCACTGTTTTGCGCTAGAGGAGATGTTATATGTTGCATAAAATTATCGTGGCATCCATTGCTATTGTAGCTAGAATTGTGACGGCACTGCTGTCAAATAATCGCCTAGATATTGCGGAATACCACCGCTGGGCTATGTCGCTTCAAGATGGTTTAACCACGGCCTATAACCACATGCCATATCTGGACTATCCCCCGCTCTACATACCTGTACTGTGGCTGAAAGGTGCGGCTATCAGCGCGCTTGCGTTGTCCGAGCCTCAGGCATTTTTCCTGTTAAAATCGTCCACGATGCTGGTAGATGTGGTGGCCTGCTTACTGCTATATATGATAATTTCCAAGCGGATGAATATGAAAATCGCGCTGGTTGCTTCGCTTACATATGCCGTTAGTCCTGCAGTGCTTATGAATTCGGCCTGGTGGGGCCAGACGGACGGACAAATTATGTTTTTGGCTATCGTCATCTGCTGGCTTGTAGAGCAAAAGCGCTTCGGATTTGCCGCCGCAGTCTGTGCAATAGCTGCGCTGACAAAGATGCAGGGCGCGTTCTTGATACCCATACTTGGGTTAGAGCTATTGCGTAGCCGAGATATAAGGCAAATCGGAGTTTCTACTACTGCCTTCCTTGGCGTCTTTACAGCAGGCCTACTGCCTTTCGCGCGGCACACGGGCGGCATATTTGGCATTTTTAGCCGTATATATCTGGAAAGTGCGGGAAAATATCCTGTTGCATCTAATCGAGCATTTAACTTCATGGCATTAATCGGAGGTTCCATCACACCTGATTACTATACACCTATTGGTGGACTATCATTTTTTACTATTGGCATTAGTATGACTATAATTGCAGCTATTGTCTTTTCTATCTACTATCTCACACGCAAAAATCCTGATATATGGCTGGGCTTGGCGATGATAATCTATACAATTTTCATGTTTATGCCGCGCATGCATGAACGATATATGATATACATTATACCTCTGCTAATGATTCCGGCGTTTTGCACATATGCCGGACGAATTGGCCACTTGCTGAAGGGGCTGCTTGCGACTTCTACCGTTATCATATTCATAAATCACTATATCTTAATGTGGGGCATGCTCAATCAACCCACCCGCGATCTATGGATTGGCCCTTTTGAGCAATTTGTGCAAATAATGTCTGCCGTGAACTTCGTGCTGTATGCTGCAACCTGTGTACTATATGTCTATGCACAAAAGCAAAGGGATAGTTACCAGTTAACCTAAAAAGGGATGGCCATCGGCCATCCCAGTAACTATTCGCAAAATTATTCTCTTTCCTTGCCCATAAACACCAGCGCACAAACCCCTGGGCCTGTGTGCGTACCTATCACCGGTTCCAGATATACAATCTCTATCTCAAAGCCTTTGTGCTTTTCTAAAACGCGCTCAGACAGGTATTCCGCATCGCCCAGCGCATCCGAATGAATGATATATACCTTGTTGCCGGCTGCTGTATCAATTTTTTCTTCCATGCGCTCTAGTAGATAGTC